>Ga0136616_10000969_pt1 | contig 14580 bp, 14 predicted proteins | sample AntDrymUQ2992106_2_FD_106648 | JGI IMG/M metagenome (GOLD analysis project Ga0136616, IMG submission 106648) | Polar desert sand microbial communities from Dry Valleys, Antarctica - metaG UQ299 (21.06) | ecosystem: Environmental > Terrestrial > Soil > Desert | place: Antarctica: Dry Valley...
CGCGGGAACTACCGCCCCGAAGGAGGCACCAACCATGAGCCGGCTTCGTTTCAATCGGCGCGCCACGAGGCGCCGCAAACTCACACGACACCTTGGCATCACCGCAGTCCTGACGGTCGCGTCGGTGGCCGTGGGAGTGCCCGTGGTCACCGGTCCGCTCGAGGCCCTCGGGCTCGTCGACGCAGACGGACCCGACGCCGAGGCCGCCACGACCAAGCCGGGGGCGGGCCCCGAGGCAAGCGAGAGCCACGCCTCGATCGTCAAGTTCCGGCGGGGCGTGGTCGAGGTGCGCGAGCAGCCGGCCAGGCCCGAGCCCGCTCCAACTCCAACGCCGGAGGCCACCGAGGAGCCGGATGAGGAGCCGGCCGAGGAGCCGGTTGAGGAGCCGGCCCCGGTTGCGCCGGCCGGCTCCATCGAGGACACCATTGCCTCAGCTGCGGCCGAGTTCGGGCTCGACCCCGGGTATCTGATAGGCGTCGCGTCGTGCGAGTCGGGTCTCGACCCGGGCGCCTACAACGAGGCCGGCTACCACGGGCTGTTCCAGTTCGACGAGCAGACCTGGGCCGCCTACGGCTACGGGGACATCTTCGATCCCACCGCGCAGTCACGCAGCGCCGCCCGCCTGATCGCCTCGGGAGAGGGCAGTCGCTGGCCGAACTGCGCCTGAGGCCGGCGCGCCCGGCCCATGACAAGATGCCCTGCATGACCGGACACGCTTCCCCGCAGCGGCCACTCGAGGCCGTGATCTTCGACTGCGACGGGCTACTGCTCGACACCGAGCTGCACTGGACCACTGCGGAGACGGAGCTCTTCGCCCGCTACGGCAAGGTCTTCGGACCAGACCACAAGCTGCGCATGATCGGCTCCTCGATGCAGGTCACCGGCGTCATCCTCGAGGAGCTTCTCGAACAGCCCGGGCGGGCTACGGAGATCGGCGAGGAGATGCTCGAGTTGGTCGAGGCCGAGATGCGCGCCTCCGAACCCATGCCGGGGGCCGCCGATCTGGTCGCCGAGCTCAAAGGTCGCGTTCCCATCGCCCTGGCCTCGAACTCATGGCGACGACTCATCGCCGTCGCGCTCCACGCAGCCTCGTTGACCGACGCCTTCGACGTCGTTGTGTGCGGAGACGAGGTCCCGCACCCCAAGCCGGCGCCCGACATCTACCTCGAGGCCGCCCGTCTGCTGGGCGTCGATCCCGCCCACACGATCGCACTCGAGGACTCGCCCAACGGAGTGGCCGCGGCCCGCGCCGCCGGGATGTTCGTCATCGGCATTCCCTCGTTCGAGGGTATCGAGCTTCCCGACGCTCATTTCATCGCGGCCTCGCTGAAATCGGATGAAGTGAGGCGGGCCCTCGAGCTCGATTGAGATCGCTCGACGTCGAGGCTCGACGAGTCATGGGGAGTCGCTCCGAGTTCTTCTACCGAGCGCCAGCATGGAGGGCGATGCCACAAAGTGCAACGGCGAACGCTATCCACATGACCAGCGGAGCGTGCTGGTGCGCCGCGTGTCCCAGGTAGGCGAAGGCCAGCGTCTCGGGAATGACGCCCAGCGTCGTGGCGACGATGAAGCGCCGGTAGGAGATCGTCGTGAGGCCCGCCGCGTAGGACACCGCGTCGAAACTGAGTCCCGGCATGAGCCGGGAGAAGAAGACGGCTTGCGCCCCCCAGCGACCCAGCCAGCGATCGGCTGCCTCCAATCCCTTCCTCGTAAATCAGACGTTCCACCGGACCGCGACCCAGCTTGCGAGCGAGTGCGAAACAGACGGTCGAGGCGAGCACATGGCCGGCGAGGCTGATCGCCCGCCCCATCCAGGTGCCGAACGCCAGCCCGTTCGCGAAGGTCACCACGAAGGCGGGAAGCGGCGCCACGATCCCCTGCAGCACCATCACGGCCAGCGAGATCAGCGGTCCCCACAGTCCATAGAACTCGAGGCGCGCACCGAGCGCCTCCACCCGGCCTCCGCCGATCATGCGGACGATGTCGGATAACTCGGCGCGCAGACCCGGAGAGAGCAGCCACGCCGACGCCGCCAGGACGACGAGTGACACCGATAATCCGGCGCAGGCGCGCGACGGTCTCGGGATTGGCCGCGGCCGAGCGCGGCTTCGCTTGTGACTCGGAGGTTGTGAGCATGCGGCTTCCTCGCGTTCGAAGTGCGGACGAGGAGCACGCTAGGTGTCACCGTGGCCGGCCACATCGGCCAAAGGATGCGTCTTGGAGGTTTAGCCGGTTTATCTAGGCGCTGCGATCGCCAAGCAGATGCAGCTCGCGCGCCCGAGCCACGGCCTCCGTGCGGTTTCGGACCGAGACCTTGCGAAAGATGTGGTTGATGTGAGCCTTGACGGTGCCCGTAGCGACGTAGAGCTCGGACGCGATCTCACGATTCGACCTGCCGGTGGCAACAGTTCGAGGATCTCGAGCTCTCGGTCGCTAAGAGGTTCGAGGAGGGTTCCCACCCCCACCGCCTGTACGCGCCGTTGCCGAAGTGGTTCCTGCGGCTCGCGGGGGCTCGTGGCTTCCTGGGGCAGGTCGTCGGGGGCGGCGCGGCTCGAGGGGACGCCTCGGGGACGCAAGAGAAGAACGGCTACGAGCGCCAGGATCAAGGCGGCCGTGCCGAACAGCGGCGGGATCCACCACTCCTCGACATCGCTGTCGGCGAGAGTCATGGAGATGCCCATCACCGCCAGGCTCCAGGCGGACACCGTCCCGACGCCGGCAAGCCACGCGAGTGCTCGCCTGACGGATGGCGAAGCCAGCCAGGCGGTCACGACATCGAAGGATCTTTCCCGTCCGGCCGCTTCGGTTCTCGGCTCCTCCATGACTTCACCATGAGCCTCCGGCAGGGCATCCACATCAGGGATTACCCGGAACTTCCCCCTAACCTCAGGCCGGGTTCGGTCCCTCGGAGCGGACCTTCTCGACGGCCACGAGCGCGTCGCGCAGCTCGTCGAGCCACTCCGACTGCTTGCTGCCCACGAGCCTGACGCACCAGGCGAGGGCGTCGCTGCGGCTGCGGGCGACGCCCGAGTCGATCAGGGTGTCGAGCACCTTGCGCTCGGTCATGCGGAGTCTCGTCATCACCGGCACGCCTGCGGTCGTGAACAGGTAGGTGTCGTCGCCGATGCCTGCTCCCCACGAGACCTTGCGGCCGAAGCGGTGCTCCGCCGCACGGGCGATCTTGATCCTGGCGGCGCGGGTCTCCTCGCGCCACCCCTCGACCCGAGATCTGAGCGCCGCGGCTCGGGCCTCGCCGGAGGCGTTGTCATCGAGCTTGGGAGGGCTTAGGACTCCGGTGATGAGGACCTCGTCCCGGTCGCTCGTGACCCTGGGGCCCTCGGTGAACCAGTCGTCGGGAATACGCCCGGCGAACCAGCCGAAAAGCTCTTGCTCGTCCATCATGCTTCCTTTCGGACTTGCTGCAATTACTTGATTACAGCGTTGCACAGATGTTAGCACGGGCGTTCCCGAGGACGCTACAAGTCGAGTGGGCCGACGGGCTGCACCAGCCGTCCTGCACCGCGCTGGAGCCGCGCATCCAGGGTCAAGAGCGGACAGCCGAGCTCGTGAGCTGTCGTCACGTACTCGGCGTCATAGGTCTTGGCCCAGCGAGCCGGTCCGCGAGCTCCCAGGCCAGAGCTTGCAGGTTCTCGACTCGGGCGTCTCCGACCGGAGCGAGTGAGAGCCGCTGGAACGCCGTTTGGGCGAGCTGTTCGGAGATCGTGCCCCTCCAGCTAGCGGGCCCTCAGGTGGACGACGTCCTTCTCGGATTCGGAGCGGCCGTCCCAGTAGGCGGCCACGCCGGGCGGCTCGTCACCGGGCTCGATGGCGGCGAAGCCCAGAGCGGCGAACAGCTCGACTTCGGCCTCGGGGGCGGCCGTGTAGATCGTGCCGCCTTTGTTGTTCATCGCCGCCTGAATTAGTTGCCCGGCGACCGCCGCGTCGGTGTCCGGCGCGATCAGCACGTCGTCGTAGACGAGCGTGCCGGGTTCGACCTCGATGAGGCGGATGCAGCCGACGATCGCCCCCTCGCGCGCGATCATCGCCGTGCCCTGCGAGGTGTCGACCTCTCCCCCGCGCACGGACTCGATGAAGTCCTTGAGGTCGGCTTTGTCGTGGCGACCCGCACGCGTCACGAACATCGCTAGCTTCTCTGCAACTCGGCCGCGGCCGATCTCAGCTCGTCGAGCACCTCTACCGGCACGGTGGTCCCGGTCTTGCCGCCGGGCAGCTTGCGATCGGGACGCATGTCGCCGTGATAGTCGCTTCCCCCCGAGGCGATCAAGCCTCTGCGCGCCGCGATGTCTCGCAAGGGGGCTTGATCCTCGAGGCTCCAGTCTCCGTGATAGCCCTCGATGCCCTTGAGGCCCGCACCGGTGAGCTCGTCGGCAAAGCGTTCGATCTCCTCGACGGGGATGTTCATCGTGAAGGGATGCGCCAGGACCGGCACGGCCCCCGCGCTCACCATCAGCTCGACCGCGTCGACCGGACGGTAAAGTCTTCGCCCGATGTAGGCCTTGGCCCCCTTCGCAAGGTAATCGTCGAAGGCGGTCTGGTAATCGGGCACTGCCCCGTGGCGGACCATCACAGCGGCGAAGTGCGGCCGACCGATCTGACTGCCCGGCCCGCCCGCCTCGGTCTCGACCTCCTCGAAGGTGATGTTGATGCCGAGCTCGTTGAGACGCTCGACGATGATCAGGTTGCGGTTGGCGCGGTGATACTGCAACTCCGCCAAGCCCTCGGATAACGGATTGTCCTGCTGGGGAACGAAGTAACCGAGGAGATGCATGGTCGGGCGCGCGGCCGGACTGAATCCGCGCTCGTCGAGGTCCTCGACGTCGCAGGAGATCTCGACGCCGGGCACGACCTCGATCCCGAGCTTTGCTCCCTCGTCGAGCGCGTCGGCGCAACCCGCGTCGTTGTCGTGGTCGGTGACGGCAATAGCAGTGAGCCCCGCGTCCTTCGCTGTCTGAACGAGGACACGCGGGTCGTCGCCACCGTCGGAAACGGTCGTATGTGCATGAAGGTCTATCAACGCCGTGTCGCTTCTACTTGAGGAAGCCGGACTCGATCAGCTTGTCGATCACCTGCTGGGCCGACTCCTCGACGCTGAGCTGGTCGGTGCGAAGCTCGACCTCGGGTCCCGCCGGCGCCTCATAGGGATCGTCGATGCCGGTGAAGCCCTTGATCTCGCCGGCGCGCGCCTTCGCGTAGAGACCCTTGACATCGCGCTCCTCGCAGACCTCGAGCGGAGCGTTCGCGTAGACCTCGATGAAGTCCTTGGACATCATTCGAGCTTCCTCGCGCATTGCGCGATAGGGCGAGATAGCCGCGGTTATCACGAAGGTGCCGTTGCGCTGCAGCAGGTGGGCGACGAACGCGATGCGGCGGATGTTTGTGTCTCGATCCTCTTTGGAGAAGCCGAGACCCTTGCTGAGGTTCTCTCGCACGACATCGCCGTCGAGCAACTCGACCGGCACGTCCGCCGCTGCGAGCTTGTCTTCGAGGACGTGGGCGATGGTGGTCTTGCCGGAGCCCGACAGGCCGGTGAACCAGATCACCACACCTCTGTCTCTGTCTACTTGCTTCATTGGAGCCCCTTTCGATGTAAGCGAGTCGGTATACGGGGGAGAGTCGATTACTTCTTGAAGACGGAGGTACCGAGCGCGCCGGACGCCGGTTCGAGATCGAAGATGTCGAGGATCGTCGAATGGACGTCCCACAGATGTAGACCATCCTTCGTCCCCGTGTCCTGACCGGGGGCGTTGTTCAGGATGAAGATGCCCTTCTCGGCGTGGTTGGCCTCGTCGGGTCCGGTGTCGTTCTCGAACGTGTACATGCTGCCGTGTCCCAGCGAACCGACGCTGCGCCAGCGCAAGCCGCCGAAGATCACGATGAGATCCGGGGCGACGCCGTTGTTGCTGGTGTAGATCTCCTCGGGCTTGAGAGCCTTGTTGCCCATCAGGTTGCCCTCGTGGTCGACCATCGATTCGATCTTGGCGACGAGCTCATCGCGCACGGCGTCGTAGTCGGCCGCGGGAATGATGCCCTCTGGCTCACGGCCCTCGACGTTGAGAAAGAGACGCCCGTAGTACCCGCCGTCGCCCCACGCCTTGGTCTTGGACCAGTCGAGGTCCATCTTGGTGAGCGGCGTGATCTCGTCGAGGTTTCCTACCGCGCCATCGCCCTTGAATCCGAGGTAGCCGTCGTCGTGCAACCACTCGTTGAAGCACACGCCTCCGACCATGGCCTTGGCGCCGTGGTCGCTGACGACCAGCACTGCGGTGTCGTCGTCTGCATGTTTCAGCAGCTCGCCGATCTTGCCGTCGAGGAAACGGTAGTACTCGCGCAGCGACTCCTTGTAGGGATTGCCGGGCTCGTAGCGTGGGTGGTTCGGATCGATGTAGCTCCTGATTCCGTGGTTGAGGCGGTCCGGGCCCATCTCGACCATCATGAAGAAGTCCCAAGGCTTGTTCGACAGTAGCCATTCGGCATTGCGGAACCTGGACTCGGTCATCTTGTAGGCCTCGTCCAGGATGTACTGCGTGTCGTCGGTGCGGAAGTTGCGGATGTCGAAGATGTACTCGCCGGCGTTCGCCTTGAGCTCTTCTTTGAGCTCCTTGGGATAGGTGTAGTCGGCGTCGTCGTTGGGGGTCAGGAAGCAACCGATCTGCACGCCCTTGAGCGGCTTGGGCGGATAGCTCGGCGGTACCGACATGATGATCGAGTCCTTGCCGGCGTCGCTCAGGATGTCCCACACGGTGGGCTCCTTGATGGCCCACGAGGTCGCGAAGCTGAGCCCGTCGTAGGTGTTGTCTTTGCGGTTGCGGAACCCGTAGATTCCGAGCGTGCCCGGGTCCTTCGACGTCATCATGCACATCCACGCCGGCACCGTGATGGGCGGCGTGATGGACTCGAGGGGGCCGTAGAGCCCGTTCTCGCGCAGTTTCGTAAGGTTGGGGATGTCGCCGGCGTACTCGTCGAAGACGTGCTCCGGCGGCGCGCAGTCGAGGCCGATGACCATGACCTTCTGGCGTTTGTCCCCTGCCGCGCCGGCGGCAGGCGCGCCCGACTCCCTCTTGTTCTTCTTGAGCTTGTCGAGAAGTCCCATCTGTGTGTGCTCCTTTACTGCGCTTGCTTCTGGGCGGCATCGATGAGGATGCGGGCGACCTCGGGCCGGGAGAACTCCTGCGGCGGCTCGGTGCCGTCCTGCAGCATCTGGCGGACCTGCGTCCCCGAGAGGAAGACGTGATCATCCTTGGTGTGGGGGCAGGTCTTTCCCGAGGCCATGCCCTCGCACTTCTTGCACCAGAACGAGTGCTCGAACTTGAGCGGCTCGATGCCGAGCTCGCCCGGCTCGAAGCTGTCGAACATCTCCTGCGCCTCGTAGGTGCCGTAGTAATCACCGACACCGGCGTGATCGCGTCCGACGATGAAGTGCGTCATGCCGTAGTTCTTACGGAGCAGCGCGTGCCAGATGGCCTCGCGCGGGCCCGCGTAGCGCATGGCCGCAGGGAACACGCTCAGCAGCACGCGGTCGAGCGGATAGTAGTCCTTCATGAGAACCCCGTAGCACTCCATGCGGACGTCCGCAGGAATGTCGTCGCCCTTAGTGCCGCCGACGAGCGGGTGAATGACGAGACCATCGGTGATCTCGAGCGCGCACTTGGTCAGGTACTCGTGCGCCCTGTGAATCGGGTTTCGGGTTTGGAAGCCGACGATGGTCTTCCAGCCGTGCTCGCCGATCTTGTCGCGCAGCTCGCTCGGGGTCAGCCGGTAGTCACTGAACTCGTGGGCGAAGACGTTGGACAGGATGGTGACCTCGCCGCCGACGTAATGAGGGGCCTGACCGTAGAGGTACGCGACGCCGGGGTGAGCGTCGTCGGTCGTCTTGTAGGTCAGCTCGGCCTCGCGCTTGGCGTCGTAGGCGTAGATGTCCTCGACGTCGATGAGCGCCACGACCTCGCCTTCGTGGACGAGCCCGGCGCGCGCGCCGGGCTCGAGCGCGGCGACCTCTTCATCGGTAGCGCTGAGCGTGATGGGCAGGCTCCACGGGAGCCCGTTTGCCAGCCTCATGTCCTCGATGACCGAGGTGTAGTCGGCCTTGGTCATGAAGCCGCGGTTGGGGCTCACGGCGCCGACTGCGAGCAGCTCGAGGTCGGAGAGGACCCGGCGGGACTTCGTCTCGATCTTAGGAAGGCTCTCGCCCTCTTGTAGAAGGCGCTCGCTCTCGTCGGAGCCGGCCATTCGAAGCTCGAGGGCGCCGCCGTGGGGGGTGGCGCCGGATACGTCTTTGAGAGTCGTGGGCACAGAAGTTCCTCCAGGTCGATCGGGCTAAGTGCTGAGAAGGGAGACACACGGGGTCTGGGTGTCACGATCCGGCGTGGAACCACGCCCGCACACTCTCGCCACACCCCGGCGCACTCCTATAGCACTCCGAAGGATAGCAAACTCCCGGCCTCGCAGCTTCCGCTTTCGATTTTCTCGCTCGTCACATCTTTGACGGAAGCGGGAGCCTGGAAACCTCTCGATGAGCCAGACGGCGGATTCGAGGTACGAAAACGGATTCCGAGGCATAAAAAAATGTACCCGCCGAACCTTCTTCCCGGCCGAAACCGGTTTACGACTCAACGGGTACAAGAGGCAGGTTATCGAGAAGTTGGCCCCGGTGGCAAGACCCTCGCGAGACAAATCTTCGCGTTCTCCTTGAAGAATTCGCGCTCCTGTTTTGTGGTGCATACATAAAGGAAGGCAAGCATGGGTACAGAACCCGCAGTCGGCGACCCGCCGGGCGTCTCGGAAATCCTCGCATTGGCGGGCTGCTAATTGCTTACTAGTCCGGGAGTATGGCAGGATGCCGGACGGCCCGGCCTCGGGGGAGACAAGAGGTCGGCAGGGGTCTTTCGCGGGACCTCCAGACCCTAGTTACCGAGCGGAGGAGAACAGATTGCTCCATGTGAAGCTGCGACGCGTCGCGCTTGCTGGAACTCTCTTACTCACTCTCGTCGTCCCCGCAGTTGCGTCCCTCGCAGGGCCGGATGACGAGATCGACGAGAACAACCAAGAACTCAACGAACTCCAGGAACGCATCGACGATAGCTCCGTCGAAAAGCAGTCGCTCGAGGGCGAGATCAACGGCCTCAACCGCGACATCACCGAGCTGCAGATCGCGATCAACAAACTCGACACTCAGATCGCCGAGGTCCAAGGCGAGATCAGCACCGCGGAGGCCGAGATCGAGGCCACGCAGGAAGAGATCGACGTCGTCGAGGACATGGCCACCGAGCAAGCGGTCGAGCTCTACAAGAACGGTGGAGTCGAAACCGTCGAAGCGCTCCTCAACGCACAATCAATCTCCGAGCTCAACGACCGTCTCGAGATGATGGGCGTGGCCGCGGCCAACAATACCGACGCGTTGATCGAATACTCGCGCCTGAAGGCTGAGATCGAAGAGGTCAACCGGGAGTTTTTCGCCAAGAAGGACGAGCTCGCGACCAAGCTCGGAGACCAGACCAAGATCCAGGACAGCCTTGCGGAAACCAAGGCGACGCTCGACGACAAGCTGGCTCAGGTCACCGAGAAGCTCGTTCAGGACAAGTCACACGCTGCGGGGCTGCTGGCCGAGAACCAGGAGCTCAAGCAAGAGATCTTGCAGACCCAAGCACCTCCCGGCGTCGAGATCGGGGCCCCATCGGTCGCGGGCTACATCTGGCCGCTCAACGGCGGCGTGACGTCGTATTACGGGCCGCGCTGGGGGCGCATGCACACCGGCATCGACATCGACGGCTACACGGGGCAACCGATCGTCGCGTCGAAGGACGGCAACGTGATCAGCGCGGGTTCGATGTCCGGCTACGGCAATGCCGTGGTCATCGACCACGGAGGAGGCATCTCGACCCTGTACGCACACATGTCCAGCCTCGGAACCTCGGGTGGGGCGTCCGTCAAGCAGGGTCAGCTGGTCGGATACGTCGGCTGCACCGGTTCGTGCACCGGCGACCACCTTCACTTCGAGGTGCGCGTCAACGGCGGACCGACCGACCCGATGCAATACCTTCCCTAACGCTCAAACCACACGCTGCCAGTCACGCTACCAATGTGATTGATGAACCCCAGACGATTCAGTCGGCCTCGTCGCAATCAACCCGTTTCGGTGCGTTAGAAGCGCAGAGCTCGTGAGTGGACTCAACGGGTAAGCCTCGCCTTCGTGACGCGAGAGAGGCCCGATCGGTAGACCGGGCCCCTCGTTCGTCACTGTGGAACTGAGCTACATCATGCCGCCCATGCCACCCATGCCGCCCATGCCGCCCATTCCGTGATCGTGCCCGGCTCCGGCGGCTCCGTCATCTTCCTCGGGCTTGTCGACGACCGTCGCCTCTGTCGTTAGCAACAGGGCTGCGATCGAGCCCGCGTTCTCTAGTGCGCTGCGCGTCACACGAGCGGGATCAATGATCCCGAAGGCGAAGAGGTCGCCCCACTCACCGGTGGCGGCGTTGAGTCCGTGGCCCGGCTTCTCGCCTGCGGCCCGCTCGACCACGACACCACCCTCCATACCTGCGTTGGTGGCGATCCACTGGAGCGGAGCCCTCAGGGCCTCGTAGACGACCCGAGCGCCCGCAGCTTCGTCGCTGTCGAGGTCGAGTGCGTCGACCGCCTCGCGAGCACGCACGAGCGTGACCCCGCCGCCGGCGACGATGCCCTCCTCGACGGCCGCACGAGTCGCCGAAACCGAGTCCTCGATGCGGTGCTTCTTCTCCTTAAGCTCGACCTCGGTGGCTGCGCCGACCTTGAGCACGGCGACACCGCCCGCGAGCTTGGCGAGACGCTCCTGGAGCTTCTCGCGGTCCCAGTCGGAGTCGGTGCGCTCAATCTCGGCACGGATCTGGTCGATGCGACCGGAGATCTCGTCGCCCGAACCCTGGCCCTCGACGATCGTGGTGTCGTCCTTGGTAATGACGACCTTGCGCGCCTGGCCGAGCATCTCGAGCCCGACGCTCTCGAGCTTGAGACCGATCTCCTCGCTGATGACCTGGCCGCCCGTCAGGATCGCAATGTCCTGGAGCATGGCCTTGCGCCGGTCACCGAAGCCCGGTGCCTTGACTGCGGCAGCCTGGAAGGTGCCGCGGATCTTGTTGACGACGATGGCGGCCAGCGCCTGGCCCTCGACGTCCTCGGAGATGATGACCAGCGACTTGCCGGACTGCATGACCTTCTCGAGCACCGGCAGGAGATCCTGCACCGTCGAGATCTTCTGCTGGGCGATGAGGATGTAGGGGTCCTCGAACACGACCTCCATACGGTCCTGGTCGGTCACGAAGTAGGGCGAGATGTAGCCCTTGTCGAACTGCATTCCCTCGACCAGCTCGAGTTCGAGCCCGAAGGTGTTCGACTCTTCGACCGTGATGACGCCGTCCTTGCCGACCTTGTCCATGGCCTCGGCGACCATCTCGCCGATCTCGGGGTCGTTGTTGGCCGAGATCGCGGCGACGTTTGCGATCTGGTCCCGACCCTCGACGTCGCGCGACTGAGCCTTGATCGAGTCGACGGCGGCCTTGACGGCCTTCTCGATGCCGCGCTTCAACCCCATTGGGTTGGCGCCGGCGGCGACGTGCTGGAGACCGGACTTGACCATCGCCTGGGCGAGCACGGTCGCCGTGGTGGTCCCATCGCCGGCGACGTCGTTGGTCTTCGACGCGACCTCTTTGACGAGCTGCGCCCCCATGTTCTCCCACGGGTCGTCCAGTTCGATCTCCTTGGCGATGGTCACCCCGTCGTTGGTGATCGTGGGCGCTCCCCACTTCTTGTCGAGCACAACGTTGCGACCCCGGGGGCCGAGCGTCACTCGGACGGTGTTGGCGAGCCGGTTGACACCGGTCTCGAGCCCCTTGCGGGCCTCGCCTTCGAATCTAAGCAGCTTGGGCATATGCCCCTCCTTAAGCGGTGCGGTTGGTGGGCGGCGCGAGGAAGACCTGGTGCTCCCCCGCAGCCGCGGCGGTGAAGTTCGTTAGCCGACGATGGCGAGCACGTCGCGCGCCGAGAGGATGAGCAGCTCTTCGCCGTCCGACTTGATCTCGGTGCCGCCGTACTTCGAGTAAATGACCCGGTCGCCCTCGCTGACGTCCATGGGAATCAGGTCCCCGGTGTCGCTACGCTTGCCGGGGCCGACCGCCAACACGGTGCCCTCCTGCGGCTTCTCCTTGGCGGTGTCGGGGATGACGATTCCCGACGCCGTGGTCTCCTCGCCCTCCTCGGGGCGCACGAGGATGCGGTCCTCGAGCGGCTTCAGCGTCTTTGTGGCAGTGGCCATAAGTAACCTCCTGGGACGGTTCCGGCTGGGTCGTTTAGCACTCGTCGTGCCTGAGTGCTAAGAGTAGCGCGCTCCCCCGACAACGGTCAACTAGGGCCCTGAACGGGGTCTAGATCGCCCTTTAAGGACAGTCGCTTCCCGCGCAGTTCCGATCCAGGTCGAGCTGACGCTGGAGGCGAGCGAGGGTCGGCGGGGCCGGGTCGTTGAGGGGATCGCCGTCTCCCAGGGTGTTCGTGAGCTGCCAGGGGTCGTTCACGGCGTCGTAGTACTCCCTGAACGCCAGGGTGGTTCCATCGGCCTCGTAGTACTCCGTGTATTGCTCCGCGCCGGTCACGAGCGACGCCCAATTCGGCACCGCCCGCCGGCTCTCGGCGAAGTGCTCGAGAAGAAGCCGGTCCCGCGGCGCCGTAGTGCGAAGGGAGCGTCCGTCGATCGTGTGGCCACTCGCCTCCTCCAGCCCGGCGGCCTCGAGGACCGTAGGAAGGATGTCGATACCCGCGACGAGACGACCGTCGACGACTCCTGTGGGGATCTCGCCCGCCGGCCAACGCATGTAAAAAGGAATCTGCGCCGACATCGGATGCGGGAATCGCTTGCGGCGAAGTCCGTGCTCGCCGAGCAGATACCCGCTGTCCGACATGAAAAACGCAAGAGTGTTGTGGTCTTCGTCTAAGTCGCGCATCGTCTGGAAGACTGTTGCGACCAGATCATCGCCCCCCAGCAGAGACCGAGCGAACCTGGCGTACGCGTTGCGCTGCGGATGCGCGATCACTCCATCAGAGGTGTTGTTCGGATAGAGCATCTGTGGTTTGTCGGAAAGATCTTCCTCGAAAGTGGCGGGGTTTCCCTCCCAGCGAGGGATTCGGAGGTCGACGTGTCTTGGATCCGGGATTGCGGGAACGTGGGGCGTAGAGGGCGTCAGAACCACGAGCCAAGGCTTGTCGTCGTCCTGCTCCCACTCACGCAGCAACGTGGAGGCGCGTCGGCCAAGATACCTGGGAATGTACTTGGTGATCGTTCGAATGGTGCCGTCCACGTTGAACGGTCGGTCCACGTAGCCCGTCCCCAGGGCGAACCGTTCGAAGTACGGCGGCGGATTCTCGCTCGGCCATCCGTTGAGGTACTTGCCGAGAAGAGCGGTCGTGTAACCGGCCTCGTAGAGGTAGCGCTGCATGGTGTGCTCGTGATTGAGGTTGGCCACGTCCTCGTTCGTCCGTACGTTCGAGTTGTGGGCATACTGACCCGTCATCAGCGAGGCTCTGAACGGGCAGCACAGCGGGGTCGAGGCGAATGCGCGCGTGTAGCGCACGCCGTTGCGACCGAACAACCGATCGGTGCGCGGCATGAACTCCATGGTATCCGGACGCTGGTCGTCCGTGACGATGACGAGGATGTTGGGGCGGCCGTCGCGCGCCGTCTCGACCAACCCCACGGATCGGTCGTCGACCGCCGTCGCAGAGCCCGTATCCAGCACCAGGGAAGAGAGCAACGCCATCGCCAAAACGACACCGCCCGTGGTGAGTCGCCGCATTCGTTGTGTGAAGGAGAGATGCATATGGGTAGACCTCGTCCGCTCGGTCTTTATGTGCTTGCCCGCTACGTTCCGCAGCCCGTCCTCACAGCAGAGGAAGGTTCGGATCCGGCGCCGCGTCCAAGCTTGTGTAGATGCCCCTTCGTAGCAACGCCGTCCCGCAGGACGCAACCATAGCCGCATTGTCCGTACACAACTCAATCGACGGACAGTGAAGCGTTATTGAGCGATCCAAGCAAGCCTGTTCCAAACCGGTTCGCAAGCCCGAGTTCGCCGCCACCCCGCCGCATGCGAACACCGACTCGACCATCGTGTGATCGACTGCCGCGATCGTCTTTGCAACCTCGATGTCAACGACCGCCTGTTGGAACGAAGCGGCGATATCGGCGACGTTGACCGTGCCGCCGCTGCTCTCCGTCTTGCGTACGTAATTGATCACAGAGGTCTTGAGCCCCGAGTAGCTGACGTCGAAACCCGGTTCGCCGATCATGCTGCGCGGGAAGCGCACCGCCTCCGGATCTCCCAGGAGTGATAGTCGATCGATCTCGGGCCCTCCCGGATAGTCGAGCCCCAGGAAGCGCGCGACCTTGTCGAAGGCTTCCCCCGCGGCATCGTCGAGCGTCCCTCCGAGAATGGTGTAGTCACCATGCCCGCGCGCGTGCACGAGCATCGTGTGCCCGCCCGAGATGAGCAGAACGACCGCCGGCCACTTGACGTCATGGTTGCCGAGGAAGTTCGAATA
>Ga0136616_10000973_pt1 | contig 14564 bp, 15 predicted proteins | sample AntDrymUQ2992106_2_FD_106648 | JGI IMG/M metagenome (GOLD analysis project Ga0136616, IMG submission 106648) | Polar desert sand microbial communities from Dry Valleys, Antarctica - metaG UQ299 (21.06) | ecosystem: Environmental > Terrestrial > Soil > Desert | place: Antarctica: Dry Valley...
GCGCGATGGAGGAGTACGACCTCTACTGGGTCGAGGAACCGCTCGGGCACTGGAACCCCGACGGGTACAAGACGTTGCGCGAGAAGACGACGACGCGGATCGCGTACGGGGAGAAGGAGTTCCACGTCGAGGGGATCCAGCGGGTTCTCGACACGGGGACCTGCGACGTGCTCGGAGTCGACCCGGGCCGCGCGGAGGGGATCACGGGCTTCCGGCACGCAGTGGAGCGTGTCGAGGCGGCCGGCACGCAGGCGAACGCGCACGCGTGGTCGGCGGCGATCGTCTCAGCGGCGAGCCTCGCGATCAGCTGGTCGACGCCGGCCTGCAGGCAGTTCGAGATCAAGCCACTGCGCGACGTCGCTCAGCACGAGCTCGTGAGCGCCCCGGTCACCCACGAGAATGGCTGGATGCCGCAACCTCAGGGGCCGGGGCTGGGGATCGAGGTGCTCGAGGATGTGGTCGAGCGCTTCCGGCTCGACTGAGAGCCGTTCGGGCGGCCCTCAGTCCTTGTACGGATCGACGACGTCGCGTCCCGCCATCGCGACGCCGAGCGGGCGCAGCGTGTGCTTCACGCGGATCGAGCCGCCGTGCGCGGCGAGAACCTCCGGGAGGCGCTTGTACACCTCCGGCGCCTCGTCCGCACCGCCGCCGACGAGCACGATGCCCTGGTCGAGCAGCCGCGCCTGCACCGCCGGCCAGTCCACGAGGCCGGGCTTCACCTGCTCCTGCACCCGAACCTTCATCACGCCCGACTCGGGGTGGTCGGGGCAGACGCCCTGCTTCGGTGGGCCGAGAGACGAGCTGATCCCGTCGAGGTCGAAGACACGGTCGCAATCGCGGTTCCGGCAGGCGTAGCGCTTCCGCCGCCGCATCCGGCCGGCCGCCTGCGACCGGCTCATCACCCGCCCGGCGCCGTGCACGGTCGAGTAAAGGGCCTGCTCGTTCTCGTCCGACTCGACGCCCTCGAGGATCACCGACTCGTCGCCCATCGAGCCGCCGACGAAGCCCTGCTGACCCGGGCGGGCCGGCGTGCAGCCCTTCCGGATCACCCAGTAGGTGCGGCCGAAGTGCTCCTCCCGCCACGCGAAGTTGTGGTGGTTGTGCACCTCGTCCACGGCCACGGCGCCCAGGATCTCCAGCACCTTCGACACGACCACGTCACGCCCCGCGTAGGCGTAGTCGCCCGCCAGCTCCATCGCCGAGACGTACGCCTCGCCGAGCTCCGAGCCGACCTCGAACAGCACGGGCGGCGAGTCCATCCCGCCCTCGTCGGCCTTGCCGTCGAACGACAGGCCCTGCGCGAGCGCGAGGAAGCCCGAGGCGGTCTTGTGGCCGAAGCCGCGCGAGCCGAAGTGCACGCCGACCCAGACGCGGCCGTCCTCGTCCTCCATCACGTTGACGTAGTGGTTGCCCGAGCCGACCGTGCCGAGCTGCGACTCGGCCAGCCGGACCAGCTGGCGCTGGGGCGCGAAGTCAGCTGTGCGGATCGCCTCGAGCACCGGATGATCGGTGCGCTCCCGAGCCGGTACCCCCATGCCGAACGAGATCCGCCGGGTGATCTCCCCCATGATCGACGCGACACCGCCGAGCGCGTCGAGATCCGCCCGAGTGAGGTCGGTCCGGGCGGCCTTGTTCCCGCATCCGCCATCGAAGCCGACCCCCGAAGGGGAGACGTAGCCTTCGTAGGCGACCCCACCGCCGATCGGCTGGCTGTAGCCGGGATGATGGTCGGCGCAAAGGACGCCGAACTCGGCGTCGCCCGCCTCCATGCATCGCTTCAGCTGGTTCAGGCTTCGATCGTCGACGGGACCGAATGTCTTGATGGTGCTCATCGTTCTCCTTCCTTCTCTGATGTGAGAGCCCCCGAGAGGAGTCGAACCTCTGCGCCCGGGGTCGAAGCCCGATGCTCTTCCAACTGGGCTACGGAGGCAGGCGCGCTACCAGCCCCACGCCCGCCGGTAGGCGTGGACGAGGAAGCGATCCACCTCGGGGCGGTCGGACTCGGTCGGCAGTGGCGTCCGCTCCAGCGCCTCGCTCAGGCGCTGCTCCACCCTGTCGATCTCAGCGATCGTCTCCTCGAACGTCCGCTCGCCTGTGCGGATCGCCATGACGCGGGAGCGCTCCGGCTGCGGCATCGGCAGCGTCAGATGTCCCTTCTCCAGCAGCTCGAGCCCCTGGTAGCCGAGCCTGGCAGCGTGCATCGCGTACTTCGTGTCGAAGCCGTGCGCGTCCACGAGCTCGGGTCGGTGCACGCGCTTCTGCCCGCCCGTGGCGGGCGGTTCGACGGCCCTGTTCGCGCCCAGTGTCGCCGCACTCGCGTCCCGTCCGGACGAGGTCGTCGGCTACAAGGGTTGACGATGGGCTCGAGGACAGGTCACCTCGACTCGGCGGCTGCGGGGACGCCGTGCGCTTCCTCGCCTTCGTGTGCGGACGCGGGAGCTCCGGTGCGGAGAAGCACGGCGCCGAGCACAGCGGCGGCGGCGGCGAACACGGCCCCGACGATGAAGGCGACGTGGTAGCCACCGGTGAGCGCGACGAGAGACCCGTCGCCCGAGGCACGCAGGCCGTCCGTGCGGGACGCGGCAAGGCTCGCGAGGACCGCGAGGCCGAGCGCCCCTCCCATCATGAACGAGGTGTTGACGACACCCGAGGCAAGGCCGGCGTCGCTCGGCTCGACGTCGCTCATGGCGGCGAGAAGCACAGGGTTGAACGCCAGGCCGGCGCCGATTCCAAGCAGCATCATGCTCGGAAGGACGTCGACCAGGAAGTTCCCGTCGACCGGTGCGCGAGCGAAGAGCACGAGCCCGACTGCGGCCGCCGACAGCCCGATCACCAGCGGGGGCTTGATGCCGAAACGCATGACCAGCCTGGCGGAGAGGCCCACTGAGAACACCGCCATGATCAGGTTGGCCGGTAGAAAGGCGAGGCCGACCTGCAACGGGCTGTATCCCAGCACCAGCTGGAGATACAGGGCGGAGAGGAAGAACCAGGCGAACATGCCGGCGGCCCACAGGACCCCGACAGCGTTCGCGGTCGCGACATTGCGGAGGCGGAAGAGACCGAGGGGCATCAGCGGCGAGCGAGCCCGAGCCTCGATCCCGAGGAAGAGCGCCATGAGCACCGCCGCGGCGGCGAGCAGGCCGATCGTCTGACCGGAACTCCAGCCCGTTTCGTTGCCGTTCACGATCGCGTAGACCGCGAGCATCAGCGACGTCGTCACCGTCACGGCGCCCGCGATGTCGAGACGCCCGTCGGCTGCCTCACCGCCACCGCCGGGCAGCAGTGCGAGGCAGAGAGCGAAGACCGCGACACCGACCGGGAGGTTGACGAGGAAGATCCAGTGCCAGTCGAGCAGATCGGTGAGGACGCCGCCGAGGAGCACGCCGATGCTGCCGCCGCCGGCCGCGACGAAGCCGATCACCCCCATCGCCTTCGCCCGCTCGGCCGGCTCGGTGAACAGGGTCATGATCAGCGAGAGAGCGACAACGGCCACGACCGCGCCGCCAAGGCCCTGCATCGCCCGCGCTGCAATGAGGAACTCCTGCGAGTTTGCGAGGCCGCAGGCGAGCGAGGCCACCGTAAAGAGGGTGATCCCCATCAGGAACAGCCGGCGGTGCCCATAGAGATCGCCCAGCCGGCCGCCGAGCAGGAGAAAGCCGCCGAAGGTGAGCAGGTAGGCGTTGACGACCCAGGCGAGCGACGTCTCGGAGAAGCCGAGATCCTCCCTGATCGACGGCAGCGCGACGTTCACGATCGTCGTGTCGAGGACGATCATCAGGTCGCCCAGGCAGAGGACGACGAGCGCCAGCCAGCGGGTGCGGTTGTCCAGGTTCATGAGCCTCTTCTCCTCTCGGTCGCTCGCTCCAGAGGTGGTGTCGAGGGGTTGGACCGGGCCGCGCCTCTGAAGTCATCGGTCGCGCGCCGATGAGTTCGGCCAGGGCGCGCGGTCTTTGTCGAGATGGCCGCGTCAGCGCCGCGAACGATCGCCTTCGCGATCACCGGCCCCATCGCCCGTGCCGACCTGGCCGGGCTCTGCGAGCGCGTCTGCGCGTTGCTGGAAGGAAGCGACGCCGGCGTCGCCCTCTGCGACGTGAGCAGCGTTGACACCGACGCGGTAGCGGTCGACGCCCTCGCACGACTCCAGCTCGCCGCCCGGCGGAATAATTGCCAGGTCCGGCTGCACCACGCCTCGGACGAGCTGCTCGAGCTCGTTGCCTTCATGGGCCTGTGCGACGTTCTGCCGGACTAGTCCACGATGGCGCCGCAGGTCAGGTTCAAGACCGCGCCCGTCATCGCACCTGCCTGATCGGAGGCCAGGAACGCGGCCGATTCAGCCACCTCGGCCAGCCGGGGCAGGCGCCCCAGCGCGGTGCCGTCCACCAAGGACTGAACGTCGCTGAGCGAAACCTCGGGGTGGGTCTCGGGAGTGAAGTTCGGCCGCAAGGCCACCACCCGCACACCCCGCCGTCCGACTTCACCGGCCAGGCTCCGCGTGAAGGCCTCGATAGCCGCGCACGCAACGCTGAACCCCCCCATTTGCGGGCCGGACTCGCGAGCCGCCGATGACGAGAGCATCACGATCACTCCCGAGCCTTGCGCGGTCATCCGGCGCGCCGCCGCAGTGGCGGTCAGAAAGTTCGTGCGCGCAGCCTCCGTGACCGGCCGCGCGAAGTCCTCTGGCGTCATGTCGACGAGAGGGACGCCCTGCACATCCGTGAGGCTGATGGCGTTGATCGACACGTCGATGCTCCCCGCCTTCTCGGCCACCTCGGCGGCGTGATTCTCGACGGCCCGCTGATCGAGAGCGTCGACTTCAGCCGTCTCGGCCACTCCTCCGGCGGCGGCGATCTCCGCGGCCGCCTTGTCGAGCTTTGCAAGGGTGCGACCGGCAAGGAAGACATTCGCCCCCTCGCGGGCGAACGCGCGCGCGACAGCGCCGCCCATCGAGCCTCCCCCTCCGTACACGACGGCGTTCTTGTTCTCCAACAGCATGTCGACCTCCTGTCGTGTCGTCGGCGAGACGAGCTACGAATCGAGCCGAAGCGGCAGGCCGAAGCGCGGAAACACCCTGTCGGTGTCGAGAAAGAAGGTGAAACCTACGATGCGACCCCCTGACACCTCGAGCACTTGCAGCGCCCACGGCTCGTAGCCCTCGCCGGTGGCGCTTGGCTTGAACTGCCCGAACGCCGGCGCGCCGTTCGCAGCCATCGTGGGGAGCACACGCGAGCCGCGGCAGCCGGCGCCCGGCCCGACCCAGAAGCGGAGGATGTCCTCCCGGCCGCTCAGCCACAGCTCGTACGGCGGCATCGACTGCGTCGCGTCCTCGTGGATCAACGAGGTGAGCGCGTCCATGTCGTAACTCTGGAATGCCTCGACGTAGCGCGCGAGGAGCGCGGCGTCCGCCCCGTCGACCGAGGGCGACGTCTCCGCGAGGGTCACATTGCTCGCCTCGAGAGTGGCACGCGCCCGCTGAAGGGCGCTGTTCACCGAAGCGACGCTCGTCTCGAGCAGCTCCGCAACCTCCGCCGCCTTCCAGCGGAGGACCTCGCAGAGGATCAGAACCGCGCGCTGCCGCGGCGGCAGGTGCTGCAGGGCGGCAACGAACGCAAGACGGATCGTCTCGCGCGCGAGCGCCACCTCGGCGGGATCTCCATCCGCCTGGACGGCGAGACCATCGGGAATCGGCTCGATCCAGGTCACCTCGGGCAGCGTGGCCCCGAGCGGCGCGTCCGGGTCACGCGCGGGCCCGAGGTCCATCGGCGTCGCGCGGCGCCGGCGGCCGCTCAGCATGTCCAGGCTCACATTCGTCGCGATGCGGTAGAGCCACGATCGCAGCGCCGCGCGGCCTTCGAAGCGGTCGAAGCCGCGCCACGCCCGCAGGAACGTCTCCTGGACGGCATCCTCTGCCTCGAACGCCGAGCCGAGCATGCGGTAGCAGTAGGCGGTCAGCTCCACCCGATGCTGCTCCAGCCGGAGCTCGAGCTCTCCGGAAGCGGGCGCTGCGCCGATCGACGATGCGTGCACGAAGGGCATGTTAGAACGACAGCCCGTTCAGGCGCTGGCTCCCTCGAGCCGCGCCAGGTGCACCTCGAGGCGGGCGTAGGCCCCGTCCACGCCTTTGGCGTACTCCGCCCCGGGAGAGCTCCCGGCCTGGTGGTACGACCTGGCGTCGATCGCGATCGTCGACTCGGGTGTGATGAACGGCGGCGGGCCGAACCGGTACGTGAAGTGCTCGAGCTCGGTCAAGCGCTTCCGGGCCAGCTCGTGAGGCGCGTCGAAGATGCGCGTGAGGGTGGCCTCGCGGCCGGTGGTACCCGGTGCCTGGGTTAGCGCGTGCTCCCCCGTGGTCGACGATCGTCATCTGACCCTTGGACGACGCACGTGCCCGAAACTTCATCGACCCCACCAGTCCGGGATCAGCTCGCCGCGGTCGTCCGCGTGATGTGGTCCGAATGCGAGCACTTCGAGCCCTTCCGCTCCCGCCTCGAAGGCTCGGGTGACGCCGGGCGCGACCCGGATCACGTCGCGCTCCTCGAGTTCGAGAATCTCATCGTCGAGCTTGACGCGACCCGCGCCGGCAACGATGAAGTAGATCTCCTCGGCCTGCTCGTGTCGGTGGCCGAACCCCTGACGCTTGCCCGGCTTGAAGCGGTGATGGCTGAAGCCGGTCTGCTCGGCGCCGAAGTCAGCACGCGCGAAGCGGGACTCCTGCGTCTCGCCGAAGCCGAACCCTGGTGCCGAGTCGGCGACGTCGGTGATGTTCTTGTGGGTGTAGTGCGCTGTCATAAGCTCCTCGCATGGCTCGTCGTGGTTCGGCGCTCGTGCCTCTTGCAACCAGAAGTGCGCGATCGGGACGAGGCGTCACTGCGAGAGCTGCTTGCGCGGGACGAGCTTCATTTCGGATGTAGGCCGCATGTGATCGCGAGCGAGATGGGACCTACGCGGTTGCGGTAATTGCGACGGAGCCGCTCCTGGATGCGTTACGTGTGGAAGGAGTCGAGGTCACGACTCGCGACCTCCCGGAACCGCAGCAGGATACCGGTGTTGGGGATCGCTTCGAAGGTGGACGGACGCATCCTCGCGGGTACGGGGTCAAGGTTGCCGACGACACACCACGCTCTCCTCGGTCCCGGGAGTGACGTACCTCAACGTAGACGGTGACCGCCCGACTCCCTGTCAACCGACCGCGATCGCAGGCGTACCGTCGAAGTTGACACGCATCATCCGAGGCCGCCCATTCCGCAGGGAAACGGGGCGGACTCGACGATCCGCTACGCGCCGCCGCCTGCTCTGCCCGACCCCGAAGACCTCGCCCGGAGGATGTGGCTCCAACGGCATCGATCTGCTCGGCCCGCCCCGCTCGACCCGGTCAGCCGCTGACCCCGGCATCCGGATGCGGACCTGTTCGTCGTGAGCAGCGGCCCCCCGGCGTTCTGACCTCCCCGCCCACCTCTGGACTCGGGGCCGTTGACTCCCGGCCCTCGGGCGAGTAGCGTCGCGCCGTCGCGCCGAGGACGCGCGCAGGAGTCTGGGAGAGGAGAGCTCGATGCCGTTCGACCTTCGCCGCATCTTCGCGGTCACGTGCCTGGTGCTCGTCTGGCCGTCCGCCGCGCTGGCCGGGGACTTCGAGGCGAGAGAACCTTTCCCGAGCGACCTGCTGACCGAGGCCGACCCGGCCCAGCTGACCGGTCTCCGCGTGGCGCTCCCTGCCGAAGGCTGCAGGTCGTATCCGTCCGACTGCGCCGACGTCGCGGTGCTCAACACGCTCGACGGATTCAACGTCCAGCCGCGGCTCTCGATCCCGTTCAGCGAGCCGATCGACCTCTCGAGCGTCTCGAGCGACACGATCTTCCTGGCCGACGCGTCGGGCAAACGGGTCGGCATCAATCAGATCGTCTGGGAGTCGGCGAGGAACACGCTGCACGCCGAGTCGGACGAGCTGCTCCGTCAGGGCACGCGGTACCTGCTCGTCGTGACCGACGGCGTCAAGCCGGCTAACGCTGACGGAGACCGCGACGACGACCCCCGGGCCGGCGACGACGACGACGGGGAGGGGGGCCATGCGGCGAGGGCTTACCGCGAAGCTCTCCGTCGCGCCCTGCCCTGGAGCGGCGTGGACCCTCGGCATATTCTCGCCGCGAGCCTCTTCACGACGCAGAGCGTGACCGCGATCTCGGAGAAGATCCGCCGGCAGATCGACGACTCGACGCCCGAGCCCGCGACGTTCGAGATCGGCCCGCTCGGCGCGCGTGCAGTCTTCCCGGCCGCGACCGTGCGAGGACTTGCAGTCCAACGGCAGGTGGGCACGGCGCCGAGCTTCTCGACGACGTCCCAGGCTGCCGCGATCCCCGTCTTCCCGGGAGCGATCGGGACGATCGCCTTCGGCAGGTTCACCTCGCCCGACTACGAGACTGCGGGGAAGGTCATCCCTGCTTACGGCACCAAGACCGGCACGCCGGTGCCGCTGGGGACGAACGACGTCTACTTCAACCTCTACCTCCCGTCCGGCGAGAAGCCGGCCGGCGGGTGGCCCGTCGCGATCTTCGGCCATGGCTTCGGCGACTCGAAGCAGGGCGCCCCGACGGCGGTCGCATCGACGCTGGCTGCGAACGGGGTGGCGACGGTAGCGATCAACGTCGTCGGCCACGGCGGTGGGCCGCTGGGAACGCTCATCGTCCTTCGCAACGGTGACTCGTCGGTGACGATCCCGAATGGCGGCCGTGGAATCGACCAGGACGGCAACGGAACGATCGATTCGACCGAGGGTGTCAACGCAGCGCCTCCGGCGACGCTCGTCGGCAGCCGAGACGGCCTCCGCCAGACGGTGGTCGACCTCATGCAGCTCGTGCGCCAGATCGAGGTCGGCGTCGACGTGGACGATGACGAGGTCGCCGATCTCGATCCGGCCAGGATCTCGTACGCCGGGCAGTCCTTCGGCGGCATCTACGGAACGCAGTTCCTAGCCCTCGACCCGGACGTCCACCAGGGAGTGCTCAACGTGCCCGGCGGTTCCATCCCCGAGATCGCGCGGCTCTCGCCCATCTTCCGCTCACTCATCGGCCTTGCGCTGATCACGAGGTCGCCGTCGCTCTACAACGCATTCCCCGACCCGACCTTCCAGAACTTCGTCGAGAACGTCCCGCTGCGCGACCAGCCGATCCTCGTCGACACCGCGTACGGAGCCTCCGCGATCCAGGAGTACCTCGACCGTTCCGAGTGGGCGCAGAACGCCGCCAACCCGGTCGCCTACGCGCCGTACCTGCGCGCGGAGCCGCTCGAGGGCGTGGGAGCGAAGGGTGTGATCGTGCAGTTCGCGAAGGGCGACAGGACAGTGCCGAATCCGACCACGAGCGCCCTGCTCCGTGCCGGCGGCCTCGCCGATCGGGCCACCTACTTCCGCAACGACCTCGCGCTTCTGAGCGTGCCCGGCTACGTGACCCTGAACCCGCACACGTTTCTGACGAACCTCCTGGGTCCGGGTGCTCCGTTCGCGGTCGCCGCGCAACAGCAACTGGCGATCTTCCTCGCCTCGGCGGGCGGGACGACGATCGATCCGGACGGCGCCGGCCCGCTCTTCGAGACGCCGATCGCCGGCCCGCTTCCGGAGACGCTCAACTTCGCGTCCTAACCGTGGAGGTCAGTCGACGCCTGCGACGCGAAACGTCGTGGGCGTCGGCGTCCGCGGCGAGGAAGCGCAGGAGCCGCCGGGCGGTGCGGCCCCAGACACCGAGGGCGGCACCTGCGGTGACGAGGTGCAGGGTCGCCCGCATGACGACGATGCGCACGACCCGGCGCTCCAGGAGCAGCGCGGCCAGCTCGCCGAGCCGGAACCGCTCGAGCCGCGACCACAGCGCCGTATAGGGGTTCAGCGGCAGCTGTGCCTGAAGACCGACGAGGTGCTCCACCGCGGCCAGCGGCGACATCTCCGAGCGACGGAGCAGCCCCTGACGTCGAGCGTCGCCCGATTGAGCGCCCGCCGGCACAGCGTGTCCCGCTCAGCGAGTCAGGTGCCGAGCGAAGTCGCGCTCATAGTCGCGCCACACGCTGTGGATGTGCGTGCCGTCGTTGCGCGAGTTGTCGAACTCGAGCAGGAACGTCGAGCCCTGAAGGCGGTAGTAGTGCGGACGACCGGGCTCGAGCGAGCCCGACCACCCGAAGCGCAGCGCCTCGACTCCCGCCCGGTTGATGCGTGTGCGCAGGGTGCTCGCCTCGGCGGTCGGCAACACGCCAAGGTACGTGTCGACGATCTCCCGCGCGAGTCCCCGCTCCCGGGAGCCGAGCTCCCTCAGCGGAAGGCCGACGGGCGCGAGCGGTCGCACGCGCACCGCGTTCTGTGTGACGTGATCGGTGAGCGACTCCTCCTCGAAGATGACCCTCGCACGAGTCGCCCCGTCGAGCCCGCGCACGAGCTCACGAGCCGCTTCCTCCTCCCGCGCCAGCGGCCGTGGGCCGCGCGGCGGCCTCGTCGGCCACGCGCCGAGGAAGAACGGGGTCGAGGTGACGTCGCCGCCGGCGATCGTGAAGTGGAGCGAGAGATGATGGCCCTCGAAGCGCCACCCCCAGCGGGCGGAGCCCGGCGTTCCGAAGACCGACACGAAGTACAGCGTCGGGTCGGCGTTCAAGAAGCGCTGCAGCGACATGATCTCGCGCGCCTTGCGAAAGCCGGGACCCGAGCTGCTCGCCTCGAGCAGGTCGAGCGCCGCCCGCCGCTCGCGCACCGTCATGTCCGTCAGCGGAGCGCCGCGGCGGGGGAAGAGGGTGTTGACCGTCCAGTGCCAGCGCGTGCGCTCGGACGAGCGGAACGGGAAGCGCGCCCGCCGACGCAGCGCCGGGCGGAGGCCTGCCAGGAGCTTCTCGGCGGCTCGCTCGATCGCGCTTGCGCGAGTGCGATCGCCCACCGGGGCCGAGCGGGCGATCTCGGCACGCAAGCCCGAGAGGCCGACGGCCGCGGCAGTGGCTCCGACGACCACCTCTCGCCTGCTCAGGGAACGGGATTCGATCCTGCCTTCGCTCTGCGAACCCATCGAACCAGGATTCTACCGTCGGCCCGCATTGGGGCTACGCAGGCGATCCGGCGTTTAACGCTCCGGCGGTAGACGAGTGCTCAGCATTCCGCGTGCGCGGCGTGCTGAGCCAACCGCAAACAGGGGGAAGACGCAATGAAGGGAACGCGTGGGCTGGCCCGCGTGCTGGGGATCGCCGCTCTCTACGGCTCGCTGGTGTCGGTCTTCAGGCACAGCTGCCGCTGAACCCCTATACGGCGCTGTGGTCGCGGCTCGAGCGGTTCCGGCTCGGCGAGCTGGCCGCGCTGCTCCTGGAGCGCCGAGCGCGGTCGCGGGCCTCGCGGCGGCGACCGGGCTCGAGAGCGTCGCATTTCTCGTGCCGCTCCTCGACAACGCGCTCGACCTCATCGCCGCGCCGGCGGCCGTGCTGGCGGGCACGGTGCTCACCGCGTCCGCCGCGGTCGACGTGCCCCCGGCACTCAGATGGACGCTCGCGATCGTCGCCGGCGGGGGATCGCGGGCAGCGTCCAACTGCTCACGGGCGGGAGACCGTTGACCTCGACCTCGACCGCGACCACGGGAGGTGCGGCGAATCCCCTGCTCGCGCTCGGTGAGCGGGCGACGCGGTGGGCATCTCGCTGCTCGCCCTCGCCCGGCCGCTCGCCGGCGCGGTGGCCGCGCTCGCCTTGCTCCTCCTAGCGCCGAGCGGCGCGGTCTGGCGCCGAATCGGAACCCACCCGCGACCCTGTCGGGTAGCTTCGGGGCATGGCCGGCGAGGCGGCAGTCGAGGCGGAGGGCCTGCGAAAGAGCTACGGCGAGGTGGCCGCTCTGCGCGGGGTCGACCTCCTCGTCGAAGCCGCAACCGTCTTCGGTCTGCTCGGCCCGAACGGCGCGGGAAAGACGACCGCTGTACGCATCCTCACGACGCTCCTGCGCGCCGACGGAGGCACGGCGCGCGTCGCCGGGTTCGACGTCGTGCGCGACGCGGCCGAGCTGCGCGCGCGGATCGGCGCCGTCCCTCGCGGGCGCGCGCCACCGAGCTGCTGTCGGTCTTCGACCTCTCCGAAGCCGGCGGACGGCTGGTGCGCACCTACTCAGGCGGGATGCGGCGCCGCCTGGATCTGGCCGCGGCGCTCGTGGCCCGACCCCCGGTGCTCTTCCTCGACGAGCCGACGACGGGCCTGGATCCCCGCAGCCGGATCGGGCTCCGGGAGGCGATCGAGGCGCTCGTCGCCGAGGGGACGACGGTGCTCCTGACGACGCAGTACCTCGACGAGGCCGACCGCCTCCCCGACCGGATCGCCGTGATCGACCACGGTCTCGTGATCGCCCAGGGCACCCCCGGACGAGCTCAAGGCACAGGTCGGCGGTGACCGGCTCGAGATCCGCCTCGAAGAGCGCGAGCGACAGGGCGAGGCCGCGGTCGCCGCGCTGACCACGATGGCAGAGGGACGGCCCACGCTCGAGGACGGCTCGCTGCGCGTCTCCCTGGGCCACCGGCGGGGAGCGGTCGCCGAGGCGGTACGGCGGCTCGACGAAGCGGGCGTGGGGATCGACGACATCGCGCTGCAGCGCCCGACGCTCGACGACGTCTTCCTCGGCTTGACCGGGCGCGCGACCGAGGCGGAAGAGGACACGCCCTGAGCGCGCTCGGCTACGCCGTCTCCGACACCTTCGTGCTGGCGAGACGCAGCCTGCTCCGGATCCCGCGTCAGCCCGACCTGCTGATGGGCTTCACCGTGCAGCCGGTGATGTTCGTCCTGCTCTTCGTCTACGTCTTCGGAGGGGCCATCGAGACGCCGGGCTTCGACTACGTCGACTTCCTGATGCCGGGGATCATCGTGCAGTCGATCGCCTTCGGCGGTTTCGTCACGGCCCTCGGGCTCGCCGAGGATCTGAAGAAGGGGCTGATCGACCGTTTCCGCTCGCTGCCGATGTCGCGCGCGGCGGTGCTCACCGGGAGAACCCTCGCCGATGTCGTCACCAACCTCTTCCAGCTCGCCGTGATGATCGCCGTGGGACTTCGCGGTCGGCTTCCGCTTCTCGACGGGCGTTCCGGAGGTGCTCGGTGGCGTCGCGCTGCTCCTGCTCCTCGGGTACGCGTTCTCGTGGGTGTTCGCCTTCATCGGTCTCGCGTCCTCGTCCCCGGAGGCGTCCAACGCTTACGGGTTCATCGTCATCCTGCCCCTCACGTTCGCCTCGTCGGTGTTCGTTCCCGTCGACTCGATGCCGGGCTGGCTCCAGGCCTTCGCCGCGGTGAACCCGGTCACGACCATGGCCGACGCCACACGCGCCCTCTTCATCCGCACGCCGGCCGGCAACGACGTCTGGGAGCGGTCGCCTGGGGGCTCGGTATCACGGCCGTCTTCCCGGTGCTCTCCGTGTGGCGCTACCGCCGTGCGGTCACGCGCTGAACGAACGATCCTGCGTTTAGCGGCAGCCGCCGCGGGAAGCCGATGAAACACCGAGACCGACCAGGACAGGAGTGCTGGAAACGATGAAAGCGGTGACATGGCACGGCAAGCGGGACGTGAGGGTCGACAACGTCCCCGATCCGAAGATCCAGGAGTCGACCGACGCGATTGTCCGCATCACCTCGACCGCGATCTGCGGCTCCGACCTCCACCTGTACGAGGTCCTCGGCCCGTTCATGGAGGAGGGCGACATCCTCGGCCACGAGCCGATGGGCATCGTCGAGGAGGTCGGCCGCGACGTCACGCACATCAAGGCGGGCGACCGGGTCGTGATCCCCTTCAACATTTCCTGCGGCCACTGCTGGATGTGCGAGCGGAAGCTCTTTGCGCAGTGCGAGACCACGCAGGTGCACGACGAGGAGAAGGGCGCCGCCCTCTTCGGGTTCTCGAAGCTCTACGGCCAGGTTCCCGGAGGACAGGCCGAGTTCCTGCGCGTCCCGCAGGCCCAGTTCGGGCCGATCAAGGTGCCGGAAGGCCCGCCGGACACGGCCTTCCTCTACCTCTCCGACGTGCTTCCGACCTCCTGGCAGGCGGTCGAGTGGGCCGACATCCCCGACGGTGGCAGCGTCGTTGTCTTCGGCCTCGGCCCGATCGGGCAAATGAGCTCGCGCATCGCGCGCCACCGTGGCGCCCGGGTCTTCGGTGTGGACATCGTCCCCGAGCGCATCGCCATGGCGAGCCGCCATGGCATCGAGGTGCTGAACGGCGAGGAACACGATGACATCTCCGCCATCCTCCGTGAGCTGACCGACGGGCGTGGGCCCGACTCGGCGATCGACGCCGTCGGGATGGAGGCTCACGGGTCGCCCGGCGCCGAGACCGTGCGCAAGGTGACCGGCCTGTTGCCCGATGCGATCGCCTCGAAGATCCAGGAGAAGGCGGGGGTCGACCAGCTCGAGGTGCTGATCAACTGCATCGACAGCGTCCGCCGCGGCGGCACGATCTCACTGAGCGGCGTCTACGGCGGCATGGCCGATCCGATGCCGATGATGCAGCTCTTCGACAAGGGGGTAACGATCCGGATGGGTCAGGCGCACGTGAAGCGCTGGATCGACGAGCTCATGCCGCTCCTCACCGACGGCGACCC
>Ga0136616_10000977_pt1 | contig 14545 bp, 12 predicted proteins | sample AntDrymUQ2992106_2_FD_106648 | JGI IMG/M metagenome (GOLD analysis project Ga0136616, IMG submission 106648) | Polar desert sand microbial communities from Dry Valleys, Antarctica - metaG UQ299 (21.06) | ecosystem: Environmental > Terrestrial > Soil > Desert | place: Antarctica: Dry Valley...
GCACGCCGTGGGGAGCCGGGTCATGGTCGACCACGCTAGCGCCGAGGTGACGCAGGCGTCACCTTCGGCCCGCCGCGAGGATGCCGGGATGGAGCTCGAGGCGGCGGAGGTCAAGGCGGCCGGCGGCGTGGTGTGGCGTCGCGGCGCCGGCGGCGTCGAGGTCGCGGTCGTGCACCGGCCGCAGCGCGACGACTGGTCGCTGCCCAAGGGCAAGCTCGATCCCGGCGAGAGCTGGGAGGCCGCTGCCCTGCGCGAGGTGCAGGAGGAGATCGGGCTGCGCTGCCGCCTCGGCCGCGAGCTGCCGCCGGTCGCCTACCGCGACCAGAAGGGTCGCGAGAAGGTCGTGCGCTACTGGCTGATGGAGTCCGAGGACGGCGAGTTCGCGCCCAACGACGAGGTCGACGAGCTGCGCTGGCTCGACCCCCGCGCGGCGGCCGAGCTGCTCAGCTACCCGCGCGACCGCGAGCTGGTGGAGGCGGCGGCGCTGTGAACCGGGCGCGCTTCCCGGGCCTGGCCGACGGCTGGGCGCGGCTGGACGGCCCGGGCGGCACGCAGATGGCCGACGCGGCGATCGACGCCATGACCGACTGGATGCGCTCGGGGCGGACCGCCAACGAGGGCGGCGCGTTCCCGCACGCGCGGGCGAGCGGGGCGGTCGTCGAGGCGGCGCGAGCGAGCGTGGCCCGGCTGCTCGGCGGCGAGCCGCGCGGCATCGCCTTCGGGCCGAGCATGACGGCGCTCACGATGGCGTTCTCCGCCGCCGCCGGCCGCGCGCTGCGGCCGGGCGACGAGGTCGTCTGCACGCGCCTTGACCACGACGCGAACGTCCGCCCGTGGCTGATCGCCGCCGAGCGCGCCGGGGCGCGCGTGCGCTTCGCCGAGCCGGAGCCGGGCACGCTCGAGCTGCCGGCGTCCGCGGTCGAGGCGGTGCTGACGGAGCGCACGCGCTGGATAGCCCTCACGGCCGCGTCCAACGCGGTCGGGACCGTCCCCGACCTGCCCGGGATCGTCGCCGCCGCGCGCGGCGCCGGCGCGCGCGTGTACGTGGACGCGGTGCACGCCTCGCCGCACCGCCCGCTCGACGTCGCCGCGATGGGCTGCGACGCGCTGGCGTGCTCGGCCTACAAGTGGTTCGGCCCGCACGTCGGCGTGCTGTGCGCGCGGCCGGAGCTGCTGGAGGAGCTGACGCCGGACAAGCTGCGCCCGTCCTCGGACGCCGCCCCGGAACGCTGGGAGCTGGGCACGCTGCCGTTCGAGGCGCTGGCCGGCGTCCGGGCCGCGGCCGACTACGTCTCCTCGCTCGACTGGGTCGAGGTGCGCGCGCACGAGGACGCGCTGCTGGCGGCGGCGCTCGACGGCCTCGGCGCGATCGAGTCCGTCACCCTGCTCGGCGCGGCGCGCGACCGTACGCCGACGCTGATGTTCACGGTCGCCGGGCACGAGCCGCGGGCGGTCGCGGCGGCGCTGGCCGAGCGCGAGGTCGCGGTGTGGAACGGCAACTACTACGCGTGGGAGCTGGAGCGCCACCTCGGCCTCGCGCCCGACGGCGCCGTGCGCGCCGGGTTCGTGCACTACAACGAGCCGGCCGACGCGGACCGCCTCATCGAGGCGGTCCGCGTCGTGGCGTCCTAGCGCGGCAGGTCGACTTGCGGCGTCAGTAGCGCCGGCGGCGGCGGCGCTCGCCGGTCTGCGCGTCCGGGGCCAGCAGGCCGCCGCCGCGGGAGCGGCGGATCAGGTAGACGATCAGCACCGAGGCCACGAACGCCACGAACAGGCCGCCCGCGCTCGCCCCGTCCGTGAGCAGGTACACGACCATGCCGCCGATGAACGAGCCGGCGATCCCGACGGCGATCGTCATCGGGATGCCCATCGGGTCGCGGCCGGGCAGCGCCAGCCGCGCCAGCGCACCGAAGATCAGGCCCTGGACGGCCAGCACGATGAGGTAGGTGACGATGCCCATGGCTTGATCCTCGCAGGTCGTCAGCAGCCGCAACCGGGTCGCGGAGGTCTTTCACGGCCGCCCCAGACGGAGTAGCGTCGCTCGGACATGGAGTTCCGGATCCTCGGTCCGCTTGAGGTCCGCAGCGAGCACGGCGCGGTCGCGCTGGCGGGAAGGAAGCCGCGCGCGGTGCTGGCCGTGCTCCTGCTGAACGCCAACGAGCCGGTGAGCCCCGAGCGGCTGGCGGTCGCCCTGTGGGGCGAGGACGCGCCGGCCGGCGCCGCGAAGACGGTGCAGGTGCACGTCTCACGGTTGCGCAAGGCGCTCGGCGACCCGGACATCGTCACCACGACGCCGGCGGGCTATCGCCTGCGGTTGGACGGAGCAGAGCTCGACGCCGATCGCTTCGAGCGCCACGTCGAGGACGGCTGCCGGGCGCTGGCCGCCGGACAACCCGAGCAGGCCGGGACGATCCTGCGCGAGGCCCTGGCGCTCTGGCGGGGGCCGCCGCTCGCCGACCTGGCCTTCGAGCCGTTCGCGCAGCCCGAGATCGCGCGACTCGAGGAGCAGCGGCTGAGCGCGCTCGAGGTGCGTGTGGAGGCCGACCTCGCCGCCGGACGGCACGCCGCGCTCGTCGGGGAGCTGCAGCAGCTGGTGGGCCTTCACGGGACGCGCGAGCGGCTCGCCGGGCAGCTGATGCTCGCGCTGTACCGCTGCGGACGGCAGACGGAGGCGCTCGGCGCGTATCGCGACGCCCGGCGCATGCTCGTGGCGGAGGTCGGCGTCGAGCCCGGGCCGGGACTCCGCGACCTGCACGAGGCGGTCCTGCGCCAGGACGCCTCGCTCGACGCACCGGCCGTGGCGGCGGAGCTGCCGCACGAGCTCGACGCCGCCGCGGCGCCGCCGCTCGCGGGGCGCGAGCCCGAGCTCGCGTCCTTGCATGCGTGCTGGGAGCAGGCTCGGAGCGGCGCCGGAGCACTGGTCACGCTCAGCGGCGAGCACGGGATCGGCAAGAGCCGGCTGGCCGCCGAGCTGGCCGGCGAGGTCCATCGGCTCGGCGGCGGTGTGCTGCACGCCACCGGGGCGGCTCCCGCCGAAGCGGTCCAGGTCGCGCTCCGCCGCGCCCGCGAGGCGACGTTCCCCACGCTGCTGGTCGTGGACGATGCCGACCGCGCCGGCGCGGCCGTACGCGGCGAGCTCGAGGGTCTCGCGCGCGCCGTCGCCGGCCGACCCGTGCTGGTGCTCGCCAGCGGGGTGCAGACGAGCACGCTCGCGCCGCTCGGCGCCGACGTGTCGCTCGAGCTCGGACCGCTCGACGCCGAGGCCGTCGGATCGATCGCCGGCATCTATGCGCCGGGGCAGGCCGACGTGGAGCCGCCGGCCGAACGGCTGCTCGAAGCCAGCGGCGGCGTCCCGCGGCGCGTCCATGAGGTCGCCGGCCGGTGGGCCCGCCACGAGGCGGCCCGTCGCGTGGGCGCGGTCGCCGGGCGGGCCGCGGCCGGCCGCTCGGAGCTGCGCTCGATGGAGGCCGAGCTGGCCAGCGGGGTGATCGACCTCCAGGCTGCGCGGGAGCGTGTCGCGGTGGTCGCCGACGAGGCGCCGGTGGTCTGCCCGTTCAAGGGCCTGGCCTCCTTCGAGGTCCACGACGCGGACTACTTCTTCGGCCGCGAGCGGCTCGTCGCGGAGCTCGTCGCACGGCTCGTCGGTGCGCCGCTGCTCGGCGTCGTCGGACCGTCGGGAAGCGGCAAGTCCTCGGTGCTGCGGGCCGGCCTGCTTCCCGCCCTGGCCGCCGGAGTGCTGCCCGGCAGCGGGGTGTGGGAGCAGGTGCTCGTCCGGCCGGGCGAGCATCCGATGAGGGAACTCGACCGTGCGGGCGCGGGCGTCAGCGACGAGAGCCGCGTCGTGCTCGCCGTCGACCAGTTCGAGGAGGCCTTCACCGCCTGCGGGGACGAGCGGGAGCGGGCTGCGTTCATCGCCTCGCTCGTCCATGCCGCTCGGGACACCCGCGAGCGGTGCGTCGTCGTGCTGGCCATCCGGGCGGACCACTACGAGCGCTGCGCCGCGTATCCGGAGCTGTCGAACCTGCTCGCCGCCAACCACGTGCTGGTCACCTCGATGCGGCGCGACGAGCTCCGCCAGGCGGTCGAGCGCCCGGCGCTGCGCGCGGGCCTCCACGTCGAGCCCGAGCTCGCCGACGGGCTCGTCGCCGACGTCGTGGGCGAGCCCGGCGCGCTCCCGCTGCTGTCGACCGCTCTCCTGGAGCTCTGGCAGCGACGCGACGGGCGGCGCCTGCGCCTCGTGTCCTACGCCGAGACCGGCGGCGTGCTCGGGGCGGTCGCACGGCTTGCGGAGGCGGCGTTCAGCCGGCTCGACGAGACGCAGCAGGCCCTCGCGCGCAGGGTGCTCCTGCGGCTGGCCGAGGTGGAGCCCGAGGGCGGCGTCGAGCGCCGTCGTCTCCCGCTCGAGCAGCTCGAGGCCGAAGGCGGCGGTGACGTCGCCTCCGTGATCGGGCGCCTCGCCGACGCGCGCCTGCTCACCGTCAGCGCGGGGACCGTGGAGTTCGCGCACGAGGCGCTGCTGCGCGAATGGCCGCGCCTGCGTGAATGGATCGAGGACGATCGCGAAGACCTGAGGGTCCACCGGAACCTGGGCTCCGCCGCACAGGAGTGGCTGCGCCTGGGTCGCGACGAGGGCGCGCTGTACCGGGGAGCGCAGTTGGCGGAGGCCCGAGACTGGGCGCAGCGCGGGGACCCCGGGCCGACGCAGCCCGAGCGCGAGTTCCTCGCCGCGAGCCTCGATCGCGATCACCGCGACCGCCGAGCGCGCCGCCGCCGGCTCACCGTGGCGTTCGGCTCGCTCGCGCTGGGCATCGTCGCGATCGCGGCGATCGCCGTCGTCGCGATCGACCAGCGGCGCGAGGCGGTGGACCAGCGCAACATCGCGATCTCGCGCGAGCTGGCGCTGCAGTCGGGCAACGCGCTCGGCACCGACCCGGGACTGGGGGTGCGGCTCGCGCTCGCGGCGCTCGACACGGCGCCGACCGATCAGGCCGCCACCGCGCTGCGCGAGGCGACGCTGGCCTTCCGCCAGCTCGCCGTCCTGGAGGCCGACTCCCTGGACGCCAACACCGCCGCCTACAGCCCGGACGGAGCCCGGGTGGTGACCGGCGGGACCGATGGCAACGTGCTCGTGTGGGACGTCGCGACGCGGCGCGTGACGGCTCGCCTGGACGCCGGCCGCGGCGCTGTACTGGGGGCTCGCTACTCGCCGGGAGGCGAGCGCATCGCGCTCGGGTTCGAGGACGGCACGGTCGCCGTGACCGACCCGTCGCTCGCCGCGCCGCGTACCCTGCTGCGCGTGCAGGGCCGCGCGGTCGAGAGCGTGGCGTTCAGCGGCGACGGCGCGCGCGTCGCCGCCGCGCTGGGCGACGGGACGGTGCGCGTGATCGCCGCGGACGGCAACGGGCCGGCGCGGCGCCTGAGCGGGCACCGCGGCCCGGTGCTCGGGGTCGAGGTCAGCGCCGACGGGAGGCGCGTCGTCAGCGCGGGCGAGGACGGGAGCGTCCGGCTCTGGGACGCGGATACCGAAGTGGCACGGGTCCTGCACCGCGGCGAGGAGCCCGAGAGGGATGTCGCCTTCAGCCCCGACGGGAGCCGGATCGTCGGCGTCGGCGACGACGGCTCGCTCAGGCTCTGGAGCGTCCGAAGCGGCGAGGAGGAGACACGCGTGAACGGTGAGGGACGCCAGCTGCGGGCGGTGGCCTTCAGCGCCGACGGCCGCCGGTTGGCCGCGGGCGGCAACGACGGGGTGACGCGGGTCTGGAGCGTCGCCGGAGGACCGCCGGTCGCGGTGCTCCGCGGCCAGCGATCACGGGTGTACGACGTCGGGTTCGGGCCGGCCGGCGATCGCGTCGTCAGCGCCGGCGACGACGGCACGGTCAGGATCTGGGATGCCGGCGACACGCAGGCGTGGACCGTTCCGAGCCTCACCTACGGCATCGACTTCAACCGCGACGGCCGCCTCGTCGCGACCAGCAGCGAGGACGGCACCGTGCGCGTGTGGGACACGGCCGCCGGGCGGCTGCGGGCGAGCCTGTCCGGCCCGGACGGCTACACGGTGGCCAAGTTCTCACCCGCTGCCGACACGCTCGTCGTCTCCAGCGACGTGGCGTCGCGCGTGCGCACGTGGCCGGTCTCGGCGACGTCCGCGGAGGTCGTCGTCCAGCTCCCGAGGGAGCGCCGCATCGAGGGCGCCCGCTTCGACGAGACCGGCGACCGGATCGTCTACGTGGACGGCAAGGGCAGCATCGTGGTCCGCGAGCTGGCATCCGGGCGGGAGCTGCGACTCGGCGGGACCCCGGACGTCGTCTACGGAGCCGAGTTCAGCCCCGACGGCAGGCAGGTCGCCGGAGTCCCCGAGCGAGATGTCCTGCTCTGGAACCTGGACCGCCCGGACCGTCCCGAGCGCGTGCTCGAGGGACACCGCGGACCTGTGAACGCGCTCGACTACCGATCGGACGGCCGGATCGTCACGGCCGGAGCCGATCGCACGGTCCGCGTCTGGAATCCCCGTGACGGATCGGCGACCGTCATGCAAGGCCACGAGGACGAGGTCACCACCACCGTCTTCACGCCCGACGGAGCCAAGGTGCTCAGCTCCAGCCAGGACGGCACCCTCCGCCTGTGGGACGCCCGCACGGGCGTGCCGCTGGCGGTGCTGCAGGCGGGCGCGGGCGAGGTGTACGACATGGCGCTCAGTCGTGACGGGAGGATCGCGACGCTCGGCAAGGGCGAGGTGGTGCGCGTCTTCCAGTGCGACGTCTGCGGCAGCGTGGCACAGGTCCGTGCACGCGCGCTCGCCCGTTCCCCGGGCCGGCTCACCGGCGCAGAACGGCGGCAGTTCCCGAGCACCGCGGGCTGACGCTCAGCCGCGCGACCTCCGGTAGCAGCAGTTGACGGTCTTGGCCTCGCAGAAGACCCCGGTCGAGCCCGCGAACGTCCCGCCGGTCAGCGGCGCCTCGAAGTCGCCGGCTCGGGTGAACTCGCCGGTCAGGAACCGTGCCTCGACCGACTGCGGGCCGCTGCCGCTGCGCACCGACGCCTCCGCCTTGACCCAGATCACGTCGCGCATCCCGGAGGGCGCCGTCTCGTCCTTGACCTTCTCGGCGAGGACGATCCCGTCCTCCTGCACGAGCAACCACGTCAGCAGCCGCCAGTCGAGGTAGAGCAGCCGCCAGTCCTTGCCGGCGCCCGGATGCGTGACCGTGTCGCCGAGGAACCCGGCGAAGATCACGAGCTCCGGCAGCTCGGAGGCGCCGGCGAGGTCGGCGGCCGTGGCAGCCTGTGCGGGGGCGGCCTTCCCCTTGGCGCCCTGCGCCGCCGGCGCCGGCGGCAAGAGCGCCTTCGCGAGCTCCTCGACAAGCGGATGCGGTACGGGCTTGGCCATCGCGGACACACCTCTTCGTCGCAGTGGGCGCTGACCGGTCCGTCGAACCTACGCCCGCACGAGCATCGTTGTCAACCGTGGAACGGCATCGTCAGCGGAGACGGGATCTCGCGATCGTGCAGCCGCAGGAACCACCATCCGATCCCGCTGATCCCACGGAAGAGCGCGGGCGTCGTGCCACCGGCGGCATCACACGGCCACCTGTCGCCGGTGGCGCCGTAGCGCTCGAGTGCCAGGTGACCGAGCTGCGGAGCGAGCTTCGCCGCGTCACGCGAGCGCTCGCCGAGCGTGGCGGCCCCGCACAGCAGGACGTCGGCGGCGCCGGCCGCGCCGTGGCACAACGTGAGGTCGCCGATCTCGTAGGGCAGCGCTCCGGCGAGATCCCGGCGGGTGGCCTCGAGCGCGACCCCGGCGTCGTCCCCGCATGCCTCCATGCCGGGCACGTCGATCGCGCGCAGCCTGGTGAGCGCGATGCCGCCTTCGCCGTGGCACCACGTGCCGAGCGCCGGTGAGGCGGCCCGCCGCGCCGCGCCGCGCCGCTGGCCGCCGATGCGAAGGTCCGGCCACGTCCCCGACAGCGCGTCCAGCCAGGACCGCTCGTAGGCGAAGGCGGCGGTCGCGCCCACCCGGAACCGCTCGTCGCCGGTGCGGTCGAACAGCTCGACCAGCGCCCAGCCGATGCCCGCCGCGCCGTGCGAGAGCCCGCAGAGATGATGCCGGCGGCGGCGGCCGGGGATCGCCCAGGACCAGCCGTGGCGCGTGACGGTGGCGCGGCCGATCAGCTCCTCGCCGGTGGCGAGCGCGTCCTCGACCAGCGTCGGCTCGTCGAGCACGTCGGCCAGCGCCAGCAGCGCGATGAGCGCGCCGGCGCCGCCCAGGACGACGTCGGGGCATCGATCGGGCCCGGACGGCGGCCTCGCCACGACCGGCAGCGTACGCGCGCCCGCGAGCAGTTCCTCCTCGTGCAGGAGCGATGCGGCGCCGGCCGCCGCCCACGCGACGCCGAGGGAACCCGCGTGGAACCCGTCCCGGCGGCCGGGCGGCATCGCCTGCGCCCGGGCGACGGCGTGGCGCATGGCGCCGACGGCGGTGCGATGGGCCGCCGCGTCGCCGGTCACCACGGCGAGCCGGGCCAGGAACAGGCCGACGCCCGCCGTGCCGTCGTAGAGGCTCGCTTCGAGCGCGCGGTACTCCGCTCGCCATGGCTGCGCCGCGTCCGCGACCGCCCCGATCCAGCTGCACCGGCCCTCGTGCCACACGGCGTCGTCCACGATGCGGCGGCCGATGGACGCGGCCGCGGCCAGGAACGCGTCGTCAGAGGACATGGCGGCCGGCGAGCGACGGCTCCAGGTACGGCGCGTCGATCCGGACCCCGTCCTCGGCGAACCGCACGGCCACCGCGGCGAGCCGCGCCTCGGCCTCGGTGACGCCGTGCGCGTGGGCGCGCACGATCGCGTCGGCGAGCAGCGCGCAGCGCCGGGCGCCGAAGCTCTCACGGCGGCCGCCGTCCTCCGCGAGCCCCACGCCCGGCGCGAGCTCGAGCGTGAAGGCCGGGACCTGCGGCCGCAGGCGGGCCCGCAGCGCCGCCGCGACGTCCTGGAGCGTCTCGCGCACGGCGGCGAAGGCGTCGCCCTCCAGGTACAGGACCGCCGCGTCGCAGCGGTCGAGCCGGAAGGAGTGATCGGCGACCTTCAGCCGGAACGGCACCCCCAGCCGGTTGAGCCGCGACGCGAGCGTGCCCACGAGCGCGGGCGCGCCCGCGCGTGCGACGTTCCAGTACACGCGTACGACGCTCCCCGGCGCCCCGTCGTCGCGCGGGGCGTCGCTCACGACGGTGTAGAACCCGGGCGAGAGCGACGGGAGCTCCTTCGGCAGGCGGACGCTGACCGCGGCGCCGGCGCGCATGCCGCCGGCGGGCGCGAGGCAGTCGCCGACCGGTACGCGGGCGCGCAGCCGCTGGGTCGCCACGACCGCCTCGTCGCCGTCGAGACGCTCGACCGTCCAGCCGGGCTCCCAGCTCCCGCGGCCGTCGTTGGCCCGCGACATCGCCGCTGACAGCCACGGGTCCGCGGAGACCGGCTCGGGCTCGCCCCAGCGCGCCGGCACGGCACGCCCGTGGCAGTAGAACGACCAGTAGAGCTCCTCGCGCAGGCACGAGACGAGATAGCCGCGGCGCGCGGACTCGTCGAGGCCGGCGTCCAGCGATGCCGGTAGCGGCCGATTCGTGCGGCCCAGCCAGGCGTATCGCGCCGGCCCGCCGATCGTCACGGCTGCGAGGGCCGCGGCGACCTGGTCGCGGTAGCGGCTCACGGCATCACTCGCGCAGGCCGATCAGGCTCAGCGCCGCGTCGTCGGGATCGCGGAGCATGTTGCCGGCGAGCTGCACGAGCGCCACCACGTGCGCCGACGGCGCCGCGAGGCCCTGCGAGCGCTCCACCGCCGACTGGAGGAGCCGGACCGCCGCCAGCTCGATCGTGCGCCGGAGGGCCGGGCCCCGTGGGCTCGCGAGCCGGTACGCCGACCAGAAGGCCCGCATCGCGGGCTGCATGCGCCGCAACGGGTGTCGTGCCCGGGACACCAGCCGCCCCGGGTCGCCGGGCTCCACGATCGGGATCGACCCGACCCAGGCGAGCAGGTACTCGGCGAGCACGGTCCCGACGTCGAACGCCGGCGCGCCGCGGCCTGCCAGCTCCCAGTCCACGAGCAGCACCCGTGTCCTTCGCCGCGCGCCGGACGCCGCGACCGCGAGGCAGTTGTCCCATCGCAGGTCGCCGTGCACGAGCGCGCCGTCGGAGCCGGCCTCCCGCAGCGCGTCCAGCCGGTCGCACACGGCCCGGCTCGCCTGCAGGCGCGCCACGAGGTCCTGGGCGCCGGCGCTCAGGTCGAGCAGGAGCTCGTGGCGCGGCTCGGGAAGGGTCAGGCCCCACATCGGGTCGAGCCCGGGCGGCAGCTCCTCGAAGCCGTCGGCGGGAAGCCGGTGCAGTGCGGCGAGGACGCGTCCGAGGGTCCGCGCCGGCACGCGCGGGAAGCGTCCCGCCTCGTGGTGGTGGCTCCAGTCCCGGGCGCCGCCGGGCGTGCTCAGGACGAGCCGCGCCGCCTCGGCCTCGTGCCGGACGAGGGTGGGCACCTGCCCCGCGAGCTCCGGCGCGCCGGCGAGCGCCCGGAGCACGGCGGCCTCGTGCGCCAGCGTGCCGGCGCCGCCAGGGCCGGCCTGCTTGACCACGTACGTCGGGCCGGCGGTCGTGGAGGCGAGGAAGACGCAGTTCCGGCGTGAGGCGTCGACGACGGTGAGGTCCTCCTCGAGGACGGCGCGAGGCTTGACAAGGCCGAGCGACAGGAGATAGTGGGCGATGTCTGGCTGTTCGAGCATCGCAACGAAGCCTCGACCCAGCCTCTCCGGAGCCGCCCCGCAGGTCAAGACCATGCCCGCCATTCCGTGCCCCCGACGAAGGGAGTGCTCGTGCCGCTCACCGATCATGTCGCGGTCGTCTCTCTGACCAGCGAGGTCTCGACCAAGAACCTCCTGCAGGCCGCCGCGGCGGTGCAGAAGCAGATCACCCGCGACTTCACGCCGTTCTGGGGCCTCCGCGCCACCGTCGACGCGTTCGAGGACCTCCCCTCCGTACCCAGCGACTATCACCCGGTGGTCGTGTTCGGCGACCCCGAGGAGCTCATGGGCCGGCTGGAGTTCGCGATCGGCGAGCAGCACGCGGTGCAGCTGATCGACGACTTCGAGCGCGACCGCCTCTCGGGACTCCACCTCAACGCGTTCACCCGGCAGCCCTTCGCGCTGGTCGAGGCGTCCGACGCGTGGAGCGTGACGCTGAGCCACGAGATCCTCGAGCTGATCGCCGACCCCTTCGGCAACCGCCTGATCGCCGCCGCGCATCCGCTGGATCCGCAGCAGCGCGTGAAGTACCTGCTCGAGGTCTGCGATCCCTGCCAGGCGATGTGGTACCCCGTGAACGGCGTGCCGGTGTCCGACTTCTACACGCCCAGGTACTTCGATCCCGTGGCCGTCGACCGGAGTCGCTACAGCTTCACGGGGGAGCTCGAGCTCCCGCTGCAGATCCTGGAGGGCGGCTACCTGAGCTGGATCGATCCCCAGGACTCCGGCCTCTACCAGCTCGGCGCCGGTGAGTCCGAGGCGGTGCTCGTCGCCGGACTGCTCGAGCTGGCGCGCAGCACCGTGCCGCTGCGCACCGTCGTCGACGCCAACGCGCGGACGCCGCAGCTGACCGGGGAGTCGCTCAGGCCGGCCCGTTCGGCCTCGGCCTCCGCCGGCGCCTACGGCGCCGTGCTCGAGGCGTCGGAGGGCGCCGCGCTGCGCACGGCGGGCGCGGTCTTCTCACTCGCCGCCGGCAGGGGTTGAAAGGCACTGTCAGCGCGTTGAAAGCGCTCTGCAAGCGGGTGCGCGGAGGGTGTGGTCGCACACCGTCCACCGCCCCAAGAGGAGCGCGCCATGAACCGCCACAACATCCTGCACCGCACGCTGACCGCCGCGCTGGCGGCCAGCGCCATCGCCGCCACGCCGGCCCTCGCCAAGCCGGCGGACGTCGTGCCGAGGAGCGCCGACGCGCGGACGTCCAGCCTGGCCGGGACCGCGTCGCCCCGGCAGGACCTGCGCATGCCCGACCGCCAGAGCCCCGCCCCCCGACCGGAGCTCCAGTCCGGCCAGCCGACGTGGCCGGCGACGCCCGAGCCGCTCACCAAGCCCGTCGTGGCCGCCGAGGCGCCCACCGACGGCGGCGGCGGCGGCGAGAGCGTCTGGCTCGTGCTCGGCATCGGGCTCGCGGGCGCCGGCGTCGTCGCCGGCAGCGCCGCGGGCATCGCGCGCCGCTCCAAGCTGCGCGCCCGCCGGGTGGCCGTCTAGCCCGACCCTGGACGCGCGGCACGATGCCGGCGCCCTGAGACACCAGCCCCGCCCCGACCGGCGGGGCTGGTCGTCGTTCAGGCGCCGCCGGCGTACAGCCGCGCAGACATGTTCTCGGCGGTCTGCGGGCGCATGTCCTCGAGACGCTCGAGCCGTGCCCGCAGAGCGTCCGGCAGGCCGCTGGCGCCGGGCGTGTCGATCTCGATCAGGTTGCCCGCGGGGTCGCGCAGGTAGGTCTGCGCCATGTCGCCGGGCAGCTCGACGAGGTGGTTGCCGAAGGCGTCGTCGTCGAAGGCGCCGCGGGCTTCGGCGCGGCGGTAGACCGGCTCGAGGTCGGCCACCGTCACGGCGAAGTGGTGGTGGCTGAGCGGGTCGACGTCGCGCTCGAAGAGGTGCAGCTGCGACTCCCCGACGGCGAGCCACTGGACGGGCAGGCCGAAGTTCGGCGTCGCCAGCGGCTCCGCCCCGAAGACGTCGACGTAGAACGCCACCGACGCCGCCAGGTCCTTCGCGTTGACGCTGACGTGGTTGATCCGGCTCGCCGCGCTCATCGTGGCCGTAGGATGCCAGCTCCAGTTGCCCCTGAGGACGGGAGTCGGATGTCGGAGATCGTCGTCGTCGGTTCGCTGAAGGCCCGCCCGGGCAAGGAGGACGAGGCGCGCGAGGCGCTCGCCGGCCTCGTCGCCCCCACCCACGCCGAGGACGGCTGCATCCTCTACGCCCTCCACCAGGGCGCCGCCGACCCGGCGCGCTTCGCGTTCGTGGAGCGCTGGGAGTCCCAGGAGCAGCTCGACGCCCACCTCGGCAGCGAGCACATCGCCGCCGTCCTCGCCCGCGCCGGCGAGCTGCTCGCCGAGCCGCCGGACATCGTCGCCTACGCCCCGCTGCCCGACGGCGACGAGCACAAGGGCGCGCTCGCCGCCCACCGTTGAGGATCCAGGCCACTCGAGCACCGTGCCGAGCGACCAGATCGACCTGAGCGGCCGGACCGTGCTGGTCACCGGCGCCACCGACGGGCTCGGCCGCGCGGTCGCGCGCCGGCTCGCCGCCGCCGGCGCGACGGTCCTGGTCCATGGCCGCGACACCGGCCGCCTGCGCGCCACCGAGGCCGAGATCGCGCAGGTCACCGGTGCCGAGCGCCTGCGCTCCTACCGGGCGGACTTCTCGTCCCTGGCCGAGGTGCACGCGATGGCGGAGGAGCTGCTCGCGCGCGAGCGCCGACTCGACGTGCTGATCAACAACGCGGGCATCGGAGCGGCGGTCCCGGGCGGCGGCGAGCGGATGCTGAGCGCGGACGGCCACGAGCTGCGCTTCGCCGTCAACCACCTCGCCGGCTTTGCCCTCACCCGGCGCCTGCTCCCCCTGCTGACGGCATCCGTGCCGGCGCGGATCGTCAACGTCTCCTCCGCCGGGCAGACCGCGATCGACTTCGATGACGTGATGCTCGAGCGGAGCTACAGCGGGACGCGCGCGTACTGCCAGAGCAAGCTCGCCCAGATCCTCTTCACCTTCGACCTCGCGAGCGAGCTCGAAGGCACCGGCGTGACCGCCACCTGCCTGCATCCCGCGACCTACATGCCGACCAAGATCGTCGCCTCGCCCGTCAGCTCGCTCGAGGACGGCGTCGTCGCGACGGTACGGCTTGCGGCGGACCCCGCGCTGGAGGGCGTCACCGGGAGGTACTTCAACGGAACACGTGACAGCGAGGCCGACCCGCAGGCCTACGACCGGAACGCCCGACGCCGACTCGCCGAGATCTCACGCACGCTCGCAGGCGCCGAGGCCTGAAACCGCGCGCGGCACCTGCGGGTCCGTAACAGGGTGGGCGGCTTCGTGGGGTGCTATGCACGCACAAAGCCGCCCACGGTCGGACCTCAGGCGGGTTCCTGTCAGCGCTCGAACCCCCGCGGCGCGGCCGGGCCACCACCTCCCTACCCAGCCGCAGCAAGCGCCCGAGCGGCGCTCACGCCGCACGCGCAGCCACCGCAGCCCAGCGCGTGCCTCGTTTCACTTCTGGTGCCGGCTGGGGGAGACTTCGCTCGTGAGACTTCCGCGCGTGCCCGGCTGGCTGCGCATCGTCATGGGCCTCGTCGCCGTCTCGGCCATGGCGGCTGGGTGCGGCGAGGCGGAGCGCCGCGTGTCCGGCACCCCCGAGCCCGAGCATTCGAGGGAGGTCGCGCGCACTCCCTACGCGGTCACCTGTGGCGATCTGGCGAGACAGCCACAGCATCCCGAGAGCCAGAAGCTGGTCATCAGGGCCGAGTTCGCGCTCGCCCGAGAGCCCGTCC
>Ga0136616_10000980_pt1 | contig 14531 bp, 16 predicted proteins | sample AntDrymUQ2992106_2_FD_106648 | JGI IMG/M metagenome (GOLD analysis project Ga0136616, IMG submission 106648) | Polar desert sand microbial communities from Dry Valleys, Antarctica - metaG UQ299 (21.06) | ecosystem: Environmental > Terrestrial > Soil > Desert | place: Antarctica: Dry Valley...
GCGGCAGATGAGACCGCGGGAGGAGAGCTCGCTCGAGACGAAGCCGCGCAGGAGCGTCTCGGACTCCTCGGCCACGGTCGCGAGCCTAATCGATCCCGTACGGCTCGACGCGCTGCGGCTCGACCTTCACGAGGATCCGCTGCTCGCCGGGCTTGAAGTTGTACGAGTCGCGGCCGAAGTAGACGCCGGCCTGCTTGACGATGTGCTCCGCCGCTCCCTCCTCGGTGATCTCGACGACCTCGCCGTCGATGCCGATCCAGCGGTAGGGATCGTTGCGGTCGAGCACGAGCACCGAGACGTGGGGGTCGCGGCGCAGGTACTCGAGCTTCGCCCGCCACGTGTTCAGGTTCAGCAGCACGTGCTCGCCGTCCCAGTCCACCCAGACGACGGTCTGGTGCGGCGGGCCCTCGTCGCGCAGGACGGCGACGACGGCGAAGTTCGGTTCCTGCAGGAACGTGCCCTGCGCCTCGCTCAGCTTTGCCATGGGATCCCCCTCCGATAGGCTCGATCTGTGGGTGTGCAATTGCTCGTGGGAACGAGAAAAGGGCTGTTCGTCGTCCGCGGCGACGATGACCGGCGCTCCTTCGACGTCGATGGACCCTTCCTCACCGGCTGGGAGATCAACCACGCGATCGCCGACCCGCGCGACGGCGCGCTCCTTGCATGCACGAACAACTGGGTCTATGGGGGCACGGTGCACCGCTCCGGGGACGGTGGGCAGACGTGGGAGCGCGCAGAGGGGCTCGGCTTGCCCGAGGACTCGGAGCTGAAGCTTGCCTCCACCTGGCACCTCGAGCCCGGCCATCCCTCGCAGCCCGAGACGCTCTGGCTGGGCGGGGAGCCGGGCGTCCTCTTCCGCTCCGACGACTCCGGCGCCACGTGGGAGGCGAATCGCGGCGTCCTCGAGCATGCGACGCGCGATCGCTGGCACCCGGGCGCAGGCGGACTGATCTGCCACTCGATCGCGCTCGACCCGACCGACGCCGACCGACTCTGGATCGGGATCTCGGCTGCTGGTGTCTTCCGCACCGAGGACGGGGGCGCAACCTGGCAGCCGGCGAACACGGGCACCGAGGCTTGTTTTCTGCCCGATGATCCGTTCCCGGAGGTCGGGCAGTGCGTCCACAAGCTGCTCGCCCATCCCGGGCGCCCCGGCAGGTTGTGGCAGCAGAACCATTGCGGGATCTACCGATCCGACGACGGCGGCGAGGCCTGGGAACGGCTGGACGAGAACGGCGTGCCCTCACCGTTCGGCTTCGGGCTCGCGCTCGACCCGAGCGATCCCGACGCTGCCTGGGTGATTCCCGAGGAGAGTTCGGAGAACCGCGTCACCTGCGACGGCCGGATCGGCATCTACAGCACGCGTGACGCAGGGGCCAGTTGGAAGCTCCACGTTGCGCAGGAGCCGGCGTGGGCAGCGGTTCTGCGCGAGGGGATGGGCTGGGACGACAAGGCCGTCTACGCGGGAACCCAAAGCGGCTTCGTCTACGCCCTCAGCGACGGCGAGGTCGTCGAGGCGGCGCGACACCTCCCGCCCGTCCTCTCGGTCGAGGCAGCCCCGCTCCCCTAGATGTTGATGTGAAACTCGGGCGTGCGCGGGGATGGGCCAGACGGAGCGGGTTGGCCGGGTCGGCGGCGCGTAGCGGCGCCACGGGCAAGCCCGAGCCGGCCAAACCGCGCCGTGTCTGGCACACCAGCCGTGCGTGCCTAAGTTTCACATCAGGTCTCTAGGCGATGGCGGTCGTCTTCCTCCCCGGCCTCCTCGCCGCCGAGGCCGGCGGGCAGAAGCGCTTCGAGGTCGAGGCGGTGTCGCTCCGCGAGGCGCTCGCCGGGCTCCCGGTCGCCGACCTCGTGCTCGACGAGCGCGGTGAGGTGCGCTCGCTCGTCCACGTCTATGTGGACGGCGAGCGGGTCAAGGATCTCGCCGAGCCCCTCGCCCCCGCGGCCGAGGTGCGAATCGTCGCCGCGATCGCGGGCGGCTGAACCCTGGCGGTGAGGAACACGTCCGAGGCTTTGAGCCTGGGACATGGCCCGCCGGAGAGGTTCCGGTAGGCACCAGGGTCGATGGTCGGTCAGGAAGGACGTTGTCCGCGGCAGACCAGGGTGCTTAACCCGCCGTCACCTCTGTCGGAATTCCGGCAATCTCCCCCTCCGCGATCTGCTGCTCGATCCTCTCGACCTCGTCCACGTCCGCCTCGGGCACCTTCGCGCTCACCCTGCCGAGCCCGACGCCCTCCTCCTTGAGGCCGAAGGTCGAGTTGCCGCCACCCTCGAAGCTTCCGTCCAGAAGCCGCTGGATCGTGAGGAAGACGGCGGCGTCGACGCCCTTCTGGGCGCTCGTGAGGATGTGGGCCCCGAGGTGAGACTGGTCGGCATCGACGCCGATGCCCCAGCGCTTCCGCTCACCGGCGGCGTTGAGGGCACCGAGGCCACACCCGCCCGCGACCTGGAAGACGACGCCCGAGCCGCGGGCGATCTGGTTCAGAGCAAGCTCCTTGCACTTGGCCTGGTCGTCCCAGTCCTGCGAGTAGTCGAGCAGTAGCTTCACCTTGGGTGCGGCCTTCTCGGCGCCCGCGCGGTAACCGGCGATGAAGCGGTCGACAGGGGGCTCCTTCATGCCGCCCACGGCGCTGATCACGTCTGCGCCCGCACGGCGCTTCTCCGCCAGCCCCGCCAGATAGCCGACGAGGTAACCCACCTCCTCCTCGCGGAAGAGCAGCCCCTGCACGTTGTCCGGCTTGCCCGGGACGAACGCCTGGTCGACGTCGATGATCGCGAAGCTCGCCTCTGGGAAACGCTGCGCCACCTTACCGATCGCGTCACCTTGTGAGAAGCCGACGCCGATGATCAGGTCGTAGCCCTTGCGGGCGAGCGAGGTCATGTTCGGGACATAGTCGGCAGCCGAAGCGGATTCGGTCACCCGTCCCTCGACCCCCAGTTCCTTCTCCGCCCGCGTGAGCCCTTTGAAGGCGAGCTCGTTGAAGCCGTCGTCGTCGAGCTGGCCGAGATCTGTGATCAGGCCGACCTTGAGCTGCTCCTCCGCCGCGTCGGTCCCGGCCGTCGTAGGGGGTGCGGCCGCTTCGTCGGCGTCGGAGCCGCAGCCGGCGGCCGCCGCTGCCGTGAGTACGAGCAGCGCGAGCAGCAGGAGGCGAGACGTGTACCCAAGCATCGGGAAGAGCCTTTCGCTAAGTTTTAGCCTGAGAGTCGAAAACCATGGAAGATCCTACCACAGCCCCACGCCATGCCGTTCTCGCTGTCGTCCTGCAGGTCCGTGAGGGCAAGCTGCGGGTCCTGCTCTGGCAGCGTGCGCGCAAGCCATTCAAAGGCGTGTGGGCCCTTCCCGGAGGCACGCTGGAGGCCCGTGAACCGCTCGACACGTCGATCCGTCGCCACCTCGCGGCAAAGGTGGACGTCTCCGAGCTCACGCATGCCGAGCAGCTCGGCACCTGGAGCGACCCTGACCGCGATCCATCACGCTGGGAGCTCGCCACCGCCTACCTCGGCCTCGTGCCGGCTGACGCCGATCCGCAGCTGCCGGCCGACACCTCGTGGCATGCCGTCGATGCGCTGCCGCCGCTTGCGTTCGACCACGGCGAGATCGTGCTCGCCGGGCGTGGCCGGCTGCGGGGGAAGCTCTCGTACACGAACGTCGGCTTCGCCCTCGCACCACCTCTCTTCACGCTGCCGGAGCTGCGCGAGCTCTACGTGGCCGCGCTCGGGCACGAGGTTTCGGCCACCAACCTGAAGCGCGTGCTCCTGCGGCGCGCGGTGCTCGAGCCCGCGGGAGGCCGGCGCGATCCGGGCCGCGCGGGCGGCCGACCGGCGGCGCTCTTCCGCTTCCGGGCCCGGCGTCTGGAAGTCACGGATCAGTTCGCCGCTCTGCGCCCGCCGGTTTGAGAAACCGGCTTAGACTGACGCTTCGTCAACGGGGCGAGCGAGTCGCTCAGGGCCGTTCCGGCGACACAAGGCTTCGGATCATTCGGGCTCTGATCGCGGCTCGAATCAGCGTCCCGCTCGCACTGCGATGTCCTACGTCAGCAGTCGCACGACGGCCGCCGTCGCCGCCGCCGCGACCATCACCGCGATGAGTGGCGCTCGCAGCCGCAGCGCGATCACTGCGGCCGCAAGTCCCAGCAGGCGCTCGTCGAAGACGAGTTGCCTATCGCCACCCACGGCCTGCGTGACGACGAGCGCCGCCAGCATCGCGGGAGCGAGCACCTCCACGAGCGAGAGCAGGCGCGGCGGCAGCGGGCGACGGCCGATGAAGACTGGACCGGCCGCCTTGAAGAGCACGGTCACGGCTCCCACGATCAGGACGACGACCCACCCTGTGCTCACCTCCACAACCTCGTGTTCACCGGCGCAACTCGGTGCTCATCGCCGCAACCCCAGCAGGCAGGAGACGCCGGCGGCGACGATGGGAACTCCCGGCGGCGTGAACGGGATGAGCACGAAGGTGATCGACGCCGCCAGCAGCGCCGCCGCTAGAGCGCGCCGCGAGCGAAGGTAGGGAGCCAGCAGCGCCAGGAAAAGCGCCGGAAAGGCGGCGTCGAGGCCGATCGCGTTCGGTTCGAGGAGATCGCCCGCCACCGTACCCAGAGCCGTGCCGGCCACCCAGAGCACATAGAAGAGAAGTCCCGCACCGACAAGGACGTGGTAGTCGAAGCGGCCGCCGCGTCCGGAGAGGGCCCACGACTCGTCGACGATCAACTGCGACTCGACGAGACGACGACGACGCGAACCCGGGAAGATGGACGCGACTGACACGCTCAATGGGACGTAGCGGGCGTTCAGGAGCAGTGCCGCGACGATGGCGGCAGCCGCGCCGCCGCCCGAATCGAGGATCGAGGCCGCGGCAAACTGCGCCGATCCGGCGAACGTCGTCGCAGACATCAGGATCGCGCCTGCCCAGCCGAGCCCGGCGTCCCCGGCGAGCAGGCCGAAGGAGGCGCCGAAGAGGATCGGCGCCAGGGCGAGTGGCGCTGCGGCGCGGAGGCCGTCGCGAAGACGAGAAGGCTCCATGCGCCGAAGCTACCGGTGAGCGGGGGCGGCGAGCCGCCCCCGCTCACCGTTGTTACGGCAGCCGGGTGATGCGGACGAGCGGTGGCGGCGCGATCGGCGAGTGCTTCTCGAAGTAGCGGACGAGCGCATCGAGGTCGACCTCACCGCCCAGCTGGTTCGTGCACTGGGTGAAGACGGTGAATCCGTCGCCGCCGTCGGCGAGGAAGCTGTTCATCGTCACTCGATACGCGGACGTGGGCACCACTGTGGCACCGTCGATCTTGATCGACGCCGGGTCGACCTTGTTGCCGACGGGTGCGCTGGCGCTGTAGCTGTAGCGGAAGCTGTTCGACACCTGCAGGATGCGGTTCACGACGAACTGCTGCTCGAGCAGCGCCTCGATCTGCGCACCCGTGCACGTCTTGACGACCAACGTGTTCGAGAACGGCTGAACCGTGAACAGCTCTCCGTAGGTGACCGGCTGCGGTTGGCCGTCGGTGCGGGTGTAGATCAGGCTGCCGCGGATGCCGCCGGGATTCATGAACGCGACGACAGCGCCGCCGAAGTCCGCCGGCTTCGTCGCCTCGAGCTGTGCGTCTGCGATTACGTCGCCCATCGTCGACTCTCCGGCCGCGTTGTCGCCGCCGTCCCTGCCGGCGAGCAGGCTGCCCGTGATCGAGCCGACGACCCGGCTGGCGATCGGGTCCGCGAATCCCTTGTAGTGCGCGAGCAATTGGGACGCCGCCGGATCCTTCGCCACGGTCTGGGTGACCACGTTGTTCTTCGCGCTCGTGGAGACAACGTCGCCGGAGCGCGCGTTGATCGAGAGCTCGACCGAGGTGATCAGGCGGCCGAAGGAGGACGCGCCCGTCACGAGCCGTCCGTTGATCCTGCAGACGTACGCCGCGTGTGTGTGCCCGCTCACGACGGCGTCGATCTCCGGGTCGAGCCGATTGACAACGTCGACCAGCTCAGGCCCTCTGAAGTTCTCGCACGCGTTCACGTCCTGGAAACCGCGGGAGTACGGAGCGTTCTGGAAGCCGCCCTGATGCAGCAGCAGCACGATCGTCTTCACCCGCTGCGCCCGGAGCTCCGGGATGAGGGCGTTCGCGGTGTCGGCCTCGTCGAGAAAGTCGAGCCCCGCGACGCCCGAGGGCGTCACAATCAGCGGCGTGTTCTCCAACGTCTCGCCGATGAAGGCGATCTTGCCGGCCGAGGTCTCGAAGATCTCGTACGACGGAAGCAGCGGGTTCTTCGTGCCTTCGAGGACCACGTTAGCGGCGAGATAGCCGAACATCGAGCCGAAGAACGGCGTCCCGTCCTGGCAGCCGTCGACGGGGTGACAGCCGTCGCCGCCGAGCTGGTTGCCGAACTGCATGCGCAGGAGCTCGTTCTTGCCCTCGTCGAACTCGTGGTTCCCGACGCCGACGCTGTCGGTGCCGATCAGGTTCAGGAACTCGATCGTGGGCTCGTCATGGAAGAGCCCTGACAACAGCGGCGTGGCGCCGATCATGTCCCCGGCGGCGACGACGAACGTGTCCTTTTCCTCGGAGCCGAGAGCTTTCATGTGTGTGGCGAAGTACTCAGCGCCTCCGGCCGGTACGCTCACGCCGGTGACAGGGTCGTTGATCCGCCCCGGCGTATTGGCCTCGAGATGACCGTGAAAGTCGTTGAACGACAGCAGCTTGACGACCGTCGGCTTGCCTTGCCTCGGGGTGAATTGCGCCGACGCCGTCGGCGCGGCCGCGACAGCCGCCAGCGCGACTGCTACGAGCACGAGCATCGTCCTCTTCATCTCTACTCCTCTGTCTCAGATCGCTTGTGGTCTGGTTCGAATCGCTTGCCGTCGGAGGCGTCGGACACCGAGCCGACCGCGACTGCGGCGCGGAGGCCTCGGAGTCGAGACCCGGCGTTGCTGTCGCTCGGCAGGTTGAGACACAACGCCTCGTTCCCCTCGTTCGTGCTTCGGCCGCTCCTTCGTACTTCGGCTCGCCTGAGCTGACGCGGTCGGCCAGGCTCGAGCCCGGCGGAACTCTACCCCCTACCCCGACGAACACCAAACGCCACTCGACCTCGACCCCGGTTCTAGGCATACTGGAGACATCCCGGCGACGAAGGAGGTCGAACATGATCGAGCTTGCCCCCTTCGCCACTAGTGCCCAGCGGCGCTAGAGGCTCGTCGGTCGTAACCTCCGCGAGTCCCTACCGCAAGACGCTGGGCGCGACGCGCCGTCGTCAAGGCGCGCCCTCCCGCCCCTTTTGCTCAAGGAGACTCGCTTGAACGCACTGCAAGAACTCGGCTGGTCAGACCAGCTGACAAACGATTTCGAACCCCACGCTGCGGCGGGCCTCGTCCCGGCGCGTGTCGCCGTGCAGCATCGCGGCGCCTACGTCCTTCTCTCGGGCGGAGGGGAGTTGCGCGCGACGGTGGCCGGACGGCTCGAGCACGAAGCCTCCGGGTCCGGCGACCTCCCAGCGGTCGGCGACTGGGTCGCAGTCGCACATCGGCCTGACGAGGGTACCGCGACGATCCAGGCCGTCCTGCCGCGGCGCACGAAGTTCTCGCGCAAGGTGGCGCACCTCGCCGCCGCAGAACAGGTTCTCGCGGCCAACGTGGACACGGTGTTTCTCGTGTCGTCGCTGAACGAAGACCTCAACCTCCGCCGGCTCGAGCGCTACCTCGCGCTGGCCTGGGAGAGCGGCGCTGAGCCCGTGATCGTGCTGACGAAGACCGACCTGTCGACCACGGTGGCTCGTCAGGTGCTCGACGTCGAAGCCATCGCCTTCGGCGTGCCCGTGCATCCGATCTCGAACCTGACCGGCGACGGCCTGGAGCTCATCCGCTCCTATCTCCGGCCCGGCCGAACAGCTGCGCTCCTCGGTTCGTCGGGCGTGGGCAAGTCCAGCCTCGTGAACGCGCTTGCCGGCGAGGAGTTGCTCGCGGTCAACACGATCCGGGAGTCCGACGGCGAGGGCCGGCACACGACGGTTGCCCGCCAGCTCGTCCTGCTTCCGCAAGGCGGCCTGATCCTGGACACGCCCGGGATGCGCGAGCTTCAGTTGTGGGAGTCGGCGGACGGCCTCGGTGAGGTGTTCGGTGACGTCGAGGAGCTGGCGTCGCAGTGCCGCTTCTCGGACTGCGCCCACCGCACGGAGCCCGGCTGTGCGGTTCGGGCGGCGCTCGAGGCAGGGACTCTCGACTTCGGTCGCTGGGACAGCTACAGGAAGCTCCAGCGCGAGCTCGCCCACCTCGAGCGCCGGCTCGACAAGCGGCTGCAGGCGGAGGAGCGGAAACGTTGGGCCAAGGCGGGGGCCGAGGGACGAGCCAACATGCAGCTGAAAGGTCGCCGCTAGGCGCGAAACGGTCAGCGGCAGGCTGCGGGCAAGGGCAGCCCGAGCGCCACGGCGAGGCCGGGGCGCTCGGGCAAGACCGTTCAACCGGTCGCAACGTTCGCGGCTCCAGACGTGACGGTCGTGGTGAAGCGCCAGTCTGCGGCAGCGTCGTTCGTGTCCTTGCCGTCCGGGTGCCGGATCAGGGAGCCCTCCACCGTATTCGAGTCGGCCACGCCCTCTGGCAGCGCGGTGCCCTCGACCAGGCTGACGGTCGCGGAGCCGATCTGGGCTGCGGTGATGGCTCCTTCGTACGAGAGCGCGTCGAGGAGGGATCCGCTCGGGCCGATGAGGGCGATCCCGTCGGGAGCGCCGTTCTGCGCATCCACCGTGACGACGAGGTACCCGCCGGGTGGGAGCGAGCCTGTGAGGGCGCGGCGGCCGTACTCGGTACCCCCGCCGCCGTCCACGAGAACGAGCGCGACACCCGTGAGGTCGGCGGCCGCGGAGCCCGTGTTCTTCAGCTCCACGAAGCCGCTACCGTCGGCGCCGACCTGGTCGTAGTCGATCTCGTTGATCACCAGCGACGACGTCCCCGGGGTAGGCGGCGAGGGCGGGGACGGGGACGGGGAAGGCGGCGGTGGTGCGCCATCTTCGCAGCTGAGCACGATCGCTCCGTCGACCTCCGTCTCCACGGAGACCTTCCCGGGCCCGTCAGCCGCCGTCTTGCAGGCGATGCCCGTCAGGCTCTCGATCGAGGCGAGCCCACCCCCGGTGCCTGCAGGACCGGGCGGGCCGGCAGGGCCGGCCGGGCCAGGAAGGCCCGCGGCGCCCTGCGGTCCCGGGGAGCCGGGAGCACCGGCGGGCCCGGGAGGGCCCTTGACGTTCCAGGTCATCGTCTGCTCGGCCTTCTTGCACGTCTTGCCTGACGAGGGCACGAGCAGGTAGCCCGACTTGTGGCGGCAGGCGGTGATCGCTTCGTCGGCGAGAGCAGCCTTGACCCCTGCCGTCGTGCCGCCGACGGCGACCGCTAGGGCGGCGAGTCCGAGCAGGACTCCACGCCCGGTGCGCCTCTTGAGAAGCTTCTTCATCGATCCTCCTTGGGAGTTGGAAGAGGTCGTGATAGCCGCGGGCCGGCGAGCTGCCTAGTGTCCAAAACGGCCGGCCGGGCCGAAAAGGACGGTTCTTCAGCTCAATCGGCACACACTCGACACACTTCTGCGATGGAGCTCCGCTTCCACTACCCCGACCCGCGACGGCGGCTCGCGGGTGTCCGCCTCGCCCACGAGCTTCGCGACCGGCTGCCGCGCGAGTTCACGCGAGACGGCCACAAGTGGGAGCTCTGCGCCCCCGCGCCGAAGGTCACGCGCTTCGAGTACCAGCTCGAGCTGATCGACCGGCGGGGTCACAGCGAGTGGGTCCTCGACGCGACGAATCCGAGACGCGCGAGTGGACCGTGGGGAGACAAGTCGGTGTGGGAAGCGCCGGAGTACGAGCGGCCCACATGGCTGGACGCCAAGCCGGTGGGGAGCTCGGAGGCAACGATGATCTCGAGTCGCATCCTCCGCACCTCCTTGCACGCGATCCTCTGGGCCCACCCCAATGCGAACGAGCGCAGTCCGCTCCTCGTCGTCCACGACGGCCCGGAATACGCGGAGCACTCCGCGCTCCTCACACTCTTGGGACAGATGCCTCCGCTCCGGGCAGTCCTGCTTGCTCCCGTGGAACGAAACGAGATCTACTCCGCTTCAGCGCGGTACGCCCGAGCGCTCGTCGACGAGATCCTTCCCTCGGTCGGTCAGGCGCCAGCGAGGATCGGCATGGGCGCCAGCCTGGGCGCGCTCGCCATGCTTCACGCCCACCGCCGCTACCCCGAGAGCTTCGACGCGCTCTTCCTCCAGTCGGGCAGCTTCTTCCGGCGCCACGATCACCACGAGCGCCGGTTCCCACGCTTCGAGCGAATCTCGCGGTTCGTGGGTGCGACGCTCGCCGGCAGCTACGGCCGCCCCGTACCCGTGACGATCGTCTGCGGCACCGTCGACGAGAACCTTCCCGCAAACGAGGCGATGATGGCAGCACTGCAACGACAGCACTACGACGTACGCTTCCACGCGTTCCGCGACGGACACAATTGGGTGGCCTGGCGGAACTCGTTCCACCCCCACCTCCTCGACCTCCTACAACGGTTGTGATGTGACGCGCCGGGAGGTTTCTCTCTGGTCGCCCGCGATCGAAGCGGAGGGAAGCGTGCTCGTCTACGGGCGTTGGGGCCGGCCCGTGCTCGCTTTCCCGTCGCAGCAAGGACCGGCCTGGCAGTACGAGGAGCGTGGGATGGTCGACGCGATCGGCGACCTGCTCGAAGGGGGTCGGGTGAAGCTGTACGCGGTCGGCAGCTTCGACTCCGGCAGCTGGTACCGGGAGGATCTGACCCTGGAGGAACGCGCGCGCCAACACGGCCGCTACGAAGACTGGATCCTGAACCAGGTCGCACCCTTCATCGCGTCCGACACCGGCGGTGGCGGAGAGATCGTCGTCACCGGCGTCAGCTTCGGCGCCTACCACGCCGCGAACTTCACGCTCAAGCACGCGCACGTGTTCCCGCTCGCTCTCTGTCAGAGCGGCGTCTACGACGTCTCGGTCGTAGCGGGCGGCCGGGAGGGCACCGAGCGCGGCGACGCCGTCTACTTCAACAACCCCGCCGACTACGTGACGCAGCTCGGCGGCGACCACCTGGAGTGGCTGCGCGGCCGTGCGAGCCTCATGCTCGTCTGCGGGCAGGGCCAGTGGGAGGACACGACCGGCGCGCTCGAAAGCACACGTCGCTTCGCCACGCTCCTCGGCGACAACGGCATCCGCCACGAGCTCGACCTCTGGGGGCACGAGGTTCCGCACGACTGGCCGGCCTGGCGCGCGCAGTTCGCGCATCATCTCCCCCGGTTCTGTCCATGAAGACACGCACCCACCTCATCGGGCTCCTGCTCGGCACCGAGGAGGATTGGCCGACGGCCTTCGAGCACCTGCTCGGGCGAGTCGGCCCGATCCGCTACGGCGGCGAGACGCACGTCCTCACCGCAGAACGGATCACGAACGAGCCGTTCGACCTGCGCTCGCGGCCGCGCTACGGGCTCGTGATCGACCGCCTCGGCTGGTGGTACACCGTCCCTCGCGAGTGGTTGAAGAAGATCGCCCTCATGAACGACGTCTATCTGCTCAACAACCCGTTCACGTTTCAGGCGATGGAGAAGCACGCGGCCTACTGCGCGATGATTCGGCTTGGCCTACGGGTGCCAGAGACCTGGCTGATCCCGCACAAGAACCCGCCCGAGAACGAACGCTTCCAGCCGACGGCGGAGCGTTACAACCTGCCGTTCGACCTGGACGAGATCGCCGGCCAGATCGGGTTTCCGCTCTATATGAAGCCCTTCGACGGCGGCCAGTGGGTCGGCGTCACCCGGATTCGCGACTCGGACGAGCTGCGTGCGGTCTACGACGCCTCCGGAGAGCGCTTGATGCACCTCCAGGCGGCCGTGGAGGACTTCGACGTCTTCGCCCGCAGCCTCTCGATTGGTGCCGAGACGATGGTCATGCACTTCGACCCCGACCGACCGCTCCACGACCGTTACCAGATCGATCACGAGTTCCTGACCTCGGAGCTCGGCGACGAGGTCGTCACGATCAGCCGGCTCGTGAACGCCTTCTTTCGCTGGGAGTTCAACTCGTGCGAGACGATCGTCAAGGACGGGCAGGCGTACCCGATCGACTACGCCAACGCCTCGCCCGACGTCGCACTCACGAGCCTTCACTACTACTTCCCCTGGGCGATGCTGGCGCTCACCCGCTGGAGCGTCTTCTGCACGGTCACGGGCCGGCCGATGCGGATCAACCAGTCCACGCGCGACTACTTCGAGATCGGCGACCGCGAGCTCTCCTACGGGGAGAAGCTCACCGCCTACCGCACGCTCGCCGACGACTACTTCCAGATCAAGGAGTACAGAGCGTTCTGCGACGAGCAGCTGCCGCACCTGGAGGAGGCGCTCCGCGAGTACGTGAGTGGCCCCGAGTTCGATCGGCTGATCCTCGAGACGGTGCGCACCACGTTCCCGGAGCACGAGCACGAGCGCTTCGCCGAGCACTACCGCGGCATCCTGACGGCATGGTCGCGCGACCAATGCCCGAGCTGACCCCAGACACTCTCGTCTTCATCCCTGCCTGGAACGAGGAGGAGAGCCTCTCGGCGGTGCTCGACGAGCTCCGCCTCGAGCTGCCGGAGGCCGACGTGCTCGTGGTGGACGACGGCTCGACGGACCGCACAGCGGACCTCGCCCGCAGCGGTGGCGCCCAGGTGTTGTCCTTCGGCGAGAACCGCGGCTTGCAGGCCGGGATCGCAGCGGGTTACGGCTGGGCCCTCGAGCACGGCTACGCCTTCTGCGGCCGGGTGGACGCGGACGGGCAGCACCCGGCGGCCGAGCTGCGGCGACTGCTCGAGCTCGTCCGCTCCGGCTCGTGCGATGTCGCGATCGGCTCACGCTTCGTGAGCGGTGCGGGCTACCTGCCCTACCGCTACCGGCCCGAAGGCATTCGCAAGCTCGGAACGGGCTTGTTGCGTCGCTCGATGAAGGTGGTGCTCGGGCGCTCGTTCGACGATGCGACCAGCGGGCTCTACGCCGCGGTTGCCGCGGCGTTGCCGGTGCTCGCGCGGCCCTACACGAGCGGAGCCCCCGAGGTGCAGGCCGTCCTCCGACTGCACAGAGCGGGGCTGCGCGTGAAAGAGGTGCCTGTGAACATGCGCCCCCGCGCCGCCGGGGCCTCCAAGCTGCGCGGCCGGAAGGCGCTCTTCCTCGTCCTCACGGTGATCGGAACGCTCCTCGGAGCCAGGCGGCTCCGGAGCCGGCGTGGCTGACGCCGAGGAAGCGGCACGCCTCGTCGCGGTGCTCGGGTACTCGCGCGGGCGCAGCCGCGGCCTCCATCCGGTCTGCGAGGCGAGGCTGCGCGCCGGCGAGCGCGCTGCCGAGGGCGCCGCTGCGGTACTCCTGAGCGGCTGGGCACGCCGGCCGAGCCACCCCTCCGAAGCAGCCCTCATGCGGGCGGCCTGGCGCGGGCCGACACTCCCGCTCCTCGACGACGGCGACGCGAGCACCACCGCGGGCAACGCGCGCTCGATCGCGGCCGCGGCGCGACGTGTAGGGGCAACGGAGGTGACGCTCGTCACCTCGTCCTGGCATCGGCTCCGCGCGGGCGTGCTCGTGCGGGCAGCGCTCGACCCCCGCGTGCGACTGACGGTCGTCTCGGCGCCCCGAACGCGCCCGCTCCATCTGCTGGCGCGCGAGCTCGCTTGCATCGCCGCTCTGCCGCTCCAGGTTCGAGCTAGCCGAGGACGGTCGAGCGTCGAACGCGGGGATCCGTGAAGACGTCGAGCTCGTCGCGGCTCGCCGACGAGAACTCGGAGACGACCGCACCGTCCGGCCCACCCTGGAACCGGTGCAGCGTGTCCGGTGGGATCGTGTATTGGTCACCGGGCCGGAGCTCGAGCCTCTCCTCCTCGATCCACAGCGTCACGAGGCCGCGACGGCACCTGAATGTCTCTTCTTTCCCGGGCGCGCCGTCGAGGGCCGGGTGACGGTGCTCAGGGCAGAGCTGGCCGGGGAAGAGCACGAGTTCCTTCGCGCAGTAGCGGTCGGTGTTGACGTAGACGAGCAGTTGCAGGCCGACCTCGTGCAGACGCGAGAGCCCGAAGTCGGCGACCTCGATCGCGTCCCGCTCGGCGTCCGAGAGCACGATTCCCGCGGCCTCGAGTTGCCGTGCCGCGTACTCCCGGGCAGCGATCTGCTCCGCCCGCGTGATCACGCGCCCGGCCGTCCCTGCTCCGGCCCGGCGCCGTCGGAGGGCCGGCAGACGAAAGTTCGGGCTCGGCGGCCGGTTCTCGCCGCGTAGCGTCCGGTCGCCCGCTCGACGATGGCGTCCACCTCTTCCCGGGCCGCGAGTGCGACCACGCAGCCGCCGAAGCCTGCGCCGGTGAGGCGTGCACCGAGCGCACCTGCTGCCACGAGCTCGTCGGCGAGGACGTCGAGCTCGGGGGTCGAGACCTCGAAGTCGTCGCGGAGGCTCGCGTGACTCGCGTTCAGGAGCGGCCCCAGTTCGTCGGTCACGCCCTCCGAGAGGAGGCGGGCGGCCTCCAGCACCCGAGCGTTCTCGGAGACCAC
>Ga0136616_10000981_pt1 | contig 14525 bp, 14 predicted proteins | sample AntDrymUQ2992106_2_FD_106648 | JGI IMG/M metagenome (GOLD analysis project Ga0136616, IMG submission 106648) | Polar desert sand microbial communities from Dry Valleys, Antarctica - metaG UQ299 (21.06) | ecosystem: Environmental > Terrestrial > Soil > Desert | place: Antarctica: Dry Valley...
CACGCCTTCCCGAGCTCGGCACGGCACGGCCTCGACCGCTTCCAGCTCGACGTGTCGTGGTGGGTGATCAGGGGGATGGAGAAGCTGGGCCTCGTGTGGGACGTGAAGCGCCCGGGCTCCGATCAGCTCGCGCGCCGGCGGCTCGCCCCCGAGTTCTAGGAACTCCGAAAACGGTCGAGCTCGAGCCCCAGGAGCTGGGCCCAGCGTCGCGCCCGCGGTAGAGGTGCGAGGCCCCAGGGAACCCTGAGCGCAGCGCCGTGGAAGGCGCCTGCTATCAGCGTGTACTCGGCGTCGACGACCCCGCCCGACAGTGCTCGCTGGAAGCCGCGGCGCGAGCTCGACGGCCTGACGCCCGGAACACCCGGCACCCAGCGGTCGAGCGCCCCGTGGATCACGGCGAAGCGTTTCTGTCTCAGAGCTTCGAGCGGAAGCCGGTCGGGCAGCCAGGGAGCGAGCCCGACGACCGAGCAGACGGAGGGATGAGCGGCTGCGAGAGCGCTGACGGCGCCTCCCATCGAGAAGCCGACGAGCGCGCACCGGGAGGCGCCGCCCTCGACCGCCAGATCGATCGCGGCGCGAGCATCCTCGGTGCAGAAGTCGAGCCGCCGCCAGGACTTGACGCGGTAGCGGACCTCGACGAAGCCGAGATCGGGAAAGCGCGGCGCAAGGCGGTCGACGAGCCACTCGAGCGTCGCGCTCCAGGTGCCGGGAACCTCCGCCGCCTGGCCCCCGTTCACGAGCACCACGGTCGCGGGCTGGACGCCGTTCGTGAGGCGGGCCTCCGCGCCGCTGCGCAGGGGTCTGCTGTCCACGGGCGGGACGACTACCCGGCGTGAATGATGCGGAATCCGTCCGAGGCGGGCAGCGATCTTTTCCGAAACCGCGCGACCAGGTGGTAGGAGCCCGGCGCCACGTGCGGCACTCGGAAGCGAAGCGCCCCGGAGCGCGTGACGGTCCCGAGTAGGCGTGGGTTGGGCGGAAGGACCGCCCCCCGGGCGCCGGGTGCAAGGTAGACGCGCACGCCGGCGATCGGGCACGGCACCGGGCAACCGGCGATCTCCGTCACGATCACCTTCCCGGCCGTGAACGTCTTTCCGCGGACGCTCATGAACCAGATCTTGGCGGTCGCGAGCGGCACGAGCCAGAGCGCGACGAGGCACACGCCGGCGACGAGGGCGAGGCGGCGGGAGCTCCTCATGACCGTCCTACACCGATACCCACGCGCTGGTTCCGCACCTCTCGGAAATCTACACAGGTCCTAAGAGCTCGTTTCACAATGACGCTTCAGCGCGGCTCGGCGGCACAAGGCTTCGTTTTGAAACGAGTTCCAAGGCTCCTACACTGGCCGCGTGAACCTGGACGCCCTCGCCGTCCTCGAGTACCCGGCAATCGCCGAGCGCCTTGCCGGGGCGACCGCGACCCCCTACGGCGCCTTCCTCGCGCGCGCTCTGGCTCCCTCGTCGGACGCGGCCGAGGTACGCCGGCGCCAGGCGTCGACCGCCGAGGCGATCGCCCTCCTCGACGTTGCGGCAGAGCCGCAGCTGAACGGCGTCGTGGACGTGCGCGACGCGGCTGCGCATGCTGCCCGCGGCGGCGTGCTCACGCCGGCGACGCTGAGCGGTCTTGCCCGGACGATCGCCGTCGCGCTCGCGGCGCGGGGAGGCCTCGACACTCACGCAGAGGTCGCTCCGCTGCTCCACGACCTCGTTGCTCCGATCGACCCGACGCTGCGAGTGCTGCCGGATGCGATCGGTCGTTGCATCGAGGAGGACGGCTCCGACCTGCGCGACAGCGCATCGCCAAGGCTTCGCCGACTTCGCTCTCAGCTCCGCGACGGCAGGCACCGCGTCACCGAAGAGCTGCGCCGGCTGGCCCGCGGGAGCGAGCTGCGCGAGCACCTGCAGGAGGAGTTCGTCACGGAGCGGAGCGGACGGCCGGTGCTCGCCGTGAAGGCGAGCGCCCGGAGCAGGGTGCGCGGCATCGTCCACGACGCGTCGAGCTCGGGTCAGACCCTCTTCGTCGAGCCCTTCGCCGTCGTCAAGCTGAGCAACCGCTTGTCCGAGGCGGCGGGCGCCGAGCGCGAGGAGGTCGAGCGGATCCTGCGCGACCTGGCCGATCGCGTGGGTGCTCGCGCGGGCGCGCTTCGGCTACTCGTCGAGGCGACGGCCTCGCTCGACCTCGCGCTCGCGTGCGGAGTCGTCTCCCGTGGCTGGCGCGGTACACCGGTCGAGATCTCCGAGCAGGTGCGACTGCTCGGCGCGCGGCACCCACTGCTCGAGCCGCAATCCGCCGTCCCGATCGATCTCGACCTCGGGCGCCTGCGTGTTCTCGTTCTCAGCGGTCCGAACACCGGCGGCAAGACCGTTGCGCTGAAGACGCTCGGGCTCGCTGCGCTCCTTCACCAGGCCGGCCTGCGCCCGCCGGCGGTCACGGCCGAGTTGCCGGTCTTCGACCAGGTGCTGGCAGACGTCGGCGACCCGCAGTCGATCGAGATGAGCCTCTCAACCTTCTCCGGGCACGTCCGAAACCTGGTCGCGATCCTCCGCGAGGCCACGGAGCGATCGCTCGTTCTCGTCGACGAGCTCGCCTCCGGCACCGACCCGGTCGAAGGCTCGGCGCTTGCCCAGGCGCTCCTCGCTCGGCTCGACGGGCAGGCCCGGCTGACGGTCGTGACGACGCACTACCCAGAGCTGAAGGAGTGGGCCAGCGCGACCGACGGGGCCGCGAACGCGGCGACCGGCTTCGACCCCGACACCCATGCGCCGCTCTACCGCGTCGCGCTCGGCCGGCCGGGAACCTCGCACGCACTCCGGATCGCCGAGCGCCTCGGCCTCGACGCCGGGATCGTCGCCGACGCGCGCGCCCGCGTCACGCCCGAGCGGCTCCGGATCGCGGAGCTCCTCGCGGAGACGGAGAGCGCGGAACGGATCGCAGCCGAAGCACGCGACGCGGTGAAGCGGGAGCGCGCCCAGGTAGCCGAGAGCGCCGAGCGTGCGCGAGCGCTCGAGGCTGCCCTCGCGGCCGAGATCGAGGCGGTGCGGGCCTCCGCCGCGCAAGCGCGCGAGCTGGCGATCGCCGAGGCGGAGCGCGAGCTCGCCGGCGCCCGCGCGGAGATCGATGGCCTCCGCGACGAGATCCGTCTCGCCCGACGTCGCGAGGGCGAGCGCCGTCGCGCTGCCCCGGCCGGAGCCGGCCGCGCCGAGCGCGAGCGCGATCGGCGCCTGGGCGCGGCGTCGGAGCGTGCGGCGCGAGCCGAGACCGCGATCCGTGGCCTCGCACAACCACTGTCCCTGCGCGCGCCGCTCGCGGCCGGCGACCCCGTGGAGGCGCCCGGGCTCGGCGTCCGGGGAACCGTCGCCGCAGTCGAGGGCGACGAGGCCGAGGTGATCGGATCGGGTGGCCTGCGCGTCCGCGTTCCGCTCGCGCGCCTGCGGCCCGACGTCCGGGTCGAGCCCTCCGAGCCGGCCGTGCGGGTCGTTGTGAGCGCCCGCGGCGACGTGCCGAGCGAGCTCGACGTGCGCGGCCGGCGCGCGCACGAGGCGCGGGAGGCCGTCCGCTCCTTCGTCGACGACGCGGCGCTCGCCGGGCTCCCGCTCGTCCGGGTCATCCACGGGCGCGGCACCGGGGCCGTCCGTGCGGCCGTCCGCAGGGAGCTCGAGACGCACGGGCTCGTCGAGCGGCAGGAGTCCGACTCCGCCGACGGCGCAACGGTCGTCCACCTCGGCGGGCCGTAGCCCAAATAACAGTCTGTTACTTGGGCTTCACGCCGCTGGGAGAAGTGCTGCGAGGACGTCGAGCTCGATCAGCTGGCCCGGGTAGCCGAGGAGTGAGACGCCGACGAGCGTGCTTGCGCTGGTAAACGCGTCCGAGAGCGGAGACGCGCGGAGGCGCTCCCACACCGCCCCCAGGTCGCTGCGGTCGGAGCCGACCACCCAGATCGTCGTACGGACGACCTGGACGGGCGCAGCTCCGACCGCCTCGAGAGCGACGAGCGTGTTCGAGACGACCGCATCGACCTGAGCCAGGAGCTCATCGCCCCCGACGAGCCGCCCTTCGCGATCGAGCGGACACTGGCCCGACAGGAACGCCAGCCGGCCGGCCTCCACGACGGTGATGTGGCTGTAGCCCGGAGTGGCGTGGAGGCCGGCTGGATCGATGCGCTGGAGGCTCAACGGTGCCGCTCGAAACGGAGGAGCTCCTCGCGGCCGGATCCCCCGGAGAGGCCGAGAACCGACACCGGCCCGACGCCCTCCGCAGAGAGCTTGTGCTCGAGCACCCTCGGCTGGAGCGGGGTGAAGTCCTTCGTCATCAGGGTGCTGCGGAGGATCTCCGCGGCGTCCTCGGCCTCGCCCGCGTCGTACTCCTGCCGGTATGCCCTCCCGAGCTCGGGGTGGGCCGGCAGGACGATCCCGCCTGGGCGCCGTCGACTGCTCGCTCCCCTCGCCGCCGGTCTCGCGGTCGACCAGCGGACCAGTACGGGTTGTCGATCCGCTCGTCGAAATCGGCCGGGCGCACTGCCCGGCGGCAGCGCCGCCTTGCCCGCGCCTTCGTCTCCCCCGCCTGGGGCGATGGCAATGCCCGCCGAGAGGGCGGCGAGAGCGGGGTGGCTGCGATGATAGTGCCAGTCTCATGGATCCTCCTCCGTCCGCGTGTGGTGCTCTTCGAGGCTAGGACCCCGGATGAGGCGATCGTGAGAGCGGGGCCGCTCTCATGCGGCTCTCATCTTCGCAGCCACAATGAGAGGTGAGATGCGTCTCCTCGTGGTGGAAGACGAGCTGAAGATGGCGAGCCTGCTGCGGCGGGGGCTCGTCGAGGAAGGCCATGCGGTCGACCTCGCCCGAACCGGCGACGACGCCCTTTGGATGGCTCGCGCGGTCGAGTACGACGCAGTCCTCCTCGACCTGATGTTGCCGGGTATCGACGGCGTGGAGGTCTGCCGCCGCTTGCGGGAGGCCGGAGTCTGGTCGCCGGTGCTGATGCTCACCGCCCGCGACGCCGTCGAGGATCGGGTCGCCGGCCTCGATGCCGGCGCCGACGACTACCTGCCAAAGCCGTTCTCGTTCGCGGAGCTGCTCGCCCGCCTGCGCGCGCTCGTGCGACGTGGGGCGGGCGAGCGTCCGATCGTGCTCGAGGTCGACGGACTGCGCCTCGATCCGGCGACCCACAGGGTGTGGCGCCGCGACGCCGAGGTCGAGCTGTCGGCCAAGGAGTTCGCGCTGCTCGAGGCCTTCATGCGCCGCCCCGGCCAGGTGCTCTCCCGGCTCCAGCTGCTCGAGCACGCCTGGGACTATGCGTACGAGAACCGGTCGAACATCGTCGACGTGTACGTCGGCTACCTGCGGGAGAAGCTCGGGCGCGACTCGATCGAGACCGTGCGCGGCGTCGGCTACCGGCTGAGCACATGAGCGGCATGCCGATCCGCCTGCGGCTCGCGCTCGCCTTCACCCTGGCCCTGGCGGCCGTCCTTGCCGCGGTCGGCGCGTTCGTCTACCTGCGGCTCGGCGACTCGCTCTCGGAGCAGCTCGACGACAGCCTGGAGGCCCGCGCCACGGCCCTCTCGGCGCTCGTGCGCAACGGCGGGCAGCTCCCCTCGGAGCAGGAGGAGGGCTTCGCGCGGCTCGTCGGGCGGAGCGGTTCGACACTGCTCACGCCGGGAGAGGTGACTCGCGGCCGCGCCGGCTCGTTCTTCCTGGCGCGGCGTGGCGCTCGGCTCCTCGTGACCCCGATCGAGCGCAATGGTCGGCGGCTGGTGCTGGTCGTCGGCACGTCGCTCGACGACCGCGAGGAAGCCCTCGAGGCGCTCCTCGCTCAGCTCGCGATCGTGGGTCCGCTGGCACTGCTGCTGTCGGCCGCAGCGGGTTACCTCCTGGCGGCCGCGGCCCTACGCCCGGTCGAGGCGATGCGACGGCAGGCCGCCGCGATCTCGAGCGAGCGGCTCGACCGGAGGCTGACGCTGCCGGGCGCGCGCGACGAGCTCCGCCGCCTTGGTGAGACGCTGAACGCCATGCTCGGCCGGCTCGAGACAGGCCTCGCGCGCGAGCGGCGATTCGTGGCCGACGCGAGCCACGAGCTGCGCACCCCGCTCGCCCTGCTTCGGACCGAGCTCGAGCTCGCGCTGCGCCGTCCCCGCCCGCCCGCCGAGCTCGAGGCGGCCCTGCGCTCGGCGGCAGAGGAGGTCGAGCGGCTCACCCGGCTGGCCGAGGACCTCCTCGTCCTCGCCCGCGCCGACGACGAGGGGCGTCTCCCGCTGCGGTGCGCCCAGCTGTCCTCCGACGAGCTGCTCGAACACGTGGCGCGCCGGTTCGCGGCTCGCGCGGCCGAGGAGGGGCGCAAGCTCGAGGTCGCCGCCGACGGAACCGAGCTCGTCGCGGATCGCCTGCGCCTGGAGCAGGCACTCGGCAACCTCGTCGATAACGCAATGCGACACGGCGCCGGAACCGTCGGGCTCGAGGCGCGGGGGAGCAACGGCTGCGTCGAGCTCCGCGTCAGCGACGAGGGAGTGGGCTTCCCGCCCGGTTTCCTCCCGCGTGCCTTCGACCGCTTCTCCCGCACCGACGAGGCTCGGAGCGGCGGCGGAGCTGGCCTCGGGCTCGCTCTCGTCGAGACGGTCGCCCGCGCGCACGGGGGCACCGCCCAGGCGCGGAACGGTGAGCACGGCGCGGTCGTCTCGCTCACCCTGCCAGTGGACGCCGAGTAGGGTCCGGCCGATGGCGATCATCGGAGTGCACACCCTGATCTACACCTCCGAGCCGGAGGCCGTGCGGGCGATCTTCCGCGACGTGTTCGGCTGGGAGTACGTCGACGACGGTGAGGGCTGGCTGATCTTCGCGCTGCCGCCCGCGGAGCTCGGCGTGCATCCCGCCGAGCACCTCGTGCGCCAGGACGTGAGCCTCATGTGCGACGACATCGTGGCGACGAAGGCGGAGCTCGAGGCGAAGGGGATCGAGTTCCGCGGCGAGCCGGAGGACGAGGGGTTCGGGATCGGCGTGAGGATGCTGCTGCCCGGCGGCACCGAGATGCTCCTGTACGAGCCGCGGCACACGACCGCGATCTCGATGGGTGATCGGTAAAGACGGTGAGGGCGGGGGCGGCTCAGACCAAGTCGGGTGCCGCACTCGCTCGCAGGCCAGGCTAGCCAGCCTGGTCAAGAGCGAGGGCGGTGATCCGGCGCCGTGTCTGAGTCGTTCCCGGCGCGCCGGATTCCGATTACCCATCAACGTTTACTGAGCCAAGCCTCGCGGTACAGGCACGCCGCGATGCCCGAGTTCGGCTACACGCTCTCGAGCGAGGAGTTCCCGCCCGGCGACCTCGTGCGCCTCGCGCGCCGCGCGGAGGAGCTCGGCTTTCCGTTCGCCGCCATCTCCGACCACTTCCACCCCTGGGTCGACGAGCAGGGGCAATCGCCCTTCGTCTGGGCGGTGCTGGGCGGCATCGCGGAGGCAACGAGCACGATCCGGATCGGCACGGGCGTTACCTGCCCGACGATCCGCGTGCACCCCGCGATCGTGGCGCACGCGGCGGCGACGGTCGCCACGATGATGCCCGGCCGGTTCTTCCTCGGCGTCGGGTCGGGCGAGAACCTGAACGAGCACGTGACGGGCGAGCACTGGCCCGCACCCGACGAGCGCCTCGACATGCTGGAGGAGGCGATCGAGGTCATCCGCACCCTCTGGGAGGGCGGCTACCAGACCTTCAGGGGCGACTACTACGACGTCGAGCAGGCGCGGATCTACACGCTCCCCGAGCAACCGCCCGAGATCATCGTCGCGGCCGACAAGCCCCTCGCGGCGGCTCTCGCCGGCCGCTCGGGCGACGGACTCTGGAGCACGAAGCCGAACCCCGAAACGGTGAAGAGCTTCGAGGACGCCAACGGCGAAGGACCGCGCTACATCCAGATCCATCTCTGCTGGGCCGAGAGCGAGGAGGAGGCCGTAGAGACGGCGTATCGGATCTGGCCGAACGCGGCGATCCCTGGCGATCTCTCGCAGGAGCTCGTCATCCCCCGCCACTACGAGCAGGCTGCCCAGACCGTCACGCCCGAGCTGATCGCCGAGAGCGTCTCCTGTGGACCCGATCCGGCGGGGGTGCTCGAGCAGGTGCGGAAGTGTCTCGAGGCCGGGTACGACCACGTCTACTTCCATCAGATCGGGTCGGATCAGGAGGGCTTCTTCCGCTTCTGGGAAGAGGAGCTGCGGCCGCAGCTCACGTCTTCGTAGGGATCCGACGGGACCCGAGGCGTAGAGCGAGGCTGCGCAACTATCGTAAGCGGCATCGCCGCGTTACCAGAAGAGATCGAGCAGCTTCTGGAGACGGCACTCGTGAGCGAGCTGACGGTCATCGACCCGCTCGGACGGCCGGTCACGCATCCGCTGATCCCGCTCTACGACGGGGAGCTGATCTATCTCACCTCGAGTGTCCTCTTCTCGCGCAAGCTCGAGCACATCAAGGCGAACCCGAAGGTCGCGCTCTCGATCAGCGATCCTCTCGCCGTGCAGGTCGACCACTTCAGGCGGGCGACGATCCAGGGGGACGCGTGCGTCGACGACTCCGACCTCCACTCCGGCTGGGAGGAGCGCGTGCTACCGCTCTGGCGCAAGAAGGAGCCGGTGATCGACACGCTCCTCGGCAAGCGCGTCGCGCTGCCGCTCTTCTTCGAGCGCGCGATCATCGAGGTGCGCCCGCGCCGAGCGTTCCTGTGGGAGGACGGCCGCACCGACCGGCCGCCCCAGGTGTTCGAGTTGCTCGAGGCCGTCCGCTGAAGCCCTCCCCCGAGCTCCTCGCCGGGCTGCCGGCCCGGTTCGAACACGCGGTGATCGCGTTCGTGGACGCCGACGGCTATCCGCTCTCGGTCGCCACCGACTTCCGAACCGAGCCCGAGCGCGGAGTCGTCGTGCTCGACGGGGTCGCCGGCGATGAGGTGCAGCCGCCCGAGGGTGAGCTGGTGAACGTCGTCTTCAGCCACATCCGCCCGCAACCGGGCGTCGGCTACGACCAGCGCCGGTACGTGTCGCTGTGGGGAGAGCTGCTGCGCTCGAACGGTCACCTCGAACTGTCGGCGGAGCGCGTGCAGCAGTGGGACGAGGAGGAGATGTCCTTCTTCGAGTTCTCCGAGCGCGGCGTCCCCCAGGCGCGACGGTACTTCGAGCAGGTGTCCGCCGAGACGGGACGCGAGGTGCGGCCGCGCCTCTCGTTCGGATGGCTGTTCCTGCGGGCGACACGGCTGCCGTTCCTCACGGCCACGATCGTTCCGGTCCTGCTCGGAATCGCCGTCGCGGCGCTCGGCAACGGCTTCAGCTCGTGGCTCGCAGTCCTCACCCTCGTCGGTGCGGCCTGTGTCCACCTGGCCCTGAACACCGCGAACGACGTCTTCGACACGCTCAGCGGTGCGGACGAGGCGAACGTCAACCCGACGCAGTTCAGCGGCGGCTCGCGGGTGATCCTCTACGGCCTCCTGCGCCTGCGCTCGATGGCGCTCCTGTCGGGCGGCCTGTACGCAGTCGGGATCGGCATCGGCATCGGGTTGGCAGCAACGCGCGGCTGGAGCCTGCTCTGGGTAGGAATCGCGGGCGCGCTGATCAGCCTCTTCTACACGGCGCCGCCGCTCCGGCTCGTGCACCGAGGGCTCGGCGAGATCTCGGTGGGGATCGGCTTCGGTCCGATCATGGCGCTCGGCGCCTACTTCGTGCAGGCGCGCGAGTATGCGCTCGAGCCCCTCCTCGCCTCGCTGCCCGTGGGGATCCTGATCGCGCTGATCCTGTACGTGAACGAGGTGCCCGACCGTCGCGCCGACGCAGTCGCCGGCAAGCGCACGCTGCCCGTGCGGCTCTCCAAGAAGAGCGTGGTTCGCGGCTATGAGCTCGCCGTCGCCGTCACGTTCACCCTCATCGCCGGCTTCGCGATCTCCGGCCTGATCGCGCGGCCGGCGATCATCGCCCTCGCCGCACTTCCCCTCGCGTTCCCCGTCCGGCGCGCCCTGCGCAACTCCTACGAGAGCCCGTACGCGCTGATGCCGGCGATGGCCAGGAACATCCAGCTCCACCTGGTGACCGGGCTCCTGCTCGTCGCCGGCTATGGCATCGGGATCGTCGCCGACGCGGCTCTCGACGATCCGCCCTTCTTCCTCTCGTAACTGACGGGAGCCGCCGACCTGCGGCGACTCCCCGAAGGCCGGTTCGACTCCCCGTGCGGCGGGCCAGGCGGGATCGGATGGTTCGACCGGAATACGTCCTCGGCGTCCCACTCGGCCTTGCCCGCCCTCAGCCGGTCGTAGCTCTCCGCGCGAAAGAAGCTTCCGGCCTCGCGCCGCCGCTCGGAGAAGTTGCTGTAGCTGCGCCCCGCGTCCCACGGATCCATGGCGTCGCGCACGCAGTCGATCTGCGCTTCGGTCGCGGCCTTCAGCTCGGCTGTCGGCACGAAGCCGACGGAGAAGAGCGCGAAGGCCGCATCGAGCGTGCCGAGGACGCCTTCTTCCGGGGTCGACCGGCCGAGGGCGCCACCCAGGTGCCGCAGCTCGACGGAGACGAGCGACGAGCCGGAGCCGGGCCCGGCGGCGGCCACGAAGGCGTCGATGCCCTCGGCCGGCAAGTCGCCGAGGAGCATCCCGTCACCGGCCCCCGGCACGGGGTGCGGCGGATCCATGTGCAGCTCCTCCAGTTTCGACGCCGGGATCATCGCGAACGTGTCGATCGCCGGCCCGAGCTCGCGCAGCGGACGCAGCAACTGGTCGCCCTCGGCCTCCGTGCCGAGCAGCGTCGCCTCGACGAGGACGAACGACTGCCCGCGGAACGGCTCGGGAATGTCCGGCACCGGCGGGAACTGCATGATCCGGCCGACGGAGGTGACCTCGTCGGGCACGGTCTCGATCCACCGCCGCCAGGCGTGCAGCACCTCGGAGGCTCGCTCGAGCGGCCAGAAGAGGACACCGGCGTAGACCTCGCTGATCGGGAGGAGCCTGAACTCGATCGCGGTCACGACGCCGAAGCTGCCGCCGCCGCCGCGCACGGCCCAGAAGAGCTCCGACTCGTGCTCGTGGTCGGCGCGAACGAGGCGACCGTCTGCGGTGACGAGCTCGACCGCGACAACGCTGTTCGCGGCCAGGCCGTGCTTGCGGGCGAGCCAGCCGATCCCTCCCCCGAGCGTGTAGCCGACGACGCCGACGTCGGGTGAGGAGCCGGCGAGCGCGGCGAGACCGTGCTCGGCCGCCGCGGCGGTGACGTCGGCCCAGAGCACGCCGGCCTCGACTCGCGCCTGGCGCGCTTGGGGGTCGATCGCCACGCCGGTCATCCGTGAGGTCTTGACCAGGATCGTGTCCTCGAGCGGGCCGAGCGGGTTCGCGTTGTGCCCCGTTCCCTGCGGCGCAACGCGGAGGCCGCGCTCGCGAGCGAAGGCCACGATCGCGATCACGTCCTCGGGCGACTCGGGAAAGGCGACCGCCGCGGGCCGCTGGTCGACGGCGAGGTTCCATGCCTGCCGTGCGTCGTCCCAGTCGTCGTCACCCGGGACGACGACCTCGCCGAGCAGGCGGGCTCTGAGGACACGAACGTCTTCGGTCACTGCGGTCATCGGTACTCCTCCGTTGTCAGGTTGCGTGTTCACGAAGTGCCCCCCGCCAGAAGCACGGTCGGCCCGGACGACCGTGACCGAACTTCTGGCGGTGAGCACAGGGAAGAGACTCGTCCGGCCGGGCGGCCGGAGACAGGCGGCTGACCCGCGTCTCTAGGTGCGGATATCCGTAAACCGCTCGAGCTCGCGCGCGAGCCCGTCGGCCCACCTGCCGGCGCGGGGCAGGCGCACGAGCCCCCACCGGCCGCGAACCGCAACACCGTGGAGCCCACCCGGAATCACGGTGTACTCGGCATCGAGGACGCCGAGTGCCCGCACGCGCTCGAAGCCGCGTCTCGAGCCGTCGGGATGGACGCCGGGGATCCCCGGAAAGCCCCGGTCGAGCGCGCCGTGGAGGACGGCGAAGCGGCGCCCGCGCAGCGGCCCGAGCTCGAGGCGGTCGGGGATCCAGGGAGCGAGCCCGACGACGCTCGTCACGGCGGGATCGGCCGCGGCCCCGATCGCGACCGCGCCCCCCATGGAGAAGCCGACGAGGGCGCAGCGCTCCACCCCGCGCTCGCGGGCGAGCTCGAGCGCGTCCTCCGCGTCCTCGACGCAGCGATCGAGCTGCCGCCACGACTTGCTCCGGTACTTGACCTCGAGGAAGGCGAGCTCGGGGAAGCGCGGCGCGAGCGCCCGCACGAGCCATTCGAGCGTGGAGCTCCAGGTGCCGGGGACGTCACGGGACTGCCCGCCGTTCACGAGCACGACCGCCCTGTTTCCCACCGCATTCGTCCACCGCGCCTCCGCCCCGGAACGGAGCCGGACGGGAGCGCTCACGAACGTCGAGATCTGCGCTCCGCCTCCTCCGTGACACTGGCGAGCGACGCGCGGACGGCCCGCTCCCACACCGTGGCCACGCGGGCTCCCCAGGCGCTGCCGGCGACCCAGAAGTCGGTGCCGAGCTCGCCCGACCAGGTCAGCTCCGTTCCGCTCGGGAGCGGGCGCAGGACGAAGGATTCGACAACGTGCGGCACAGGGCCGCGGACGAGACGGAAGTCGATCCGTGTCGGGCGCTCGAAGCGCACCGTTTCGAGGGTCGTTGCGACGAACCCGCGCACGTGGGTGAAGTGCGCCGCGAGCACCATGTCGCTGCCCCGCTCCCAGACCTCGAGCTTGCCCGCGAGCGCCCGGGGCGTCCGCTTCAGGTAGGGCGCCGCGATCACGTCGAAGACGGTCTCGGGCGGCGCCTCGATGCTCCAGCTGAGCGGGCCGAGCGGCCGCACGACCCGTCCGATGCCGACATCCAACGTAAGCGCGCCGCGTGCGAGCAGGGCGGCCGCGCCGCCCGCGAACGCGGCGCCGGCGAGCAGGCCTACTGGAACGTGACGCCGCCGCGGTCGGCGAGCGTCCGCAGGGCGCTTGCCTTGACTCCGGCTTCCGACACGGTGAGCAGCGCGTCGCCAACGACGAGCGACCGGCGCACAGGCGCGCCAGCGTGCGAGATCCGTCCGACCTCCTCGACCCCCTGCGCTCGACTCACGCGGAAGGCGATCGCCCCGGAGAACAGCTCCGGTCCGGTGTGCAGCTGCACCGGGACGACCACGAGGCGGCTCGGATTCCAGTAGAGGAAGGCGTGGTGGTCGAACTCGGCCTCGGAAAAGCTCGGGCCCACCGCCCGCCCGTGCAGCTTGGCCGGTCTGCGCAGATCGGAGACGTCGAACAACGACAGCTGCGTGCCGCGCACGCGCCCCCGCTCGTCGGCGTCCTGACCGAGGCCGAGGATCGTGTCCTCCCCTACCGGATGCAGGTAGGCCGAGTAGCCGGCGATCTTCAGCTCCCCGAGGACGGTCGGTCGCTCCGGCTTCGAGAGATCGAGGGCGTAGAGAGGATCGACCTGCCGGAACGTGACGACGTAGCCGACATCGCCCATGAACCGCACCGCGTAGATCCGCTCGCCGCGGCCCAGGCCGCCGACCTGCCCGGCCTTGATGAGCTCGTTGCCCTGCTGCCTGAGCGTCGTCACGAAGCTCTCGCTCTCGCCCGTCGACCAGGCAGGCATCTCGGTCGTCGCGACCCGCAGCACGCCTTCGTGCTCCGAGAGCGACCACTGGTTCAGGAGGAAGCCCGGAGCCTCGCCGCTCGCACGGTACTCCGTGCGCTGCGGCTGCGAGACGTCGAACCGGTGGAGTGCTGTCGTGACTCTCAAGGGGACGATCGACGGCCGGAGGGGATCGGGTCGATCGGTCCAGCGCTGGGTGGCGACGTAGAGGCTCCGGGTAGAGCCGTAGACGACCCGCCCGTCGCTGAGGAGCGCGTCGGAGTCGACCGGCTCGAGGCCGCGCTCGAGGTCGATGGTGAGGACGGCAAGGAGACCCAGCCCCGAAAAGCCGGCCGGCCGGCGGACGTCGCGGCACTGAACGAGCGCGCGCTTCTTCGTCGTGCCGTGCCGCTTGCTCCTGAGCGTGTAGGTGGGCAGCCAGCTCGAGAGACGCGAGGCCGCGACGACGGCCCGGTTGCGCTCCATCGCCTCCGCCGGCGCGAGGGGAGACGGTGTCGGCGGGAAGCTCAATTCCCGAGGCATCGAGGAGGAGACCACGACGCGCACGGCGCCGCCGACCGCGCGGGCACTGAGGTACGTGCCCTCGAGCGTGAGCGTCCGGACGACCCGCATCGCGGCCGGCTCGCTGACGTCGACCTCGGTGAGCACCGAGCCTCCGACGTTCGGCGCAAAGACGCGGGCGCCGATGGGCACGACCCCGTAGCCGGCACGCGAGAGGACGAGCAGCCGCTTCCCGTGGAGCAACACCTCGTGGTCCCCACCGCCCGCGAGGGGGAGCGACCCGAGCAGCCGCGGACGGTCCGCGCGCACGTCGAGGGCGTGGAGCTTGCCCCGGGCGACCGTGAAGAGGCGAGAGCCGTCGGTCTTCACCATGTCCGGCTCGTCGACGCCCTCCTCCTGGACATTCGTGGTCGAGTAGTCC
>Ga0136616_10000984_pt1 | contig 14515 bp, 11 predicted proteins | sample AntDrymUQ2992106_2_FD_106648 | JGI IMG/M metagenome (GOLD analysis project Ga0136616, IMG submission 106648) | Polar desert sand microbial communities from Dry Valleys, Antarctica - metaG UQ299 (21.06) | ecosystem: Environmental > Terrestrial > Soil > Desert | place: Antarctica: Dry Valley...
ATCTTCATCCTCAACCAGATGCAGGGCGGCGGCTCGAAGGTCATGAGCTTCGGCAAGTCGCGCGCCAAGCGGATGTCGGTCGACTCGCCGAAGATCACCTTCCGCGACGTCGCCGGGGTCGACGAGGCCGTCGAGGAGCTCCACGAGATCAAGGAGTTCCTCGAGAACCCGAAGAAGTTCCAAGCCCTGGGCGCCCGCATCCCGAAGGGCGTGCTGCTCTACGGGCCGCCCGGGACCGGCAAGACGCTTCTGGCGCGCGCCGTCGCAGGCGAGGCTGGCGTGCCGTTCTTCTCGATCTCGGGCTCGGACTTCGTCGAGATGTTCGTCGGCGTCGGCGCCTCCCGCGTGCGCGACCTCTTCGAGCAGGCCAAGCAGAACTCGCCGTGCATCATCTTCATGGACGAGATCGACGCGGTCGGTCGCCACCGCGGCGCGGGCATGGGCGGCGGCCACGACGAGCGCGAGCAGACGCTCAACCAGTTGCTCGTGGAGATGGACGGCTTCGAGGCCAAGGACAACATCATCATGATCGCGGCCACCAACCGGCCCGACATCCTCGACCCCGCGCTGCTGCGTCCGGGCCGCTTCGACCGCCAGGTCACCGTCGACCGCCCCGACCGCAAGGGCCGCGCGCAGATCCTCGCCGTGCACACCCGCGGCAAGCCGCTCGACAAGGAGATCGACCTCGACAACCTGGCCGGCCAGACCCCGGGCTTCACCGGCGCCGATCTGTCGAACCTGGTCAACGAGGCGGCGCTGCTCGCCGCGCGCCAGGGCAAGCGCGAAATCGTCCACGATCACCTCGAGGAGGGGATCATGCGGGTGATTGCGGGTCCCGAGAAGAAGACCCGCGTGATGAGCGAGAAGGAGCGTCGGGTGACCGCCTTCCACGAGATGGGCCACGCGATCGTCGCGCACTTCCTCGAGTACACGGACCCCGTGCACAAGATCTCGGTGATCTCGCGCGGGCAGGCGCTCGGGTACACGATCTCCCTCCCCACAGAGGACAAGTTCCTGACCACGCGCGCCGAGCTCAACGACACCATGGCCATGACCCTCGGCGGGCGCGCGGCCGAGGAGCTCGTCTTCAGCGAGGTCACGACCGGGGCCTCGAACGACATCGAGAAGGTCACCGCCACCGCCAAGCAGATGGTCATGCGCTTCGGCATGTCCGACAAGCTCGGGCCGCGGACGTTCGGCCACGACCATGGCCAGCCTTTCCTGGGGCGCGAGTACTCCTCCGAGCCCGACTACTCCGACGACATCGCGCGCGAGATCGACGGGGAGGTCCGTCGCATCGTCGAGGAGGCCCACCAGTCGGCGCGCGCAATCCTCGAGCAGAGGCGGCAGGAGCTCGACCACGTCTCGGAGATCCTGCTGCGCCGCGAGACCATCGAGCGCGAGGAGTTCATCGCTCTACTCGACGGCAAGACCGAGGAGCAGGTGTTCGGCCGCGACGAGCCGGTCGTCCCGCAGCCGACGCTTCCGGCGGGCCAGGAGGCGGGGGAGAGGCGCCAGCGCGAGGCGCCGCGGCCTTTGCCGCGGCCGGGGTTGGCGGCGGACTGATTCGCGGCAACCCGGCCGTTCGGTGCAAGAACCGACACGCAGCCTCGCCGAGCGGCTGACGCCGCGGGCTCAGCGAGCGGCCATCGCGCGTTGCGGCTCCGCTGCCACCGAGCGCCCTTGGCGGCTTCGGGCCGACCCCGACGACGACTCGGTTGGAGCGCCGCTCGGTAGACCGTCGCGGTTTACGATCCACTGCGGCAGTTGCACGAGGCGCTCGAGCGTGTCGGCAAGGACAGTTGGGTCGACTGGCAGGACATCGCGCCGACGGCGGCGTGGCGGGCCGAGATCTACCAGGCGATCGAGAATGCGTATGCGTTTGTCTTCGTCCTGAGCCCCGAGTCGGTGAGCTCCGAGGAGTGCGCGCGAGCTCGCTCACGCGGCCGGGCACAACAAGCGCATCATCCCGCTCCAGCATCGGTCGGTTGACCCGAAGGCAGTCCCCGACCCGGCAGCCCGCCACCAGTGGATCTCCTTCGCTTCGGATGCGGCTTCGATAGCTCTTTCGAAGAGCTCATCGCGGCGCTCGACACCGATCTCGAGTGGGTCGCGGCTCACACTCATTGGCTTCGCCGCGCTCGTGACTGGGAGAAGCAGGGCGATCCGCCGAGCGCCCGACGCGGCAAGCGGGGCGGGGGCCGAAGGCATCTTGCGTAACCGGCTCGCGAGCATGGAACACCGTGTTCTGATGAGCGGCCACGAAGGCCGCAGCGCCGCCTTCAGCCCGAGCGGCGAGCAGGTGGGGGCGCCGCGGGGTGGTGGGCGTTCGTTGGCGTAAGTTAGCCCGACCGTTTCACATCAGTTTCACGGGTCGGCTACACAGCGTTCACCGATCGCTCACCGCCCGTAAACAAGCGTCCTTCGAAGCCCTGAGAGCCTTGAGTCTGTCGCCGTCCGGGTGGACGGATGTACGAGTCGACCGTTGCGGTAGGCGGTCGGCCTTTCCATCACTCCTAGCAGGGGAAGGAAACCAATCTTCATGCCATTTTCGCGTCCTCGCGGGCGGCGAGCACGTCGCCGCTCGCCCGTCATCCTGGGCTCGGCGCTCGCGCTGGCCACCGCGGTCTCCGCGCTGGCTCCAGCTGGGGCCTTCGCTGGCGGCACTCAACCCCCGGGGCCCTCGGTGGTCATCTCCGAGTTCCGCGTCCGCGGGCCCGTCGGAGCCAGCGACGAGTTCGTCGAGCTGCGCAACGTCTCGGCGGCGCCGGTGGACATCAGTGGCTACAAGTTCCAGGGCTGCTCGTCCTCGAGTGGCGCGCCCACCGATCGCGCCACGGTCCCGGCGAGTACGTCCCTCGCTCCCGGTCAGGCCTATCTCTTCACCAACAGCTCCGCCAGCGGCTACTCGGGCCCGACAGCCGGCGACCAGACCTACACCACCGGCATCACCGACTTCACCTCCTCGAGCGCCAGCGGCATCCGGATCATCGACGCGACGAGCGCGGTCGTCGACGGCGTGGGCTCGGCGGGTACCGCGACGGGCGGGGTGACCAGCCAGTGCAAGGAGGGCACCGGCCTGACCTCGCCGGCGGCGGCGCCGGCCGACGACCCGATGACTCCGGGCAACGAGGCCGAGAACCTCGCTTTCGATCGCAAACCGACCGCGGCGGGTCAGACGCGCAACTCTCAGGACACCAACAACAACGCGAACGACTTCGAGGGCCCCAAGGCGGGCGCGCCCGAGAACCGCAATTCGACGCCGGTGGAGCCCCAGCCCGAGAACCGCACGGGGCTCGTCATCTCCGAGTTCCGCTTCCGCGGGCCTCAGGGCGGCAACGACGAGTTCGTCGAGGTCCGCAACACCTCGACCGCGCCGATCGACATCACGAACCTCGGGCTCGAAGCCTGCAACACCAGCGGGCCCTCAGGCGTCCGCGCGCGGGTCAACGGGAGCTTCACGCTCGCTCCGGGTGAGACCTTCCTGTTCACCAACAATGGGAGCAACGGGTTCTCGGGTGGCCAGGAGCCCGACGTCACCTTCGACACCGGCATCGGCGACACCGGCGGCGTGCGGCTCATCACGGGCGACGAGCAGAGCCCGTCGGTGGTCGACGCGGCCGGCAGCACCGAGACGACGGCCGAGTGCCGCGAGGGCGCGGGCCTGACCATTCCGATCACCAACGGCGACAACTCATTCGAGCGCAAGTCGACGGTGGGACCGCCTCCCAATCCCAACGGCCAGGACACCAACGTCAACGCGGACGACTTCGTTGGGCCCCAGGCGGGCAACCCGCAACCGAATCCCCGCGAGGTCGGCACCACCAAGATCAGCCAGATCCAGGGCACCGACGACTGCTCGCCGTTCGTTCCGCAGGCCTCCTGCGACTCCGGGGGCGTCAGCGGCCGCAGCCCTCAGGAGGTGACGATCCAGGGCGTGGTCACCGGCAAGGACGACGAGGTCGGCCAGAGCTCTAGCGGGCAGACCTTCGAGAACGAGCGCGGCATCTTCGTTCAGGAGGAGATCGACGACGAGGACGCCAACCCGTCGACCTCGGAGGGCATCTTCGTCGGCTTCGTGCGCGGCGCGGACCCCGACGGGAGCGGGCCGCAGCGGTCGATGCTCGACAACATCCCCAACGGCTCGATCGTGCGGGTGACCGGCCAGGTCCGTGAGCTCTTCGGCTTCACGATCATCGAGGAGAAGGTCGGGCAGGAGCCGCAGGTGATCACACCGCAGAGCCCGCCCGGGACCGCCCGGACCGTGGCCATCGACGACGATCGGGCCGAGGCCCAGGCGATCTGCCCCGAGTCGCAGGGCGGCGGAAGCGCCCCGCGCTCCGAGAACGAGCAGGGCTGTCGCCAGTACTACGAGACGATCGAGAGCATGCGGGTCAACGCGCAGCAGTCGGCGGCTCGCTCCGGCGGTACGAACAAGTTCGACGAGCTGTTCCTGACCCCGACCAAGGGCGCGGGCGATCCGGAGGCGCGGGACCGCATCTTCCGCAATGAGCGGGCACGGGACCTCTTCGGCACCGATGAGGACGCCGGGTCGAACAACCCTGAAAATCCCGACAACCCGAACAACGACAAGTCGACGACCGTCGTCAACGCCGACCTCTTCGACAGGGTCCGTGACCTCGAGGGGCCGTTCGCCTTCAACTTCGGCAACTACAAGGTGATGGTCCAGGACTCAGAGGACGAGACCGGCGAGGGGGCGGCCGAGACCGACCGTGAGCCGACCGTGCAGGACAGCGGGGCGCCGTATCCCTACGGCGCACGGTCGCGCAACCCGGCGGTGGAGTTCCCGGGGCTGCGTGCCTTCACGCCTCAGCAGGTAAGGGTGGTCTCCTACAACATCAACAACTTCTTCGACAACAAGGACGATCCGAACAAGGACGACGAGTTCGACGAGACGACGGACTTCGAGCCGGAGAAGCGCCGGCGTGCGGTGGACGTGATCAACAACGTCCTCAAGCGCCCCACGTGATCGCCCTGCAGGAGGTCGAGAACCAGGGCGTCGTGGACCGGCTCGCCGCGGCGACCCGCGGCTACCGGGCCTTCCACGAGGAGGGCAACGACAACCGCAGCATCGACAACGCCCTGCTCATCAAGAACAGCGTTCGGGTGAGCAACGTGCGCCAGCTCGGCAAGGGCCAAGAGGAGCCCGCGAGCGTCCCGCCCGACCAGGACTGCTCGGACCGGCGGGGCCTCCTGTTCGACCGCCCGCCGCTCGCGGCGGACATTCGGACGCGCAACGGCCAGACCTTCACGGTCTTCGCGAACCACTTCGCCGCGAAGGGCGGCGGGAGCGAAGCCGAGGAAGGCGGCCGGTCGGAGTGCCGCCAGGCCCAGGCGCGGTTCATCGCCCGGCACGTCCAGGCGGTGACCAGGCGCGGCGGCCAGTCGATCGTGGCCGGCGACCTGAACTCGTTCGAGAACGAGAAGCCGCTCCAGATCCTCGCACGCGAGGGTCGGCTGGACAACCAGTTCGACCGCGAGGTCGCCAAGCAGCGCTACAGCTTCCTCTTCAACGGGAGGCTGCAGACCCTCGATCACATCCTCGTGACGGGTGGTCTGAACCGGCGCTTCGCCGCGTTCCAGTATGCCCACTTCAACGTGGACTACTTCGAGCGCGAGCGCCGGCAGAACCAGCAGGCGCGTGACGGAGAGAAGCTGTCGGTGCACGACCCGCCGGTGCTGACGCTCAGCGAGCCTCGGACGCCTTCTGGTGGCGGCGGCGGAGGCGGCGGCGGAAACGGCGGCGGCGGCGGAAACGGCGGCGGCGGCGGAAACGGCGGCGGCGGCGGAACGCCTGGCCGGACCATCACCGGCACGAGCGGAGACGACGTGTTGATCGGCAGCGCCGGCAACGACGTCATCAACTGCGGCTCGGGCAACGATCGGGTCGACGGCGGCGGCGGCAACGACGTCATCAACTGCGGCTCCGGCAACGACATCGTCAACGGCGGCGCGGGTAACGACCGCATCCGCGGCGACTCGGGTGACGATCGGCTCGACGGCGGACCCGGCGACGACACCGTTGATGGCGGGAGCGGCAACGATCGCGTCGCCGGCGGGCCCGGGAGGGACCGCGTGGCCGGCGGAACGGGTCGAGACGCGGTCTCCGAGGAGTAGCCGGCGCTCGAGTAGACAGGGCGGGCAGGGCGAGCCCCCGCGCGGCAAGCGCGGGGGCTCGCGCACGTCCCGAGCGGCTTTCGTCTCCACGCCGTCGATGTGGTCACGGTCGGGCCTCTGTGCCCGCCTGAGTCGTTTTCCCTCGAGCGGGTAACAGCAACCGGACCCGAGAGAGGAGCGACCGTGCCGGAGACCAAGGGATGGTCAGCCACCCGCCCCAAGCAGCCGCGCCTGCACGCGCTGGCCGAGCGCGTAGGGCGCCTCGACCAGCTCGACGGTCCGGCGGAGGCCGTGGCCACCAAGGTGCGAGGTGCGCTCGAACCCGGTGTCGTGAAGGACGCGCTGAGCGGAGCCTGGCTGGGGCACGCTCTGCACCCGCTCCTCACCGACATCCCGATCGGAACCTGGTCGAGCGCGACCATGCTCGATCTGGTGGGGGGCCGGCGCGCCCGTCCGGCCAGCGAGCGACTGATCGGCATCGGCCTCCTCGCCGCCGTGCCCACCGCCCTCAGCGGGACGAGCGACTGGGCCGACACCACGCTGGCCGACGCCACGGTCCGTCGCATCGGCGCCGTCCATGCCATCGCCAACACAGCCGCGCTCCTGCTTTACGGCGGCTCCCTGGCTGCGCGACGGCGCGGACGTCATGGACGCGGCGTCGCGCTCGGACTCGTCGGGTCCGGGGTCCTGGCGGCGGGCGGACACCTCGGAGGTCATCTCTCCTACGACAAGGGCGTCGGGGTCGATCAGACGGCCTTCCAAGCCATGCCCGAGGAGTGGACTCCGGCGGTGTCGGAGCAGGAGGTCCGCGAAGGCTCGGTCACGCACGCCACCGCCGGCGACGTCGATGTGGTGCTCGCGCGCGGGGACGGACGCATATACGCTCTCGCCGATCGCTGCACCCACCGCGGCGGCAGTCTCTCAGGCGGCACGTTGGCTGACGGCTGCGTGGCCTGTCCGCTTCACGGAAGCATCTTCCGCATGGCCGACGGGGCGGTGGTGCGGGGCCCCGCCGGCTCGCCCCAGCCCGCCTTCGACGTCCGCGTCGAGGAGGGGATGGTGGAGGTCCGAGCGCGCGCGTAGGGCTTGGCCCGTCGCGCATCGGGCGTCTGCGTTCGGCCGCCGCCATCCCTCGCGCTTGCTCGTCGGTCGGCTTCCTCTGGAGTGGCTCAGCCAGCCCGAGCTCGCTGCCGGTATTGCGTCGGCAAGCGCGACCCCGTTGGAGCTCAGGGCAGGTAGGTCACATATCGCTCGACGGGCCAGCGCTCGGGGGGGCGCTTGGTCTCGCGCGGCGGTCCCAGATGGATGAGGCCCAGCACGCGCTCGTCGTCTCCGAGGCCGACCGCCCGGCGCCCTGCGTCGGTGCGCAGAACGGCCGGCGTGCGCCAATAGCCCGCGAGCCCGCGGGCGTGGGCGGCGAGGAGCACCGCGTAGACCGCGCAGGCGGCCGCGTGCAGGTCTTCCTCGTTCTGGATCGGGTCCTCACCAAGAGCGGCGGAGGCCACGACGAGGGTCGGCGCGCGGGACAGCTTGCCGGCGTCGTCGGGCTCGGCCGCCTCTCGCAGGTTGGACAGCGCCTGTGGTCCGAGGACCCTGAAACGCCAGGGATTGGTGAGGTTGTGGTTCGGGGCCCAGCGGGCGAGCTCGAGGATCTCCTCCAGCTCAGGCGGCGAGAGCGGCTGTGACCCGTAGGCCTTATGGGTTCGGCGGGTCCGGATCGCCTGCTCGAGCTCCACGTAGCGAAGGTAGCGCAGCCCGTGAGCGCACGGACCTTGCTCGAGGGGGTCGCGAATTCGCGCCCACGATGGGCGGGATCGAGCGCGTATCCTCGTGCCCGTGACTACCCCGGGACCCACGCCCGGCCAAGCCGAGCCCGGCCTGACCCTCGACCTTGCGCCCGCCGCTGGCGCCGCCGCTTCGCCGTTCACCCAGATCGGGATCGGGGTCGGGAACCGGGCGCCAAGATCCGCGACGGCCGCCCGGGCGGCCGTCGACACGACGAACTTCGGCCGCCCGCCGGACGCGCGGGCCGGCGGCTGACGGCGCCGCGCCCGCGAGGTCCGATCCGTCGTGTCAGCCGTCGAGGTCGCCGAGCCCGTCGTCATGGGGATCCTCAACGTGACCCCGGACTCGTTCTCGGACGCGGGGCGCTACCTCGACCACAACGCCGCGGTCGAGCACGGCCGCCGCCTGGTCGAGGACGGCGCGGCCATCGTCGACGTCGGCGGTGAGTCGACGCGCCCGGGCGCCGAGCCGGTCCCGGTCGCTGAGGAGGTCGAGCGTACGATCCCCGTTGTCGAGCGGCTCGCCGCGGGGCGGGACACGGGGCCGGCCGGTGTCCGCGTGTCGATCGACACCACCAAGGCGGAGGTCGCGGCCGCGGCCCTCCAGGCCGGGGCCCGGATCGTCAACGACGTGTCGGCCTTTCGCTTCGAGCCCGAGGTCGCGGGGCTGGTCGCGGGGGCGGGGGCGACCTGCATTCTCATGCACATGCACGGCGAGCCGCGCACCATGCAGGAGGATCCCCGCTACGACGACGTCGTCTCCGAGGTCAAGTGGTTCCTCGAGCAGCGGCTCGCCTTTGCGCTCGCCGAGGGGGTGCCCGAGGAGCACGTCTGGCTCGACCCCGGGATCGGCTTCGGCAAGACCACCGAGCACAACCTCGAGCTGCTCGCGCGCTTGGACGAGCTCGTGGCCGTCGGGCGGCCGCTCGTCGTCGGGACCTCGCGCAAGAGCCTCCTCGACCGGCTGACCGGGCGCAAGCTCGACGACCGGCTGCCGGGCACGATCGCCACCAACGTGCTCGCCCTCGCGCGCGGCGCCCGGGTCTTCCGCGTTCACGACGTCGCCGAGGTGGTGGACGCCCTGACCGTCGGGCGGGCGGCGCTGTCGGGCCGGGCTCCCGCGGGGGCCGCCTGAACGGTGATTGCTACGTTCGCAAGGTGGACCCCCGCGACGACGATCTCGATCCCGACGACGCGGGCGAGCTCGAGGACGACGAGCTCGGCGCCGAGCCGCTCGTCACCGTCGAGATCACGGGCCTGTCGATCTACACCCACCACGGGGTCGGCGCGGCCGAGCGTGAGGTCGGCCAGCGGCTCGTCTTCGACATCTCGTTCGAGCTCGACCGCTGCGACGCCACGGTCACCGATCGGCTGGACGACACCGTCGACTACGGGGACGTCTGTCAGCAGGTCGCGCTCGTCGCGCAGGAGCGCTCGTTTCAGACCCTCGAGCGACTCTGCGCGCACGTCGCCGACCGCATGATGGACCGCTACGGCGTCGACCAGGTATCGGTTCGCGCCGCCAAGCCCGAGCCGCCGATCCCGCTACCCGTCGACGAGGTCGCGGTCGAGGTGCTCAAGGAGCGCGCGGACTGAGCCGTGCGCGGCTTCCTCGGGCTCGGCTCGAACGTCGGCGACCGGAGAGCGAGCCTGCGGGCGGCGCGGGATCGCCTCGATGCACGCCACGACCTCGACGTGATCTCCTCCTCCTGCGCCTACGAGACCGAGCCCCAGGACGAAGCCGCCGGCCAGGACGACTTCCTCAACGCGTGCCTCGAGATCGAGACCGCTCTCGGGCCCGAGGCGCTCCTCGACGCCTGCAAGGACGTCGAGCACGAGCTCGGCCGCCGCGCGGACCGTCGCCGTCACGCCCCGCGGCCGATCGACGTCGACGTTCTCCTCCTGGGCCAGATCGAATCCCGCGAGGAGGGCCTCACCCTTCCCCACCCCGACCTCACGAGACGCCGCTTCGTGCTCGTGCCGCTGCTCGAGCTCGACCCGACGCTCGCCCTCCCCGACGGCACTCCGCTGGCGCCGGCGCTCGACGCGCTCGAAGGCCAGCGGGTCGAGCAGGCGGGTTCGCTCTAGGCGTCCGCGGCCGGCGATAATCCCGATCCCATGCTCCTCACCATCGACGTCGGCAACTCCCAGACCCACGTTGGCACGTTCCGCGGCTCCGAGCTCGTCGACCACTGGCGCTTCGCCACCGTCCGCGAGGCCACGGCCGACGAGCTCGCCGCGCTCCTCAAGGGGCTGCTCGACCTGCGCCACCTGGTTCTGGCCGAGCTCGAGGCCGCGATCGTTTCCTCGGTGGTCCCCCAGCTCACCCGGGAGTACGAGCTCCTGTCCACCCGCTACCTCCACGGCGCGATGCTCGTGGTCGGCCCGCAGGTCCGCACCGCGATGCCGATTCGCATCGACAACCCGCGCGAGGTCGGGGCCGACCGGCTCGTCAACGCGCTCGCCGCCTACGATCGCTTCGCCGGCGCGTGCATCGTCGTCGACTTCGGCACCTCGACCAACTACGACGCGGTGTCGGTGGACGGCGAGTACCTCGGCGGAGTCCTCGCCCCGGGGATCGAGGTCTCGATGCAGGCCCTCTCCGAGCGGGCCGCCAAGCTGCCGACGATCGACTTCGAGCCCCCAGAGGAGGTCATCGGGCGGAGCACCCTGACGGCCCTGCGGTCGGGGCTCATCTACGGCACCGCCGGCCAGGTCGACGGCGTCGTCGGCCGCATGCGGGAGGAGCTCGGGGTCGAGGCCCGGACGATCGCCACCGGCGGGCTCGCAAGCTCGATCGTGCCCTTCTGCGAGGAGGTCGACGAGGTCGACGACGAGCTGACCCTTCGCGGCCTGCGCCTGGTCTACGAGCGCAACGCGACGCCCGCCGGCTGAGCCCGCGTCCGCGTCGCCGCGAGCTACGGTGTCGAGCACCATGCGCGCGCTCACCGACCCCTGGCAGATCGCCGGCCACACGATCGAGAACCGGCTCGTGCTCGCCCCCCTCGCCGGGATCGGGAACTGGTTCGTGCGCCTGCAGGCCCGCCGCTACGGCGCCGGGCTCGTCGTCTCCGAGATGGTGTCGAGCTTCGGCCTGAAGTACGGCGACGAGCGGACCCTTCGCGAGTTCCTGCGCATCCATCCCGACGAGCACCCCGTGGCGATCCAGCTCTTCGGACACGACCCCGAGGCCATGCGCACAGCCGCGGCCATCGTCGCCGAGGCGGGCGCCGACCTGATCGACCTCAACATGGGCTGCCCCGTGCGCAAGGTCTGCAAGACGGGAGCGGGCGCCTCGCTGCTCGACGAGCCCGACCGGGCCGTCGCGCTCGCGCGCGCCGCGATCGAGGGGAGCGGGCTGCCGGTGACCGTAAAGCTGCGCTCCGGTCAACGGCCGGGCGAGCGCACCGGCGCCGACCTCGCCCGCCGGCTGGTCGACGAGGCTTGTGTCGCGGGGATCGGCTTCCATCCGCGCCACGCCTCCCAGCAGCACAAGGGAGAGCCGGACGTCGCCCTCGCCGCCGAGCTCGTCGAGAAGCTCGGCGACGTGCCGGTGATCCTCTCCGGCGGCCTCTCCTCCGACGAGCGCGCGCTGGCGGCGTTCGAGCGGACGGGCGCGGCGGCGGTCATGCTCGCGCGCGGCTCGCTCGGCAACCCCTGGCGCTTTGCGCGCCTGGTCGACCGCTACGCCGGTGAGCCGCCCGCCGAGGAGGTCGCCCGCGAGCTCGAATGGGTGATCGACCGCTGCGAGGAGCACCTCGGAACCGACCGCGCCGGGCGCTATCTGCGCAAGTTCTACCCCTGGTACGCCGACACGCTCGGGTTGAGCAAGGCCGAGCGCCGCGAGCTGGTCGAGGCGCCCACGACCATGGCTGCGCGCCGTGCCCTGGAGGGGCTCGCAAGCCCGCTCGAGGCCTGACCAAAGGGCGGCGAAACCCCGTCGGCCGCTGCTATCCTCGCCGGTCCTTCCGGCCCGGATGCACCCCCGCCGACCGGCGGACCTCGCACCCCCGAGACGGGCGGAAGCGACTACTCATGCCACAGGATCTCATGCTCACCCCGGAGGGGCTCCAGGAGCTCAAGACGAAGATCGAGCACCTGTCGACCGATCGCCGGCGCGAGGTCGCCGACCGCATCCGCGAGGCGCGGGAGTTCGGCGACATCTCGGAGAACTCCGAGTACGACGACGCCAAGAACGAGCAGGCGATGCTCGAGAAGCAGATCGCCGATCTCGAGGACAAGCTGCGCTCGGCGCGGGTGATCGACGAGCAGCAGGTCGGGACCGACAAGGTCTCGGTCGGCACAACCGTCCACGTCAAGGACCAGAAGACCGACAAGTCCGCCAAGTACAAGATGGTCGGCTCGGCCGAGGCCGATCCCTCCAACGGGCGTCTGTCGAACGAGTCCCCGGTTGGCAAGGCGCTGATCGGGCGCAAGCGCAACGACGTCGTCTCGGTGCCGGTGCCCCGGGGCCCGGCCCGCGAGCTCAAGATCACCAAGATCGACGCCGGCTAGCTCCCCGTGGCCGAAGCGAGCGGCGCCGACGCCGAGCGGCGCGCGAAGCTCGAGCGCCTGCGGGCCGAGGGGATCGACCCGTTTCCCCACGACTTCGACGGCGTCACGCCGATCGCCGCGGTGCATGGCGCGCAAGGAGCGCTCGAGGCCGGGGCGGAGACGGAGGTCGGCTACCGAGTCGCGGGCCGCGTGGCGGCCCGACGCGGGCACGGCCGCGCCGCCTTCCTGGACCTGATCGACCGCTCCGGCCGGATCCAGCTCCACGCCCGCCTAGACGTGCTCGGCGAGGAGGCCTTCGAGCGCGTGACCTCGCTCGACCTCGGCGACCTAGTCGGGGTCGACGGGACGGCCTTCAAGAGCCGCCGGGGGGAGCTCACGCTGCGTGTCGACGCGTGGGCGCTGCTCGCCAAGTCGCTGCGGCCCCCGCCCGAGAAGTTCCACGGCCTCGAGGACACAGAGACCCGCTTTCGCCGCCGCGAGCTCGACCTGATCGCCAACGTAGACACCCGCGAGCTCTTCGTCCTGCGCTCGCGCGTCGTCGCCGGAGTCCGCCGCTATCTCGACCACGAGGGCTTCCTCGAGGTCGAGACGCCGGTCCTCCAGCCGCTCTACGGCGGCGCCCTCGCGCGGCCGTTCACGACGCACCACAATCAGCTCGACCGCGACCTCTACCTGCGTATCGCCACCGAGCTCTACCTCAAGCGGCTCGTGGTCGGCGGCCTCGAGCGAGTCTACGAGCTCGGCAAGGACTTCCGCAACGAGGGAGTCTCGTCCAAGCACAACCCCGAGTTCACGATGCTCGAGTGGTACGAGGCCTACGCCGACTACGAGAAGGCGGCGGCGCGGCTCGAGGAGCTCGTCGCCAGCGTCGTGCGCGAGGTGGCCTACGCCGGCGAGCTCGACTTCACCCCGCCGTGGCGGCGGGTGACCCTGCGCGAGGCGGTCGAGGAGGCGACCGGGGTCGACGTGCTCGCGGCGCGCGAGCCGGCGGCGCTGGTGGCCGCGGCGCGCGAGCGCGGCATACGGGGACTCGATCCCTCCGAGACGTGGGCGCGCATGGTCGACGACCTGCTCTCCAAGCACGTCGAGCCCGCCCTCGAGCAGCCCACCTTCATCTTCGACTACCCGGAGGAGCTGTCGCCGTTCGCCAAGGCCCACCGCTCGGCTCCGCCCGAGGACCGGCTCGTCGAGCGTTTCGAGTGTTTCGCCGCCGGCATCGAGATCGCCAACGCGTTCTCGGAGCTCAACGACCCCGACGAGCAGCGCGCCCGCTTCGAGGCACAGGCGCGCGAGCTCGCCGCGGGCGACGAGGAGGCCCACCCCTACGACGAGGACTTCGTGCGCGCGCTCGAGCAGGGGATGCCGCCGACCGGCGGCCTCGGGCTCGGAATCGACCGGCTGGTCATGGTTCTCTCGGGGCGGCGGTCGATCCGCGAGGTCGTGCTGTTCCCGGCCATGCGATAGGTCGGCGGCCGGGCGAGCGCCCGTCCGCTGCGAGCGGAGCAGGGAGCCGTTCGAAGCGAAAGGAGATGCCACCCCCGCTGGTAGACTGACCTTCGGGCGATCGGGTACCAGACGCTCATCCGATATCGGTTCGCCGCCGATACAAGAGACGAGATCTGGGCGTCCGCTCGACCCGTTGCCACGCTAGAGAGGAACAAGAGCCGTGTTTGAGCGCTTCACCGAACGGGCCCGTCAGGTTGTGGTTCTCGCTCAAGAGGAAGCCCGCATCCTGAAGCACAACTACATCGGCACCGAGCACATCCTGCTCGGGCTGCTGAGAGAGGAGGAAGGACTCGCGGCACGAGTGCTCGAGTCCCTCGACATCACCGTCGAGCGCGTACGCGCCCAAGTGGTGCGCATCGTCGGCTCCGGCGAGGAGGTCACGTCGGGCCAGATCCCCTTCACCCCGCGGGCCAAGAAGGTCCTCGAGCTCGCACTTCGCGAGGCGCTCTCGCTTGGCCACAACTACATCGGCACCGAGCACATCCTGCTCGGGCTCGTGCGCGAGAACGAGGGCGTCGCCGCCCGCATCCTGCTCGACTTCGACGCCGACTCCGAGAAGATCCGCAACGAGG
>Ga0136616_10000985_pt1 | contig 14513 bp, 10 predicted proteins | sample AntDrymUQ2992106_2_FD_106648 | JGI IMG/M metagenome (GOLD analysis project Ga0136616, IMG submission 106648) | Polar desert sand microbial communities from Dry Valleys, Antarctica - metaG UQ299 (21.06) | ecosystem: Environmental > Terrestrial > Soil > Desert | place: Antarctica: Dry Valley...
GGCGCCGGCAGCGGCGTCAACGTGCTCACCGGCGGGACCGACGTCCACCTCGTGCTCGTCGATCTGCGCGAGTCCGAGCTGGACGGCCAGATGGCCGAGGACCGCCTGCACGACATCGGCATCACGGTCAACCGCAACGCCGTCCCGTTCGACCCGCGCCCGCCGGCGGTCTCCTCAGGCCTGCGCGTCGGCACCTCGGCGCTCGCCACCCGCGGCGTGCAGGAGGAGGACTACCGCGAGATCGGCGACATCATCGCCCGCGCACTGCAGCCCGGCTTCGAGGAGGTCAAGGCCGAGCTGGCCGATCGCGTGACCGCGATCGCCGACCGCTACCCGCTCTACGCCCAGCTGGGCGCGCCCGCGGCCGTCGCGTAGCGGCCGGTCCGCGCGCGCCGCCCGCCTAGATCGATGAGTGCGCCATGCTCGGCACCCTGCTGCCCGCCGGGCTGCGGCGCAGGTAGAAGAACCAGGTCATGCCGGCGAGGACCACGTAGGCGCCCGCGAAGACGCAGAGCGCCGGGATCGACCAGTCGGCGTTGGCCTGCGCGACGGCCGCCTTCTCCGCCGGTGTCTCGGCGGCCTTGACGAGCGCCGAGACGCCAAGGCTCGCCTGGCGCAGGATGACCTGGATGAGGAAGCCGCCGAGGGCGCCGATGGCGCCCGCGATGCCGATGACCGCGGCGGCGCGCCGCTTGAACTCCACTCTGGCCTCCTCCGGATCGCCACCGTGCTCGGCGGCCTCGCGGCGGCCGAGGGCGGCGAAGATCGACGGGATCATCCGGTAGGTCGAGCCGTTGCCCATGCCGCTCAACACGAAGATCGCCATGTAGGAGCCGAAGAAGAGCCAGAAGCTGTGCTCGCTCACGCCGCCGATGGCCACCAGCGTGAACAGCGACATCCCCGCGAAGACGGCGAGCGTCACCCGGGCGCCGCCGACCCGGTCGGACAGCCAGCCGCCCAGGGGCCGGGAGATCGAGCCCGCGAGCGCTCCCACGAACCCGAGCCCTGCCAGGTAGGTCGCGATGAAGGGGTGCCGGCCCAGGAACTCCGGGAAGGTGTTCTTGATCACCAGCGGCAGCGCGAACGAGAACCCGATGAACGAGCCGAACGTCCCGATGTAGAGCGTGGACATCACCCACGTCTGCCCGTGGCGCAGCGAGGTCGCGTAGGAGCGCGTGTCCGCCTTGGCCTCGCCAAGGCTGTCCATGAACAGCCAGGCCCCGAGCGCCGCGACCGCGATCAGCGGGATCCAGATGAGCCCGGCGTAGGCGAGGTGCACCTCGTGCTGGGGCAGCCGCACCGCCGCGGCGGGGACGCCGACGATGATCACCAGCGGCACCAACAGCTGCGCGGCGGCGACGCCGAGGTTGCCGCCGGCGGCGTTGAGGCCGAGGGCGAAGCCCTTCCGGCCCTCCGGATAGAAGAACGAGATGTTGGCCATCGAGGAGGAGAAGTTGCCGCCGCCGAAGCCGGCGGTCCCCGCGCACGCCAGAAGCACCCAGAACTGGGTCCCGTGCTCCAGGCCTGCCAGCCATCCGCTGGGGACCACGATCGCCAGCAGCAGCGCCGGTATCAGCAGCAGGAGGGCGCTGATCGTCGTCCACGTGCGCCCGCCGAAGCGCGGGACGGCGAACGTGTAGGGGATCCGCAGCGCCGCGCCGATCAGGTTCGGCACCGCGGTCAGCCAGAACTGCTCGGACAGCGAGAGGACGATGCCGACGTTGCCCAGGTTGATCACGACGATCGTCCACAGCACCCAGATGCTGAAGCCGAGATGCTCGGTGAAGATCGAGAGCGCGAGGTTCTTGCGGGCGATGTGCCTGCCGGTCGCCTCCCAGAAGCGCTCGTCCTCCGGATCCCAGCGCTCGATCCAGCGGCCGCGCGAGAGCGTGCGCGCGGCACGAGGCGCCAGGGCGGGACGGGCGGCGTCGATCGGCTGGCTCATGTGACCTCCGGATCTCGATTCGAGGCGATGGGTGGACTTCTAGGCGAGCGCCGTGTCCGCCCCGTGAGCGCCGCGTGTCGAGTCGATGACCCGTCTGTTGCGATCCCGTGACGCCGGCCGTCGGGCCCTCAGGCACCGACGAGCGCGTCGAGCGACGCCAGGCCGCGGCCGTCCGCCAGCGCCTCCTCGGCCTGCCGGATCGCGGCTGGGAGCTCGGTCTCCACGCCCGCGGCGTAGAGGCGAACCGCCGCGCTCAGCGTCACCGCCCGCGCCGCGCCGCCGCCAGCCGCTCCCTCGAGCACCGCCCGCGTCAGCGCGGCGGATCCCTGCGCGGTCCCCTCCAGCTCGATGCGGTCCCCGAGGCGCTCGGGCAGCTCGAGTGGCCCGGCCGCCTCGAACGCGCTGGGGCGGCCCGGCCGCACCACGTCGGAGCCCTCGATGCCGCGAACGGTCACGGCGCACTCCGCGCCGAGGCGCTCGAGGGCGCCGAGGATGCGCTCGGAGTACGGGCCGTGCGTGTAGGCGACGACGAAGCGCCGCGAGCCGAAGTACGCGAGCAGGCGCTCGGCGGCGTGCACGGGACCGCGCACGCCGATCTGGTCGCGCAGCCGCGCGAGCCGCTCCCAACCGGGCACCACGGCGGGCGTGTGGACGACCGTGGCGCCGGAGCGCTCGAGCATGCGCGCGGAGGCGTCCGCGTCCGGCTCCGCCGCACCGCCGAGGGCGGCCAGCACGTCGCCCTGCGTGACGCCGCGCTTCGGCCCGAGCGGGCCCCCGCAGTGCATGACCACGCCCGCTCCACCGGCCGCCGCGAGTGCAGCGGCGGCGACGGAGAGGTGCGGCGCGGCCGCCGCGCCGTCGTAGGCGGTTCCGCAGCACACCAGCGGGCGCTCGCTGCGGGCGTGCAGCGGCCGGGCGGCGTCCCGCAGGGCCTGGGCCATGCCGGCCAGCTCCTCCGGCGACTCGCCCTTCCAGCGCATGGCCATCAGGAACGCGCCCGCCTGCGCGTCGCTCACCTCGCCGCTCAGCAGCGCGGCCATTGCCGCGCGCGCCTCCTCGAAGTGCAGCGCGCGGCTGCCGCGCGGGCCCGTCCCCACGAGCTTGATGACGGCGCGGAACCCGTCGTAGCGGCTGCGGCCGTTGGCGTTGCGGCGCCCGTCGCTCATGGCTCGAACCGGTAGCCGACGCTGCGCACGGTCTGGATGTGCCCGGCGTGCTCGCCGAGCTTGGCCCGCACGCGGCGGACGTGGACGTCGACGGTCCGCGCTCCGCCGTAGTAGTCGTAGCCCCACACGGCCCTCAGCAGCGCTTCCCGCGTGAAGACGCGGTTCGGGTGGGTGACGAGGAAGCGCAGGAGCTCGTACTCCATGTAGGCGAAGGTGACGGGCTCGCCGGCGATCGTGACCTGGTAGGTGGCGGTGTTGACCTCCAGCGAGCCGACGCGGACCACGTCGTCCTCCGCGACGCCGTTGATGCGCCGCCGAGCGCGTGCCACGCGGGCGTCCATCTCGGCCTCGCAGCAGGGCAGCACGAGCAGCTCGTCGACGGCGTCCAGCGTCCGTGCCGCGGGCAGGTGGGCCGGCTCGAGCGCCGCGAGCCGTGGCACCTCCCCAAGGTCCTCGTGGTCGCGCAGCCGCTCCGCCAGCGCGTCCGGCGCTGGTTCGCCCGGCCCGGCCGCCACGACGATCAGCACCGGGCGCCGCACGCCCTCCGCGTCCGGGCCGGTGGGCATCAGCGCGCCGTTGGCGGTGACGCGCCGGGGGCTGAAGCCGAGCCCCGCCAGGCTGCGCGACAGCGTCGAGGCGAGGGCGCCGTCCTCCGTGTAGATCCAGGCCGCGGGCACGGTCGCTCAGAGCAGCCGCAGCAGCCTGCGCCGCTCGAGCTCGGTGACGGTGCGCCGGTGCTCGTCCCATTCGGCGCGCTTGTTGCGCACGATCCAGTCGCACAGCGTGTCGCCCAGCGTCTCGCGCGCGAGCTCGGACCCCTCGAACCGGTCGACCGCCTCGCGCAGGTCCTGCGGCAGTCGCGGCAGCGCGGCGGCCGGTGCGCCGTCGGTCTCGGCCGGTAGCTGGTATCCGCGCTCGACGCCCTGGAGGCCGGCCCCCAGCAGCAGCGCGAAGGCGAGGTAGGGGTTGCAGCCCGGGTCGGGCGAGCGCAGCTCGATCCGCGCGGCCGCCTCGCGGTCGGGGCGGTTGGAGGGGACGCGGACGAGCGAGTCGGCGCCCTGGCGGGCCCAGTCGACCCGCTGCGGGGCCTCAGCGCCACACGCGAGGCGCTTGTATGAGTTCACCCACTGATTGGTGACGGCGGTCAGCTCCGCCGCGTGCGCGAGCATCCCGGCCAGGAACGCGCGCCCCACCGCTGACAGCGGCTCGCGCGGGTCGTCGGAGTGGAACGCGTTGCGGTCGCCCTCGAAGAGCGACAGGTGCAGGTGCATGCCCGAGCCCGCCAGCCGCTCGCTCGGCTTGGGCATGAACGTCGCGTGCACGCCCAGCTCGCGCGCGACCTCCTTGACGCAGATGCGGAAGGTGGTCACCGCATCGGCCATCGAGAGCGCGTCGGTGTGGTGGAGGTCGATCTCGTGCTGGGAGGGCGACAGCTCGTGGTGGGAGGCCTTCACCGGGATGCCCATCTGCTCGACGTACTCGATCGCGCGCCGGCGGAAGTCGCTGCCGCCGTCGAACGTGGTCAGGTCGAAGTAGGAGCCCTCGTCGAGCGGCCTCGGCTCGCCGGCGTCGCCGGGGTCGGCGAAGAGGAAGAACTCCAGCTCGGGCCCGACCTGGAAGTCGTAGCCGAGGCTCGCCGCCTGGTCGAGCATGCGCCGCAGCGCATGGCGCGAGTCTCCCGGGTACGGGGCGCCGTCGGGCAGCCGGATGTCGCAGTGCATGCGCGCGACCAGCGATCCCGGCCGCCACGGCAGCACCTGGAACGTCGCGGGGTCTGGGTGCGCGATCGCGTCGCGCTCGCGGAGCCGGGTGCTGCCCTCCAGCGAGGAGCCGTCGATGCCGACGCCCTCGGTCAGCGCGGTCTCGAGCTCGGAGACCGGGATCGCCAGGCTCTTGACCACGCCCAGCACGTCCACGAACCACAGCCGCACGAAGCGCACGCCGCGCTCCTCCACGGTGCGCAGGACGTAATCGCCGCGCGCGGCGGCAGGGGACGGTGGGGCCGACTCCGGCATCGCGGCGAAGGGTGGGTCGGCGGCGCGGGACTTGCAATGGGCCCCATGTCGAAATCTCCGTGAAACCGTTTGGACCGGGTGGCGGTCCGGAACCGAGCGTTCATCGGGCCGACCCGAGGGCGACATCGGGCCGTCGCCCGGCGGAAACCGCCGCCCGCCAGGCTGGGGCGGGTGAGCGCGACGACGCGGACCATGTGCCCCTACTGCGGGGTGGGCTGCGGGCTCATCGCCCGCTCGGAGGGCGGCCGGCTGGTCGCGGTCGAGGGCGACGGCGACCATCCGGTCAATCGCGGCCGGACCTGTCCCAAGCCGCTCGAGCTCCCTGCCGCCGTGCACGCACGCGACCGTGCGGTGGAGCCGCTGCTGCGTGCCGACCGGCGCGAGCGCCTGCGCCCGGGCGGCTGGGACCGCGTGCTGGGCGAGCTGGCCGGCCGGCTGCGCGCGATCGTCGCCGAGCACGGGCCGGACGCGGTCGCGTTCTACGTCTCCGGCCAGTTGCTCACGGAGGACTACTACGCCGTCAACAAGCTCGTCAAGGGGTTCCTCGGGACCAACAACGTCGACTCCAACTCGCGGTTGTGCATGTCGTCCGCCGTGGCGGGCTACACCGGCGCCTTCGGCTCCGACGGGCCGCCGCCGGCCTATGCCGACCTCGCGCTGGCCGACTGCTTCCTGCTGCTCGGCACCAACACGGCCGCCTGCCACCCGATCGTGTGGGCACGCATCCGGGACCGTGCGGCGGAGGGGGCGTTCGTCATCTGCGCGGACCCGCGGGCGACCGCCACCGCGCGCGAGTCCGACCTGCACCTGCCGGTGCGGCCGGGCACCGACCTGGCACTGCTCAACGCGATGCTGCACGTCGTCGACCGCGACGAGCTGGCCGACCGCGGCTTCCTGGAGCGCCACACCACCGGCTGGGAGGCCACGCGGGAGGTCGCGGCGCAGTGGTCGCCGGAGCGCGCGGGCGAGATCTGCGGGCTGGCTCCCGCCGCCATCGAAAAGGCAGCGCATCGCTTCGCCGGCGGACCCCGCTCGATGGCCCTGTGGTCGATGGGGGCCAACCAGTCGGCCGTCGGCACGCTCAAGAACCGGGCGCTCATCAACCTCTGCCTGGCCACGGGGCAGGTCGGCCGGCCGGGGTGCGGGCCGCTGTCGCTGACCGGCCAGCCGAACGCGATGGGCGGGCGCGAGACCGGCGGCCTCGCGCACCTGCTGCCCGGCTACCGGCGCGTCGACGATCCCAGCCACCGCGCCGAGATGGCGGCGCTGTGGCGGCTGCCCGCAGAGGGGCCCGGGATCTCCAAGCGGCCCGGCCTGCCCGCCGTCGAGCTGTTCGACGCGCTGGCCGCGGGCACGGTCAAGGCGGTCTGGATCGTCGCGACCAACCCGGCCGTCTCGTTGCCGAACTCCGCCCGGGCGCGCGAGGCGCTCGAGCGCGCCGAGCTGGTCGTCGTCCAGGACGCCTACCACCCGACCGAGACCGCGGCGCTCGCGCACGCCGTCCTGCCCGCGGCCGCGTGGCCCGAGAAGGAGGGGACGATGACGAACTCCGAGCGCCGGGTCGGGCTGGTGCGCAAGGTGCTCGAGCCGCCCGGCGAGGCGCTCCCCGACTGGCGCATCGTCGCCCGCCTGGCGGCCGAGCTGGGCCACGGCGAGCACTTCGCCTGGCGCGATGCCACCGAGGTGTTCGCCGAGTTCGCGGCCTGCACCGCGGGGCGCCCATGCGACATGAGCGGGATCGACCACGAGCTGCTGCGCCGGCGCCCCGGCGTGCAGTGGCCGTGCCCCGCCGGCCCCGAGCCGTCCGGGACCGAGCGGCTCTACGCGGACCGGCGCTTCCCGGCCGCCGGCGGGCGCGCGCGGCTCACGCCGACTCCGCACGCCGGCCCGGCCGAGCCTGCCGGCGGGGCGTTCCCGCTCGTGCTGAGCAGCGGGCGGGTCGCCGCCCACTGGCACACGCTCACGCGGACGGGCAAGTCGGCGAAGCTCACCGCTCTGGGCGGCGAGCCGTTCGTCGAGCTGCATCCCGCGGATGCCGCCCGCGCGGGGGTGTCGGACGGCGAGCAGGCGCGGGTCGTCTCGCGCCGCGGCGAGGCGCTGCTGCGGGCGAGGGTCGACGCGCGCCTGCCGGAGGGCGTCGCCTTCGCGCCGTTCCACTGGGGCGCCCTGCACGCCCCGGCGGGCGCGGGGCAGGTCAACGCCGTCATGCACGGCGAGCGCGACCCGACGTCCGGGCAACCGGAGCTGAAGGCCGCCGCCGTACGGGTCGAGCCCGCCGGAGCGAGGGCCGTGGCGCGGCGCCGCGCCACGGCCGATGCGCGCCGGCTCGTCGTCGTCGGCACCGGCATGGCGGCCATGGAGACGGTCGAGGAGGTGCTGCGGCGCACGCAGGCCGGTGCGTGGCGCGTGACGATGCTCGGCGAGGAGCCCGGTGTGCCCTTCAACCGCATGCTGCTGTCGAAGCTGCTCGCCGGCGGCGTCGGCCCGGAGGGGCTCGAGCTGCGGCCGCCGGCGTGGTTCGCGCAGCGCGGCGTGGACCTGCGCGGCGGCTCGCCGGCCGTGGCCGTCGACCTCGCGGCCCGCCAGGTGCTCGACCCGTCGGGCCTCGCGCACGGCTTCGACGCGCTCGTCCTGGCCACCGGCTCGCGGCCGTTCGTGCCCCCGATCCCCGGGGCGGACCGTCCGGGCGTGCTGACCTTCCGGACGCGGGCGGACGTGGCGGCGATCGCCGCCACCGCGCGAGGCGCGCGCCGCGCGGTGGTGATCGGCGGCGGCCTGCTCGGGCTGGAGGCCGCCGCCGGGGTGCGCTCGTGCGGGGCGGGCGTCACCGTGGTGGAGGCGGCCGACCGCCTGATGCCCCAGCAGCTCGACGCCCCCGCCGCGCGCATGCTCTCCCGCGCTCTGCAGCGGCTGGGCATCGAGTCGGCCTGCGGGGCGCGCGTGGAGGGGATCGGAGCGGAGGGCGTCGCGGTGGAAGGGGAGGGCACGCTCGCCGCGGACCTGGTCGTGATCGCGGCGGGCGTGCGGCCGGAGACGGGGCTCGCGGCGGCGGCGGGGCTCGACATCGGCCGCGGCGTGCTCGTCGACGACGAGCTCCGCGCGAGCGCGCCGGACGTCTGGGCGGTGGGGGAGTGCGCCGAGCACCGCGGGACGGTGCACGGGCTGTGGGCGCCGCTCGCCGAACAGGCGCGCGTGGCAGGCGCCCGCGTCTGCGGAGACCCGGCTGCCTTCCACGCCCGGCCTCACGCGACGCGGCTGAAGGTCGCGGGCGTCGAGCTGTTCGCCGGGGGCGAGCAGGCCGAGCGCGAGGGGCTCGACGAGCTGGTGTGGCGCGACGGCCGGCGCGGTGTCTATCGCCGCCTGTTGCTCGACGGCGACCGGCTCGCGGGGGCGATCCTGGTGGGCGACACGGCCGAGGCGCGCGAGCTGTCGTCGCTGCTGCGGACCACCGAGCCGGTGCCCGAGCGGTTCCTGGAGCCGCCGCGCGCCACGGGGGACCCACCGGCGCCGCAGCCCTCCGACGTGATCTGCGCCTGCAACGGGGTGACGCGCGGGACGATCGACGCCGCGATCGCCGGCGGCGGGCTCACCTCGGCGGCCGCGGTGAGCCGCGCCACGCGCGCCGCGACCGGGTGCGGCTCGTGCGCCGCCGACGTCGACCGGCTACTGGCCGAGCACGATCCGGCGCGCGAGGGTTCACGGAGCCGAAACACGAGCGTGACGGGCAGGAAACCGCGGCTCGCCAGGATCGAGTCATGAGCGCCCGCGGCATCGTCATCGTCGGCGGGGGCATCGCCGGCCTGTCGGCGTGCGAGGCGGTCCGCGCCCGTGAGGCCGAGACGCCGATCACGCTCGTCTGCGGCGAGCCGCGCCTGCCCTACGATCGCGTGCGGCTCTCCGAGCTGCTGGTCGACGGGCAGCCGACCGAGGCGCTGGAGCTGCGCCCGCCGGAGTGGTTCGAGGACCACGGGATCCGCACGCGCCTCGGCGTCCGGGCGACGGGGCTGGACACGGAGGCGCACCGGCTGCGCCTCGAGGGCGGCGAGGCGCTGGCCTACGACGCGCTCGTGCTCGCCACCGGCTCGGTGCCGCTTATCCCACCGATCCCCGGCGTGGGCCTGGAGGGGGTGATCGCCTTCCGCGGCCCCTCGGACTGCGAGGCGATCCGCGCCGCCGCGGCCGGTGGCGCCCGCCGGGTGGCGGTGATCGGCGGCGGCCTGCTCGGGCTGGAGGCGGCGTACGGCGTCGCCTCCCAGGGCTGCCCCGTCACCGTCGTGCACCTGATGGAGCGGCTGATGGAGCGCCAGCTCGACGCGATGGCGGCACAGCTCCTGCGCCCGGCGATGGAGGCGCTCGGCGTCGACGTCCTGCTGGAGCGCCAGACCGAGTGCGTGCTGGGGAGCGAGCGGGCGACGGGCCTGCGCTTCGCCGGTGGCGAGGAGCTGGAGGCCGACCTCGTCGTGGTGAGCATCGGGATCCGCGCGCAGACGACCCTGGCGCGGGGGGCGGGGATCGAGACCGGCCGCGGCGTGCTCGTCGACGACGGGCTGCGTACCAGCGCGCCGGACGTGTGGGCCGTCGGCGAGTGCGCCGAGCATCGCGGGATGGTCTACGGGCTCGTCGCGCCGATCCACGAGCAGGCGTCGGTCGCCGCCGACGCGCTCTGCGGCGGCTCCGAGGCCGCTTACGCCGGCTCCCTGCAGTGGGCCAAGCTCAAGGTGATGGGCATCGACGTGGTCTCGATCGGCCGGCCCGACGGCACCCAGGAGGCGGTGGCGGCCGACGCCACGGCGCCCTCGTACCGCAAGCTCGTGCTCGACGGCGGCCGGGCCGCGGGCGCGATCCTGCTCGGGGACGTCCGCGGCACCGAGGACCTGCTGGAGGGGATTCGCGGCGGCGAGCAGGTGAGCGACGCGCTGGCGCGCCTAGCGGCCGCGGCGGAGGCGGGCGTGGCCGACCTCCCCGATGCGGCGCAGATCTGCGACTGCAACGGCGTCTGCAAGGGCGAGATCGTCGGCGCGATGCGCGACGACGGCTGCGCCACGGCCCGCGAGGTCATGACCCGGACCCGCGCGGGCACGGGCTGCGGATCGTGCAAGGGGGCGGTGAAGGAGCTGGTGGCGCTCGAGACCGGCGGCGACGGCGACGAGCCCGCCTTCCTGTGTCCCTGCCGCCGGCAGACCCGCGAGGAGCTCGCTGCGGTGATCCGCGAGCGCGGGCTCACGGCGGTGAGCGAGGTGGCGTGCGCGAGCGGGACCGGCCGCGAGTGCGGCGCGTGCAAGCCGGCGCTCGCCTACCTGGTCTCCGAGGTCAACGCCAACCGCCATCGCGAGGAGCGCGCGGCGCGCTTCATCAACGATCGCGTGCACGCGAACATTCAGAAGGACGGCACCTTCTCGGTGGTGCCGCGCATGTACGGCGGGGTCACGACGCCGGACGAGCTGCGGCGCATCGCCGACGCCGCCGAGCGCTACGGGGCGCGGATGGTCAAGGTGACCGGCGGCCAGCGGATCGACCTGCTGGGCGTCGACAAGGCGGACCTGCCGGCGATCTGGCGGGACATCGGGATGCCTTCGGGCCACGCCTACGCGAAGGCGATCCGGACGGTCAAGACGTGCGTGGGAACCGACTTCTGCCGCTTCGGCCTCGGCGACTCGATCGCGCTCGGGGTCGAGCTGGAGAGGCAGTGGGAGGGCCTGCACACCCCCGCCAAGGTCAAGAGCGGCGTGTCGGGGTGCCCGCGCAACTGCGCGGAGGCCACCGTCAAGGACATCGGCGTGGTCGCCGTGGAGGGCGGCTGGCAGGTCCGGGTGGGCGGCGCTGCGGGGGCGACGGTACGCGAGGCCGACGTGCTCGCCACCGTGGACGGCGCCGGGGAGGTGGTCCGGATCGCGACGGCGCTGCTGCAGTACTACCGCGAGCACGGCGAGTACAAGGAGCGCCTGTACGACTTCGTGCCGAGGATCGGGCTGGATCGCATCCGGGAGGTGGTGCTCGACGACGACGAGGCCGCCGCGCTGCGCGAGCGCTTCCGGATCGCCAAGGCGGCGGTGCGCGACCCGTGGCTCGAGCGCGACGCTCCCTACCACCCGCGGCAGTTCCGCGACCTCGACACAGCGGAGGCCGCCGAGCCACCGGCCCGTTCGGTCGCGCTCGTCGGCCCGCCGCCGGAGGGCGAGCGATGACGCCCGCAGCCGGTGCCGCTGCCGCCGCCACACCGCCTGACACCGCGCTCGCCCGGGTCTGTACGGTCGCTGACGTGCCGCTCGGCGAGGGACGCGCTGTGACGGTCGGCGGCCGCCGGATCGCGGTCTTCAACACGCCGACCGGGTGGTTTGCGCTCGGCGGCGCCTGCCCGCACCGCGGAGGGCCGCTCGCGGACGGACTCGTGGCGGACCGCTGCGTGACCTGCCCGCTGCACGAGCACCGCTTCGACCTGGCGACGGGGGCCGCGCTGTCGGGCGGCGCCGAGCCGGCCGCGACGCACCGGGTGCTCGTGCGTGGCGACGACGTGCTCGTGGAGGTCGCGGCGCAGGCCTGAGGCGCCGGGCCGGGCCGGCCGGGGCTAGCGCCGGCGGCGCCAGCCGCGGCGGCTGAGCAGCAGCCGGCGCGGCAGCTCGGCGACGACGGGCTCCAGCGCGCCGGCCACCTCGGCGGCGGTCGGGCGGTCGTGCGGGTCGGGGGCGAGCATCGCGCCGACCAGCCCGGCGAGCAGCACCGGCGTGCGGCGCGGGAGCGTCGCGGGGCCCCGCACGAGCTGCGGGAAGCGCTGCTCGAGGTCGCGCGCCTCGCGGGCGCCGTCCGCTCGTGGGAACGGGCGCTCGCCCGCCAGCGCGTGGTGCAGCGTGGCCCCGAGGCCGAACACGTCGGCGGCGGGTCCGACGGTGGCGCGCGCCGGATCGCACTGCTCCGGCGCCATGTAGGCGTCGGTGCCCACCGGGCGGCGGATGCGCGACGCCGCCTGCGCGGAGCGCGCCACGCTGAAGTCGATCAGCCGCGGCGGCGCGCCCATGACCAGGTTGTCGGGCTTTACGTCGAGGTGCACGATGCCCTCCCGCGCGAGGTAGTGCAGCGCCGAGGCGATGTGCATGCCGAGCGGCAGCAGCTGCTCGAGGCCGAGCGGCCCGTGGCGCTCCAGGAGGCCCTGCAGCGTCGGCCCCTCCAGGTGCTCGAGCAGCAGGTGCGGGAACGGGCCGTCGGCGGCCGCCCCGAACCCGCGTACCACCACGGGGTGGCCGAGCCGCTCGAGGACGCCGGCCTCGCGGCTCAGCTCGCGCCGCGCGGCGGGATCGTCCGCCTGGTCGGGTCGCAGGACCTTCGCCACCAGGACGGCGAGGCGATGGTCGTCCCACACGAGCAGCACCTCGTGGCGGCGCCCGCCGCCGAGGCGGCGCAGGACCGTGCGGCCCGGGGCGATGGCGTCGCCCTCCACCAGCCCCCAGGTCGGCCGCGGGCGTCCGGCGCGCTCCCACGGCGGCGGCTCGGCGACCGTCGAGATCGCGCCGGCGGCCTCGCGGCCGGGAGTCATCGTCGCCGCGCCATCAGCCGGCGCCGTCGTCGTCCTCGTCGTCGGCCGCGGCCAGGACGGCCTTGGAGTTGCCCAGCGTGGCCGCCGGCGGGTCGCCGACCTTCGCCGGCGCCGGGCCCATCCAGGTCAGCGGCGCCGCGGCGGCGAGCACCAGCGCGGCGGCGAAGGCGGCCACGGCGCGTGCGAGCGAGCGCTGCAGCCGTTGCGGCGCAAGGTCGTCGCCGAGCGCCAGGAAGGCGCGGGCGAGGCGATGGGGATCCGGGGCGGCGAGGGCGCTGGGGTGCATGTGCGGCCGCAAGGCGGTGTGGGCGCGGCGCCTGGCGAGCGGGTACCCCGCCTCGGGCGCCTGTCAACCGAGGGTTTCGCCACCCGCGCGCGAGCCCCTTCCCTGCCGCGCCGTCCGGCGGGCGCTTTCGGCCGGGTCGCTGCTCAGCCGAGGCTCGCGAGCGTGCGCCGCAGGCCCTCGGGGAGCGCCACGCGGGCCTCCCAGCCCAGCGCCTCGCGCGCCAGCGAGGGGTCGACGGCACTGCGGTGCACCTCGCCCGGCCGCTCCGGCGCGTGCTCCAGCTCGAAGCCGCGCGCGCCGTCCAGCTCGCGCAGCGCGGCCGCCAGCTCGAGCACCGTCGTCTCGGTGCCCGTGCCGACGTTGCACGCGCCCGCCCAGTCCGAGCCGGCCGCCGCCAGGTTCGCGGCCACGATGTCCCCGACGTACGTGTAGTCGCGCGTCTGGCGCCCGTCGCCGAACGCCACGGGACGCCCGCCCTCGGCGAGCTTGCCGCAGAAGATCGCGACCACCCCGCCCTCGCCGTGCGGGTCCTGGCGCGGCCCGTAGACGTTGGCGTAGCGCAGCGACACGGTCGAGAGGCCGTACAGACGCGCGTACAGCCCGCAGTAGCCCTCGGCGGCGTGCTTGCTCTGCCCGTACGGGGCCAGCGGCGCCGGCGCCGTGTCCTCGCCCGTGGGGATCGAGGCGGCGTCGCCGTAGATCGCGCCACCGGTGGAGGAGTAGACCAGCCGCGCCACGCCGGCGCGCCGCGCCGCCTCCAGCACGCTGATCGTGCCCGCCACGTTGACGTCGGCGTCGAACGCCGGGTCGGCGACGGCGCGGCGCACGTCGATCTGGGCGGCGAGGTGGAAGATCACGTCGGGCGCAGCGCCGGCGACCAGCGCGGCGACGCGGGCCGCGTCGCGCACGTCGCCCTCGTGCAGTACCGCTCCGCGCGAGAGCGCGCCCTCGAGGTTCCCCGGACGGCCGGTCGAGAGGTCGTCGAGGACCTCGACGTCGTCGCCGCGCTCCACGAGCGCGTCGACGAGATTGGAGCCGATGAAGCCGGCGCCGCCGGTCACGATGGCCTTCATAGGAGCGGCATGCTAGACACGGCCGCCGTGCGGATCTGGGTCGACTTCACCAACACGGCACACGTGATCGTGCTGCGCCCGCTGGTCGAGCGCCTCGAGGCCGCGGGGCACGACGTGGCGCTGACCGCCCGCCCGCTCTCGCACACCGTCGAGCTGCTCGAGCAGTGGGGGCGCCCGCACACCGTGATCGGGCGCCACGGCGGCGTCCACCGGCGCGACAAGGCGCTGGCCGCCGCCGCGCGCGTCCGGCGGCTCGCCGGCTGGGCGCGCGGCCGCCGCTTCGACCGCGCGCTCGCCCACGGGTCCACCGACGTGCCGGTCGTCGCGCGCGCCCGGCGGATCCCCAACACGACGATGTTCGACTACGAGTGGGCGGCGCTCCAGCACCACCTCAACTGCCGGCTCGCGAACCGCGTGCTCGTGCCGGAGGCGATCCCGCCGGCCAGGCTGGCCCGCTACGGCGCGCGGGGCGCCAAGCTGGTCCGCTATCCCGGCCTCAA
>Ga0136616_10000986_pt1 | contig 14512 bp, 12 predicted proteins | sample AntDrymUQ2992106_2_FD_106648 | JGI IMG/M metagenome (GOLD analysis project Ga0136616, IMG submission 106648) | Polar desert sand microbial communities from Dry Valleys, Antarctica - metaG UQ299 (21.06) | ecosystem: Environmental > Terrestrial > Soil > Desert | place: Antarctica: Dry Valley...
GCGAGGTCCGAGCTCCGAGCCCCCGGCACCGCGAACAGCTTGGTCACGACCGGCAGCCCGAGCGTCGACAGGTCGGCGGCAAGGCGGGGCGCGAGGGCGTCCTCGGGGTGGCTCGCGCCGACCCCGTAGCCGATCGAGTCCCCGAGCACGGCAAGGCGAAGTGTCATCGTCGGACTCAACGCCCGATCGAGGCCGGCTATGCCGCGCGGGTCGGGCGCAGCGTCGGCCGGCAGCAGTCCGGCGCGCAGGGCTCGCCGTCGACGGAGCAGCCCGCCGATGGCACCTCGCCGAGAGAACGCGGCGGTATCCCGTCGGTGTGCTCGCGCACCAGCTCGACCACCATCCCGGCGAACCGGGCGTCAGCCCCGGCGGTGGCCGCCCGCGCGAACCCTATCCCGAGCCGCTCCGCATGCTCGCGAGCCTGCGTGTCGAGGTCCCACACCACCTCCAGGTGGTCGGAGACGAAGCCGACGGGGCAGACCACCACGGCCGGGACGCCCTCGGCATGTAGCGCGTCGATGTGGTCATCGATGTCCGGCTCCAGCCACGGCACCCGCGGTGGCCCGGACCGCGACTGCCACACCACGTCGTAGTCGGTCTCGCCCAGGTCGGCGGCGACCAGCCTGGCCGCCTCGGCCACCTGCCCGGAGTAGCGGTGGCCGCCGTCGGTGGGCAGGCCGGCTGCCGCGTCGGCCGCCACCGGCACCGAGTGCGCCGTAAACACCAGCCGCGCACCCGGGAGCCATGCCGCGCGCACCGCGTCGGCGTTGGCCGCCACGAACTCAGGATGGTCGAAGAAGTGCCGGATCTTCACCAGCTCCGGCGCCGCCGCGCCCACCGCCGCCCGCGCCCGCGCGATGTCCTCGTCGTACTGGCGGCACGCGGAGTACCCGCCGTACGCGCTGGTCGCGAACACCAGCGCGCGCCGCACCCCGTCGGCGGCCATCTGCTCGACGGTGTCCTCCACGAGCGGGTGCCAGTTGCGGTTGCCGAGGTACACCGGCACGTCCAGCAGCCCGGCCACGTCGGCCACCAGTTCGCGGTTGCGCGCGTTGATCGGCGACACGCCGTCGAAGTGCCGGTAGTGCTCCACGACGGCGTCGAGCCGCTCGGGCGGTACCGCCCGGCCGCGGGTCACGTTCTCCAGGAACGGCCGCACGTCGTCCATGCCCTCCGGCCCGCCGAAGGACAGCACCAGCAGCGCGTCGAACCGCTCCCCCGCCGTGGTCACACCCCCACGGCGTGGAAGCCCCCGTCGGCCCACACCATCGAGCCGGTCGTGGCCGGCATCCAGTCCGACAGCAACGCGCAGCACGTCCGGGCGACCGGCTCGGGGTTCGTCACGTCCCAGCCCAGCGGCGCCCGCTCGCCCCAGACGTCTTCGAACGCGCTGAACCCCGGGATCGAGCGTGCGGCCATGGTCTTCACCGGCCCGGCGGCGACCAGGTTGACACGGATCCCCTTGGGCCCGAGATCACGCGCCAGGTAGCGGCACACCGACTCCAGCGTCGACTTCGCAACGCCCATCCAGTCATAGGCGGGCCACGCCTGCCGGTTGTCGAAGTCCATCCCGACGATCGACCCGCCCGGCGAGAGCAGCGGCAGGCAGGCCACCGCCAGCGACTTGAACGAGTACGCCGAGACGTGCAGCGCGGTGGCGACGTCCTCCCACGGCGCAGTCAAGAACGCGCCCTCACCCAGGCACGACGCCGGCGCGAAGCCGATCGAGTGCAGCACCCCGTCCAGACCCGGTTCGTCGCCCAGATGCTCGCCGACCCGGTCGGCCAGCGACTCGAGCTGGGTGTCGTCGGAGACGTCGAGCTCGACGACCGGCGCCGGCTGCGGCAGCCGGGTCGCGATGCGCTCCACCAGCTTCAGCCGGCCGTAGCCGGTGAGCACGACCTGCGCGCCCTGCTCCTGCGCCACCCGCGCCACGTGAAAGCCGATCGACGCGTCCGTGATCACTCCGGTGACGAGGATGCGCTTGCCCGCGAGCAGGCCGGTCATCTGGTCTCCCTTTGTCAGCTGCTCAGTGGTCTCAGTGGCCCATGCCGAGGCCGCCGTCGACCGACAGCACCACGCCGGTGACATAGGCGGCTGCGTCGGAGGCGAGCCAGGTGACCGCCGCCGCGATCTCCTCGGGCGTCGCGAAACGTCCCAGCGGGACTTGCCCGAGAATCTCCTTCTTGCGCTCGTCCCGCAGCTCGGCGGTCATCTCCGTCTCGACGAAGCCAGGCGCGACCACGTTGGCGGTGATCCCACGCGAGCCGAGCTCCCTGGCGATCGAGCGGGCCAGTCCGACGAGCCCGGCCTTGCTGGCGGCGTAGTTGACCTGACCCGGCCCACCGGTGTGCCCGACCACGGAGGACACGAACACCATCCGGCCGTGGCGCGCCTTCAGCATGCCGCGGGTGGCGCGCTTGGCGACCCGGTACGCGGCGGTGAGGTTGGTGTCCAGCACGCGGGTGAACTGCTCCTCGGTCATCCGCATCAGCAGGCTGTCGTCGGTGATGCCGGCGTTGGAGACGAGTACGTCCACCGACCCGTGCTCCTGCTCCGCGTGGGCGAACGCCGCGTCGATGGCGTCCGCGTCGGTGACGTCGCACTGCACTCCGAGCAGGCCGTCCGGCACACTGGAGCCGCGGTGGGTCACGGCCACCTGGTCACCCTGCGCGGCGAACGCCTGCGCGATGGCCAGTCCGATGCCGCGGTTCCCCCCGGTGACGAGCACGCTGCGTCCCACCGGGCGAGGCTATCCAGTACGCCTGTCCGGTCGCCGACCCGGCCTGGCGACGGGGGCTGACCCGAACTCAGATCAGCGGACGGCAAGAACACGGTCCAGGGCTACGAGTGCGTGGGCAGCTGGCAGGTGGTCGGCCGCAAATGGGGATCGGTCAGTGAGGTGGGGTGTCGGTCGGGGGCACCCTGCGCTGTCGACCACCAAGGCGCCGTAGGCGATTCCGCCCACCACGAACCAGGGCTCGATGGCGAGAAGGACCGCAGGCGTCTGCTGGTCGAACGTTTCCCGTGAGCAGGCCGACCCCGAGCAGAGTCAGGCCCAGCAGCCCGCGGAGCAGCAGGACAGAGCAGGCCGCGGTCGCGGCACCCAGCAACCAGCGGCGCGCCCGTCGGCTACCCCACCTCTTCGCGAGGCCGAGGGCGACCAGCGCACCCAGGATGCCGAGGCATCCGGCGGCCAGGTTGTAGGCGGCGAACCAGCCCTGCTGCAGCGCAGCGTCCGCCGCGGCCGCCTGGTTTTCCAGACCCGCCCGGCCACCCACGGCCCAGTAGAAGTGAGGTGCGGCGAAGATCAGCGACCAGCTGCCAACCAGGACAGCCCACAGGATCCCAGGTGACGACGTCCTGACCGCGCTCATGGGACCCGAAGGTACAAGTCCGGGACTGGTGCCCGAGGCTCCGACCGAGGCGAGCAGACTAGGGCAGGCGGCGGCCGAAGCCGACGGCGGCGCCGAGGCCCGCGATCGCGATCAGGGCACCGCCGGCCAGCCACGGGCGGCTGGTGTCGACGAACCGGGTCTCGTAGCCGATCTGCTCGCTGAGGTCGGCGTAGACCTCCTTGAGCTCCTCCTCGCTGGCCGCGGTGAAGGCCTGCCCGCCGGACAGCTGGGCGATCTGGCGCATCGACTCGTCGTCCACCGCGACCTGCTGGCGGCGGCCGTCCACCTCGATCGTGCCGTACCGGGTCCCGAAGCTGATCGTGGAGACCGGCACCTTGGCCTCCGCCGCCTTGCGGGCCGCGGTGAACGAGCCGCGCTGCTCTTCCTCGCCCTCCGGCCCGGGGATGGTCTGCTTGCCGTCGCTCATCAGCACAATCCGGGCCGGTGGCGGGCCGTCACCGCCGCCGAGCGACTGGGAGAAGCTCTCGACGGACTGCAGTGCCGCGAAGATCGCTTCGCCGGTCGCGGTGGACTCCGACAGGCGCAGCCCGTCCACCGCGCGGCGGACCGTCTCCCGGTCGGTGGTCGGGGACACCAGCACGGCGGCGGTGCCGGCGAAGGTGATCAGCCCGAGGTTGATGCCCGGCGTGAGCTGGTCGGCGAAGGACTTCGCCGCGGCCTGTGCTGCGGCCAGCCGGGTCGGCTCGACGTCGGTCGCCTGCATGGACAGTGACACGTCGATCACCAGCACGACGGTGGCCTTGTTGCGCGGTACCTTCCGCTCGCCCATCGGCCCGGCCAGCGCCACCGTCAGCAGCACCATCGCGATCAGCAGCAACGCCACGGGCACGTGGCGCCACCAGCCGGGTCGGCGCGGAGCGACCTTCTCGAGCAGTGCGAGGTTGGTGAAGCGGACGATGTCGCGGCGACGGCGGCGCAGCAGCACCAGATAGCCGGCCACCAGTGCTGCCACCGCGATGAGCAGCAGCAGCCACCACGGCTCCGAGAAGCTCACCGAGACCAGCCAGCCTGGACTCCACCGGAGGGTCCCCGGGCAGCTCCGCCGGTGACGCCGCCGAGCCCGCCGGACCACCGCCGCTTGCGGGCCATCACGAAGCGCACGACGTCGGCGATCCAGTCCGAGTCGGTGCGCAGCACGAGGTGGCCCGCGCCGCAGCGCCGCAGCGTCGTGGCGACCAGCTCACGGTGCGCGGAGGCCGCCGCGGCGAACTCCCGGCGCAGCAGCGGCGTGGTCTGGAACTCGCGCTGGCGGCCGGTCTCCGGGTCGGCCAGCACGACCGTGCCCACGTCGGGCAGCTCCTCCTCCCGCGGGTCGAGCACCTCCACCGCGAGCAGCTCGTGCCGGGCGGACAGCGCCCGCAGCGGCCGCTCCCAGTCCGGGTCGCCGAGGAAGTCCGACACCACGACCGCCAGGCCACGGCGCCTCGGCGGGCGCCGCAGCTGCTCGATGACCTCGGCGAGGTTGCCGCGGGTGCCCTCCGGCGCGCGGGGCGTGGACGCCACCCGGTGCACCAGGCCGCGGGCGTGCACGAGGCCGCCGCGCGCCGGGATCCGCACCGTCCGCTCCCCAGTGGCCACCAGCGCGCCGATCCGGTTGCCGCCACCGCGGGTCAGGTGCGCTATCGCGGCGACCGCGGCCACCGCGAGGTCGCGCTTCTCGCAGGCGGCCGTGCCGAAGTCCAGGCTCGGCGAGAGGTCCACCACGATCCAGGTCTCGAGCTCCCGGTCCGCGACGGTCTGGCGGATGTGCGGCTCGGTGGTTCGCGCGGTGACCGCCCAGTCCATCCGCCGGACGTCGTCGCCTGGCTGGTACAGCCGCGCCTCTCCCGGCTCGCTGCCCGGGCCTGGCACCAGCCCGAGGTGGTTGCCCTGCAACAACCCGTCCAACCGCCCGCGCACCGCCAGCTCCAGCGCGCGCAGCGCAGCGTCCAGCCGGCCGTCCCGCAGCGACGGCGGCGCGGCCTGCCGCCGAGCCGTCGCCCCAGCCGCCGGACCGGTGCCCGAACCAGCCGCTGGACCTGTACCCGTACCAGGCGCCGGACCGGTTGTCCCGGCCGACGAGACCGGCCGGGTCGGCTCGGGGCCAGCGGTCACGGCACCGCGCCAGCCCCGACCCCCGCGGGGGACGGGGCGTACTGGGGCCGGGCGCTGACCTGCGGCAATGGCACGGTCTGCATCACCCTGGCGATCACGTGGTCCATCGGCACGGCGTCAGCCACCGCGTCGTAGGACAGCACCAGCCGGTGCCGCAGCACGTCGGGGGCGACGTCAAGGACGTCCTGCGGCAGCACGTAGTCCCGGCCGCGAACCAGGGCCAGTGCCCTGGCCGCGGCCACGATGCCCAGCGTGGCGCGTGGCGAGGCTCCGTAGGAGACCCAGCTGGCCACGTCGGTCAGCCCGTGCTCGGCCGGCGTACGGGTGGCGATCACCAGCCGCACGACGTAGTCGACGAGCGCGTGGTGCACGAACACCCGGGACGCGACCTTCTGCAACCGGACGAGCTCTTCCGGGCTGATCACCTGCTCGGCGCTCGGCGGCTCGGCACCCATCCGGTAGACGATCTCGCGTTCCTCTTCGGGCGTCGGGTACTCAATGATGATCTTGAACAGGAACCGGTCCCGTTGCGCCTCGGGCAGCGGGTAGACGCCCTCGTTCTCGATCGGGTTCTGGGTGGCCAGCACCAGGAACGGGTCGGGCATCTGAAAGGTCTGGCCGCCGATCGACAGGTGCCGCTCGGCCATCACCTCCAGCAACGCGGACTGCACCTTCGCCGGCGCGCGGTTGATCTCGTCAGCGAGCACGAAGTTGGCCACCACCGGGCCGAGCTCGACGTCGAACTCCTCGCGTCCCTGCCGGTAGATGCGGGTGCCGAGGATGTCGGCCGGCACCAGGTCAGGGGTGAACTGCAACCGGGCGAAGCTGCCGCCGACCACCCGCGCGACGGTCTCCGCGGCGAGCGTCTTGGCCACGCCTGGCACGCCTTCCAGCAGCAAGTGCCCGCGGGCCAACAGCCCGACGAGCATCCGTTCGACGAGCCGGTCCTGCCCGACGATGACCCGTTTGACCTCGAAGACCGTGCGTTCGAGCAGATCGCCCTCCCGGGCCGGGCTCGGCGGGTCCTGCGCTTGCTCGCTCACGCTGGTCTGCTCCCTCTCTGGACAGCGTCGGGCCGACGCGCGGCCGCGCACACGTGGTTCAGAGCCAACCGCGATCACCGTGTGACCTCGGTGAAGGGTGTCTGTCCTGGCTACAGCAGGCGGGTCACGAACGGCATCAGGCCGGCCGGGCGGACAGCGGCCACTCGCACCCGGGTTCCGGACTGTGCAGCCTCCACCATCCGGCCGTTGCCGATGTAGAGCGCGACGTGGTGGATGCGGCCGTTGTTGGCCCAGAAGAGCATGTCGCCAGGTTGCCGCTGGGCGAGCGGCACCTTGCGGCCGGAGTTGTACTGGTAGCCGCTGTAGTGCGGCAGCGAGATACCGGCAGCGGCGAACGCGTAAATCATCAGGCCCGAGCAGTCGAAGCCAACCTTGCGGAAGTCCCCGAAGCTGTCGGCCACTCCCCCGTCCCGGATGCCGCGGGTCGGGCCAGCCGCGTTTCCACCGCCCCACGCATATATCACGCCGAGCTGGGACAGCGCGCGGTCGATCACCATGGCGACCGTGCCGGTGCCGCCGGTGCCGCCGGTGCCGCCGGTGCGGGTGGCGCCGGTGCGGGTGGCGCCGCCGACCCGGCCCTGCGCCGCCTTCGCCGCGGCGCGGTCCTTCGCCTCCTGCTCGGCGGCGAGCCTGGCCTGCCAGTCCTGGTAGCGGCGGCGCTGGTCGCGCAGCCCGGAGTCGCGCGACTCGGCCTCGGTGAGCAACCGCTCGACCTCGGCGCGTCGGGCGTCTACCTTCGCCAGCTCTGCGACCTGCGCCGTGGCGGCCTGCTGCGCCCGCCCGACCGCCGCGTCGGCCTCGTCCTTGGCGTCCAGTGCGGCTGCCGCCTTGGTCACGGCCTCGTCGCGGGCGGCCCGCGCGGTGGAGTCGGCGTTGGCCTTGCCGACCCTGGCGCGTTCCAGGGCGTCCAGCGCGGCGAGCTGGTTCTGCGCGATGACATCGTTGAACTGGGCGCGGTCGACCAGGTCGTCGGGCCCGGTGGCGCCGACGAGCAGCCCGAACGGGCCGGAGTCGACGCCCTGCTGGTATGCCGCCGAAGCGAACTCGTCCAGCCGGACCCTGGCCGCCTCGATCGCGGCGGTCGCGGCATCGGTCTCCACGCGCGCGGAGTCCACCCGCTGCTGCGCGGCGGCGGCCGCGTCCTGACTGATCTGCACGTCCACTAGCGCCTTGTTGGCCTCCTCCCGCTGTTCGCCCAACTGGACCTGGAGCTCGTCCTCCCGCTGTTCCAGCTTGGCCAGCTCACCGGTCAGCCGGCCGATCTCGCCTGCCTTGGCGGCGACGTCGGCCCGGCTGCCCTGCAGGTCACGATCGCTGGGGTTGGGCGGTGGGGTCGGCGGCTGCGCCAGCGCGGGGGCCGTCCCGAGGAACGCGACGAGCACGGCGGCCAGCGCGACCAGCACGACGGCGGCACGCCGGACCCCGCACCAGCCCACGCCGAGATCGGTCCACCGCCCACCCACCCGGTCCGCTCCCGCCTACTCGAGACACATGCCTGCTGGACGGACCGACTCTGCCACTTTCACCACACCAGAGCCATCAGACACTCAGGCGCCGCTGGCAACTTCAGTCACATGAGGAACAGTAATGCACAGCACCGCCCCGATCGACCGCAGTTTGGATCCAAACGGCGCTTCTCAGCGGCCACGAGACCGCAGTTTCGCTCCAAATGGCGCTCTCCCGCCTCGGGGCGGGGCTAGGCGTCGAGAACGGCGAGGACCTCTGCCCGGGTCGGCGGCGGGCGGCCGGCCTCGCGGGCCGTCACGGCAACCACCTCGGCGAGCCAGTCGTAGGGCGACAGCGGCGAGTGGCCGCTCTCCTGGAACGGCGCCGTGGAGCGGAAGTACCCGCGGTCGGCCAGCACCAGCAGCCGAGCCCGCCACCGGTGGCCCGCGGCCAGGGCGGCCGCGGTGTGCGCCAGCCCCCACTCCGGCCCGAGGTTCTCCGCGGCGGCGATGCTGGCACGGAAGTCGCCAAGCAGGTAGGACAGCTCGGCGGCATGCCCCGCGGTCGCCGGAGCGTCGCGGCCCTCGTCCAGCGCCTGCTCGAACCATGGCTTGGCGGCATCGGGGTCGCCGGCGAGGTAGACGAGGCCGCCGAGCCGGCCACGGGTGTAGGCGTCACCGTGACCCGGCTCCTCGACGCATTCGAAGAGCTGCTCGGCGGCCTTCCAGAACAGCTCGCGCGCCTTCTCGACGTCGTCGAGCCAGAGGTGCGCACGGGCGAGCATCTCCAGCGGATAGTGCGACGGGCTCAGGGCTACCTGGCCCGCCGCGTAGCGGCGACCGGCCTCCAGCTCGGCCCGGGTGAAGCCCACTGGAGCACCCTCTCACGGCCTGCCCGACCGTGGCACCGAGGTGATGGATCATGGTCCGACTCGTATCCTGTAGCCATAGCAGGACAGGCGTACGGCTTGGCTGGGTCCCCGCGACGTGCAACGACCCGTGCGTCACACTCCTGACCAGGTACTGCGGCCGGCCCGCCGAGGAGATCCCCGTGAACAGCACAGACAGCTTCGGAGCCAAGGGCAGTCTCGACGTCGGCGACGCCACCTACGAGATCTTCCGGCTCGCCGCAGTTGACGGCGCCGACCGGCTGCCGTACAGCCTGAAGGTTCTGCTGGAGAACCTGTTGCGCGCCGAGGACGGCCGCGACGTCACGGCGGACCACATCCGGGCGCTGGCCGGCTGGGTGCCGGGCGGCGAGCCGCGCACCGAGATCCAGTTCACCCCCGCACGGGTGATCATGCAGGACTTCACCGGGGTGCCGTGCGTCGCCGATCTGGCCGCCATGCGTGAGGCGATCGCCGAGCTCGGCGGCGACCCGGGCAAGGTCAATCCGTTGGCCCCGGCCGAGCTGGTGATCGACCACTCGGTGATCGTCGACGTTTTCGGCCGAGCGGACTCGCTGCAACGCAACATGGAGATGGAGTACCGGCGCAACCGCGAGCGCTACCAGTTCCTGCGCTGGGGCCAGGGGGCCTTCGACGAGTTCCAGGTCGTACCGCCGGGCACGGGGATCGTGCACCAGGTGAACCTGGAGCACCTCGCCAAGGTCGTCATGACCAGGGACGGGGTGGCCTACCCGGACACCGTGGTCGGTACCGACAGCCACACCACGATGGTCAACGGACTGGGCGTGCTGGGGTGGGGCGTCGGCGGGATCGAGGCCGAGGCCGCCATGCTCGGCCAGCCGGTGTCGATGCTGCTCCCCCGCGTGGTGGGCTTCAAGCTCACCGGCGAGATCCCGCCTGCGGCCACGGCCACCGACGTCGTGCTCACCATCACCGAGATGCTGCGGGCGCACGGCGTGGTCGGCTCCTTCGTCGAGTTCTACGGGCACGGTGTCCCCGCGGTGCCGCTGGCCAACCGCGCCACGATCGGCAACATGAGCCCGGAGTTCGGCTCGACGTGCGCGATCTTTCCGATCGACGCCGAGACGCTGCGCTACCTGCGGCTGACCGGGCGGTCTGACGAGCAGCTCGCCCTCGTGGAGACCTACGCGCGGGAGCAGGGGCTGTGGCACCACCCTGATGTCGAGGCGGAGTACTCCGCGACGCTCGAGCTCGACCTGTCGACCGTGGTCCCGTCGATCGCCGGCCCGAAGCGGCCGCAGGACCGGATCGCGCTGACCCAGTCCAAGGACTCGTTTCGGGAGGTGCTGGCCGACTACGTCGACCCGGAGTCGGTGAACTCCGATGTCGACGAGTCGGGCGCGGAGTCGTTCCCCGCCAGCGACCCACCCGCGCACAGCGGTGACGACGCCGGCGGCGCGCCGCGGCCGGCCGTGTCCGCCGCGAACGGTGCCGACGGCCGCTCCAGCAATCCGACGTCGGTCACGATGGCCGACGGCCGCAGCTTCGAGCTCGACCATGGTGCGGTGGTGATCGCGTCGATCACGTCGTGCACGAACACCTCCAACCCGTCGGTGATGATCGGCGCCGCGCTGCTGGCCCGCAACGCGGTCGAAGCGGGCCTGGCGGTCAAGCCGTGGGTGAAGACATCGCTGGCGCCGGGTTCCCAGGTCGTGACCGACTACTACGAGCGCGCCGGCCTGTGGCCCTACCTGGACAAGCTGGGCTACAACCTCGTCGGCTACGGCTGCACGACGTGCATCGGCAACTCCGGCCCGCTGCCCGAGGAGATCTCCGCGGCGGTCGCCGCCGACGACCTGGCCGTCGTCGCCGTGCTGTCGGGCAACCGCAACTTCGAGGGCCGGATCAACCCCGACGTGAAGATGAACTACCTGGCCAGCCCGCCCCTGGTGATCGCATACGCGCTGGCCGGCACCATGGACTTCGACTTCGAGACCGAGCCGCTGGGCACCGGAAGCGACGGCCAGGAGGTGTACCTGCCCGACATCTGGCCGTCGGCGCAGGAGGTCGAGCAGGTGGTCGAGTCGGCCATCAGCAAGGAGATGTTCACCACCGACTACGCCGACGTGTTCCACGGCGACGAGCGGTGGCGCTCGTTGCCCACCCCGCAGGGCCAGATCTTCGAGTGGGACCCGGACTCCACCTACGTGCGCAAGCCCCCGTACTTCGAGGGGATCGCCGCGCATCCGGAGCCGGTGACCGACATCGCAGGTGCGCGGGTGCTGGCGCTGCTGGGCGACTCGGTCACCACCGACCACATCTCCCCCGCCGGCTCGATCTCGCAGGACTCCCCGGCCGGCGTCTACCTGCGAGAGCACGGGGTGCAGCGCGCGGACTTCAACTCCTACGGCTCGCGGCGTGGCAACCACGAGGTGATGATCCGCGGCACGTTCGCCAACATCCGGCTGCGCAACAAGCTGCTCGACGACGCGGACGGCAAGGGTGTGGCCGGCGGGTTCACCCGGGACTTCACCGCGCACGGCCAGCAGGAGATGATCTACGACGCGGCGCGGCACTACGCCGAGGCCGGCGTGCCGCTGGTGGTGCTCGCCGGCAAGGAGTACGGCTCCGGGTCCTCGCGGGACTGGGCCGCCAAAGGCACGTCCCTGCTCGGGGTTCGGGCCGTGATCGTCGAGTCCTACGAGCGGATCCACCGGTCCAACCTGATCGGGATGGGTGTGCTGCCCCTTCAGTTCCCGGACGGGAGCAGCGCGGCCGACCTCGGCCTCGACGGCACCGAGACCTTCGACATCAGCGGCATCACGGCGCTGAACGACGGCGAGCGGCCCCGCACGGTGCGGGTCGTGGCACGCCCCGACGGCGGCGGAGAGCCGATCGAGTTCGACGCCGTCGTGCGCATCGACACCCCCGGCGAGGCGGAGTACTACCGCAACGGCGGCATCATGCAGTACGTGCTGCGCCGGATGCTGGCCCAGCGGTAGCCGGGTGCTCAGCGTCCTCATCGGCCTGGTGGTGGCAATCGGGGCAGTGGTTCAGGGCGTGGTCGGCTTCGGGATGGCGCTGATCGCTACGCCGCTGCTGGCCCTGCTCGACCGGGCGCTGGTGCCGGTGCCGCTGCTGCTGCTGTCGTCGGTGCACTCGGTGCTGACGCTCGGCCGCGAGCACCGGCAGGCTGACTGGCCCGGGGTCGGCTGGGCGACGCTCGGACGGGCCGCCGGCACCGTGCTCGGCGTGTACGCGGTCACCCAGCTGTCGACCAACGGCCTGAGCATCGTGGTGGCGCTCTCGGTGCTGCTCTGCCTCGGCCTGTCGCTGCTGTTCTGGCGGCCACGGCCTGGGGCGCCTTCCCTGGTGATCGCCGGTGCCGCCGGGGGCGCAACGGGCACCGCAGCCGGCATCGGTGGCCCACCCGTCGCGCTGCTCTACCAGCACGCCGACGGAGCCAAGCTGCGGGCGACCATGGGCGCCTACTTCGTCATCGGCTCGATTCTCTCGATCGTCGGGCTCGCCATCGCCGGCGCGGTGACCACCGAGGCCATGCAGGCCGCCGCCGTGCTGTTGCCGTTCATGCTGGCGGGTTTCCTGCTGTCCGGGCCGGTGCGCCGGGTGCTCGACGCGGGGTGGATCCGGCCGACGGTGCTAGCGGTCTCCGGCGTCAGCGCCGTTGCGCTGCTGGTGAAGGCTCTGATCTGACTCCCCGATCCGGGGCGTGACCGCGCACGACGAGGTCGTCGAGCAGGTGCTGAGTGGCGTGCGCGACGGCGCTGACCGCTTCCTCGAACGCCGCCTGGTTGTGCGCCGCAGGGGCCCGGAAACCAGAGATCTTCCGGACGTACTGCAACGCGGCAGCCTGCACGTCCTGGTTGGTCACCGCCTCGGTGAACGGCGGGCGCAACGTCTTGATACTGCGGCACACCAGGATCAACCCCTCCCTGCACGACTGTTGTCCAGGCCTGCTAGTCATACTCCACGTTAGTTACTTCGACCTGAAGAAGTAGCGCCTCGATGACCTTCTGACCTGGGCGGATGTGTCGGCGCGCCTCCCACGAGGACGGTCGAGCGAACGCGAGAATAGGTCTTGCAGGGCTGTGAGCTGGGGAGACGGGGCGCCTGATGCTGCGGACACGAGCGCTCGAGGTGAGTCTTTGGGAGGCGGTGCTGCCCGAGGAAGTTCTGCGGTTGCCCGAGGAGCTGGCCCGGGTCGATGCACTGCTGGATGATCCGGTGTTCTTCGCCCCGTTCGCCCCGTTCTTCGATCCCCCGGTTGGGTCGGCCCTCGACGCCGATGGAGGTCTATCTGCGGTTGATGTTCCTCAAGTTCCGCTACCGGCTGGGCTAGGAGACCCTGTGTCGCGAGGTCAGCGACTCGATTACCTGGCGCCGGTTCTGCCGGATCCCGATCGATGGCCAGATGCCGCACCCGAGGACGCTGATGAAGCTCAGCACCCGCTGCGGCACCGCCGCCGTGGAGGGCTGCAACGAGGCACTACTGGCCAAGGCGGTCGAGGAGAAACTGCTGCGCACCACCCGGCTGCGCGCCGACACCACCGTCGTCTCAGCCGAGGTCGCCTATCTGACCGACTCGGGGCTGTTGGCCAAGGCAGTCCGCCGGATCGCCGCGGCCGGGCGGCGAGTCCACGCAGCTGGTGGAGCAACTCGAACGCCGATGCGCGACCGCAGCCGCTCCGCTGGCGCCCGCGCGCGGGCGATCGCAGCGAAGCTGCGGTTGCGCACCGCGCAAGGCCGCGACGAGGCCCAGACCGCGGTCCGGCGGATCACCGGCGAGCTGGTTGGGCTCGCCGAGCGCGCCGCCGCCGATGCCGAGCACCTGCTGGGCAACGCCCGCCGCGCGCTGCGCAACGCCACGGCCACAGCGGCTCGGCAGGCTGCAACCGGTGTTCGTGATCCGGCCGCTGGTCGGCGCCGCGGCCGCCTGCGCCGCGCGGTCAACGATCTCACCGAGCTACTCCTGGTCACCCGACAGATCGCCGCCCAGACCCGCCAACGCCTGTCCGGAACCACACCCGACGGTGCCACCCGGCGAGTCAGCCTGCACGACGGTGATGCCCGTCCAATCGCCAAAGGACGGCTCGGGAAACCAGTCGAGTTCGGCTACAAGGCCCAGCTCGTGGACAACGACGACGGCGTCGTGCTCGACCACACCCTCGAACAGGGCAACCCCGCCGACGCCCCACAGCTGGCGCCGGCGCTCGGGCGGGTCATCAAGCGAACCGGCCGCAAGCCCCGGACCGTCACCGCCGATCGCGGCTACGGCCAGCACAGCGTCAAAGACGCCCTGCACGAACAGGGCGTGCGCACCGTGGTGATCCCCCGCAAAGGCAGACCCGCCAAATCCCGCCAAGCCTACGAACACCGCCGGGCATTCCGCCGAACCCTCAAGTGGCGCACCGGCAGCGAAGGCCGGATCAGCAGTCTCAAGAGAGGTTACCGCTGGGACCGCACACGCCTGGACGGCACCGAAGGAGCCCGGATCTGGACCGGGCAAGGCGTCCTGGCCCACAACCTGGTCAAGATCGCGACCCTGGCAACGTAACCAGACAGAGATCGAAGATCAACCGGAACAAGGGCCCACCGTTGCC
>Ga0136616_10000987_pt1 | contig 14511 bp, 13 predicted proteins | sample AntDrymUQ2992106_2_FD_106648 | JGI IMG/M metagenome (GOLD analysis project Ga0136616, IMG submission 106648) | Polar desert sand microbial communities from Dry Valleys, Antarctica - metaG UQ299 (21.06) | ecosystem: Environmental > Terrestrial > Soil > Desert | place: Antarctica: Dry Valley...
CTCGTCCAAGCCGCCAAGCGCCGCGCGCGCGGCTACCGCTCGACCCGCAACTACCTCGCGATGGTCTACCTCACCGCCGGCAAGCTCAACGTCAGCCTCACCCACTCGAAGTAGCGGGGAGCCAGAAGGTGCCGGGGCGGTTCGTGCTCGATGGGGCGGAGGTTGAGGGGATCAACACGCGCCTGCAGGCGTCCGCGGATGCGCTGGTGGCGAGCACGCGGCTAAAGGGCAACAAGAACCGGTGCTTTCAGGGTCCGATGCCGGTAGGACGCGGCTTCGTGCTCGGGCGTGATGAGGCCCACGCCTTACTAGAACGGACCGACGCTCGCTACCGCGAAGTCGTTCGACCATTTCTCGTCAGCGACGACATCGCTGACGATCCCGGCCAGGCACCGAGCCGGTACGTCATTGACTTCGGCATGCGGGCGCTTGAGGAGGCGATGGAATATCCCGCTGCGCTCGACATCTTGCGGGAGAGGGTCAAGACTGAACGCGAGCACAACCGTGATCGCTTTCGGCGAAAGCACTGGTGGCTCCTCGGCCGGCCGGTGCTAGCGATGCGCCAAGCCCTGGCGCCCCTCTCACGCTACATCGCGGGCACGCGCTTGGGTAAGCGGCCTCTCTTCTGCTGGTGCGACCCGTGGACCTGTGCGAGCGATGCCACAAACGCCTTTGCCTTCGAGGATGACTTCGCGATGGGCGTCCTCAGCTCGCGAGTTCACCTCGTTTGGGCGCTGGGCGAATCCTCGACGATGCGCGTCGACCCCCGCTACACCCCTACCTCCGCCTTCGAGACCTTCCCCTGGCCTGAGTCCTCGCCGGCCCAGCGGGAGGCCGTGGCCGACATCGCCCGGCGCATGTACGAGCGCCGCTCGGAAATCTGCGTCGAGCGGGGCATCGGCCTCACCACCCTCTACAACCAGGTCGACGACGGCGGCTTCGCCGACCTGCGCGATCTGCACCGCGCCCTGGACGAGGCCGTGGCCGCCGCTTACGGCTGGCCCCGCGCCGTGGCTCACGACCCGGCCGAATCCAACCCGCGCCTGCTTGCCCTGAACGAGGAGATCGCCTCGGGGCGGCGGCCCTACGCGCCCTTTGCGGCGGGGCAGCCGGTCACCGGCTGACGTGCACCCTATTCTGGCTCGACTCCCAGCATCGCCTCGACCGCCGTCACAAAGCGCTCGCACGTCTCGAAGATTGCGCGAGCCTCTTCGAAGGTGAAGCGCACCGGCGCGTAGTCGGCGTACTCGCGCTTCTTCTGCACGGCGTGTGCGGCGCCATGGAGGTGCGCGTCGAAGCGACCAGTCACCACGAACGTCTCTCGAAAGAGTCCCCACGTACCTTTATGGCTTCGCGTATGGCGATCCTCCTCGCTCAGCGCGGCGCGCGCGGCGTCGAGGGCCGCGTAGTAGGCGAGACTGACCGCAGGCGTACCGATCTCTGCGTCGACCGAGAGCCTTGCTGCGTCCAAGCGCTCGTGCGCTTCCTCCAGTAGCTCCCGGGTCCGCGGCCGCATCTCTCCCGCTTGAAGCTCTGCCGCGGGCGCTCTCGCCCCCGGCAGGCCCTCCGGATCGCCGGCGAGCACGATGCGGTCGCGGTCGATCTCGTTGACGAAGAACGCCTCGATGCCCCGCCGCTCGGCCAGCCAGTCGAGGTCGTAGACCTGGATCGAGAAGAAAAAGCGGTTCGCTCCCTCGGCATCGGCTGCCTGGTCGAGCATCTCTTGGACACGGTCGCGGCCCCGCGCGCGATCGGTAATGACCAGCAGGTCGACGTCGGACTCGGGCCCCGTTCGCTCCCCACGAGCGCGCGAGCCGTAGAGCCAGGCTCCGCGAAGCCTGTTCCCGAGCTCTCGCTCGAGCTCGCGGGCAAATCGCTCGAGCGTTCTCCTCTCCCGCGCGCTCAGCAGTGCGTCGGCGAGTGTGGACATGACTCGACTGTACTCTCGCCCCCGATCGAGCGGCCGGTCTCGCGGTCACTCCACGTTCACTCGGCGCCCCGCCCACGGCTAGACTCGAATCGTGCCCTCAAAGCGCCAGATCAACGTCGGCGGAGTCCCGATCGGCGGCGGCGCGCCGGTCGCGGTGCAGTCGATGACCAAGACCGAGACCGCCGACCTCGAGGCGACGATGGATCAGATCCGCCGCATCGCCGAGGCGGGGGCCGACATCGTGCGGGTCGCCGTGCCGCGCGACAAGGACATCGAGGCCCTCAAGCAGATCGTCGTCGATTCGCCGATCCCGGTGATCGCCGATATCCACTTCAACCACACGCTCGCGCTCAAGGCGATCGACGCCGGCGCGCACTGCATCCGCCTCAACCCGGGCAACATCGGGGGGCCGGAGAAGGTCAAGCAGGTCGCCGACCGGGCTCGTGCGGCCGGGGTGCCGATGCGGATCGGCGTGAACTCCGGGTCGCTGCCCAGGCACCTGCACGAGCTCGAGCGCGAGGACTCGGTCGAGGCGCTCGTGCGCGCCGCCGTCGAGTTCGTCGAGCTGATGGAGTCGCTTGCCTTCGAGGACTTCAAGGTGTCGATCAAGTCGACCTCGGTGCCCAACACGATTGCGTCGAACCGCCGCCTGTCGGAGCGGATCGACTACCCGCTCCACCTCGGCATCACCGAGGCCGGCACGAAATGGACGGGGTCGCTCAAGTCCGCCGTCGGCCTGGGCACCCTGCTCGCCGACGGCATCGGCGACACGATGCGGATCTCGCTCTCGACCTTCCACGCCGAGGAGGAGGTCAAGGTCGCCTGGGAGATCCTCAAGGCCCTCAAGCTGCGCGAGAAGGGGCCGGTGCTGATCGCCTGCCCCACCTGCGGGCGCCTCCAGTTCGACATGGACACCGTGGTCGCCGACATCGAGCGCCGCCTCGAGCGCTACGAGAACCCGGTCGAGGTCGCCGTGCTCGGCTGCGCGGTGAACGGCATCGGCGAGGCCTCACACGCCGACTTCGGGATCACCGGCGCCAAGGACGAGGGACTGATCTTCGCGCACGGAAAGCCGCTGCGCAAGGTGCCCACCGACCGCCTCGTCGACGAGCTGTTCGCCGAGATCGACAAGTCGCTGAAGGTGGGGGAGACCCTCGTAGACGACCGCAAGTCCGCTGAGGGCGCCGAGTGGCTGCAGCGGATCGAGGACGAGAACGCGGGCGAGCTGACCCCGGAGCGCCTGGCGGCGATGGAGGCCGCGCAGGCGGCAGCCGAGGCCGAGGCCGGGGCGGCCACGAACGGGGACGGCAACGGCGAGGTCATCGCCCTGCCGGTCGCGACGCCGGCGGAGCTCACGCGGCTCGACGAGGTAGCCTCGCCGACCGCGGGGCGTCGCTTCAAGCGCGGGTAGCGCGCGGAGGCTCGAGCGCCGCGCCCAGCAGCTTGAGCAGCGCCCGCTTGTGGCGCCGAAGCGCCGCCGCCGCGAGCGGGTCCTCGCCGGTCAGGTTGGCCCGGAACCGAGCGTCCGAGAAGTAGGTGAAGACGGCTCCGTAGCAGACCTGCATCAGCTCGAGCGGGTCGTGGCGGCGCAGGCGCCCGGCGCGCATCTCGCGGCGCAGGAACCGCACCGCGTCGTCTAGGAACGGGCGTACGAACTCGGCCATCTGAGCCTCCATGCGGCCGCCGCCCTCGATCGCCTCGCGGCCGACGATGCGGACGAAGTCGCGGTTTCGCTCGAAGAAGCGAAAGCCCGCGTCGACAAGTGCTGCGACCTGGTCGAAGCCCCGCAGGCCCGTCGAGATCGCGGCTTCGGTCTCGATCGCCCAGTCGCCCACCACCGACTCGATGACCGCGCGGTAGAGCAGCTCCTTCGACTCGAAGTGGTAGAGCAGGGTCGGGTGCCGTACCCCGCCGCGCGCGGCGATGGCCTGCAGGCGCGCGCCGTCGAAGCCGTGATCGGCGAACTCGGCGCGGGCCGCCATCAGGATGTCGTCGCGCGAGGACGCGGGACGGAACGGGATGGGGGCGGCGGAGCTCACGGCGTGCTCGACCCCCATACTGACTTGTCAGTAGACTGCGCGCCGAGTCGACGCCTGGAGAGGTGCGCAAGCGGTGACGGGGAGCGACCAGGATACGGGGAGCGACCAGGAGACGATCGCCGGGCGGCTCGCGGGCCGAACGCTGCTGCTGACGGGAGCGTCTGGGTTCCTCGGCAAGGCGGTGCTCGGCGTCCTCCTCCGAGAGGTCTCCGACCTGGGCGAGGTCCGGCTCGTCCTCCGCGCCGGCGACGACGAGGGCGCGCTCGAGCGCCTGCGCTCCGAAGTCCTCTCGAGCGAGCCGCTCGAATCCGTTCGCGAGGCGGCCGAGGCGGCGCTCGCCGCCGGGCGCCTGAGCGCCGTCGCCGGTGACTTCGCGGCCGACGCGCTCGGGCGGCCCGAGGGCGACGAGGCCCTCGGCGGGATCGACGTGGCGATCCACTGCGCGGCCTCGGTATCCTTCGAGCAAGCGCTCGACGAGATCGTCGACTTGAACGCGCTCGGGGCGCTGCGGCTGGTCGAGGCCATGCGAGCCGGCGCCCGGGCGAGCGGGGTCGTAGAGCCCGCCCTCGTTCACGTCTCGACCGCCTACGCGGCGGGTAACCGCACGGGGCTCGTGCTCGAGCGACCCTCCGGCGAGGCGCCCGAGGAGCCCGAGCTCGACCTCGACTCAGAGCTCGAGGCCGCGCGCGCCTGGCGCCGCGACCTCGAGGCCGAGTCGCGACTGCCCGCCCACCAGACCCGGTTCTCCGACGAGGCGAGGCAGGAGCTGGGTCCGGCCGGCTCCCTGCCGGTGGGCCGTCGCGCCGAGGCGCTGCGCCGCGAGTGGATCGCGTCGGAGCTCGTCGAGCGCGGGCGGCGCCGCTGCCGGACGCTCGGGTGGGCGGACGGCTACTCGCTGTCGAAAGGACTCGCCGAGCGCGCGCTGTGCGCCCAGAACCTGACGTCACTGACCTTCCTGCGCCCCACGATCATCGAGTCGTCCCTGCGCGAGCCACGGCCGGGGTGGATCGAGGGGATCAAGGTCGCCGACCCGATCATCCTGGCGTACGCCGGGGGACTGGCCTCACGCCTGCCCGGCAATCCCTCCGGGGTGCTCGACATCGTGCCCGTCGATCTCGTGGCCAACGCCTGCGTCGCGGCGGCCGCGCATCCCCCGACGTCGAGCCCGCGGACGCTCGCGCTCGCAAGCGGACGCCGTAACCCACTCACCCTCGCGGAGATCACCCGGACGGTCACCGACCACTTCCGGGCTCGCCCGCTTCCCGACGAGGACGGCGCCCCGATCGAGTTTCGCGACCTGCGTTATTCGTCGGGGCGGCGGGTCATGGGAGCGCTCGACCGTGCCGAGCGCGCGCTGCGCACCGGTCGCCGCCTGCTCGACCGGGTCCCGGTGCCTCGCGTCGACGATGCCGAGCGGCGCCTGCACGTCGAGCGCCGCCGGCTCGAGCGGCTGCGGCGCCTCGCCGAGATCTTCGGTCCCTACGTCGAGCTCGACTGTGTGTTCGACGATCGCGGAGCGTGCGAGCTGCTCGATCGCCTGGCGCCCTCCGACCGCGAGCGGCTCTCCTTCGACACCGCGGCGATCGACTGGACCGACTACCTGGACCGGGTTCACCTCCCGGCCCTGCGCGAGCTCGTGCGCACGCCTCGCCCACCGCGAGCCACCGGCGCGGCCCGAGCGCGCGCCGCGGCCTCCGCCGACGGAGCGTTGCCCGACGGCGCCCCCGCGCTCGCGTTCTTCGACGTCGAGGGCGTGGTCGTCGACACCACGGTCGCCCACTACTACGCGTGGTTGCGCTCGCGCGGCATGCCGCGGCTCGACCGCGCCGTGTGGAGCGCCGGTGTGGCCGCGCGGGCGCCCGGCTGGGCGCTCGCCGATCGCCGCTCGCGTGCGGCCTTCAACCGTGACTTCTACCGCACCTACCGCGGTCTGCCCGCCGCCGAGCTGCGCGCCGAGGCCCAGAGCGCGCTCGAGGAGCACATCCTGCCGCGCCTCCAGCAGGCCGCCGTGCGCCGCATCCGCGCCCACCGCCGCCGCGGCGACCGGATCGTGCTCCTGACCGGCGCCGTCGACTTCCTGGTCGAGCCCCTGCGAGCGCTGGGCGACGAGCTCGTGGCCGCGCGGCTGCGGGAGGACCTCGGCGTCTTCACCGGCGAGCTTGCGGAGCCGCCGCTGACCGCGGAGGGACGCGCCGCCCTGGCCACGAGCCTGGCCGCCGAGCGCGGGGTCGCGCTCGCCGACTGCCACGCCTACGGGGACAGCGTCTCCGACCTGCCGCTGCTGGAGGTCGTCGGCCACCCCCACGCGGTCAATCCGGACTTTCGCCTCGCCCGCGAGGCACGCCGGCGGCGGTGGCCCGTCCTCAGCTGGGACACCGAGCCCGGCGCCCGTACCCGTCCGCCCGCGCCCGTAGCGGCCGGCGCCTGAGCGTGCTCGCCCTCGAGTACACGCCGTCCGTGGCGCGGCACGCCGCGGCGAGGGTATCGCGCCGGGCGGGGGAGGGAGGCCTGACGCTGCGTCGGATGGCGCCTCCGCGGCGACCGAACGCCGACTGGCTGGCGGTGCGCCCCCGCCTCAGCGGCATCTGCGGCTCAGACCAGGCGCTCTTCTCGGGGTCGGCGTCGCCGTACCTGGGGACGCTCACCTCGACGCCGTTCGTCCCCGGTCACGAGATCGTCGGCGAGATCGCGGGCGGGGAGCAGCGCGGTGAGAGGGTCGTCGTCGAGCCGGCGCTCTCGTGCGTGGTGCGCGGGGTCGAGCCCGAGTGCCCGGAGTGCGCAGAGGGACTCCCCGCCCTGTGTCGCAACACCGCCCACGGAGCGGTTTCGGCGGGTCTGCAGATCGGCTACTGCCGCGACACGGGCGGGGGTTGGAGCGAGGGGCTCGTGGCCCACCGGTCGCAGCTGCACGCCGTGCCTGTCGAGCTCGCCGACGAGGATGCCGTGCTGGTCGAGCCGCTGGCGTGCGCGCTCCACGCCGCGGGTGAGGCCGCGCCGGGCCCGGGCGACGCGGTGGGGGTGATCGGCGCGGGGACGATCGGGCTCCTGTGCGTGGCGGCGCTGCGTGAGCTCGCGCCGGACGCGGTCGTCCTGTGCGCGGCAAAGCATCCGGCCCAGGCACACGCCGCGCGCCGTCTGGGCGCCGATCACACCTGCAGGCCCGAGCAGCTGCAGATCGAGGCGGCGCGGCTGACCGGAGCCCGGAGGCTCGTCGGCCACCTGGGCCGCGAGCTCCTGCTCGGCGGCCTCGATTGCGTGCTCGACTGCGTGGGCAGCGGCAGCTCGGTCGAGGCGGCGGTAACGGTCACGCGGCCGCGGGGTACGGTCGTGCTCGTGGGTATGCCGGGACAGGTCCGCGCCGATCTCTCGCTCGCATGGCAGCGGGAGCTCGAGCTGCGCGGCGCCTACGGCTACCGCGGGGACTTCCCCGCCGCGATCGACCTCGCCGGTCGGCTGCGTCCCGGGCGGCTCGTGGCAGACGGCTGGCACCTGCGCGACCACTCCCGGGCGCTCGAGCACGCCCCGCGCGCGGCCCGCTCGGGAACGGTCAAGACGGTCTTCGATCTGCGCAGCGAGCGATGACGATCGCCCCGAGGCGGCGCACGCCGGCGGGCGACGAGCAGGCTTCGTCGCCGGACGGACGGCCGAGCCGGCGACGGGCCGCCGCCGAGCGGGGGGCGAGCGTCATCGAGGTGACCGAGAAGTCGCCGCCCACGCTCTTCCACGCCGGCGAGTCGTTCCGGCTCGAGCGCCTGCCCGTCGGGTCGCGGATAGTGCGCGCGCCCCCGCCGCTCAAGGGGCTCGGCGATCTCGACGCGGCGATCGATCGCGCGCTCGACGAGCCGCTCGGCGCCGACCCGCTCGACGCGCAGCTGCGTGCCGGAATGCGGCTCACCATCGCCTTTGACGACCTGTCGGTGCCGCTGCCGCCGATGCGTGTGCCCGACGTCCGCGGGCGGATCATCGAACGGGTGCTCGAGCGCGCCTACCGCGCCGGCATCGACGACATCCACCTGATCGCCGCCCTGGCCCTGCACCGGCGCATGACCCCGGCCGAGCTGCGACACGCGGTCGGATCCGCGGTGTTCGACGCCTTCGACTCCGACGAGCTCTACAACCACGACGCCGAGGACCCCGACGGCAACGTCGTCATCGGCGAGACCGACCACGGCGAGCCGGTGACCCTGAACCGCCGCGCCGCCGAGTCCGACCTGCTCGTCTACGTGCACCTCGTCACCGCGCCCCTGCAGGGCGGGCCGAAGTCGGCGGCGATCGGGCTCGGCACCTACCGCTCGATCAGCGCCCACCACACGACCCACACGATGCGCCACTCGCGCTCGTTCATGGACCCCGACCACTCCGAGCTCCACCACTCCGCTGGTCGCCAGGGCGAGCTCATCGAGCAGGCCGTGCCGGTCTTCCATCTCGAGGCCACGATCAACGACGACATGTTCGGCGAGCCGCTGCGCTTCCTGGGCAAGCCCGAGGCCCTGTGGACGCCGCGCGAGCAGGTCGTCTTCGCGGGGGTCAAGCGCGCTGTCGATCGCATGCCGGTCAAGGCGCGCCGGACCGCGTTCGGGCGGATGTCGGCCCCGTATGCGGTCACCTCGGTGACGGGCGGCGCGGTCGACGCGGCGCACGCCGTGGCGCTCGAGCGCCTCGCCGAGCAGCAGGCTGTACGCGTCGAGGGCCAGTCCGACGTGGTCACCGCCGGGCTTCCCTACATAAGCCCGTACAACATCAACTCGATCCTCAACCCGGTGCTCGTCATGTGCCTCGGGCTCGGCTACTTCTTCAACCTGTATCAGGGGAAGCCGCTCGTGCGCGAGGGCGGAGCGCTGATCTTCACCCATCCCGTGCCGCGCGATTTCCACCCGGTGCACCACCCCTCCTACATCGACTTCTACGAGGAGGTGCTCTTAGAGACCACCGACCCGGCCGAGCTCGAGCGTCGCTTCGAGCGCGACTACGCCGAGGACGAGTGGTACCGCCACCTGTACCGCACCTCGCACGCCTACCACGGCGTCCACCCCTTCTACATGTGGTACTGGGGCGCCCACGCGCTCGAGCACGTCGGCGAGGTGATCTTCGTGGGCGGCGATCGCGAGGCGTGCCGGCGGATGGGCTTTCGCCGGGCGGACACGATGCTCGACGCACTCGAGATGGCCGAGCAGGTCGTGGGCCGAGACCCCTCGATCACCCACTTCGGGTGCCCGCCGCTCTTCTACTGCGAGGTCGAGTGAGGAACGGGCGCGTGCTCGAGCGGCTGGCCGGGCCGCCGCGTGGCGGTCCGGGCGCCGGCGGCTCGGCGCGCGCGCCGCTGCGGTGGCGGACGCGCCGCGCCGGGCCCGACCCCTGGGGTGAGGCGGCCGAGGTCCCCGACCAGCCGTGGCTGCGGGGTCGTCGCGCCTCGCTCGCGCGCGAAGGGCTCCAGCAGTCGCTGCTGTTCCCGCTCACCCGCTTCGTCACGAGCCCCAACGTGAGCGGCGCCAACGATCTCCTGCACGCGCCCCAGCCCGCGGTGATCGCCCCCAACCACTCGAGCGATGTCGACACCCCGCTCGTCCTCTGGGCGCTGCCCCGCGCGTGGCGGGCCCGAACCGTCGTCGCGGCGGCCAGCGACCGCTTCTACGCCCGCCGCCGGACGGCGCTGATGTCGGCGCTGTGGATCAACACCTTTCCGTTCGATCGCCGCGGAGAGGGCCACGGCCTCGCCGCCGCCGCCGAGCACCTGCGAGCCGGGTCCAACGTGCTGCTCTACCCGCAGGCGACGCGGACCTCAGGTCTCGAGGGTCTGCGGGGCGGTGTCGGCCGGCTGTGCGTGGCGACGGGGACGCCGGCCGTGCCAGTGCACGTGGGCGGGACCGCGCTGCTGATGCCCAAGGGGCGGGGAGTCACCCGGCGCGGGCGGACCGAGGTCCGCTTCGGCCGCGCAGTCGAGCCGCTCGCAGGTGAGGAGCCCCACGAGTTCACCGAGCGCGTGGGCGCGGCGATCGGAGCGCTGGCCCGGGCGGCGGCCCGCCGGTGACGTCGGTCCCCACCTCGCCGACCGACCTCCTCGCGCTGCTCGAGTCGGTCGAGCGTGGCGAGCTCGCCGCACGCGACGCCCTCTCGGACCTGCGGCACCTGCCGGTGCGCGACCTCGGCTTCGCGCGCGTGGATACCCACCGCGAGCTGCGCCAGGGTGCGCCCGAGGCCGTGCTGGCCGAGGGCAAGTCGCCCGACGAGATCGAGGCGATCGTCGCGTCGATGCTCGCCGACGGGGTGGGAAACGTGCTCGTCACGCGCGCCGACGACGCCGCCCGTGCCGCCGTCGCCCGAGCGGCCCCGGGCGAGGCGGAGCTCGACGAACGGGCCCGGCTCGCCTGGGTAGCGCGGGCGGTCCCTGCGGTCGCCGGGCAGGTGGCGATCGTCTCCGCCGGGACCGCCGACGGACCGGTCGTGCGCGAGGCCGAGATCCGTGCGCGCCTGCTCGGCGCCGAGGTGGCGGTCCAGCGCGACGTCGGAGTAGCCGGGATCGCGCGGCTTCGGACCGCGCTCGAGGACCTCGAGCGGGCCGATTGCGTGGTCGTCGTGGCGGGTCAGGATGCCGCGCTCGCCTCGGTGGTCGGCGGGCTCGTCGCCGCGCCGGTGATCGGGGTGCCGACGAGCGCGGGCTACGGCGCGGCCTTCGGCGGCCTCTCGGCGCTGCTGGCGATGCTCGCCTCGTGCGCCGCCGGGCTCGCGGTGGTCGGGATCGACGACGGCTTCGGGGCGGGCACGATCGCCGCGCGGATCGCCCGGTCGAGCGCGGGCGCCGCTTGAGCCGGCTGGCCTACGTCGACTGCGTGGGCGGCGTCGCGGGCGACATGCTGCTCGGCGCCCTACTCGACGCGGGCGCCGACGCCGATCTCGTGCGGTCCGGGCTCGCGCGACTCGGGATCGAGGGCCTCGAGCTGCGGCTCGGGCGGGCGCGGCGAGGACCCCTCGACGCCGCGCGCGTCGAGGTCGCCGCGCCACCCGATCAACCCCACCGCGGCCCGCGTGAGGTCCGCGAGCTGATCGAGGGCGCGCGTCTGCCGCCGCGCGCGCGGGAGCGCGCGCTCACGACCTTCGACCGGCTCGCCGTCGCGGAGGGGCGGGTCCACGGCATCGCGCCCGAAGAGGTGACCTTCCACGAAGTCGGGGCGGCCGATGCCGTGGCCGACGTCTGCGGCGTCGCGCTCGCGCTCGAGTCGCTGGACGTGGAGCGGATCGCCTGCTCGCCGCTGCCGGTCGCACGCGGGGTTGTCGCGAGCGCGCACGGACCGCTGCCGCTGCCCGCCCCCGCCACGCTCGCCCTGCTCGAGGGCGCGCCGCTGCTCGGCGTCGAGGGCGACGCGGAGCTCGTCACCCCCACCGGCGCTGCGCTCGTCGCCGCCCTGGCCGAGGGCTTCGGGCCACTCCCCGCGCTCGTGCTCGAGGCGACGGGCTACGGTGCGGGCGCGCGCGACTTCGGGCACGTGCCCAACGTGGTGCGTGTGCTCGTGGGGGAGGCGCAGGAGGTGTCGGCGCGCGGTTCGACCCGGCCGGTCTCGCTCGTCGAGACCAATCTCGACGACCTCTCGCCGGAGCTCGTGCCCGACGCCGCGCAGAGCGCGACGGCGGCGGGGGCGCTTGACGTGTGGACGACACCCGCGGGCATGAAGAAGGGGCGGCCGGGCGTCGTGGTCTCGGCGCTCGTACGCCCCGAGCGCGAGGCCGCCGTGGCGGAGGCGCTGCTGCGCTCGACTACCGCGCTCGGCGTTCGGGTGGCCCGTCTCGAGCGGGTGGAGCTCGAGCGCGAGTGGCGAACCGTGAAGGTCGCGGGCGAGCCGGTTCGGATCAAGCTCGCGCGGCTCGACGGAGAGGTGGTGAACGTCGCTCCCGAGCACGACGACTGCGCCCGCGCCGCCGCCCGGGCCGGCCGTCCGACCGTGGCCATCTGGTCGGCTGCGGTCGCCGCCGGGGAGCGCTGGCTCACGGACCGCGGGCGAGAGTGAGCACGGTGAGCGAGCAGCCGCTCGCCGACGAGCAGCCGAGTGACCTGCGAATCGCCGCTCTACACGAGCGGCTCGAGCGCTCGCTCGCCGATCTCGAGAGCGCCGTGGTCGCCTTCTCGGGCGGGGTCGACTCCTCGGTCGTCGCCGCGCTGGCCGTTCGCGCGCTCGGTCCGCGCGCCGTCGCGGTGACCGCGCTCTCGCCCGCGCTGGCCTCCGGAGAGCTCGACGGAGCGCGCTCGGTGGCGGACGCGATCGGCGTCCAGCACCTTGTCATCGCAACCGACGAGCTGAGCCGGGAGGGCTACCGCCGCAACGCCCGCGACCGCTGCTACCACTGCAAGTCCGAGCTCTACGGGGAGCTCTCATCGCTGGCGGCCGCGCGGGGCTACGCGGTCCTGCTCTCGGGGGCCAACGCCGACGACCGCGGCGACTGGCGCCCGGGCCTGCGAGCGGCCTCCGAGCACCAGGTGCGCCACCCGTTGCTCGAGGCCGAGGCCGGCAAGGCCGAGGTGCGGGCGCTCGCCCGCCGCCTCGGGGTCCCGAGCGCCGAGAAGCCCGCAAGCCCGTGCCTGGCGTCGCGCCTGCCCTACGGCACGCCCGTCGAGGCCCGCACGCTCGCGCAGATCGATCGCGCCGAGCACGCGGTGCGGGCGCTGGGCTATCCCGTGCTCCGGGTGCGCCACCACGGGGACCTCGGCAAGCTCGAGCTGCCGGCGGGCGACATCGAGCGCGCGCTCGATCCCGCGGCCCGGGGGGCGATCGCCGCGGCGCTGCGCGAGGCCGGCTACGCGCGCACCGCGATCGACCTCGAGCCGCTGCGGTCGGGAGCGCTCAACGAGGGCTTCCGGTCCCCGAGCGACGAGCCGACGCCACGCTTCACCTAACCTTCACCGCATGGAAGGCGTCGAGCGATCCGGATCCGGCGAGCCGGGCGAGCAGGACCAGGACGACTCCGGGCTCTCGCTCGAGGAGCTCGAGGCCGAGGCCGGCGGGACGCTCCCCGACCGCCAGGCGATGTCGCTGATCGACGCCAGCGTGACGATCCCCGCGAACCCCTCCCTCGCCGCCGACGTGCTCGCCGACACGCTCGAGGACGCCCTAACCGACGACGATCCGGACGAGTCCCGGGACGACCCGACCGGTTAGGGAAGCTCGCCCGCGTCGCGCTCAGCGCCGGGAGAGCAGGTCGCGCAGGCTCCGAAGCACGGTCGGCTGGCCGACCTCGAGCCGCGCCAGCACATCGGCTGCGCGACCTCGCTCCGCACTCACGAGCGCGAGCAGCATGTGCTCGACCCCGAGATGGGCGTCGCCCCGCGCGACGGCCTCACGCAGCGCCTGCTCGAAGACCTGACGCGCCTCGGGCAGGACCGGGGGGCGTGATCCGGCCGGCGACTCGACGGCTGTGAGCCCACCCTGGCTCTCGCTCGCGAGCGCGTGGACCTGGGCGCGCGCCGGCTCCAGGGTCACTCCGGTGGCCGCGAGCGCACGGGCCGCCTGACCCTGCGGGCTGCGCAGGAGTCCGAGCAGCAGGTGCTCGGGCCCCACCCCCGCGGCGCCCAGGCTGCTCGCCTCCTCGCGAGCGTATTCGACGGCCCGCCGGGCCTCGCCCGTGATCGTGAGCTGCTGGCGCACGGCCGGCGCTGCTTGACGCGACGCAGGTGAGGGCGCGGAGGTCGCGACCTCGGTCCGCCGGCGCCTCGAGTGCTTGCGGTGGGCCGCCTGCTTGGTGACCTCGAGGGCCGCGGCGATCCGGCTCCACGACCATCCGGCCCCCAGCGCCGCGTCGACTTGGCGGGCCTCGAGGTCATCGAGCCGGCGGCGGATGGCCACGATGGCCTCGAGCGCCTCGCGGGGGTCTCCTTCGCCGTCGATGCGACGCGCCAGCTTTGCGATATCGGTGGCCACGCTGCCCGTGTCCCCAGGCGGCACGACCCGTCAAACGTTCTTGACGCTATGTCGTCACGACACGTACGGCGCAAAATGACGCATGATCCGACCGACCTCGGCGTCTTTGAAACGACGCCCCATGCTCCAGGCTCGGGAGGACTCATGAAGTGCCCCAACTGCCAACAGAACACGCCCGATGCGTGGGAGAGGTTCCAGACCTACGAAAGGTTCAAGGAGGGCAAGCCGCTGGCCATTGCGCTGCCAGCCGGGGTCGATCCCGACACGCGCCAGGTCTCCGTGGATTGGATGCACTGCGCTAACGAAGCCTGCGGTGAGCTGGTTATCCGTTCGAACGAGTCGTTCACTGAGTCCGAGGGCGATCTCCCCGTCGCCCACCGGCAGGAGTCGATTCTGCTCCGTCCGCGCTTTGCGATGTCCCGAGAGGTAGCTGCTGAAGTTCCGGGGGATCTGAGGCGTGACTACCTGGAGGCGGCGCGGATCTTTCCTTTGAGTCCGCGCATGTCGGCGGTGCTAGCTAGGCGCATCCTTGCGGACCTCTTGGAGAAGTACGCCAACCTGACGGACTTCTCGCTAAAGGTTCGGATTAACGAGTTCGCCAAAGACACGAACCACCCGCACGACCTACGCCACAACC
>Ga0136616_10000992_pt1 | contig 14497 bp, 14 predicted proteins | sample AntDrymUQ2992106_2_FD_106648 | JGI IMG/M metagenome (GOLD analysis project Ga0136616, IMG submission 106648) | Polar desert sand microbial communities from Dry Valleys, Antarctica - metaG UQ299 (21.06) | ecosystem: Environmental > Terrestrial > Soil > Desert | place: Antarctica: Dry Valley...
GCAGGAGCCCGCCGCGTCCCCGACCTGCGTCCCGGCCGCCAGGGACCGCTCGCCGGCATCGAGGCCGGCCTCCTCACCGCGCGACACCGGGCCGTCTTCGTCGCCGCCGGCGACATGCCGTTCCTCACCGCAGATTTAGCGGGGTACCTGCTCGGCCTGCTTTCCGGCGACGTACCGGCTGTCGTACCTGACTCCGGGGGCTGGCTGCACCCGTTGTGCGCCGCGTATGGACGGGAGGTACGGCCCGCGGTGAGCGCGGCCCTCGACCGGGGTGCAAGGTCTGTGCGCGAGCTGCTCGAATCCCTGCCGGGAGTACGGTACGTTCGGGACGAGGAGCTGCGGCGGTTCGGCGACCCGGACATCCTGCTCACGAACGTCAACTCTCCCGAAGACCTCGAACAGGCGCGAAAGGCGCTCAACGACGGCGAAGGGTGAAGCGAGCTGCGCAACCGGCCGTGCCCGACTCCCTTATCGGCGAGCTTCGGGCGCTCGTGCGACTGTACCGCGGCGAGCCGGTGTTCCCGCGAAGCGCTGCCCTAGGAAAGGTCGATGGGGCGGCGGTGGTGCTCGGGGCGCAGGTTCTGTCCGGCGGGAGGCCGAGCGGGACGCTCCGCGCACGGACCCTGCACGCGGCCAAGCTCCATGCCGCCGGTACGGTCGGGTTGCTGATACCGACGGGAGGCGTCGGGGAGCACCCGCCGAGCGAGGCGGAGGTAATGGCGAGGATACTGCGGCAGGCAGGTGTTCCAGAGGAGGACATTCTGCTCGAAGAGAAAGCGCGCAGCACGCGGGAATCGGCCCAGTTGGTGGCGTCGATGGCGAGGGGAAGAGGAATAAGGAACCTATTGCTTATTACGGACCCTCTGCACTGCGTACGAGCCGTGGAGGCGTTCCGGGTGGAGGGTTTCGAGGCGCAGATCTCTCCAGTGTATAGTAGCCCGATGTGGGACAGGCGGGGGATGCGCCGGGGGCAGTTCGCGAGGGAGGTTGGGGCGCTTCTTTGGTACAGGATAAGGCGAGGAAAGGCGAAGCGGAGAGCAGGGTCGCACTCCCGGCCGTAGCCGTGGGCGTGCTCGCCGTCTCGGCGGCGGCCATCTTTATACGCCTCGCTGACGCCCCGGCGCTCGCGGTCGCCTTCTGGCGGAACGCCCTGGGCGTGCTCGTACTCCTGCCCCTAGCCATTTACTGGCGGGAAGCCTTTCCGCGGGGGCGGACCCTGTACTACGGAGTCGCTTCGGGGGCGGCGTTGGGGGCGCATTTCGGGTTCTGGATCTCCTCGCTCGACTATACGAGCGTGGCGGCGAGCGTGGTGCTGGTGTGTACCCAGCCGGTCTTCGTGGCGATACTGGCGTACCTGGTCTTCGGGGAGCGTACCTCGCCGTTGTCTTTCTTTGGAATACTTGTGGCGCTCGTCGGGACGTCGGTTATAGCCTCGAATGGTTCGGTGGGCTCGGCGACGTTCTTCGGGAACGCGCTCGCGCTGATCGGGGCGGTGATGGTCGCCGTTTACGTACTCATCGGCCGCTTGTTGCGCACCACGGGTGTCGGCGTCTTGCCATACTCGATCGTGGTCTACGCTTCGGCCTCGGCGACGCTCGCGCCCGCGGCTCTCTACGCTGGCGCACCCCTCTGGGGCTACTCCGATGAGACATGGTTCTGGCTCTTCGCTATCACCCTCGGGCCACAGATTCTGGGCCATACGGTACTCAACTGGGCGCTCAAGTACGTCGACGCATCCGTAATCTCCGGCACCATCCTCGCCGAGCCCATCGTCTCGGCGCTGCTCGCCTGGCTGGTGCTCTCCGAGAGACCCGGGTTCGCCGTTGTTCTCGGCGGCGTGGTCGTGCTCATCGGGCTCTACCTCCTCCTGCGCGGCTACGAGAAGAAGCCTGCGGATCCCGTGGCTTAGAGGGTTAACCCGGGATCATAAGGCCGCCAGGTGGCAGCGCCGGATGCGAATCCTCGCCAAGTAGCGGTTCTGCGAGCTGACAAGAGATTTATAGGAGAGGGCAGGCGAGGCGTAATCCGAAAGATGGCGAGGCGCACGAACGGGCGTGGATTCGGCGGCTGAAACGCCGGCCAACTGGTATTCTCACGTTCGTGAGCAGAGACGCGTTCTTCGGAAGTATTCTTGGGTCCGCTTAGGGCGGGGTTCGTCTACGGTACCGTGGCGGTTGTCGTCGCGCTCGTCGCGGACCTTCGCTTCCTCTTTATAGGCCCGGAGGGGATACCTGACTGGATCCTCACCGTGATCGAGGACTACCGCACCCAACTTGCCCTCGCCGCGTACCTCTTCCTGGGCGTCCTCGCGGCCCTCAGGGTGCGACCGACCCACTTCGAACCCGGTGTCCCGTACCGCTCGCTGCTGCTGCGCGACTGCGTGCTCGCATCGACCGTAGTTGCGGTTATGGTCGGCGTGACACTCTTCTTCGTCACCGCTCTCAACGCCACGCTCTTCGCCGACGAGGCGCGCGACTACGCTCGCGACGCCGCTCCGAGCATGGTGGCCTACTACGAGAAGGTGGCCGGTCGGCTCGAAGACCCCCCGCCGCTCCCGAGCGTAGAAGAGGTCGAGGAGCGCCTCCAGCCCCCGGCCCTCCGTGACCTGGGCCGCTCCATGGCTAACCTCGTTCTGCGGGCGATCCTCCTCGGCGCCGCGGGCGCCCTGGTCGGCGTTCTGCGTGGCTCCTTCGGCTCGGGCGATCCTGGGCAGCCCGACCCGTCGGCGGAGAAGGAAGGCACGTCGAACGATGGGAAGAGCCCGGAGGGGTGATCCGGGTTCGCGGGGCATCGGTCGCGACGGCGCTGCTCGCCGACGCCATCCTCGGCGAACCGCCGGGTGGCGCGCACCCCGTCGTCCTCATGGGCGGCGCCATCTCGGCCTTCGAGAAGCGGGCGCTCGCCCTCAAAGACGCCGGCCGGGCAAGGCTGGCGGGGGTGTTTCTGGCAGTGACGCTCCCCGCGCTCTCCTTTGTACTCGTCCGTATCGCCCTGCGCCTCGCGCCGCCGAAGCTCCGTTGGCCGTTCGAGGTCGGGCTACTCTCCACCACCCTCTCGATGCGCGGTCTCGCCCGGGCAGCCCTCACCGTCGAACGCGATCTCGAAAGAGGCGACCTGGAGGTAGCCCGCGCTCGCGTCGGGGAGGTAGTCGGGCGCGACACGGCGCACCTCCCCCCGAACGAGGTTGCCCGGGCGGCGATCGAGTCGGTCGCCGAGAACGCGAGCGACGGGGTCGTAGCCCCGATGCTCTACGGTTTGCTCCTGGGAGCGCCCGGCGCCCTGGCCTACAAGGCCGTAAACACGCTGGACTCGATGGTCGGCCACCCGCATCCTCCCTACGAGAACCTCGGATGGGCCTCCGCCCGCCTGGACGACCTTACAAACTTCGTCCCGGCCCGCCTTACGTTGCTCCTGGCGGCGGCCGTCTCCGGCTTCGTGGGCGGAACCGGCGTCGCCACGACCCTGGCCGTCGCTAGCCGGTACGGGCCGCTGACGAAGAGCCCGAACGCGGGCTGGGCCGAGGCCGCCTTTGCCGGAGCTCTGGACCTCAGGCTCGGCGGCGCGAACTCGTACGGAGGCGTCCTCCGAGAGGGACCCGTTCTAGGGATCGGACGCGCACCGGAGGCCGCCGATATCCGACGGGCGGTGCGCCTCATGCGCCTGGCCTGCCTCTCTCTCACCAGTCTGGCTCTGGTCGCGGCCTTGGCCGGGGAACGCGCCGATGGTTAGGGGCTGGGCAACCTCGCCGGACGGCCGTCACCACGGCGCCCACTACGCCGAAGCCGCTCAGGCTCTGGGTACCCGCCCGGATGGCTTCCTGGATTTCAGCGCGAACATCAACCCGCTGGGGGCGCCCGAGGCCGCGCTCGCCGCTGGAGTGGACGCCTTGTACGGGGAGGCCGGACGCTACCCGGACTTGCACTACACGGAGTTGCGCGCGGCCCTCGCCGGCTACCTCGGGGTGCCGCCCGACCGGGTGCTGCCCACGAACGGCGGGGCAGAGGCGTTGTTCCTGGCCGCCCGGACCGCGGCGGAGGAATCTGCCAGAAAGAAGGCCGTCGTCCTGGAGCCGACGTTCAGCGAGTACGCCGCGGCCGCCCGCGCCGCTGGTTTCGAGGTCGAGCGCGTGGTGGCCCGGCGCCCCGAGACCGCCTTCCAACTCGACTTGGCCGTGCTCGACGACGCGCTAGCTGGCCGGCGCGGTGTCGGCCTCGTCTTTCTGTGCAACCCGAACAACCCGACCGGCGACGCGGTTTCGCGGCGAGAGGTGCTGCGGGTGGCGGAGCGGGTCCGGGAGGCGGGGGCCGTCCTTGTGGTCGACGAGGCCTTCACGGATTTCGCGCCGCACCTCAGCGTCGCACGGGAGGCCGGGGAGCGAGTCTACGTAGCGCGCTCGTTCACCAAGTTCTTCGCGGTGCCGGGGCTCAGGCTCGGCTGTCTCATCACCCGGGAGACCGAACGCGTGCGGGCCTTCCAGCCCTCGTGGCCGGTGAACGCGGTCGCGGCGGCCGTCGGCATCGTGGCCGCCGTGGACGAATCCTTCACCGAGGCTACGCTCGCGGAGGTGGCGCTGAGGCGGCGGGAGCTCTTCTCCGCGCTCGGGGGGCTGCCAGAGCTCACGCCTTACCCCGGCGCAGCGAACTTCCTGCTGGTGCGGGGGCCGGAGGGGCTGGCGGAGGAACTCGCGCGGAGGGGCGTACTGGTACGGGGGTGCGAGCCTTTCCGGGGGCTCGGGCCGGGCTTCTTCCGGGTGGCGGTGCGGGGGACGGGGGAGAACGAGCGGCTCGTGGAGGAGCTGCGGAGCATGCTCGGGGGGACGCCGTAGCGGTACGCGCCCTGATCCTCGGCGGCGCCCGCAGCGGTAAGAGCGCTCTGGCAGAAGAGCGCGCGTTGTCTCTTGGCGGCGGAAACGTCCTCTATGTCGCGACCGCCATCGCGCGCCCCGACGACCCGGATCTCTCGCGGCGCATCGAAGCTCACCGCGAGAGGCGCCATTACCGTTGGGGCCTCCTGGAGCTCGGGGGTGGGAGCCTGGATCCCGCCCTCGAAGCCGCGGACGGATGGTCCGTGATGCTCTTCGACTCCCTGACCCTTTGGGTCTCGGCGCGGATGCGCGATGAAGACGAGAGCAGGATTCTGGACGAGTTTGAGCGTTTCGTAGGGCGCGCGAGCATGCAACCCGAACCCGTGATCCTGGTTAGCGACGAGGTCGGACTCGGCGTGGTACCCGAGAGCGTCGAAGGTCGAAGGTTCAGGGACCTCCTCGGTCTGGTGAACCAGCGCGCCGCCGCTGCCGCCGAAGAGGTCCATCTGTGCGTCGCCGGGATAGCGCAGAGGATCAAGTAAAGTGCGCGCCCTGCTGGCCTTTTTCACGGTGTTGCCAGTAACGGCCCCCGGCTCGTCGCTCGAAGACGCCGCGCGGAGGGTCTACCTCCTACCCCTGGTCGGCCTCCTAGCCGGTCTTCCTGGAGCGGGGCTCCTACTGCTCGCCTTCGTGGCGCCCCCCGGGGTCGCCGCCACCCTCGCGCTCGGGGCCGTTCTCCTGGCCGCCGGCCTGCACCACACCGACGGGGTGATGGACGTGGGCGACGCCCTGATGGTCCGGGGTAGCCCCGCGCGCCGGAGAGAGGTCCTCAAGGATACTCGTATAGGCGCGGGCGCCGTCGGGGCGCTCTTCGTCGTCTACGCTCCTCCGCTCGCGGCGCTCGTCGCGCTCGTGGAGGTGTCGCCGGTGTCGGCGGCCGCGGCACTCCTCGCGGGCGAGGCCACCGCTCGCTCCGCGATGCTCCTCTTGTTGGTCTTCGGGAGACCGGCCGAAGGAGGTTCCTCCTCCGTCTATTTCGTCCGCTCCTTGAAAGAGGGGAGACGGAGAAGCGTCGCGCTCGTCCTCGCGCTCGCCCTCCCGCCATTGGTTGCGCTGCCGCTCGGATGGTTCGCGCTTCTCGTTGCCCTCGCGGCGCCTGTGACGGCCCTATTTGCGCTCGCGTTGTCGAAGAGGGCCTTTGGGGGGATCAACGGGGATGTCTCGGGTGCCACGGGAGAGCTGGCGCGGGCGGTGCTCCTCGTTGCCCTCTCCGCGTCACTCTAACTTGCCGGCCAGCGTCTATGTGTGCGAGGGCTTGAGAAGGAGCGTGGAGAACCTTATCCGATATCTATGGTCCTGTAGAACTCGAACTCGCCGTTTTCGACCCTCTGGACAGAGATCTCGGTGAGGTCGGGGTCGCCGTCTTCGTCGAAGCTCCATGTGCCGAGCACGCCGTCGTAGTTCTGAATCGCGAAGAGCTCCTGGACCACGCCCGCACGGGTGACTTCTCCGTCGGCTTCGTAGGATCTCTCGATGGCGTCGAGCAGGACGTTGGCCGCCTCGTAGCCGTTGGCGGTGTATGGCTCGGGGTCGGAGCCGAATCTCTCCCCGTACCGGTCGACGAATTCCTGGCCCCTGGCGGCGAGCTCGCTCGGGAACAGGCTGCCGAAGGTCACGTAGATGCCCTCGGCCGCGCCACCGGCCGCATCGAGGAAAGTCTGGTCGTTGATGCCGTCCGGACCCATGAAGAGCACGTCCTCGTTGGACATCCCGGCCCCGACCTTGTCTGTGACGAGCCGGCCGGTGTTGTCCTGGGCGACGCCGGCGAAGTAGATGGCGTCGGGGTCTAACCGCGCGATCCTCTGCATGAGGGAGCGGTAGTCGCCGACGTTGCCGTCTACCCCCTCGCGCCCCAGGACCTCCATACCCAGCTCTCGGGCGCTCTGCTCGAATTGGTTGGCGACGGTCCTGCCATCGGTCTCCTCATCGTCGAGGACGAACACGCTCTGGACGCCCAGGTCTCTCATCCACATGGCGCTTCCGCGGCCCTGCTTGTCGTGGGTGACGATCACGCGCGTGTAGTTGCGTTCGCCCGTGGGATAGTACTTCTCCGGCTCGTCCGGATCGACGCTGGGCTTGGTCAACTTGAGGGCGGTGTTCGCCGGGCTGATCATGGCCAGCCCGGCCTCGTTGAGGATCGGGATCTGGAGCCGAGCGCACCCGGAGTTGAACGGCCCGATCCAGCCGACAATAGACTCGTCCCCGGCCGCGCTCTGCGCGTTTTCTTCACACGTGGCCTCGTCCCACTTCCCATCGCGCGCGTCATCCTGAGATTGGTACTCGATCCGCACGTCCCCGGCCATATAATCTCGCTCCTCGAGCGCCAGGGTTACGGCGTTGACGATGGTCTCATTCTCTGCCCGTGAAGGACCTTGCAACGGTAAGTCGCTCACTATGGTGGCGGTCGGCCCACCCCCCTGGTCACCGCCACATCCCGCGACAAAGAACGCCACCGCGACGAGCACCAATACCGAGGTCCCAAAGTTACTTCCGGTCAGCCTGCCCAAGAATGTTGAGCGCGTGCTTGCCGTCTTCCCTTCGCCTTTCCCTGACAACTGAAAACTGAATACTAAAAACTGAATACTAAAAACTAACTCGCCAGATCGTCGCCGGGTTGCATGACGTGGACGTTGGCGTCGGGGGCGATGCTGGAGAGGTGGTCCTGGAACTCCTCGGGCGTGCCGGGGAGGAACGGGAAGGTTCCGTAGTGGATCGGGACGACGTGGTCGACACCCAGAAGGCGAACGGCGTGGGCGGCCTCGAAGGGGCTCATCACGACCGTGTTGCCGATGGGCAGAAGCGCGAGGTCCGGGCGGTAAAGCTCGCCGATCAACTGCATGTCGCCGAAGACGGCGGTATCACCGGCGTGGTAGAGCTTGAAGCCACTCTCGAACTCCAGGATATAGCCCATCGGCTCGCCGGCGTAGACGATTGTACCGTCCTCCTCGGCTATGCTGGAGGAGTGGAAGGCGTGAGTTGCGGTTACCTGAATGCCGCCGACTTGGACGGTACCGCCTTTCTGGATCGGCTGCCCGTTCTCTATTCCCTTTCCTTGCAGGTAAGAGAAGATCTCGAAGTTGGCCACCGCCGTCGCGCCGGTCTCGCTGGCTACCGGGATCGCGTCGGCGAAGTGGTCGAAGTGGCCGTGGGTGATGAGCATCGTGTCGAGCTCGCCGACCTCTTTCATGTCCTCCGGTGTCTGGGGGTTGTCGGTCAGGAAGGGGTCTATGAGGATCTGCTCGCCCCCCGGAGTGACTATCCTGAAGGTCGCATGTCCGAGGTAGGTGATCCTGGTCCCGCCGAGCATCTCGTCCACAATTAACCTCCGTCTGTTGGTCCCAGCCTTCTGCGAGCAAAAACAGCTTAGCGTATACCCGGCGCGAATTCCGCAGAAACCGATGTTTCACCGGAGCGCTGGCGGCGAACGGTGACGGAGTTCCCCCCGACTCTGGTATCTTACGCCTGGAAACTGTGGACGACGTTCTTTTGGTGAGAGGGTAACGTTTGCTAAACGCGATGATTCTCCCGGTGTCGGCGTGTCTGTCGGGGTTTGCCAGGAGGATGCCCGGGGCGGGGCCAGGGTTCGTCTCGCCGAAGGTGCTCGGGGTGGTCTCTTCCTTCGGCGGCGCCCTCGCGGTGAGGCATTAGGATGGGATACCTTCCGATAGAGGACCACGGGGTAATAGGCGATCTGCACACGGCGGCGCTCGTCGGGACGGACGGTACGGTCGACTGGCTGTGCCTGCCCGCCTTCGACTCGCCCAGCGTGTTCTGCTCGATCCTGGACGACGAGAAAGGCGGGCATTTCAAGCTCAAGCCCGAGAGGTACGGTCGCAGCCAGCAGTTGTACCTTCCGGACACGAACGTGCTGCTCACCCGCTTCCTCTCGCCCGAGGGTGTCGCGGAGGTTCTGGATTTCATGCCGGTTCACAACAGCGGCCGCACCCGCCATCGCCTGGTACGCAACGTCCGGGCCGTCCGGGGCAGGGTGACCTTAAACGTCGAGTGCTTGCCCGCCTTCGACTACGCGCGCGCCGGGCACTCGGTCTCCTTGAGACGGAAGGGGGCCGTCTTCCAGGGGCCGGGGTTGACCCTGGGGCTCGCTTCTCCCGACGTGCCGCTCGAGGTGGGGGAGCGAGGCGCCGTGCGGGCGACGTTCGAGCTCGAGGAAGGGGAAACCGCGACGTTCGTGCTGGCGGTGTTGGAGAGAGGTGAGAGACCCGAGGAGGTCTTCTCGGATCGCTCGTTCGAGGAGCTTCTCGAGGATACCGTGGACTATTGGAGGCGTTGGGTCTCGCGTTGCACCTATGAGGGCAGGTGGCGAGAGGTCGTTCACCGCTCGGCGCTTGCCCTCAAGCTCATGGTCTACGATCCGACGGGCGCCCTGGTCGCGGCGCCCACGATGGGGCTACCCGAGTGGGTTGGCGGGGTGCGTAACTGGGACTACCGCTACACCTGGCTCAGGGACGCGGGTTTCACGCTCTACGCCCTGATCTCCATCGGTTTCGACGAGGAGGCGAGGAACTTCATGGGCTGGCTGCGCGACCGCTGCAACGCCGAGGAGACCGACGGCCTCTTGCAACCCCTCTACGGGATCGATGGCCGCGAACACATCGAAGAAACCGACCTCTCGCACCTCTCCGGATACATGGGGTCGCGCCCGGTACGGCTCGGCAACGCCGCCTACAAGCAGACCCAGCTCGACCTCTACGGGGCCGTGTTGGACGCCGCCTACCTCTACAACGAGTACGGGGCGCCGCTCGACTACGACCTATGGAAGAGCCTCCATAAGATCCTCGACTGGCTTAGCCGTAACTGGCATCAAGAAGATGAGGGCATCTGGGAAGTCCGCGGCGGGAGGAGGCACTTCGTCTCCTCCAAGCTCATGAGCTGGGTCGCCCTGGAGAGGGCTGTCAGGATCTCGCGTGAGCGCGGCCTACCCTCCAGCGAGGGGACCTGGACGGCCGAGCGGGACAGGATCTACGAAGAGATCATGGAGAAGGGCTGGAATCCGGAGAAGGAGAGCTTCGTCCAGGTCTATGGGGGAGAGGCCCTGGATGCTTCCCTCCTCCTCATGCCGCTCGTAAAGTTCGTAGGTCCCACCGACCCACGTTGGCTCTCCACGCTCGCCCGCATAGAAGAGGAGCTGACCCACGACACCCTCGTCAGTCGCTACAACGTCGAGGATGGCGCCCCCGATGCCTTCGAAGGGGCCTTCGAAGGCGCCTTCAACATCTGCTCCTTCTGGTTCGTCGAGTGCCTAACCCGGGCGGGCCGGCTCGACGACGCCCGCCTCGCCCTCGAAAAGATGTTCTCCTACGCCAACCACCTCGGCCTCTACGCCGAGGAGGTGGGGCCCTCCGGCGAGGCTCTGGGCAACTTCCCACAGGCCCTGACCCATCTGGGCCTAATCAGCGCCGCCGTCAACCTCGACCGGGCCCTGGGCTCCCGATAGAAGCACAAGGTGCCGCCCAAGCTCTTCGAGGCCGTCCCGAACTTCAGCGAAGGACGTGACGAAGCAAAGATCTCGCGCATAGCGGACTCTGTTCGGGACACCCTCGGCGTCCGCATCCTCGACCTCCACTCGGACCCTGACCACAACCGGAGCGTCCTCACCTTCGCCGGAGAAGAGGAGCCGATTCTCCGGGCCTCCGTAGCACTCGCCCGCGCCTGCGCGCGCGAGATAGATCTCGCCGCCCAAAGCGGCGTGCATCCCAGGATGGGGTCTCTGGACGTACTTCCCTTCGTCCCTTTAGGCCCGCCGCTCTCCGAGGCCACCCTCGAAGACGCGGCGTGGCTCGCGAGATCAGCGGGGGAGGCAATAGGCAACCTGGGTTTTTCCATCTACCTCTATGGCGCTGCCGCGAGCGCACCTCACAGGGAGAATCTCGCCAACGTCCGTCGCGGTGGGTACGAAGGGATCGTAGCCCGGATCAAAGACCCGCTATGGAGGCCGGACTACGGACCCCGGGAGCTTTCTCCGCGCTCCGGGGCGGTCGCGGTCGGGGCACGCCCCTTCCTCGTCGCCTTCAACGCGAATCTCGACACGGACGACGTGGAGGTGGCCCGCGCCATCGCTTCCAAGGTCCGGGAGCGAGACGGTGGCCTGCCCGGCGTCAAGGCTCTGGGCCTGGAGGTAGAAGGGCGGGCGCAGGTTTCAATGAACCTCACAGACCTGGAGCGAACCTCGATCCCTACGGCTCTCGAAGCGGTGCGCCGATCGGCCGAAAGACGCGGCGCTAAAGTCGAGTCTACCGAGCTCGTCGGTCTCGTCCCCCTGGCGGCCGTCCTGGAGGCAGCCAGACACTATCTCACGCTCCCGGAGCTCGGGGCAAAGCAGGTCCTGGAAGCCGCGCTTTGGGATGAGGCGGCTGAATATCTCGGAGAGTAACCTGGAGGCACTGGTAAGCGTTCTCGCCGGATATGCTTGTATCAGGAGACCGCGCCAGTGGGCGCCGTGCATCGGGTGCAGTAGTTACAAACTTGCTCAAAAAGGTCGGCGTCCTCGATGCCGGTGGCGCAAGGTGAGCAGCGGCCGCTGGCCACCCGGGGATCCGAGGTTGCACCGCTTGGTAGGGATGGTGGTACAGTTACGGGCATGAAACGCGCGGAAGAGAGACACGAACAGGGTAAGCTGGCGGAGGTCCACAGGGTCTCCGAGGAGGAGATCCTCTCCGAGATCGACCGGGAGGCACGCCGGCGGCTGGGCATGTCCGGCGAGGAGTTTGCCGAGGCTTATCGGAAGGGCCTGCTCCCAGACACCCCGGCCGTGAACGAGCTGGGCATCTTGCTGGACAGTGTGCGGGGCGCCTTCGTTCGAGCGTAGCGCTCGGGGGTTCGCCAACGACCTGAGCAGGCTTCTGACGCGAACGGTCACCTACCAGCCTCTGGTGTGCGATTTCGTGGGAGACGGGAACGTGGTCCTGATCCGATTCCGCCCGGAGCACCGATACGTCGAGCTCGGCAACGGCAGCTTCATCAGCGTCCTCCAGCGCGTCGTCCCCGACCCCGAAGCCGTTAGTGGGATCAGGATCGCGGCCTACTCGTACTCCTACGCCCTGGGGCCGAACCCCGACGAGGATTGGCTGGTGCGCTACGACTACGTGCCCGAGATGGCCGCGCGCCCCGACTATCCCTACCCCGCCTCCCACGTCCACATCAACGCGACCAGCGAACCCTACGAGGCCTTCGCGGAGGCCTCGGGACGGAGAAGACCGCTCTCCCAGGTACACTTCCCCACCGGGTGCATTGGCATCGAAGACCTCATCGAACACCTCATCGTCGAGTTCGACGTCCCCGTCCTCTATGGCCGTAGCAAAGAAGAAGCCCTCGGAATCCTGGCCGAGAGTCGCCGGTTAAGGGAACGCCGGATTCGATAGAAACTGGTTTGTGAGAGGACGGTCGGCGCATGCCTTCAGGGGGCAGGGCCCGTTGCGGGCTAGACCTCACCGAGGTTATAGAGGAGTCCCCTCACGGGCGGAGCAAGCTGCCACTGCTCAAAAAGGTCGGTACCCTCGAGTAGCGGACATCCACCTCAACGAGCGAGCCGAGACGCTACTCCTCGCGAAGAGAAGGCGAGGCGATAGCCAAAACGCCGCTGACGCGACGAGACCCGCTGAACACGGCGTTAGGATCGAGGCGACGAGCTCGTCGGCCTCGTTCCCCTGTCAGCCATCCTGGAAGCTGCCCGCCATTACCTCGCGCTCCCGGAACTCGGGCCGGGGCACGTCCTGGAGGCCGCGCTCTGGAGTGAGGTGGCGGGACCTCCCGGGGGCAACTCCGAGGCGCGATAAGCATCCTCGCTGAATATGCCTTGCGGGAGGTTTCGCGGGCTGTCATAATTGTCACTTAAGGGACGACGGGTACGTAGAGCTCGGGGAAAGGGAGTAGATCGTGCTGGCCGGGATCTTTCGCCTGCTTTCGTGGGGGAACCTCGGACCCCGTGACCTCCGTCGCCGCTCACCTCCGATGAGGGGTGGCGGACCGAGGGCCAACCTCGCGGCAGAACTGATCGGATTCGAGGTGTCTGTGTAATGGTCGAGAACGTTTTGGAAGGGTAAGCAGTGGAGACGATGCCGCTCGCTCTCCGTCCCCACGTGGGTGAAGTGCGAGGTGATCCGGACAAGCTCGATCCGCTCGTCCGGCGGGCACGAGCCCAATGGCGTGTAGCCCTCGTGTCGATGCCCTTTGACGTGCATTTCCGCCCGTCTATCCAACTCGGGCTTCTGAAGGCTATTGCCTCCTCTCATGGGTTTCCGGTCGAGACGTTCCACCTGAACCTCGACTTCGCCCACCAGGTTGGACCGGAGCCCTACGAGGCCGTTTGTGAGTACGAGCGGACCTTCGGGCGAGGTGCCCTGGGTGAGTGGCTGTTCTCCGTGGCGGCGTTCGGCGACGAGGCTCCGGACCACGGTCGCCGATTACTCGATCATTATCCTACCTACACCGAGCGGTTCCTCGCCGAGATCGAGCAGCCGGAAGAATACCTGCTCACACTCCGCGACAAAGAGGTTCCGAAGTACCTCGACCGGCTGATGGAGACCATAGCTTGGGACCGCTTCGAGGTCGTAGGGTTCACGGCGACCTTTCAGCAGAACACCGCCGCGTTCGCGCTGGCGGCGCGTATCAAACGCGAGTTTCCTTCCATCAAGGTGCTCTTCGGTGGCGCGAACTTCGAGGGGGAGATGGGCGTGGAACTGGTGCGCTCTATTCCCTGTATCGACTACGCGGTTATCGGCGAAGGGGATATCGCCTTCCCGGAGTTTCTGATCTCCCTCCAGGAGGGGCGCGACCCGGCCGAGGTGGCGGGCGTTGCTTGCCGGCGCAACGGCACGGTTAGCGAACCGCGCATGCGCCCTTTGTTCAGGCAACTAGACGAGCTTCCCTTCCCCGACTACGACGAATACTTCGAGCGTGCCGAGAGGCTTGAGCTTATCCCGGCCGGGCACCGTCGCAGGGTGTACGTCCCGTTCGAGAGCGCGCGGGGGTGTTGGTGGGGCCAGAAGCACCACTGCACCTTCTGCGGGCTGAACGGGGAGGGGATGGCCTTCCGGAGCAAGTCCCCGGAGCGCGTGCGCGAAGAGCTTGGTCAGGCGGCAAAGCGTTATGGGATCGTTCGTTTCTCGGCCGTGGACAACATCCTGGAGATGTCCTACCTGAAGACCTTCCTGCCGAAGCTCGTCGAGGAAGAGGCCGGCTACGAGCTGTTCTATTCACTCAAAGCGAACCTGACCCGGGAGCAGATCAAACTCCTCAGCGAGGCGGGCGTGCGGCGCGTCCAACCGGGCATCGAGTCGCTGAACTCCCACGTCCTAGATCTCATGAGCAAGGGCATAACGGGCATCCGGAACGTCAACACTTTGCGCTGGATGCGTTTCTATGGCATCTATGTCGGCTGGAACATCCTCTGTGGCTTCCCCGGCGAGACGGCCGAGGACTATAGGCGGCAAGAGGCGCTCATACGCCGCATCGCTCATCTGCAGCCTCCGAGTGGCATCAGACGGATATCGATGGGGTAGTGGTTCCACTGGTGTTGTCGGGATACACTGAGGGACATGATGGAAGACGAAACGACCCAAACCCCGAATTGCCGCCATTGCGATAGCAGTAACACCATTCGACACGGGTACACCA
>Ga0136616_10000995_pt1 | contig 14481 bp, 10 predicted proteins | sample AntDrymUQ2992106_2_FD_106648 | JGI IMG/M metagenome (GOLD analysis project Ga0136616, IMG submission 106648) | Polar desert sand microbial communities from Dry Valleys, Antarctica - metaG UQ299 (21.06) | ecosystem: Environmental > Terrestrial > Soil > Desert | place: Antarctica: Dry Valley...
CTCCGAGGGCTCCATGGCCCAACTCAACCCGACCAGCGATACTGACACCACCGCCGCGATCGACAGCGGCGCGTAGACATCGAAGATCAACCCTCAAACCCCACCACTCCGCGGGGCACTGCCGGTATCGGCACACTCGTGAGCGGGAATGAAACGGGCCAGCAGAACGATGTTCATAGTGCGATGAACGTTCCGAACCTCACTCAGATGCCCCAACTCCTCCGGCCCAGTCCCGCTGAGCCGCCACGTGACCAGCCGATCACGGTGACCGTCGCCCGCACTGTGCTGCCGGACAACCAGCAGGCCTTCGAGGACTGGGCGGGCGGCATTCAGGCGCGGATGTCGGATTACCCCGGTCACCTCGGCTCGACGATGCTCAGCCCCGGACCGGGGGAGGACGAGTACCACATCGTCTACCGCTTCGCCGACGCGCAGACCCTGCACGACTGGGAGGGCTCCGAGGAACGCGCCCAGTGGTTGGCCAAGCTGGAGGAAATGGTCGAGAGCGAGCGCATCGCCCATGTCACCGGTCTGGAAACCTGGTTCAGCCTTCCCGACCGCGCAGACCAAGGACCGCCGCGCTGGAAGATGGTCGCGGTCACCAGCACGGTCATCTTTGCCCTGCAGTTACCGATCCAGGCTTACCTACTCTCCGTCCTGCTCGACTGGCCGCTCGTCCTACGGGCCGCAATCATGGCGGTGGCGATGACCCTGCTGATGACCTACATCGTCATGCCGCGAGTCACCAGGCTCCTGCGGCGCTGGCTATACCCGAATGCCGACCAAGCCGCGATCACCACAGCCGACGTGGGCGATGACCGCGCCGCGTCTGCTGAGTCAACACAGAAGTCAGTCGTGCGCTTCTGGGAACAGGTCGGCCAAGCGCAGCCGGGTCGAGCCGCCGCGCGGGACCGGACTCTGGCCGGCCTCGAGGTTCTGGCCTCACCCTCGCGCTGACCAGAGTCGTTGCCTGCATTCCGGCGGTTCGCTACCCAACGGGCTGTTTGCGGGGCGTCTTAGTGGCGGTTCGCTACACAACCGGCCCTGCGCGTGGATCATGGCCGGCGCAACCGCAGGCCACGTGGGGTCACCGCGAAGCCGGCCCCCTCCAGGGCCCGGGTCATCGGCGAGTCCTCTATCGCGGGGGCACCGTCGCTGCGCTGTACCGTCAGCCGGCCTAGTGCTCCTCGCTTCGCCCCGTTGGCCAGTGCGGTCGCTGCTTCGGCCAGCGTGTCCGGATCATCGGTGAACGTGAGCAGGGATCGGCCGCCACGTTCAACGTAGAGCACCAGCGCACCGTTCACGAGGACGACCACCCCACCGGCCTTGCGGCCCGGCCGGTGCCCGCCCTCTCGCGCCGGCCAGGGTAAGGCCGCACCGTACGGATTGGCCGGATCTGCTGCTGCCAGCAGCACCGCACCGGAGCCCTTGCCGTCACTGGGGCCGGTGATCCCCCGAAGGCGGTCGACCGCGCCGATCGAGCCGAACTGTGCGGCTCCGAGCGACTCGATGAAGTACCCACGTCGCAGCCGACCACTATCCTCCATCGCGCGCAGGACCGGATAGAGCGTGGCGAAAGCGCCCGGCATCTCGTCCACACCCGAGGCGCTGCGAGTCAACACCCCATGGCGTTCGACCAGACTCTCGGCCCGTGCGTGAACCCGGCGGGTGGGGTCCGGGTCCCGCTCGGGGACTGTCGACCAGCGACCGCCGACCTGCGGCGGCCCGGACCGTGACGGCATCCGGGCTCGACCGGGACGGGCACCACGGCCGTACCGGGGCTTGACTCGGGTCGCTTGCCGGTGGGTGCCGCGTCCGGCCAAGGTTGTCCGCAGTGGCGTCAATGTGTCGTTGGTCAGTACACCGGCCCAGACGAGATCCCAGAGTGCGGTCACCACCTCGGCGTCGTCGGTGCTGCCCACGGCCGTGACCAGGTCACGGAAGAACATCGCTCGCCCGTCGGCGAGCGCGCTCAGCACGGCGAGTGCCAGATCGGAGTCGACGGGTAGAGCCTCCGGAAGCAGGAGGGGCGCCAGATCGGCCGGAACCAGAGTGAGCCAGCCATCCGAGCCCGGCAGCCCACCCGCACCGGTCCACAGCACCTCACCCGCACTGGTGAGTTCGTCCAACATCGAGGGCTGGTAGTCGCGCACCCGCGCCGGGAGGACCAGGGTCTCCAGCGCCGATGCCGGGACGAGCGCCCCAGCGAGTTGCTCCACAACGGTGAGCACACCGTCCACACCGGACAGTCGCGGGCCGACACCCTGCCAGAGCGGCAGGAATCGCCCGAACGTCTGCGGCTCGACCGGCTCGACTTCCTTGCGCAGGGCGGCCAACGAGCGCCGGCGGATCATCCGCAGGACGTCGGTGTCGCACCATTCCAGCCCGGTTCCTTGCGGCCGGAACTCGCCACTGGTGATCCGGCCGCTACCCGACAGCCGGCTCAGCGTCGCGTTGACGACGGCGACCCCCAGCCCAAGACGCCCGGCGCAGTGCTCGGCATGGAACGGCCCGTGCGTACGGGCGAAGCGGCCGACGAGATCACCGACCGGGTCTGCTACGGGCTCGGTGAAGACCTCGGGTACGCCGACCGGCAGCGCCACACCCAGTGCGTCGCGCAGTCGCCCGGCGTCCTCGATCGCCGCGAAGCGGTCCTCACCGGCTATCCGGACCGGCAGGATTCGGCGCGCCGCGACCAATTCTTCCAACCAAGCATCCGCGATCCCGCGAGCGGCGGCCTCGTCACTGCGCAGATCACCAACCAGCCGGAAGAGGTCAGCAGCGCCGTCCAGGTCCCGCGGATGCCGGTCGGGTGGTAGCCGCTGCACTTCGTTCTCGACCTCCAACAGCGAGGTCAGGTCGAGCAGTTCACGGAGCTCGGCTTGACCGAGCAGTTCGGCCAGCAGCGTGTTGTCCAATGCCAAGGCCTGGGCGCGTCGCTCGGCCAGCGGTGCGTCGCCGTCGTATATGAAGGCGCCGACATAGCCGAACAGCAATGACTGCGCGAACGGCGAAGCGTTCTCCGTCTCCACGTCGACAACCCGGATCCGACGCGATGTGATGTCCCGCATCAAGGTGACCAGGCCGGCCACGTCGTACACGTCCTGAAGGCATTCGCGTACGGTCTCGAGCACGATCGGAAACGACCCGTAATCACTTGCCACCCCAAGCAATTGAGCGGCGCGTTGGCGTTGCTGCCAGAGCGGGGTGCGGCGTCGCGGGTCACGGCGGGGCAGCAGCAGCGCCCGGGCGGCGCACTCGCGGAATCGGGAGGCGAACAGCGCCGACCCCCCGACCTCGGCGGTGACCGCCGCCTCCACGTCATCCGGGTCGAGCAGGATCAACGTGGCCGATGGCGCTTCTCCGGTCGTGTCCGGCAGTCGCAACACGATCCCGTCGTCGGAGTGCATGGCCACGACGTCGGTACCTAGTTGCTCGCGCAACCGAGCGGTCAGGACGAGCGCCCACGGGGCATTGACCGGCGCCCCGAACGGGGAGTGCACGACCAGTCGCCAGTCGCCGAGTTCGTCGCGGAAGCGCTCGACCACCATCGTGCGGTCATCAGGTAGGTGGCCCGTCGCCTCGGTCTGGTCGCGGAGGTAGGCGAGCAGGTTGTCGGTCGCCCAGGCGTCCAGCCCGGCCTCGCCCAGCCGGCCGCGGGCCCGGTCCTGTGCGCCGTCGCGCTGGTTGCCGACCTCGCGGAGAAACGCCCCGACGGCGCGGCCGAGCTCCAGCGGACGTCCGGGTGCGTCCCCGTGCCAGAACGGCATCTTCCCCGGCTGCCCAGGTGCGGGACTGACCAGGACCCGATCGTGGGTGATGTCCTCGATCCGCCATGAAGAGGAGCCGAGCAGGAACACGTCGCCGTTGCGGGACTCGTAGACCATCTCCTCGTCGAGTTCGCCGACCCGGCGGCCCACCGTCCCTGGTTCGCCGACCAGGAACACGCCAAACATCCCGCGGTCGGGGATCGTGCCGCCGCTGGTCACCGCCAGTCGCTGCGCCCCGGCCCGGGCGGTGACCGTGTCGGTGCCCCGGTCCCAGGTGACCCGCGGGCGGAGTTCGGCGAAGGCGTCGGAGGGATACCTGCCGGCGAGCATGTCCAGAACTGCGTGCAGCGCCGATTCCGGGAGCCCGGCGTATGGCGCAGCTCGCCGTACGAGGGCTCCGATTTCGTCGACGGTCAGCGGGCCGAGCGCCACCATCGCGACGATCTGCTGGGCCAGCACGTCCAACGGATTGCGCTGATACCGCAGCGATTCGATCTGGCCGGCCTGCATCCGTTCGGCCACAACCGCCGTCTGGAGCAGGTCGCCGCGGAACTTCGGGAACAGCACGCCACTGCTCACCGCCCCCACCTGGTGCCCGGCCCGCCCGACCCGCTGCAGCCCCGACGCGACCGTGGGCGGAGACTCCACTTGGATCACCAGGTCGACGGCGCCCATGTCGATGCCGAGTTCCAGGCTCGAGGTGGCGACGACGGCGGGCAGCCGGCCGGACTTGAGCGCCTCCTCCACCACGGCCCGCTGCTCACGGGAGACCGAGCCGTGGTGGGCCGCCGCTACCGGGATGAAACCGGCCGGTTGGGCAGCGCCGATCCCGGCTTGGGCCATCAGTTGAGTCGGCATCTGTTGCGGATCGTCGACCTCGATGCCGGCCCGGGTGGCGGCCAGTTCGTTGAGCCGGGAGGTCAGTCGCTCGGCCAGCCGCCGGGAGTTGACGAACACGATCGTGCTGCGATGGGCCTCGACCAGATCGAGGACACGTTCCTCGACGTGCGGCCAGATGCTCGTACGAGGCTGCGAGCCGGCCGCCGATCCGGCGAGTTCGCCGGTCTCGGCGCCGAGTTCGGCGAGATCCTCGACCGGGACGACGACCGACAGCTCGACCTGCTTGTCCACCGGCGGAGCCACCACCTGGACCGGTCGACCGCCGGCGAGGAAGGTCGCCACCTCGTCGATCGGCCGCACGGTCGCCGACAGGCCGATCCGCTGCGCCGGTCGGTCGAGCAGATCGTCCAGGCGCTCGAGGGACAGCGCCAGGTGCGTGCCGCGCTTGCTCGGCAGCACCGCATGGACCTCGTCGAGGATCACCGTTGTGACCGCGCGCAAGGCTTCCCGAGCGCTGCTGGTCAAGATCAAGAATAGCGACTCGGGGGTGGTGATGAGGATGTCCGCGCCGTGCCTGGCAAAGGCGCGTCGCTGCTCGGGCGCGGTGTCTCCGGATCGAATGGCGACCTCGATGCCCGGCGGTGCCTCCCCGAGCCGAGCCGCGGCTTGACCGATGCCGGCCAACGGAGCTCGCAGGTTGCGTTCGACGTCCACGGCCAACGCTTTGAGGGGGGAGATGTAGAGCACCCGACACCGGGCCTCCGGGACGGGCGGCGGGTCAGACCGCGCGCCGCGGCGGCGCGCCACCCGTGGGGGAAGCGGATGACTGGTGAGTTGGTCGATCGACCAGAGGAACGCTGCAAGAGTCTTGCCTGAACCGGTCGGGGCCACCACCAGGGTGTGCGCCCCCCCGGAGATCGACTCCCACGCAGCGATCTGTGCGCTGGTCGGAGCCGCGAACGCGCCGCGAAACCAGGCACGGGTGGCTGGTCCGAACCGATCCAGAGAACTCACCTGGTCATCCTCGCCCAGAGATCGGACAACGGGTCGGCCAGTCCTTCACGTGCGCAAGACACGGGGAAGGGTCACAATCTGTTGGTGAGCAGTTCTTCGACTCCTACCCGGCCTCGTTCCAGCCGGCGCCGTGGTCTGCGTACGGTCTTGTTCTTGGGACTGGCCGTCGTGTTGAGCGGTTGTCTCAAGTACGACCTGACCCTGGTCGTCGGCGAGGACGACACGTTGGACGGCACGTTGATCGTCGCCGTGGCTCGTGAGTTCGCGGTGGGGCAGGACATCTTCGGGCGGTCCGGGGAGCTGACCCCCTCGCAGGGGTCGGTCACCAAGGAGGCCTACGAGGACGCCGACTACGTGGGCACCAGGTATGCCATCAGCGGAGTTCCGATCTCGGAGATCGACGCGCTGTCCTCCGACAGCAACACCCGGTTCGCGCTCACCCACGAAGGCGATGAGTACCTGCTCGATGCCAGTCTGGATTTCAATCTCGCCGGCCCCGACACGGTGCCGACCGACAACAGCTTCACCGCAATGGTGTCGATGACCTTTCCTGGGGCGGTCATCGAGTCCAACGGCGCGATCCAGGGCAACACTGTCGTCTGGGCGCAGTTGCGTCCGGACGCCGACAACACGCTGACCGCACGGGCCAGTGCTATCGCCAATGGTGAGGCCGGTACTGCCTCGGACTCCGGCATCGCTTGGTGGATATGGGCGCTCGGTGGCCTCGGCTTGCTCCTCGTGGCCGCCCTTGTGACCGTCCTTCTTCTGGGTCGGCGTCGAGCGGCCACGGCAGCCCGGGCAGCTGAGGCAGAGGCGGCCACCCACGGAGAGCCGGGACAGCCGGGACGGTACGACGAGTACGGGACCTGGGTGCCCCAGGCGGGCTATGGGCAGGAGAGCGGCTACTACGACTCAGGCCAAGGCGACGGGTACGGCTCGTACTACGACACGCCGGAGGGCACGTACGGTGACACATACTCCGGCGAGGCGTATCCGCACCACTCGTACGGGGGGAGCTACGGCACGTCGTCCGGCGAGGCCTACGGCGGTCCTCCGGGAACGCGGCCGTACCCGCAGGTCGGCCCACCGCACGGCGACAACTCCGGGCAGACGGTAGTCGGCGCTCCAGACAGCTCTGCGCCGCATGGATGGTCACCTAGGCCGCCTACTTAGTGCTAGCCGACGGTTACCCGGCGGTAGGAACGGGTTCGCCCGCTGGCACACTCGAGGTCATGAAAAGCACGTTGTATGACGTCGAGCACACCGCTTTCCGGAAGATGACCCGCGGCTTCCTGGCCAGGTACGTCGTGCCCTTCCACGATCAATGGGAATCAGACGGGATCGTCGACCGGGACATCTGGACACAGGCCGGCCAACAGGGACTGCTCGGGACCGACGTCGACGCTGCCTACGGCGGCGGGGGCGTACGAGATTTCCGGTACAACGCGGTCGTCGGCGAGGAGCTCGTCCGGATCGGCGCGAGCGGGGTCGGTTTCGGTGTGCACAACGACGTCGTCGCTCCGTACCTGACGAGCCTGACCACCGAGGAGCAGAAGCAGCGGTGGCTACCCGGATTCTGCTCGGGCGAGATCATCACCGCGATCGCGATGAGCGAACCCTCGGCGGGCAGTGACCTGCAGGGCATCAGGACGACGGCCCGTCGGGACGGGACCGACTACCTCCTGAATGGGTCGAAGACCTTCATCACGAACGGGATCCTGTCCGATCTGGTCATAGTCGTTGCCCACACAGATCCGGACAGATCTGGGGCGCAAGGTATCTCACTGCTCGCCGTCGAGCGGGGAATGCCAGGCTTCGAACGCGGTCGCAACCTGGACAAGGTCGGCCTCAAGGCCCAGGACACCGCCGAGTTGTTCTTCGACGACGTACGGCTACCGGCTGAGAACCTGATCGGCAGGGAGAACAGCGGCTTCGTCCACCTCATGGAGAAGCTTCCGCAGGAGCGACTCTCCATTGCCGTCCTGGCCGTGGCCGGCTGTGAGCGGATGATCGAGACCACCTTGGACTACGTCAAGAGCCGCACAGCCTTCGGGCGCCCGATCGGCAGCTTCCAGAACAGCAGATTCACCCTTGCCGATCTGGCTACCAAGACCCAGATCGCCAGGGTGTTCGTGGACCGGTGCGTGGTCGCGCACAACACCGGCGAATTGAGCGCCATCGACGCTGCCATGGCGAAGTACTGGACGACCGACCTGCAGAACACCGTGGCCGACGCCTGTCTGCAATTGCACGGGGGATACGGGTACATGAGCGAGTACCCCATCTCGAAGGCCTGGCGGGACAGCCGGGTGCAGTCCATCTACGGCGGCACCAACGAGATCATGAAGGAGATCATCGGCCGCAGCATGGGGCTCTAGTCGACGCTCCCGGTCACCACTGGGGCGCTCAGTCCCGGTCGTTGCGCCTGCGGTAGGCCAGGATGAGGAACACCAACGCGCCGATCAGGACAAGCGCAGTCACGACTTGCCACAGCAGGTTGTCCGTCCCGCCGATGTCCATGCCGTGATCGTGCCACGCCCCTCGTAGTCTCGGGGAGGTGCGGATGACCGAGTTCTGGGACCAGATGAACGCGCAGTTCGGACCTGCCTACGCCGAGTCCGTCGCCCAGGACCACGTCTCGGCGCGGTTGGACGGTCGAACCGCTGCCCAGGCGGTGGAGGACGGCGAGCCGTACAAGAGAGTCTGGCTGGCGATCTGCGGCGACTTCGAACTGCCGCCCCGGGTCCGCTGACGATCTGGATGCGGACGTACGGCGTGTCGCTGTTGGTCGAACACGTGTTCGGATAGCGTCCTCCACAGGCCGCAACACGTTGTCCCCAGATCGCTCGGAGACCGCGGTTGTGTCGGTGGCCGGCCGTAGCGTCGTGTTCAGTCCCCGGGTACGGGGAGCGCGACCCGAAACGAAGGTGGGAGCACGATGGCAGGACTCGACCGGGACAAGGCGCTGGACATGGCTTTGGCCAACATCGAGAAGCAGTACGGCAAGGGTTCGGTCATGCGCCTGGGTGATGACCAGCGCCCGGCGATGAAGGTCATCCCGACCGGCTCCATCGCCTTAGACGTCGCGCTCGGCGTCGGCGGCCTGCCGCGCGGACGGGTCATCGAGATATACGGACCGGAGTCGAGTGGGAAAACCACCGTGGCTTTGCACGCCGTGGCCAGTGCTCAAGCCGCCGGTGGCATCGCCGCGTTCATCGACGCCGAACACGCGCTGGATCCGGACTATGCCAAAGCGCTCGGCGTCGACACCGATGCGCTGCTGGTCTCCCAGCCGGATACCGGCGAGCAGGCCCTCGAGATCACTGACATGCTGGTGCGCTCCGGCGCGCTGGACATCGTGGTCATCGACTCGGTCGCCGCACTCGTGCCCCGCGCCGAGATCGAGGGCGAGATGGGGGATAGCCACGTCGGTCTGCAGGCCCGGCTGATGAGTCAGGCGCTGCGCAAACTGACTGGCGCACTAAGCAATTCGGGTACCACTCTGATCTTCATCAACCAGCTTCGGGAAAAAATAGGAGTGATGTTCGGATGTCTTTCTTACGGCACTCGGGTGTGTCTCGCGGACGGTACGACGGAGAAGATCGGCAAGATCGTCAACCAGAAACTGCCGGTTGAGGTGTTGGCCTACGACCCCGTGGAAGACAAGATCGTTCCTCGCAAGGTCGTGAACTGGTTCGACAACGGCGTCACCGAAGAGTTCCTCCAGTTCACCGTCGAGAAGTCCGGCGGTAACGGCCGCTCGCAGTTCGCAGCGACAGCCAACCACCAGATCCGGACGCCAGGTGGATGGCGAGAAGCCGGCGAGTTGATGTCCGGTGATCGGGTCATGGCCGCGGAGACGCACCGGCTCAGCGAGGTGCAATGGCAGGTTGTCCTGGGTTCGCTGATGGGCGACGGAAACCTCTCGCCGAACCGTCGGGATCGGAACGGTGTCCGGTTCCGGCTAGGACACGGCGCCCGCCAGGCGCCTTACCTCGACTGGAAGGTCGGAATGCTCGGCAATATCGACTGTTCTCGGCGCATAGATCATCGGGGTGCGGTCTTCGCAGACTTCACCCCGTTGGCCGAGCTAGGTGAGCTGCAGCGCGCCGTCTACTTCGGGGATGGTCGCAAGACGCTGTCCTGGGACTACTTGAAGTCGTTGACTCCGCTCGCGTTGGCGATCTGGTACATGGACGACGGCAGCTTCACGATGCGCTCCAAGGGAGTACAGACACGTACCGCCGGCGGGAGCGGGCGGGTGCAGTTCGGCCTCGAAGCCATGTCCGAGGGATCACGGGACCGGGTGGTCGCTTATCTCCGGGACACTCACAAGCTCGACGTCACCTGGCGGCGGGCCGGCGCGCGGGGCCAGGCAGTTCTGACCTTTGACACCGCCGCCTCTGCGCGATTCCAGGAAATCGTGGCTCCTTATGTTCACCCGTCGATGGACTACAAGCTGCTGCCACGGCTGCGTGGTCAGTTCGCCGTCGAGCCGGAGTTCTCGGAGCCAACCATTCGCCCGGTTCCCGCGCGGGTCCTGGACATCCACGTCAAGCCGAAGACACGTTCGATGCATCGGTTCGACATCGAGGTGGAGGATTCACACAATTACCTGGCCGACGGGGTGATCGTGCACAACAGCCCGGAGACCACGACTGGTGGCAAGGCGCTGAAGTTCTATGCCTCCGTCCGGCTGGATGTCCGGCGGATCGAGACGCTCAAGGACGGCACCGACGCGGTCGGAAACCGCACCCGGATCAAGGTTGTGAAGAACAAGTGCAGCCCACCATTCAAACAAGCAGAGTTCGACATAATTTATGGCCAGGGAATCAGTCGTGAGGGCTCGCTGATCGATGTGGGTGTCGAGCAGGGATTCATTCGTAAGGCAGGTGCTTGGTACACCTACGACGGTGACCAGCTCGGTCAGGGTAAGGAGAACGCGCGGGCGTTCATGCGGGACAACCCTGATCTGGCCGACGAAATCGAGAAGAAGATCAAGGAGAAGTTGGGCATCGGGCCGGTACTCGATGTCGACGCCCCGATAGCCGTCGCACCAGTCGACTTCTGAGCCGATGAGCAGGGCGGCTGGCGGTACGTCACGGGGCCGCCGGGGCAGTGGTACCCGTGGCGGGCGTGACCGGTCTGACGTGGACGCGCCCGGCGGTCACCCGGGAGATCCTCCGGGCGACCCGGAGTCGGTCGCCCGGTCCATCTGTCTCAAGCTGCTCACGATGTCACCGAAGTCCAGAGCGCAGTTAGCGGATGCCCTGGCGGCCAAGGGCGTTCCCCACGCGGCAGCCGAGGCGGTACTGGATCGCTACACCGAGGTCGGCCTGATCGACGATTCGGCATTTGCGCAGGCCTGGGTCAGCACCCGGCAGACCGGGCGTGGCCTGGCCACCCTGGCGCTGGCTCAGGAATTGCATCGCAAGGGAATCGACAAGGACACCGCCGGTGCCGCGCTGGCCACCATCGCGCCGGATGCCGAGAAAGCCTCGGCGCGAGTGCTGGTTCAGCGCAAGCTACGCAGCATGCGCGGTCTCGAACCTTCGGTCGCGACGCGGCGACTGCTCGGAATGCTGGCTCGCAAGGGGTACCCGTCAGATGTTGCATTCCGGGTGATCCGCGACGAGATGCAGAGCCCGGAACTGTGGCGCGATGAGTAGGCCGCGAGCACGTCGGGCGCAGCCGCTGTAGCCGCTGTTGCCGGTTGCGGTCAGACCGCGCCGAGACCACCGCCGCCGGCAGCGAACTGTTCGGCGGTCAGCGGAAGTGTTTCGCCGTCGGGCGACTTCTTACTACGTGCCAGTCGCTTGTCCAGCCATCTGGCGAAGGCGGACAGAATCACGTTCACCAGGATGTAGATCAGTGCAGCTGCCACGTAGATCTGGAAGGAATACTGGTCCCCGAATGAGAGACGGAAGAACTCCACCAGGCTGCGCGCCGAACGCAGCAACTCGAAATAGCCGATGATGAATCCGAGGGAGGAGTCCTTGAGCAGGACGACCAACTGGGCGATCAGCACCGGCAGCATCCGCCGAATGGCCTGAGGCAGCAGGACGAAGGTCATCACCTGCCATTTGCGCATGCCGATGCCGAAGGCCGCCTCACTCTGCCCCTTGTCGATGGACAGAATGCCGGCTCGGACGATCTCGGCGATGACGGCCATGTTGTAGAGCGTCAAGCCGGTGACCAACGCCGCGAAGGCGCTGATCGGAAGCCCCAGCGTCGGGGCCACGAAGAAGACCGCGAAGATGAGAACGAGCAGCGGCACGGCCCGGAAAAATTCGATGATCGTGGCGACCGGGATCCGAACCCAGCGGTGGTCGGAGAGTCGGCCGATGGCCAGCAGCGCTCCCAAGACTGTTGCCAGCACCATCCCGAGCGCGGCGACCTGCAAGGTCGCGACCAGACCGCGCAGCAACGCCTGCGGAACCGCTGCTCGCGTGTCGAACAGAATCGCCCAGCGCTGTGCCTCGAGCTGGCCATTGCCCGCGAGCTTGAGAAGTACGTAGGTGATCAGCCCGAAAATCAGCGCGACCCCGACGACGGTTCCGATCAGGTTCCGTCGCCGAGCCTTGGGGCCTGGCACGTCGAAAAGAATGGGCGCGGTCATCGTAGGATCGCCGCCCGTTTCTCGAGCCGGCTGACCGCATAGGCCGACGGCAAGGTGATGAGCAGGTAGGCGAGAACGATCCCGATCAGTGTGGCGAGCAGTTCGTCCGCGGCGGCGTTGGCCAGGCGGGGCAGCAGCGACGAGAGCTCAGGAATGAAGAACCCGGCCGCGATGGAGGTGTTCTTCACCATCGCGATCCACACATTGCCCAGCGGTGGCACGACCGTCCGGAAGGCCTGCGGCAGGACCACCTCGCGCAGAGACTGGCTGAACGTCAACCCAATGGCGCGCGCTGCCTCGGCCTGACCAGCCGAGATGGAGTTGATCCCCGAGCGAATCGCCTCGCAGACGAAGGCAGCGGTGTAGAGGCCGACCGACAGGACCGCGCCGGGCAGCGGTGAGACGACGGTGTCGATCTGCGGGAGGCCAAAGATGATGAAGAAGAAGACCACGGTCAGTGGGGTATTGCGGAACACCTCCACGTAGAAGGTGGCCAGGCCGCGCAGCGGCGGAACCGGACTGACCCGCATGGCTGCCAACACGGTTCCGAGTACCAGCGCGAGGAGTCCGGCCAGGAGTGAGATCAGCAGGGTTAGACCCATGGCGTCGACGAAGAGGCCGAAGTTGTCGATCAGGAAGTCCAAGGCACCTCCACTCGGCTGCCGTCAGAATCTGGATGCTGCGCCACGCGGCGGCTAAGGCACGACCGCGCGGTGGCCGGTCCGAGGACCGGCCACCGCGCGCGTGCGCTGAACTAGCTGGTGTACCGATCCACCGACGGCGGCTCGGGTGCCTCGGTGTCGGTGATAGCACCGACGGTCGAGTCGTAGGCCTCGGCCCAGGCGCCACTCTCGTAGGCGTCTTCCAGGACGTCGTTGATGAAGTCTCGGAAGTCGTCGTCATCGAGCGCGAGCCCGATGCCGTAGGGCTCCTCGGTGAACGGTGCGCCCACCAGTTCGAAGCTCTCCGGGTCGGTGGAGACGAAGGCGGTGAGGATCACGTTGTCCGTTGTCACCGCGACGACCTCGCCGTTCTTGAGCTGGTCGGCGCACTTGGAGTACACGTCGGTGGTTATCAGGTTGACCTCCGGGAAGTTCGTCCGGATGTTCTCAGCCGGGGTCGAACCCTCGACCGAGCACACGGTCTTTCCGGCCAGATCGTCTGGCCCGGTGATGCCTTCCGGGTTGCCTGCGGCCACCATGATGTCCTGACCGGCGACGTAGTACGGGCCGGCGAAGGACACCAGTTGTTTGCGCTCGTCGTTGATCGTGTACGTCGCAACCACGATGTCGACCGAGCCGTTCTGGATGAACGGTTCACGGTTGGCCGACACGGATTCGGTGAAGGTGACCCCGTCCTCGGGGATGCCCAGCGCCGCGGCGACCAGATAGGCAATCTCGACGTCGAATCCCTCAGGCTTGTCAGTCGTCGGGTTCAGCAGCCCGAAGCCCGGCTGGTCGAACTTCGTCCCGACCGACAGGGCACCGGCCTCGTTGAGTTCGGCCATCGTCGAGCCTTCGGGGAAGCTCACCTCCTCGGCGACGGTGGGCGCCGCGGATTCTTCCTGTTCAGCCTCGTTACCAGCATCGCTGCCACCACATCCTGCGACGAACAGACTGAACGCCGCCACAGCGGCGAGTCGTCGTACTCTCATGAAACCGTCCTCCTTGTTGGTGATGCATGTTCAGTTGATATGCGCCGCACCGGCTGGGACGGCCACCTACGTCAGTGCGTCAGGATCTTCGACAGGAAACTCTTGGCCCGGTCGCTGCTCGGATTGGTGAAGAACTCGTCCGGCGTGGTCTCTTCGACGATGTGCCCGCCGTCCATGAAGACGACCCGGTTCGCGGCCCGTCGGGCGAAACCCATCTCGTGGGTGATCACGACCATGGTCATGCCGTCCTTGGCCAACTGGGTCATCACGTCGAGGACCTCGTTGATCATCTCCGGGTCCAGCGCCGAGGTCGGCTCGTCGAAGAGCATCACCTTCGGATCCATGGCCAGCGCACGGGCAATGGCGACCCGCTGCTGTTGTCCGCCGGAGAGTTGCGCAGGGAACTTGTCGGCCTGTTCGGCGATGCCGACCCGATCCAACAACTCCTTGGCCCGGGCGCGGGCTTGATCCCTGGACTGCTTGCGGACCTTGATCGGACCCAGTGTCACGTTGTCCAAGATCGTCTTGTGCGCGAACAGGTTGAAGCTCTGGAAGACCATCCCGACCTCGCTGCGCAACCGGGC
>Ga0136616_10000998_pt1 | contig 14467 bp, 15 predicted proteins | sample AntDrymUQ2992106_2_FD_106648 | JGI IMG/M metagenome (GOLD analysis project Ga0136616, IMG submission 106648) | Polar desert sand microbial communities from Dry Valleys, Antarctica - metaG UQ299 (21.06) | ecosystem: Environmental > Terrestrial > Soil > Desert | place: Antarctica: Dry Valley...
CGCGCTCGCGTTGGCCGGCGTGGCGATGGTGGCCGGCGCCGGCGGGTCGGGCGCCTCGCTGGGCGGAGACCTGATCGTGCTCGCCTCCGTGGTCCTCTCGGCGGCGTTCGTGGTCGGCCAGCCGCGCCTGCTCGCGGACCGCGATCCGGCCGCCGTCACCGCGGTCCAGTTCGCCGCCGCCGCGCTCGTCGCCGTGCCGTTCGCCCTCGTCTTCGAGGGCGTGCCGGCGGCCTCCGGCTCCGCGGCGCCCGTGATCGGCGTGGTGGCGCTCGTGCTGGTAGGCACCCTGCTGCCGTTCTGGCTGTTCGCCTACGGCCAGGCGCGCGTCCCGGCCCAGGCGGCGGGCGCGTTCCTGAACCTCGAGCCGCTCGTCGGCGCCGCCGCCGGCTGGCTGGCGTTCGGCGAGGCTCTCGCCGCGGCCCAGCTCGCCGGCGCGGTCGCGGTCCTCGGCGGGATCGCCTTGAGCATGCTGCCCGAACGCCGGCGCCGCCCGCGTGGCCGGCCGCGCGCCCTGCTCGGCACCGGCTGAGGCACACCGTCGGCGGCCGCGCACACTTCATTCCGCTGCACAAAGGGGTCAGACCCCTGGTCGGCGTGGCAGGATCCGGCGCGTGATCGCGGTCTTCGGCGGCCACGACGACACGCTCACCCGGGAGGACGCCGATCGGTTCGTCAGCGGGCGCGAGGGAGGGCACGTCGACCTGCCCCGTGCCCACGCCGGTGGGCTCGCGGGCGGGATCCTCGCCGTGTTCACGCGTGTCAGAGGACGGTGCCCGTGCTCAGGGCCTCGCCCAGGCCTCCGCGAGGTGGACGATGACGGCGGCCGCGGAGGCCATGTCCTGCAGCGAGGCCCACTCGCGCACGGAGTGGTACTCGTGGCCGCCGGTGAACAGGTTGGGGGTGGGCAGGCCGCGCGCGCTCAGCACGGAGCCGTCGGTGCCGCCGCGGATCGGGATGCGCACCGGCTCGATCCCTTCCGCGCGCAGGGCGCGCTCCGCCCGCGCGACGACGTCGGGGAAGCCCTCGAGGTGGCGGCGCATGTTCGGGTACTGCGGCTGGACCTCGAACGCGAGCCGCGCGCGCGGCTCGACGCCCACGACCTCCTCGGCGGTGCGCCGGACCAGCGCGACGTGCTGCTCGAGCAGGTCGTCCTCGAAGTCCCGCACGTTCATGCGCACGACGGCGCGGCCCGCGCTGGCGCGGACCTCGAACGGGTGGACGAACCCCTCGCGCTCGGAGGTCGTCTCCGGCGTCAGCGTGTCCGCCGGCAGCGCCGCGAGCACGCGCGCGGCCAGCCGCGCGGCGTTGACGAGCCTGCCGGCGGCCCACCCGGTGTGCACGTCCACGCCGTCGATCGTGATCGTCACCTGGACGCCGGTGAACGTCTCGTCCTGCAGCTCGCCGGGCTGGGAGCCGTCGAGCGTGTACGCGCAGGCGGCGCCGAACCGCTCCACGTCGAACAGCGTCGCCCCCTCGCCGACCTCCTCGTCGGGCGTGAAGGCGATCCGCAGGGTCGGACGCGGCCGCTCGGGATGGGCGGCGAGGTGGGCCACGGCGGCCATGATCTCCGCCACGCCCGCCTTGTCGTCCGCGCCGAGCAGCGTGTCGCCGCTGGAGGTGACGACGTCGTGGCCGGCCTTGGCGCCGAGCACGGGCATGTCGGCGGGGTCGAGCACGGTGGCGCCGCGCGGCAGCTGCACCGTGGCGCCGTCGTAGCCGCGGTGCACGATCGGCTCGACGCCGCCGCCCGGCGCGTCCGGGCTCGTGTCGACGTGGGCGATGAGGCCGATCACCGGCGCGTCGCCGTCCACGGTCGCCGGCAGCGTCGCGTACACGTAGCCGTGCTCGTCGAGCGACGCGTCGTGCAGGCCGATCTCCCGCAGCTCGCCGACGAGCATGCGCGAGAGGTCCAGCTGGCCCGGTGTGCTGGGGCTCTGCGAGCGGTCGCGGGCGGACTGGGTGTCGACTCGCACGTAGCGCAGGAAGCGCTCCAGCAGGTCCTCGGCCAGCCCCTCGGCGAGCGGCGAGCTGTACGGCGCGTCCATCGGCGGGTCATAGCAGCCCCGTGGGGGGTGGCCGTACCCGGGCGGCGGCCGGCCGCACGTCGATTCGCAGGCCTGCACCCGCCCGGGCGCCGCCGGCGGGTGCGAGAGTCCTTGCATCGCACCACCCCCGGATCGGAAGCCCACCCACCCAGGTGACACGATGAACTCCCTCCTCCACATCCACCACGCCAACGCCGTCGACCGCCAGCGCCGGCGCTCGATCCGCCGCCCGCGACGCGCGAGCTGACGAGGACCACGGCCATGCTCCGCTCCGCACCCGCCGCGCACCTGTTCTCCACTCCGGTCGTTCGCGAGCTGCCGCGCCCCATCCCTCGCGGGCTCGGCAGCACCGCCTGGTAGCGCTTCCCCCGCCGGCCGCCGGCCGCCGTCCCGCGAACGCGAGACGGGGGGCCGACGTCGTTCGTGCGGCCTGACCTGCAGGCGGCCGGTCGACGCCGACCCGTTCCGGACGTGCGCGCGGTCCCGCGCGCTCGGCCGCTCAGCCGACTTGCGGGCCAGAGAGGCGGGCGCGGAAGCTGGCGATCTCGGTCACGGCGGCGCCCACGTAGGCGGCGCGGTAGGCGTCGATCTCGCGCTGGAGGTCGGCGACGTAGGCCGGGATCGCGGAAGCGCCCCACTCGAGCGCGGCGGCGCGCTCTTCGGCGAGCGCGTCGAGGTGGCTGCGGATCTCGGTGGTGGTCATCGTGCGTGAAGCCTTCCAGCGCCGCCCCCGGCGGCCGAGGGGGCTCGCCGGTGTCCTGCCTGCGCCTCACCGCACTGTGACGGTGCGGCTGCCCGGCCCCCGTGAAGGGTTCGTTACCGTCCGCCGCCGATGGCTCCCTACGCGATCATGGGCGTGGTCAACGTCACGCCCGACTCGTTCTCGGACGGCGGCCGCTTCGCGGACGCCGCGGCGGCCGTCGCCCACGCCGCCCGGCTCGTCGAGGAGGGCGCGCAGATCGTCGACGTCGGCGGCGAGTCCACGCGCCCCGGCGCCGACCCCGTCGCGGTCGAGGCGGAGCTGGAGCGCGTTCTGCCGGTGATCGCCGGCGCGGCGAGACTGGGGGCGCAGGTCTCCGTCGACACCATGAAGCTCGCGGTCGCCGAGGCCGCCGTCGAGGCCGGCGCCAGCTACGTCAACGACGTCACCGCCTTCCGGCACGAGCCCGCGCTCGCCGGCCTGGTCGCCGACCGCGGCCTGGACTGCTGCCTGATGCACATGCTCGGCGAGCCGCGGACGATGCAGGCGGACCCGCACTACGAGGACGTGGTCTCCGAGGTCAAGGCGTTCCTGGAGGAGCGGCTGGCCGCCGCCGTCGCGGCCGGCGTGCCCGAGGAGCGCGTGCAGCTGGACCCGGGGATCGGCTTCGGCAAGACCGTCGCGCACAACCTCGAGCTGCTGCGCCGGCTGGAGGAGATCGTCGCGATCGGCCGCCCCGTCGTGCTCGGCACCTCGCGCAAGCGCTTCATCGGCGCGATCACCGGCCGCGTGGCCGCCGCCGACCGCGTGCACGGCACCGTCGCCACCTGCGTGCTCGGGCTCGAGCGCGGCGCCCGCGTGTTCCGCGTCCACGACGTCGCCGCCGTCGCGGACGGGCTCGCCGTGGCGGCTGCTACCTTGCTCCGCGTGCCCGCGGCGACGCCACCGTCACCGTCGAACCGGGCGTCTGGCTGACGCTCGTGCCGGATGGCTCCTGACGACCCCGATCGCTACGAGGACGAGGACGACGAGGACCTGTCCGACGACGAGGACGAGGAGGGCCCGGAGGTCGGGGTCACCGTCGAGGTCGTCGGGCTCTCCCTCTACACGCACCACGGCGTCACCGCCGCCGAGCGCGAGATCGGCCAGCGGCTGGTGCTCGACGTCCGCTTCGACGTCGGCGAGCCGGACGCGCTGATCACCGACCGCGTCGAGGACACCGTCGACTACGGCGAGGTCTGCCAGGTGATCGCGCTGATCGCCCAGCAGCGCTCCTACAAGACGCTCGAGCGGCTGTGCGCGGTGATCGCCGACCGGCTGGCCTCGCAGTTCGGCGCCGAGAGCGTCACCGTCAAGGCCTCCAAGCCCGAGCCCCCGATCCCGCTCCCGGTGGAGGAGGTCTCGGTCGAGGTCTGGCGCGAGGAGCGATGACTCACTAACCTAGGAGGCATGGCTGTCGAGCCCCGCATCCGCAAGTCGGCCGACGAGCGCCGCGAGGAGATCCTCGCCGTCGCGCTGCGCCACTTCGCCGTGGGCGGCTTCCACGGCACCTCGACCGAGGTGATCGCGCGCGAGGCGGGCATCTCGCAGCCCTATCTGTTCCGGCTGTTCCGCACCAAGCGCGAGCTGTTCGTGGGCTGCTGCGACCGTGCCGACGACAAGCTGCTCGAGGTGTTCCGGCACGCCGCCGCGAGCGCCGGCACGTCCGAGGAGCGCCTGCACGCGATGGGCAAGGCCTACGTCGACGAGCTGCTGCCCGACCGCCACGCGATCCTCATGCAGATGCAGGGCTACGTCGCCTCCGTGGACCCGGAGGTGCAGGCGCACGTGCGCGCCGCGTTCGGCCGCGTCGTGGCCGAGGTCACGCGGCTCTCGGGCGCGGCGCCGCAGGACGTCTGGAAGTTCTTCGCGCACGGCATGCTGCTCAACGTCACGGCTGCGCTGGACCTCGCCGCGATCGCCGGCGAGAGCCCGTGGGCGGCGGCCTGGTCGCAGGCGGGCCGGATCACCGGCTACGGCGAGCAGCCGGACCGCTGAGGCGGCATCCCGTGACGCTGGCGGCGGACACCGAGCTCGAGCGGGTGGGGGAGGGTCGCTGGCGCGGCGCGGTGTCCGAGCGCTGGTGGATCCTGCGCGGCCCCTTCGGCGGCTACCTCTCGACGTTCCTGGTGCGCGCGCTGATGGCCGCCGTCGACGATCCGGCGCGGCCGCTGCGCTCGCTGACGGTCCACTTCGTCGACGCGCCGCAGCCCGGGCCGATCGACGTCGCGGTCACGCTCGAGCGCGCCGGGCGCTCCAGCTCGTCGCTGTCGGCGCGACTGGAGCAGCAGGGTCGGCCGGTCGCGCTGGCGCTCGCGGGCTGCGCGATGTGGCGCGAGGGGGAGCCGGAGTGGGTGGACGCGCGGGCGCCCGAGGCGCCGCGGCCGGAGGACTGCCCGCCGGCGGAGCACGGCGACGGGACGCCGCGCTTCTACGACCGCCTCGACGTCCGCTGGGTGCGGGGCGGCGCGCCCGGGCGGCCCTCGAGCCGGGCGCGCAACCTCGCGTGGCTGCGCCTGGCGGAGGGCGGCGCGCTCGACCACCTCGCCGTGACGGCGCTGTCGGACGGCTGGATGCCCGCCGCCTTCTCCAAGCTCGGGCGCTTCGTGATCGTGCCGACGTTCGACCTCACGATCCACTTCCGGTCCCCGCTGCCCGCCGCGGGCGAGTGGCTGCTGGGTGACTACCGCTCGCGCGTCTCGGCCGGCGGGGCGTGGGTGGAGGACGGCGAGCTGTGGGCCGCCGACGGCACCCTGGTGGGACAGTCGCGCCAGCTGGCGATGATCCGCGAGCCGCGGTGACGGTTAAGCTCGGCTACCTCGGCCTGGGCTCCAACGTCGGCGACCGGCGCGCGATGCTGCAGGCGGCGATCGAGGCGCTGTGGAGCCACGGCGTGCAGGTCTTCGCCGCCTCCTCCGTCTACGAGACCGAGCCCGTCGGGGAGATCACCGACCAGCGCGACTTCTACAACGCGTGCGTGCGGATCGAGACCGCACTCGGGCCGCACGAGCTGCTGGACGCCTGCAAGGCGGTGGAGCGCACGCTCGGGCGCAGCCCGGACGGCGTGCGCCACGGGCCGCGCTCGATCGACCTCGACGTGCTGCTGCTCGGCACGCGGGCCCACTCCTCCGAGCGGTTGTCGCTGCCGCATCCCGAGGTGACCTCGCGCCGCTTCGTGCTCGTCCCGCTGCTCGAGCTGGATCCCGGGTTGACGCTGCCGGACGGCACGCGGCTGGCCGACGCGCTGGAGGCGCTCGGCGCGGGGCAGGAGGTCAGGCGCGCCGGGCCCCCGCTCGACGTCGGGGGATGACCGGGCGGCGGTAGCCTTCCGCCCGTGAGAGCGCGGCTGGCGGCGTTCGGGGCGCTGGCGCTGTGCGCCGCGCTCGCCGCGCGCGCCGACGCGGCCACCTACTGCGTCGAGGTCGCGGCGGCCGGCTGCGTGGCGAAGGACACGGCGGCGGACGCGTTCGCGGCGGCGCGCGCGGACGCGGAGCGCGACACGATCCTGCTCGGCCGCCTGAGCGGGGACGGCCCGTTCGCGGACGCCCGCGGGCGGCCCGTGCGGGTGCTCGGCCTCGGCGCCGAGGCCACGCGGCTGCGGGCGGGGTCGACCGGCCTCGCCCTGCGGCTGCTCGATCCCGGCAGCAGCGCCGCCCACCTGCGCCTGGACGGCCTGCTGCAGATCGACGCCGGGGCGGAGCTGCGCTCCGCCGTGGTCGACGGCCGCGTGCGCGTGCGCGGCGGGACGGCCGCGCTGTCGAGCGTCGTGGTGAGCGGGCCCGGGCCCGTGCTGCAGGCCGGCTGCGAGGACGCCACGGCGCGGGTTGCGCTCGACCACGTGACCCTGACCGGCTCGGGCGAGGACGGGGTGAGCGCGGGGTGCGGCGTCGCCGGGCGCTCCATCGCGATCACGGCGGAGAACTCGATCGTGTGGGGCTTCGCGCGCGCCTTCGCGAGCGGACCGGGCGCCGGCGTGGCCGCGGCCTATTCCGCTTACCCGGGCGCGACCGGCGACACCAACCTCGCCGCCGACCCGCTGCTCGCCGGACCGGCTGACGCGCGGCTGCGCCCGGAGTCCCCACTGGTGGACGCGGGGCGCCCCGGCGCGCTCGGCGACGAGGAGTCGCACGAGGACGCGCTCGGGTTCGTTCGCGCGGTCGACGGGAACGGCGACGGCACGCCGCGGCGCGACGTCGGCGCGCTCGAGCTGCAGCCGCCGCCGCCCGCGGTCGCGGCGGGCAACGTGCTCTCCAACCCGGGCGCCGAGGCCGGCACGGCCGCGGAGGACGACACGTCGAGCCCGGCGCCGCCCGCGTGGACGCGGACGGGCGCGTTCACCTTCGTGCGCTACGGGACCGTGGCGGGGCCGTTCCCGTTCCCGAGCCGCCGGGTGGGCGAGGCGCTCGGCGCGGGCGACGCGTTCTTCGCCGGCGGACCGGGCACGGACGGCAGCGCGACCCAGGTCGCCGACCTGCACGACGCGGCGCCGGAGATCGACCGCGGCCGGGGCACCGCGGCCCTGTCGGCGCTGCTCGGCGGCTACCGCTCGAGCGGCGACGGCGCGATCGCCGAGGCGGAGTTCCGGGGGCCCGCCGGCGGCGTGCTGGGCAGCGTGCGGATCGGCCCGGTCGGGGCGGCGGAGCGGGCGGGCGCCTCCACGCTGCTGCCGCGCTCGGTCGAGGCGGCGATCCCGCCGCTGACCCGCACGATCGCGGTGACGCTGCGCTCGACGCCGGCGTCGGGCGGCTACGACGACGCGTACTTCGACGCCGTGGCGCTCGTGCCGCGCATGGACGGCGCGGCGCCGCACGCCGCGCCGCTCGCGGTCACGGGGCGGCGGCTGCGGCCGTTCGCCGGCGTGGCGCTGATCGCGCGGCGGGCGGCGGTCGACTCGCGCCGGCGGGTGTGGGTCCGGATGGCCTGCCCCACCCGCACGGTCGGCCGCTGCCGGGGCGTCGTCACGGTCACCGCCCGGCTCGCCGCCCGCGCGCCGGAGCGGCGGATCGCGAGCCGCCGCTTCGCGCTGCGGCCCGGCCGCGCTCGCCGACTGCCGATCCGGCTCACCCGCGCGGCACGGCGCGCGATCGGCGAGCGGCGCCGGCTGCGGGGCGGGCACTTCTACGTGGCCGTGCGCGACGGGCAGGGCGTGACGCGGACCAGCGCGGGACCGCTGAGGGTCGTGCGGGGGACGGGCTTCGGGGGGCGGGGCGGCTGACGGCCGGCTGACGGCCGGCTGACGGCCGGCTGATGGCCGGCTGCCGGCCGGCGGGGGGCGTGGGGCGGGCGTCTACGGCCGGTCGGGGTGGCTGCCGGCCGGCGGGGTCGTGCGGCCGGCGTCTACTGCGGCTGGGTAGGAGGTGAGGGAGCCGGCCGCGGGGGCGGGCTGTTCGCGATCGGACCGCGTTTCGTGACAGGAAGGACGCCTCCCCGAGGTCGCTGTCACGAAATGCCGGCTATAGCACGCGTTTCGTGACAGACACCGGTGCTGCCGCCTCCGCCTGTCACGAAATGCCGCCTCCCGCGGCGAGCCTCGCCGACCTCCCATGCCTCCCCCTCACCTGCCCGCAGTTCAAACGTGACGCAGCTCGGCGCGGCCCGAACGCGCCAGCCAGCCCCGCCTACGGCGCCCGAGCCTCCAGCCACCCCGAGGGGAACACCCCCGCCGGCACGCGCCCGGGATAGTCCGGGAACCACCGCCGCGCCACGGCCCCGCACGGGCGGCCGTCGATCCGCGGCTGCAGGTCCTCGAGCGTGAGCAGGAGCCGCAACCCCGAGCCGACCTGGAGGTCGCCGGCGTTGGGCCGCTCGCCGCCGATCACGCCCGCGTCGACCCAGCGGTCGGCGCGGTGCAGGTGGAAGTCGAGGTTGACCAGGTCGGCCCGGACCTCCGGGTCGTCCGCGTGGTTCAACCGGCTCGCGTTCCGCGCCACCAGGGGCGCCGACAGCCGCGCGATCGGCCTCGGGACCGGCAGGTCGGCGCCGTCTCCGTAGGCCATCAACAGCGCCGGCCGGCGGCGCAGCGCCGCCCAGAGCAGTCGCCGCACGAGCGGCTGGAGCACCTCGTCGCCCCAGCGCTCGGCCTCCTCGACCGCGCGGCGCTCGCCGCCGTCGAGGGGGAGCAGCGGCGGCTCGGGCGCGCGGTGCTCCAGCGCCCGCACGATCGCGCGCGAGCCGAGCACGTGCTCGCCGTCGTCGAAGACGACGCCCGGCACCGAGCTGCCGCCGAAGCGCCGCCACTGCTGCAGCCTCGCCACGACCGGGAGCAGGTCGACGCGCGCGTAGGGGACCCGCTTGAGCCGCAGCGCCAGCTCGATCGCCGCGCACGGGTGCGAGGCCGGTTGGGCGTAGAGCGTCGCGGTCACGGCGGCGCGAGTCTAACCTCCGGCTCGCCCATGCTGCTGGTCGTCGACGTCGGGAACACGCAGACCCACCTCGGGACCTTCGAGGGCAGCGAGCTGGTCCAGCACTGGCGCTTCGCCACCGTGCGCACCTCGACCGCCGACGAGCTGGGCGCGGCGCTGCGCAACCTGCTCGCGCTGCGCGGACTCTCCTTCGACGACCTCGACGCGTCGATCGTCTCCTCGACGGTGCCGCAGCTGCGGCCGGAGTGGTCGGAGATGGCGGCGCGCTACCTCGGCCACCCGCTGCTGGTCGTCGGCCCCGGGCTGAAGACGGGGATGTCGATCCGCTACGACAACCCGCGCGAGATCGGGCCCGACCGCCTCGTCAACGCCGTGGCCGGATTCGAGAAGGTCGGCGGCGCGTGCGTGGTGGTGGACTTCGGCACCGCCGTGACCCACGACGTCGTCTCCGCCACCGGCGAGTACCTCGGCGGGGTGATCTTCCCGGGCGTCGAGATCTCGCTCGAGGCGCTCACGGAGCGCGCCGCGGCGCTCCCGACGATCGACCTCACGGAGCCGCGTGGGGTGATCGGCAAGTCGACCGTCGACGCGATCCGCTCCGGCGTCCTCTACGGCTACGCCGGCATGGTCGACGGCATCCTCACGCGCCTGCGCGAGGAGCTGGGGGCGGCCCGCGCGATCGGCACCGGCGGGCTGGCGGGCGCCATCGCGCCCTACTGCAAGGGCATCGACGAGGTCGACGAGCTGCTCACGCTGACCGGCCTGCGCCTGATCTGGGAGCGCAACCGCTGACGAGCGCGGGCAGCTCGGCCATCGCGGTGAACGTGCGCGCGCCGGCGGCCTCGAGCTGCTCGGGCGGCGTCAGCCCCGCGTAGCCGAGCACGGCCATGCCCGCCGCCCGGCCGGCCTGCGCGCCGGCGGGCGAGTCCTCGACCACGACGCAGTCCCCCGGGTCGAACCCCATCCGCTTCGCGGCGTGCTGGAACAGGTCCGGGGCGGGCTTGCCGTGCTCCACGTCGGTGGCGCTGAAGATGCGGCCCTCGAAGCGCTCCAGCAGGCCGGTGGTGCCGAGCGCCCGGCGGATCCGATCGTGCGCGCCGCTGGAGGCCACGCACGACGGCGGCGCGATGGCGTCGAGCGCCGCCTCGATCCCCGGGACCGGCTGCAGCTCGGCGTCGAAGGCCTCGTAGACGGCCGCGTGGTAGCCGGCGGCGAAGCCGGGGGGCAGCGCGCGCCCGAGTCGTGCCTCGGCGATCGCCTCGCAGGCTGCCCACGAGCGTCCCATGAAGTCGCGCATCGAGTCCTCGGTGCTCGTCGGCAGGCCGATCGCCGTCAGCTCCCGCGCGAGCAGGCGGTTGGAGATCGGCTCGGAGTCCACGAGCACGCCGTCGCAGTCGAAGATCACCAGCATGCGGCGGCGTACCCTAGAGCGCGTGCGATCCCTGCATGAGCCGTGGGAGCTGGGCGGCGTCCCGATCCCCAACCGCGTCGTCCTCGCCCCGCTGGCGGGGATCGGCAACTGGTTCGTGCGCCTGCAGGCCAAGCGCTTCGGGGCCGGCCTGGCCGTGTCGGAGATGGTCTCGAGCTTCGCGATCCACTACGGCAACCGGCGCACGCTCGACGAGCTGCTCGTGATCGACGAGCGCGAGCGCGCGGGAGGGCCGGTCTCGATTCAGCTGTTCGGGCAGGACCCGGAGGTCATGCGCTCCGCCGCCGCGCAGGTGGCCGCCGCGGGCGCGGACCTGATCGACCTCAACATGGGCTGCCCGGTGCCGAAGGTGATGAAGACCGGGGCAGGGGCTGCGCTGATGAAGGACCCCGACACGGCGGTGGCCGTCGCGCGGGCGGCCCGCGAGGGCTCCGGCCTCCCCGTCACCGTCAAGCTGCGCGCCGAGGGCGCCGGCGTCGCGCGCCGGCTGGTCGAGGAGGCGGACGTGGCCGGCATCACCTTCCACCCACGGACGGTGGACGTCCGCCACAAGGGTCGCCCCGACTACGACCTCGCCGCGCGGATGGTCGCGGAGCTGCCCGTGCCGGTGATCGTCTCCGGTGGCATGGACGCGGCCGAGCACGTGCGCTGGGCGTTCGAGTACACCGGCGCCGCGGCGATCATGCTCGCGCGCGGCTCGCTCGGCAACCCGTGGCTGTTCGAGCAGGTGCTCGGGACGCGCGTCCAGGCGCCGGCGCTCGAGGAGGTGCTCGAGGAGTGGCGCTGGGTCCTCGACCGCGCCGAGGAGCACCTCGGCGCCGCCCGCGCCGCGCGCTACCTGCGCAAGTTCCACCCGTGGTACCTCGCGCGCCTCGGCGGGGAGGGCGCCGTGCAGGACGCCCTCCAGCGCGCCGACACGCTGGCCGAGCAGCGCGCCATCATCGGCTCGCTGGGCACGCTCGCAGCCGCGGCGAGCTGAGCCGGGGCGGTGCTACCATGCGCCGCTGCGCCGCCTGGCTGAGCGCACCTCCGGTCCGCTCTCAGAGCGGGCTTTTTCTTTCTCCGGACCCGACTTAGGACGACGAGCCATGCAGAAGGACGTCCTGCTCACTGCCGAGGGCCTCGACAAGCTGAAGGCCGAGATCGAGTACCTCTCCAACGACAAGCGGCGAGAGGTCGCGGAGCGCATCAAGGAAGCGCGCGAGTTCGGCGACATCTCCGAGAACTCCGAGTACGACGACGCCAAGAACGAGCAGGCCATGCTCGAGTCGCGGATCGCCTCGCTGGAGGACAAGCTGCGCTCGGCGGCGGTCATCGACCCCGCCGAGCTCGACAAGGACGTGGTGCGCGTCGGCTCGCTGGTCTCGGTCAAGGACGAGGGCTCCGGCAAGTCGCTCAAGTACACGATCGTGGGCTCCACCGAGTCCGACCCGTCGGAGAACAAGCTCTCCAACGAGTCGCCGGTCGGCAAGGCGCTGGTGGGCCGCAAGCGCAACGACACCGTGAAGGTGACGCTGCCCAGCGGCAAGAACCGCGAGCTCAAGATCACGAAGATCGACGTCGCGTGACCGAGCCGCCCTCCGGCGGCGGCGGTGAGCCCGAGATCCTCGCCGCCCGGCGGCGCAAGCTGGACGCGCTGCGCGCGACGGGCGTGGACCCGTTCCCGCACGCCTTCCCGGGCGTGGTCGGAATCGCGCAGGCGCGGGCGGGGCACGACGGGCTGGCGCCCGGCGAGGAGACGGACGAGCGCGTGCGCGTGGCCGGCCGCGTGGCGGCCCGTCGCGGGCAGGGCAAGGCGGCGTTCCTGGACCTCGTCGACCGCTCGGGGCGGATCCAGCTGCTCGGGCGGCTCAACGCGCTCGGCGAGGAGGCGTTCGAGCGACTGACCGCGCTCGACCTCGGTGATCTCGTGGGCGCCGACGGCACGATCATCCGCTCGCGCGCGGGCGAGCTGACGGTCTCCCTCGACGGGATCACGCTGCTGGCCAAGTCGCTGCGCCCGCCGCCGGAGAAGCACCACGGGCTGACCGACGTCGAGACGCGCTTCCGCCGGCGCGAGCTGGACCTGATCGCCAACGAGGAGACGCGCGAGCTGTTCGTCGCGCGCGCCCGCGTGATCACCGAGGTCCGCCGCTTCCTCGACGACGCCGGCTTCGTCGAGGTCGAGACCCCCATGCTGCAGCCGATCTACGGCGGCGCCGCGGCGCGGCCGTTCACGACCCACCACAACGCGCTGGACCGCACGCTGTACCTGCGGATCGCCACCGAGCTGTACCTCAAGCGGCTGATCGTGGGTGGGCTGGAGCGCGTCTATGAGATCGGCAAGGACTTCCGCAACGAGGGGCTCTCGCCCAAGCACAACCCCGAGTTCACGATGCTCGAGTACTACGAGGCGTACGCCGACTACCACGACGTCGCGGCGCGCTGCGAGCGGCTCGTGCACCATGTGGCGAGCGCACTCGGGCAGGGCGTGCGCTTCGCGCCGCCGTGGCGGCGGGAGACGCTGGCGGGGGCGATCGAGGCGCGCGCGGGCGTGGACGTCCTCGCCGCCCGTGACCTGGAGTCGCTGCGGGCCGCCATGCGCGAGCGGGGCCTCGAGGTGCCCGAGCACGACCAGACGTGGGCGCGGCTCGTCGACCACCTGCTCTCGCGCTACGTCGAGCCGGAGCTGGTCGCGCCGACGTTCCTGATGGACTACCCGGTCGAGCTGTCCCCGCTGGCCAAGCGCCACCGCAGCCAGGAGGGCGTCGTCGAGCGCTTCGAGGCGTTCGCCGGCGGGATGGAGATCGCCAACGCGTTCACCGAGCTCAACGACCCCGACGAGCAGCGCGCCCGCTTCGACGAGCAGCGCCGCGCCGCCGCGGCGGGCGACGCCGAGGCCCAGCCGCTCGACGAGGCGTTCGTCGAGGCGCTCGAGCACGGCATGCCGCCCACCGGCGGGATCGGCATCGGCCTCGACCGGCTGGTGATGCTCTTGACCGGCCGCGACACGATCCGCGAGGTCGTGCTGTTCCCCGCGCTGCGCGAGCAGTAGTGGCTGGGCGGGCAGGAACCGAGCCGGTTCGGCGGAAGGTGGGGGGAACCATCCGGGGCCCCGGTCGAACACTCGTTGAGGCATACGGGGCGTTGGTAAACTGACGCATGGCCGTAAGACGACCCCGCGCCCACTCATCCGGACCGGCCTGCGTGCCGAATACCGAAGGAGCAGGCCGGGGCATTTCTGTCTCAGGCCTGACCGCCCAACCGACCACGGAACAAAGAACGACCGAGCGCTAGGGCAGCACTTAGCAGGAAGGAACCACCCCACCACCATGTTCGAGCGATTCACAGAGCGCGCACGTCAGGTGGTCGTCCTCGCCCAGGAGGAGGCGCGGACGCTCAAGCACAACTACATCGGCACCGAGCACATCCTGCTCGGCCTCCTACGCGAGGAAGAGGGCCTGGCGGCCCGAGTCCTCGAGAGCCTGGACATCACCGTCGAGCGTGTGCGCGCCCAGGTCGTGCGCATCGTCGGCTCCGGTGAGGAGGTGACCTCGGGCCAGATCCCCTTCACGCCGCGCGCGAAGAAGGTGCTCGAGTTGGCGCTGCGAGAGGCCCTCTCGCTGGGGCACAACTACATCGGCACGGAGCACATCCTGCTCGGCCTCGTCCGCGAGAACGAGGGCGTGGCGGCCCGCATCCTGCTGGACTTCGACGCCGACTCCGAGAAGATCCGCAACGAGGTCATCCGGATGCTCTCCGGCCCCGGCGGGCGCCGCTCGGGCTCCGGCCAGGGCTCGGGCTCCGGCGCAGGTGCCGCGGCGGGCCAGGGCGAGGGCAAGAAGTCCTCGAAGCTGCTCGACCAGTTCGGGCGCAACCTGACCAAGCTGGCCTCCGACGGCAAGCTGGACCC
>Ga0136616_10001000_pt1 | contig 14460 bp, 14 predicted proteins | sample AntDrymUQ2992106_2_FD_106648 | JGI IMG/M metagenome (GOLD analysis project Ga0136616, IMG submission 106648) | Polar desert sand microbial communities from Dry Valleys, Antarctica - metaG UQ299 (21.06) | ecosystem: Environmental > Terrestrial > Soil > Desert | place: Antarctica: Dry Valley...
GCCCATCGTTGCCGCCTCCGGCACATACCGCTCGGATGCGAAATCTACCTCAACGCCTCGACCGACGGTCATATCTGTGTCTGAACTACCGTCAAATGACAATTGATTCACAGCCTCTCAGGGCATCTGGTTACCTCTTCTAGCGTACGTCGCATCCTGGGGGATCGCTTGCCCGGCCCTGCAGGCCGCTCCGCTCCGGTGCGCGCCGGCTGGGATCGATGAGTATGCCGCAGTCCGTTACGTTATCGACGGCGACACCGTGGTGCTCGCGGACCGGCGCAAGGTCCGTCTCATCGGCATCAATGCGCCGGAGATCGGGCGCGAGGGCCGCCGATCTCAAGCGCTTGCAGAGCCTGCCCGCGGAGCGCTAAAACGTCTGCTCACGGGCCAATCCCGCGTTGGCCTACAGTACGATCGGCAGCAGCGCGATAGGTTTGGGCGGCAACTAAGCCACTTGTTGCTGCGCGATGGCACCAACGTCCAGGCATGGTTACTCGAACAGGGCTTTGCGACAGCGTTGATTTTTCCGCCCAACCTCGACTACGTGGAATGTTACCGCGACGCCGAAAGGGCGGCGCGGAGATCGAATCTCGGCCTGTGGAGGTTCGCGCGCTATAAACCTGTGGATGCCGGGCGCGCCGCGGGTTTGTCCCGGGGCTATCGAGTCGTCACGGGTCGTATCAGCGGAGTCCGCGCCACGCGCGCTTCGCAGTGGTTAAACTTCGGCCCGGCCTTCGCGGTTCGAATCCAGCGCACCGATCTCCATTATTTTAAGCGCTTAGATTTTCATCATTGGGTGGGCAAGCTCGTCAGCGTGCGCGGCTGGCTTTCGCGCCGCGACGGTAATACCTACATGCGTTTAAGACACCCCGCGCAATTGGATGCGCTGCCGGGATGAAGCGGACAGGGAGCTTGTGAAAAAATCTGCTGCGCTCGGGATCTCGCCGCTTCAGCGGAAAAACTCGGTAAGCGTATCGGCCAAGCCTCCGTGCGGGCGTTGCGCCAGCGAGTTAAGCGCCAGCAGCGTGTCGTTTTCTGGAGCGAATTGCAATCCAATCGCGACGTATCCTTTGGCCCGGTCGTAGTTGTTGTTGGCCAGCTCGCGCTCGGCGAGAAACGCGTAGCGTTCTCCGATCGCCAATAATCCCTTGCGCGCCGGCACGTTGCCGGGGTCGATCTCGAGCAAGCGCGAGTAGTAATAATAAGCGTTGTCTTGGGGAGGGTGGGTAAGGCGGTAATCGTCCAGGCTTTTTTTCGCGAGCCATGCGAGCGCCTTGACCACTTCCCCGCTGCCGGGATCGACGCTGGCGCTCGTTGCGGGACTCGCGGCGCGGGCGTCCCCCAGAAACTTCCGATCGACATCGACCGCGAGGCTCTGTAGCTCGGGATCGCTGCGCGGACCCGCATCGCGCTCGATGCTGGCCTGGGCGTAAAAAAGACCCGCGTACCCTGCAAGAGACAGGGCCAGCAGCGCCCCCAGCAAGTGGACCGAACGCCGGGAGGCGGTCCGCACCGGTAGCTCGATGATTCGGGCCTTATCGAGGGACAGCGTATGCTCGCCGGAGACATCGATATCGGGGGTGAGCTTCGCCTGGGTCGATGTCTTGATGATCCCGCTCTGCATCATGTGCCGCAAATAATGCAACAGGCTGTCCGCGTCCCGAAACCGATCTTTGCGGTTCTTCGCCAGCATGAGGTTGATGAGGGGCTGGAATTGATCTAGACCGGAAGGTAAAAGCGGGATCGGCGCCCGCTTATGTTGCATGATCACATCTAGCACGGAGGCGGATTGGTACGGTTTCACGCCCGTCAGCATTTCATACAGGATCACGCCCAGGGCATAGATGTCGGCGCGGCCGTCGATGGAGCCAGGCTCCGCTTTGTTCGGGAGCCATGTAGTTCGGGCTTCCGAGGAAGATGCCGGTTTGCCGTCAGGTCAAGGTCGGTCGTAAGTTGTTTCGCGATGCCAAAGTCACTCAGCAAAGGCGTCCCATCCTTTCGGAATAGAATATTCGCCGGCTTGACATCGCGATGGACGATACCTTTTTTATGCGCAACGCTGAGCCCGCTTCCGACCGCAATCAAGATGTCGAGGGCTTCGAAGGGGGTCATGACCGCGTGCATGCGTTTGCGCAGGTCGCCGCCCTCGACGTACTCCATCGACATATAAGCGGCATCCTCGCAGGCGCCGATATCGTAAATCGTAATGACATGCGGGTGATTGAGCGAGGCGACGATGCGCGCTTCGTTGATAAAGCGCTCGAAATCCTGCGGGTTCTTGCGCCTATCGGTATGCAGCACCTTCAAGACGACCAATCGGCCCAACGAGTCCTGGCGCGCCAAATACGCGGTCGCCATTCCGCCCGCGCCTATTTTCTGCTGGACCGTGTACCCCGTAATCTCCATATGCTCTAATTATATCAATGCTACGTGCGACAACGTTGCTTCCGCTGCGCTAGCGCAATTTACGAGGAGCGGTTTTTGGAACAGTTTTCGCCTTAATTACGACGTAGATTAATCATCACTATCGTAAACAAACGGCTTCAGGGACCCTATGCTAGCGCAAACCAAGAAACATGCCATTCCCCGTCCCCAGACACATTCGCTTATTACTAAGATTCTAGAGGAACGCAAGGACGTGTTGGTCCTACTCTGCAAGGTCTCGGGCTTGGCGTCGTTTCCAGCGAGTAAACCGTTGGGGGCCTTAATGCCCGAGTTTTGTGAGCTACTGGTCGACTACATAGCATCAGCGCATTTCGGTCTTTATCAGCGTCTCTCCGTAGGTCGGGAACGGCGGCGGGCGGTGGTTGATCTGGCGATGGAGATCTACCCGGGCATTGACCGCACCACCCAGATTGCACTTGCGTTCAATGATAAGTACGGGGGGGTGACGCTTTCCGGCGATCTCACCGCCCTGCACCGGGATCTCTCGCATCTCGGCGAAATCCTCGCCAGCCGGATCGATCTCGAGGACCGCTTGATCACCGCGATGCTGGGCGAGTCCATCGGGCCCGCCCGATCGGCCGCCTAGATCACTCGAAATCCCCTGGCTCGCCATGGGTGAGGGCAACACGGGCCTCGAGCAAAGGGACCTCGCCGTCTTATGGCACCCCTGCACCCAGATGAAGGATCACGAACGCCTCCCCGTGATCCCCATTCGGCGCGGGCGCGGCGTCTGGCTGGAGGACTTCGACGGCCGGCGCTATCTCGACGCCATCAGCTCCTGGTGGGTCAATCTCTTCGGCCATAGCCATCCGCGGATCAATGCCGCGGTGAAAGCGCAAGTAGAGGAGCTCGAGCAGGTGTTGTTGGCCGGGTTCACGCACGAAGCGGCCGTCAGCTTGGCCGAACGGCTGGTCGCAATCTCACCCGCGGGCTTGAGGAAATGTTTTTTCGCCGACAACGGCTCGTGCGCCGTCGAGGTGGCGCTCAAAATGAGCTTTCATTATTGGCGCAATCGCGGCGAGCTGCGCAAGACCCGCTTCATCTGCCTTGAGAATGCGTACCACGGCGAGACGCTCGGGGCGCTCTCCGTGTCCCAGATCCCCCTCTACCGTGACACCTATGCACCCTTGCTGAGGGATGCGATCGTGGCGCCCTCCCCGGATTGCTACCGGCGCGCGCCGGGCGAGACCTGGGCGGAATGTTCGCGGCGCGGATTTGAAGCGATGGCGGATCTCCTGGAACGCCACGCCGATGAGGTATGCGCGGTCATCGTCGAACCGCTGGTTCAATGCGCAGGCCAGATGCGCATGTATGATCCCGTATACTTGAGTTTAGTACGCGCGGCCTGCTCTCAGCATCGCGTGCATCTGATCGCCGATGAGATCGCGGTCGGTTTCGGTCGCACCGGAACTCTTTTCGCTTGCGAGCAAGCCGCGATCGCGCCCGACTTCCTGTGCCTGTCAAAAGGACTGACGGGAGGCTACCTCCCCCTTGGCGCCGTGTTAACCACCGATGAGATTTACCGGGCGTTTTACGCTGACTATGACACGCGTACCGCCTTCCTCCATTCGCACAGTTATACCGGCAATCCGCTTGCCTGCCGCGCCGCGCTCGCCACGCTGTCGCTGTTCGAGGAGCAACCGGTGCTGGCGGGCAACCGGCAGCTCGCGCAAGCCATGGCCGCCGCGACGGCGCATTTCACGGATCATCCTCACGTCGCGGAAGTGCGCCAGACGGGCATGATCCTGGCCGTCGAAATGGTCCAGGACAAAGCGACTAAAACCCCCTACCCTTGGCAAGAACGGCGCGGCCTTCGGATCTACCGGCAGGCGCTCGCGCGCGGCGTGCTGCTGCGTCCCTTGGGAAATGTCGTCTATTTTATGCCGCCCTACGTCATCACCGAAGACGAGATCCGTCATTTAGCCGAGGTGGCTTGGGAGGGCATCAACCTCGCGACCTCCGATTGAGCATGGTGTGGTAGACTAATGGCTACGTTGCGGGGGTTCATTTCACCCGCGCAGCTAAGCCACCGCGTGAAACCCGACTCAATCAAAGACAGCCTCTGGAGCTCGCGGTTTTCCGAACCGACCGACGCTTTCGTCCAGCGCTTCACGGCCTCCGTTCCGTTCGATAAACGCCTCTACTGGCACGATATCGAGGGGTCCAAAGCGCATGCCCGCATGCTGGCCCGGACCGGGGTGCTGAGCGCTGCCGAATGTGACGCCATCGTCACCGCTCTCGACGCGATCCGCGATGGCATCGAGCGCGGGGAGATCGAGTGGTCGATCGCGCTCGAAGACGTGCATATGAACATCGAGGCGCGGCTCACGGAACGCATCGGTGACGTGGGAAAGAAACTCCGTACGGGACGCTCGCGCAATGACCAAGTGGCCACCGATATCCGGCTCTACCTGCGCGCCGAGATCGACGCCATCATCGGCCAACTGCACCTGCTCATGGCCGCGCTCGTCGATCTCGCCGAACGTGAAGCCGCGACCATCCTGCCGGGCTACACGCACCTGCAAGCGGCGCAACCCGTGACCTTCGGCCACCACATGCTGGCGTGGTTCGAGATGTTTTGCCGTGATCGCGACCGGCTCCGCGACTGCCGCCAACGCGTCAATGTCCTTCCCTTGGGCGCGGCCGCGCTTGCCGGCACGAGCTTTCCCATCGACCGCGACTTCACCGCCCGGGCGCTCGGGTTTGAGGGCATCGCCGAGAATTCTCTCGATGCCGTGAGTGATCGCGACTTCGCGATCGAGTTCGCGGCCTGCGCCGCGCTCATTCTCATGCACCTCTCCCGCTGTTCCGAGGAGCTCGTCCTGTGGTCATCGCAACCGTTCGACTTCATCGAGCTCGGCGACGCCTTCTGCACCGGTTCCTCCATCATGCCGCAGAAGAAGAACCCGGACGTGCCGGAGCTTGTGCGCGGGAAGACTGGACGCGTCTACGGTCACCTGATGGGGCTCTTGACGCTGATGAAATCGCAGCCCTTGGCCTACAATAAAGACAACCAGGAAGATAAAGAGCCCTTGTTCGATATCATCGACACCGTCAAGGGCTGTCTACGCGCCTACACGGATCTCGTGCCCGCCATCGCGATCAAGCGCGAGCGGATGCGCGAAGCCGCGCGCCGCGGGTATATTACGGCCACCGATCTCGCGGACTACCTGGCGCGCAAAGGGGTGCCGTTCCGCGATGCGCACGCCGCCGCCGGCCACGCCGTCCGCTACGCTATGGTTCAGCGGAAAGACTTGGCCGAGCTGACACTCGCCGAATTGCGGCAATTTTCAACCGGCGTCGAGGACGATGTATTCACGGTATTGACCTTGGAAGGATCGGTAGCCGCGCGTAATCATTTCGGCGGCACGGCGCCCGAGCAAGTGCGCGCGGCCGTCCAACGGGCGCGCCGGCGTTTAACGGTTAGGGAAGAAAAGGCATGACTAAGCTTCTGAAGATCATCGTCGCGGTGTTCGGGTTCGCCGTTGTCTTGATGGTCGCGGCCGCGATCATGCTTCCCATGTTCGTAAACCCCAACGACTTTAAGGGCGAAATCATCGGGCAGGTAGAGAAAACGACGGGTAGAAAACTCGATCTGGCGGGTGACATCGGACTCACGGTGTTCCCTTGGCTGGGCCTGAAGCTGGGCGCGACCACGCTCGGCAATGCGCCCGGATTCGGCGAGCAGCCCTTTCTTAGATCCGAGCGCGTGCAGGTGCGAGTCAAGCTGCTGCCGTTGTTGCAAAAGCAGGTCGAGATGGACACCATCGCGCTCGAGGGTCTGGAGCTGAATCTGGCGCGCGATAAATCAGGAAAGTCCAACTGGGACGATTTGCTCCAGAAGGGCGCACCGGCGCAAGCATCGCCCCCCGCCAAAGCCCCCGCGGGCAAGCCGGACGCAACGGCCGAGGCCGCACCACAACCACAACCGTTCGCCGCCTTGGCCCTCGGCGGTGTCGATCTCAAAGGCGGCCACATTACCTGGGATGACCGGCAACAGGGCGAGCGCTACACGATTGAAGATCTGAACCTGGAAACCGGAGCGATCGCTCCGAGCGAGCCGATACCCCTTGATCTCTCCCTGGCTTTCGATGCCCCCCCCCAAGGCCTCACGGGCAATCTTGCCTTGGAAGGTACGGTCGACTATGACCTCGAAGGCCAGCGTTACAACCTTAAACCCCTGGATTTCACGGCCAAGCTCAAGGGTAAATCGGTGCCGGGCGGTGCGCTCGACCTCAAGTTGACGGCTGATGACGTAAATGCCGATCTCAAGCACAATGCGGCCACGGTGTCCGGCCTGGCGCTCGATGCCGGCGGAGCAAGCCTGAGGGGCGATATCCAGGTGCAGAATCTCACGTCAGACAAACCGGCCGCCACCTACACGCTGCGCGCCAAGGGCCAAGAGATCTCGGGATTAATCAAGGCTGCGGGCGAGGCATTCAACATCGCGGGGATCCCCAAGTCACTCACGGCACTCAGCATCGATATGGGGATGAGCGGCACCGCGGCCAAGATCGCCGTCGAGCCACTCAAGCTCCAAGCCGCCCTGCGAGCGGCCGGCGCGAAGGGGCCGCTGAACCTCGATTTGCAGAGCGAGCGGGTGGACCTCGATCTCACCAGCAAAGCGGTTGCGGTCAAGGCTGGAGCGCTCAAGATCACCGGCGATGACGTCGTTCCGGTCTTAAAGGAGCTCGGTGTGAGCAACCCCGGCTTGGAGACCTTGGCGATCGGGCTCAACGTGGATACGGAATTCTCGGGCACGGGCACGAAGCTCACGCTCGCACCCTTTAATGTCAAGGCCGCGCTTGCGGGCGAGACCCTACCGAACAAATCCGCCGAGGTGACGCTCGCGACGCGTGCCGAGATCGATCTCGACAAGCAGACCGCGGCGCTCAACGATCTTGCCCTGCAGGGTCTCGGCCTCGATCTCCGTGGTGCGGCGCAGGCCGAGAACATTCAGAAGGATCCGAAGTTTGCCGGAACGCTTAAGCTCAAGCCTTTCGATGCGCGCAAGCTACTCACACAATTGGGTCAGGCCGTGCCCGAGACCACCGATCCGAAGGCACTAACGAACGTCGGCTTCGAGACCGCGCTCGCGGGATCGAAGAATAGCATTAGCTTGAACAATCTCGCGCTGCGGCTCGACGCCACGCGGATCAAAGGCGCTATAAGCGTCGCCGATTTTTCGCAACCCGCCATCGGCTTCAAGCTCGACGTGGACGGGATCGACGCCGATCGTTATTTACCGCCTGAGAAAGCGGAGAAGGCCGGGGGAGATGCCCCGAAGAGCGACAAATCCCGCGCTAAGAAAGACCGCGGCGTTCGTCACGCGGCGAGCGGCACGAATGACGGAGTCCCCGTCGGCAGCTCCGCGGTCGCGCCAAACCTCAAGGGCGTGCTCACCGTGGGCAAGCTCAAGATTGCGAACGCCACGCTGACCCAGCTTAGCGTGGTCGTTAACGCGAAGGATGGCGACATCAACCTGAACCCGATCGCGGCCGACCTCTACCAAGGCAAAATCGCGGGGAGTGTCAGCCTCGATACCCGGGCGGCGAAACCGAAGTTGAGCATGAATGAGTCTCTGACCGGCGTGCAGATCGAACCGCTGCTCAAGGACCTCTCGGGTGAGGCCAAGATCGCCGGGACGGCGAATCTCAAGGCAGAGCTCAGTGCGGCCGGGGCGAGTGCCGATGCGATCAAGCGCACGCTCTCGGGCAAGGCGGCTTTCCAGTTTCTGGATGGCGCCCTCATCGGCGTCAATCTCGGCCAATTGATGCGTAAGGCTCAAGCAGGCTTCGTCGGAAAAGTCGATGAAAACGCCAAAACGGATTTTAGCGAGATGGCGGGCACATTGGTTTTTGACCAGGGTGTCATCCGCAATCAGGACCTGGTGCTGAAGTCGCCGTTGCTTCGGATCGCCGGGCAAGGCCAAGCAGATCTAGTGAGCGAACGCATCGACTATACGCTGAACACGACCCTGTCCGCGACCGCTGAGGGACGAGGCGGCAAGGAGCTCACCGATATCAAGGGTATCACCATCCCGATCAAGGTGAGCGGCACCTTCGACGATCCCAGCTATGCCCCGGACGTGGCCGGCATCGCCAAGGCCAAAGCGGAACAGGCATTGGAGAAAAACAAGGAAAAGATCACCGAAAAGCTCAAGGAGAAGTTGGGCGAGGATGCGGGTGGCGTGCTGGGTGAGACCTTGGGCGGTCTGCTCGGGGGCAAGAAGCCCCGGGCCGGCGATGCGGCCGAAGAGAGCGGCGAGACCGCACCGGCGCCCGCCGAGGCGGCCCCCGCGCAGGATTCGAGCAAAAAGGACGTACAAGAAAAGCTCAAGGATCTGCTCCGATTCTAAAAAAGCGGCAACACCCGGTACGGCCTGCGGCGAATATCGACTAGCTGTGGAGAATTTCAGCCGGCGGTTATTGCGTTGGTATCGCCTGCACGGACGGAAGGATCTCCCGTGGCAGCGCCTGATATCACCTTATCGCGTATGGGTTTCCGAAGTCATGCTGCAGCAGACTCGAGTCCCTACCGTTATCGCTTTTTTCGAGCGCTTTACTATGCGCTTCCCTACCGTGAAGGAGCTTGCCGAGGCGCCGATCGATGAGGTCCTGCATTACTGGTCTGGGCTCGGCTACTACGCGCGGGCGCGGAACCTCCATCAGGCCGCGGGTATCGTATTGGAACGCCATGCAGGCGAGGTTCCACGGGGTCTCGAAGATCTCATGCATTTACCCGGCGTCGGCCGCTCGACGGCGGGCGCCATACTGTCGCTGGCGTTCGGCAAACGACAGCCGATACTCGACGGCAACGTCAAACGCGTCCTCGCGCGTTACCACGCCATTGGCGGATGGCCGGGTTCTCCTTCCGTCGAACGGGAACTATGGGCCCGCTCGGAACAGCATACGCCGGCGGCGCAAGTGTCGGAATATACGCAGGCGATCATGGACCTCGGTGCGACCCTTTGCACGCGGAGCGTTCCGCGCTGCGGCGCGTGTCCCCTACGCACGGGGTGTCAAGCATACCGTCTGGGACGCACTTCAGATTATCCCGAACCGAAGCCCCGAAGGGTTTTGCCGAAACGCACGACTTGCTTTGTGATCGTGCAAAATCCCAATGCAGAGATTTTGCTGGAACAACGGCCTCCGGCCGGGATCTGGGGTGGCCTATGGAGCTTCCCCGAATGCCCGCCGAGTACCGACCCAATTGATTGGTGTTGGCGCCACCTCGGTGTCGAGCCAACACAGATCCAAAGCGGGCGACCGTTCCGGCACACTTTCAGCCATTTCGACCTCGAGATTCGTCCAGTCTATCTGCGGGTAGAGGATCTCCGGCCAGGGGTTAGCGATCGCGGCGCGACGCTCTGGTACAGCAAGCCGTCCTCGCGGCCTCTCGGCCTGGCGGCCCCCGCCATGAAACTTATGAAAACACTCAGTCAATAATCAGGTGTGCCTATGACACGCATCGTAACTTGCATTAAGCTCGGGAAGGAAGCCGAGGGATTGACCGCCGCACCGTATCCTGGGGATCTCGGCAGGCGCATCTTTGGGAACGTTTCAAAGGAGGCCTGGCAGATGTGGCTTAAGCACCAAACCATGCTCATCAACGAATACCGCTTGACGCCGCTCGACCCCAAGGCGCGCTCGTTTCTGGAACAAGAAATGGAAAGATTCTTCTTCGGTCAGGGCTCCGAAAAACCGGAAGGCTACGTGCCGCCTGCATAAGAGCAGAGGGATCATCGCATCACCGGCCGTCCCTTGACGCGCGCCATCCCGCCCGTTCTAATAGCGCGTCCGAAAACACCCGGGGCCAGGTAGCTCAGTCGGTAGAGCAGGGGACTGAAAATCCCTGTGTCGGCAGTTCGATTCTGTCCCTGGCCACCAAAAATCAATCACTTAGCCTATCCTAGAGCAGGGGATGAAACGTCCCCTGCTCTAGAGTTACACATGCCCCTTGCCCTCGCCGGCGTCGCGCCAGGCTGGGGCGCCTCAACAGCAGCGGGGGCCGCCTGTGGCGCAGCAACCGCGGGCAACCACAATCGGCGCAGCCTGTATCGCAGGCGGGGACGGCTCCCGCGGCTGCGCGCGCTCGACTCCGGCGCAACCCGCAGCCAGGAGACGGGACAGGGCGCCTACGACACGCGCTGCTTGATTCACCGCCGAACTGTCACTCATAGGTTCTCCCGGTCGCCGGCGTCGGATCAGGCAATCTTGAGACCCGGCCGGAGCTCGGAAGTTTACGGCGCATCGGGGCATGCTCCACTTCGCTGCCGCGTTTGCGTACCTTCACCGTCAGCACCGCAGTTTCACCACGTCTGCGGCGGATTTTCATCCGAGCATCTCTACCCCGCCGGCGCCTTGGCGTCCCGCATCGCCGCCAGGCACCGCCGCACACCTTCCTCGTACGACGTCTTGCGCAGAGGCCCGATCAGCTGCTGCAACGCGCTGTCGTCCATCAATACCGGATCGGTGAACAAGTAGTGCATTTCGACCATCTCGCGCATGAGAGGGTTGAAGAGACCAATCAGCCGCAGCATCGTCTTGCCGGCCACGCGTATCCGAATCCGGCGCCCGCGCTGGCGCGCAATCTCATCGACGATTGAACGCTGGGTCGTGACGCCGGCGCCGGCAAGATGCCAGGTACGACCATAGGCCGTGGGGGTGCTGGCCAGGCGCGCGACCACCGGACAGACGTCGGGCACGAAGACAAATTCGTGTGGCTTGTCGATGGGCCCCACCATATTGGCCACACCGCCGCTCACCGCCGCCACAAACGCTGCATGCAGGAAGCTCTTGTCGACCCCCGGCCCGTAGAAGTCCGGCAGGCGCACCACGGTCGTCTCGATCTTTCCCTCGGCGTGCGCCGCAAGGACCAGGTCTTCCTGCGCCTTGCGCATGCGACCCTTGAAGGTGTGCGGCTCACGCGGATGGTCCTCGCGGACGGGCGTCGTTCGAGGGAGCCCGTATGGATAGACCGTGCCGATCAGGACAACGCGCTTGACGCCCGCCGCGATGGCGCCCTCCAGCGTCTTTCTCATCAGCTGCGGATGCAGCTCGAACTGTTAGTAATTCACACCGACCAGGTAGATTAGCGTGTGGACGTTCTGCGCCGCCGCGTGCACGGAGGCCGGATCGTCCGGGTTCCAGGTGACGATCTCCGCCCGCGAGTCCGCACCAAAGCTCGAGGACAGCGCAGCCTTTGACCGGCCCACGACGCGGTACGGTTGGCCTTCAGCGCTCAGCGCTGCGCCGATGCTTTGGCCGATGGCGCCTGCGGCGCCGAATAATGCAAATTTGCTCATGGTGTTTCGTCCAACTTGCCGGTTCAATGCCGTGGATCAGTTCGATTTCCGGCGGACTGTCCTTTTTGTAGGCCAGGCGCGCATTGCATTGGCGAAAGGCCACCGGCAGCCCGCAGCAGAAGGGCTTCGATCGCAGCGCGGGCGGTCGGCGCCTCGGCAAGGATCGCATCCCGGGATCCCACGCCGGCGCCAAAGGTCAGCTCTCCAGCAGCGTGGTTGAAGGATTCAACACCAAGGCCAAACTGACCACCAGAAAAGCCTTCGGTGGACTGATAGTTTCCCGACACCGTGATGCTGCGCTTGCCACCCGGTTCGTCGAAGTGCCATTCGTTGTCGCTCGTGAGGGTGTAGATCAAACAATTGTGGTGGATCAGATCCTCAGGCGTTTCAGGGATTCCAGCACGCTCCAAGTAAACCCGTGCGGCACAGACCACAAAGCGGATGGGCGTGAGCCTGCGTGCGACCAGGGTCGAAATCGGAAGGCGCGGGGATGATCCGCAGCGTCACATCATAGCCTTCCTCGATGACATCGACGAAGCGGTCGTTGTAGCTCACATCGAGCGTGATCTCGGGGTAGTGCGTGAGGAACTCGGCTAGTGCGGGGCCGAGGTGCAGGATCCCGAAGGACATCGGCGCGTTGAGCTTGAGCCGCCCGCGTGGCGCCGCTTGGACATGGCTCACACAGCGCTCGGCGGTGGCGATCTCCTCGAGTGCCAGGCGGCTGCGCTCATAGAGCGCGGCCCCAGCCTCGGTCAGGCTCAAGCGCCGGGTGGTGCGGTTCAGGAGCCGCGCACCGAGCCGCTGCTCGAGCCGGGACACATATTTGCTCACCACCGACTTGGCGATTCCAAGGCGCTCGGCTGCGGCGGTAAAACTCTTCGCCTCGCCGACCCGTACGAAGACCACGATGTCGGTCAGCTCGTTTATGCATCCCTCTACTAATCATCATTCGCGAACAATCTTGTTTCAGGAGACTAGATTATCAAAGAACAGCGTGCAAGTAGGGTCTCCCGTACTTAGTGTTTCATGGTTCCCTCTTGACGATAAGGAGCTAACAGATGAACAACGCGCAAGCGCTCCGACTCATGGACCCGGATCTTTTCACACCGCTGCGGCTTGGGCCTTACGTGGTGCCGAACCGCATCGTAATGGCGCCTTTGACCCGCAATCGCGCAGGCCCGGGCAAGGTCCCGCAGGCGATGAACGCGCGCTACTACGCGCAGCGCGCCTCGGCCGGTCTCATCATCACCGAGGCCACGCAAATCTCACCTCAGGGCGTGGGCTATCCGAACACCCCGGGGATCCACAACGCGGCGCAGGTCGCAGGCTGGAGAAGCGTGACCCAGGCCGTGCACGAGCGGGGCGGTCGCATCTTTCTGCAGCTCTGGCACGTGGGTCGGATCTCCCATCCCTCCTTGCAACCCGATGGGGCGTTGCCGGTGGCGCCCTCGGCGATCCGCCCAGCGGGTGAGGCTTACACGTACGAGGGACTGAAACCCTTCGTGACGCCGCGCGCCCTCGACATCGCGGAGATCCCCGGTATTGTCGATCAGTACCGCACCGCCGCTCACTATGCCCTTTCCGCCGGCTTCGACGGGGTCGAGATCCACGCGGCCAACGGGTATCTCATCGATCAATTCCTGCGCGACGGCACCAATCACCGCACCGACGGCTACGGCGGCTCAGTGGAGAATCGGGCACGCTTTCTATTCGAGGTCGTCGAGGCCGTCATCGGGGTGTGGGGACCCGGGCGCGTTGGAGTACGCCTCTCGCCGCTCAGTGCTTTCAACCCAGATTTTCCATTAGACCCGAATTACGGCACCTGCTCATGCACGAAAACGGGGGTAAAAACAACGGGCAGGTCGAAGCGTTTTGATTGTGTCCAAAGCCCGGAGATCCATTCCCTTTTGCGCATGGCGGTGGCGAGCTTGAGGATGCGTTCACGTCCCTCGTGGGTGATGTAGCCGGCTTGGGCAAAGAGCTTATAGCGAAGTGTTGCCAGCGTGTGTTGGGGGGTGGTCTTGAGCATCACCTGACGAAACAAGCTCATCAGGTTGAAAGCCAACATCACCACGTTCAAGGCCGCTTCGGTCGCCCAGAATTCCTGCATGCACAGACTGCCTGCGGCAAAGTCATACTTCAGTTCTTTGATGCGGTTTTCGCAGTTAGCACGGCCTCGATACAACCGCCAAATGGCTAGCGCCGGTAGGTTGAGGTTGGTGGTGAGCACCCCGTAGCGGTATTGGCCCCACTGGGGATCGGCAGCAAACAAACTCAGCGTCTTGCCTCTGGCCTGTGGGCGTAGATCGATCCGCTGACGTATGCCCACCACCGTGCGTGGACGGCTCCCGCGCCTTCAAGGAAAAAATCATCCGACTCCCCACCGATCCGGACATAGGCAGGCCCCGTGGACGGCCGCACGAACGGACCCGGCGCGATACCCGCATTGGCGTCGAAGAAGACCAGGGTGTCGTAGTTGGCATGCGCATCATCGGTCGAGTCGAGGGCGGCGACCTTCAGATCGTAGCGCAGGGTGCGGCCGAACTCGTCGGTTGTGCCGCAGCTGCTCGACGTCGTCGGCGCACAGTATACCTTCCAGTTGCATAAATTCTGGGGGTAAGCGGCGGGAAATGGCGTCGGACATAGGGTTTAGTGAGTTTTTTGCTTTTCGCTGGATATCACCGTGGGTGAAGTCCAGCCATTCGGAA
>Ga0136616_10001001_pt1 | contig 14452 bp, 12 predicted proteins | sample AntDrymUQ2992106_2_FD_106648 | JGI IMG/M metagenome (GOLD analysis project Ga0136616, IMG submission 106648) | Polar desert sand microbial communities from Dry Valleys, Antarctica - metaG UQ299 (21.06) | ecosystem: Environmental > Terrestrial > Soil > Desert | place: Antarctica: Dry Valley...
CCGATACCGTCGTTCATCGTCAGGGGTCTCCTCCCAGTTGCAGTCGTAGAACAACCGCAACGATGGCGAGACCCCTGGCTCGCGTGGTGGACCCTCAGCTACCCCACTCCCCACTCCAACGCGAAGAGCCAGTTTGCCGGCGTAGAGCAGGGTGCGGATCCGGTAGTTGCGGAAGCGTTTGAACCCGAACGCCACGCGTTTCACGCGTTTGATGAGGTTGTTCATCGCTTCGGTCGACGCGTTCGTCGCGTGGGCGCGGTGCCAGGCAACGATCTGCGCCTTCCAGCGCCCGATGGTGCGACCCATCTGGTTGACCTCGGGTGGGCAGGAGGCGTCTTGGAGGTCGTAGCCGAGCCGGTCAACGAACTGCTCGGCGAGCACCGGGTCGGTGTGGTCGTAGATCGACCTGATGACTTCCTTGGCGTGCCAGGCCATGCGGACTTCGCCGTTCGGGTCGCCGGCTTTGAGCAGGCCGAGCAGCTTGGTGCGGCCCTTGTCGTCGAGGCGTTCGTCGGCGCGGGTGAGCAGCGCCGGCAGCGGTACAGCGGGTCGGTGTTGTGGCTGCGATGGCCGAGGGTGTCGTTCTGGACTCGGCGGCGTACTTCGTCGAGCTTGGTGTTGGCCAGCTTCACCAGGTGAAACGGATCGGCGACCTGGGTGGCGTCGGGCAGCATCGTGTCGAACACCGCCCGGTAGGGCCCGGACAGATCGAGCGTCGCCCACTCGATGCGGGCCCGCCACTGCTCGCTGCGGGCGGCGAACCAGGCGCACGGTCCGGCGCTGTCACGGCCCGGAACGACATCGAGGAGCTGGCCGGCGCGGACTATCGCCGCGGCTGTGCAGTCCATGATTTCGTTAAAACCACTGACTTGCTCGGTCGTCGAGGCCGGGCTCGACGGCGACAGCGCTTGCACGTCACTTCTTTACTGCACGCGTTCGATTCAACTGAACTGGTTGACGTACTCGTCCACCTTGCTGGGCGCGAGCAGGTGGTCGATCACTAGAACCGCTGCGCCGACGACTCCGGCCTTGTCGCCTGTCTGCGCGGTCACGATTCGCAAGTCCGATGTCGCGAGCGGCAGGGAGCGACGGTAGACGACCTCCCGAACGCCCGCTAGCAGCGACTCTCCGGCCTCGGCGAGCGTTCCACCGATGATGATGACGCTGGGGTTGAGCAGGCTGACGGCGCTCGCGAGGACCTCTCCAATCATTCGTCCGGCGTCGCGCAACATCTGTGCTGCGAGCACTGATCTGCCGCGGGCCAGGCGGACGACGTCATGGCTGGATGATGCGGGCTCGCCGGCGGCGGTGAGGCGCCGAGCAACCGCTGAGCCACTCGCGAGCGCCTCCAGGCACCCAAGGTTGCCGCACCGGCACATAACCTCGTCACCGTTGGGCACCTGGATGTGTCCGAGGTCGCCAGCTGCACCCCGGGCGCCGCGACGGAGCTCGCCATCGCTGATGATGCCGCTTCCGATACCGGTCGAGACCTTCACGAGCATGAGGTGATCGACGTGGGAGAACACCATGTAGCGCTCCCCAAGTGCCATGACATTCACGTCGTTATCGACCACCACTACTGCTTCCGGGAACGTGTCCGCGAAGAAGCCCGGGACGTTGAACCCGTCCCAGCCTGGCATGATCGGGGGGTTGACCGGTCGACCGGTCGCGAACTCGACTGGACCCGGCAAACCCAGCCCGATCCCTGCGAGGTCCCCCTCGGTCCGACCGGCCTGGGTGATCAACGCCCGACCGTGCTGGAGCACCCAACCAAGGATTATCACTGGTCCGTCCGCGATGTCGATGTCGACCAGCTCGGTGGCCAACAGCGTGGCCGACAGGTCGGTCACGGCCAATCGGATGTGCGTCGCTCCGATGTCCGCCGACAAAACGATTCGAGCCGACGGATTGAACGCGAACCGGACGGGCGGTCGACCGCCCGTCGATGTCGCCTCACCCACCGGACCGAGCAAGGCACTACAGAGAAGCGAATCAACTCGTTGCGCGACCGTCGATCTGCCGAGTCCAGTGATCTCCGCCAACTCACCTCGCGTGCGGGGCTGACCGTCGCGCATCAACCGGAGCAGCAAGCCCGTGCCACCCGAGGATGACCCGGAAGTCATCCACGACGGTGCGTCAGCAATTGCCACCTGTGCAGTTATACACAGTCTACTTCGGCAGAACCAGTACAATCTTTTGCTTGACACGCGGCAAAAGTGCAGTATGCTCTCTGTTGTCAGGGGTAATTGTTGGTCGTGAACCGTAGCAGGGGGTTGAGCACATGGATCTCACGGCGCGGCGAACCGGCCTGCAGCTACTCGTCCGGTCGAGCCGGCTCGAGCTAGCCAGTCGGGCTGACGCAGGTACAGATGCTGTCGGCGGCACAAAGCTCGGGGCATCCTTGTCAAGGAGCGCTCGACGAATAGCAGGACGAGCAGCACCGCGCTTGCGTCGACCTTGGAACGCCCAGGACCGCACAGCAGGCGCATCGAGTGCTGTGCAGGGCGATCGGGACTACAGCCTCAGTGGGCCGAGCTCGAGAGCCGCCGTTGAGTCAGGCCTTGCTGATGCCGAGTGGTATCGGCCAGCGATCGATCTGGAACGGCTGCGGGGATTGATGGCTCGCAGAGACGGGCGGGCCGCTCGCGATACTTTGCTGTGGCTCGGCCTCGTCGCAGGGACAGGTATCGTTGCCCATCGCAGCCGGGGTCGTGCGTGGGCTCTCCCTGCGTTTGCGGCCTACGGCGGTCTCTACGGAGGTGCGGCGGATCCTCGTTGGCATGAGAATGGGCACGGCACCGCGTTCAAGACGCGCTGGGCTAACGATGTCGTCTACACGCTCGCTTCGTTCATGCTGTTACGGGAACCCACGATGTGGCGATGGTCCCACGTGCGCCACCACTCCGACACTTTAGTTGTAGGTCGTGACCCAGAGATCGCGTTCCCCCGTCCGGTGGAACTGCGGACGCTGCTGCCGAATTACGTACATCTATTCAATGGCCCGAAGATGATCTGGCGGATGATCCGCCACGCCGCTGGATCGATCGACGCGGATGCCGTCAGTATTGTCCCCGAAGACGAGCTGTCCCGGGTCGTGTGGGACGCGAGGATCTTCGTCGCGATTCTCGGTGGGGTGGTGGGCTGGTCAGTGATGGCTGGATCCATCACACCCCTTCTCTTCGTCGGTTTGCCGTCCTTCTACGGCGTATGGCTTCTCTGGTTCTTTGCGATTACCCAACACGCTGGCCTGCCCGAAAACGTGCTCGATCACCGGATCAGCACCCGCAACGTGTACATGAACCCAGTCTTCCGGTTCTTGTACCTCAACATGAACTACCACCTGGACCATCACCTTTTCCCGGCCGTCCCTTATCACGCTCTACCCGCGCTTCACGAGGAGATCAAGGACCAGCTTCCCGCCCCCAACAAATCCATGCTCTCCGCGTACCGAGAGATCGTCGGGGCGCTGCGGATGCAGCGCAAGGACCCGACCTGGGAGATCCCGGACCGTCTCATACCGGCCGCGGATCCCCGATCTTCCACTCGGACCATGCGCACCGAGGTTGGAACGGCGGGCGTGCCGGGCACGGTCCCTGGGGCCGTCCTCGCAGCCGAGGTAGCGCTTCACGCCACCGAGGAGGGATCGGTAGACCTTGGCCCGGCGGACATGGTTCGACCAGGGGAGGTTACCCGTATCGACCTCGATGGCCGCACGTACGCGCTTTGCCGCCCGACCACAGATTCGTATTGGCTGACCGATGGAATTTGCACTCACGCCCAGGCGCACCTCGCCGAGGGGCACCTCGACGGCTTCAACATCGAATGTCCGAAGCACAATGGTCGATTTGACGTCCGTACCGGCGAACCCCTCCGCAGACCGGTAAAGACCCCCCTCGGTACCTATCCGGTGAGCGCCGTAGATGGAAGGATCCGCGCCAAAGTCCCGACTGGACCTGACCAAGAGCTGTCGAACTGCAACACAAGCAGAACGGCCGGTTGATGGTCCTCGAGCCGCTGCACCGGGGTACGTGGTTCACCCGTCCTGAAAGCATCTTGGACGGTCGCGTATGGCGCTGAGACAACAGGCCGTCGCTGTCCTTCAGCGCCTCGGCATGGGCGGGGGCTTGCCACTACAGCAGCAGCAGCCCGCGCAAGCCCGCCTCGATGCTTACCGGTTCCTTGAGTTGTTCGGGCCACCGGAGCCAGTTGCGGACGTGTCGTACCGTTTCATCCCGGGCCCGACAGCGGACTTGCCCACATGGATCTATCGACCGTCAGATGATCGCCCCCTACCAGCGCTGGTGTATTTCCACGGCAGCGGCTTTGTCATCAGCAACATCGGTATCTTTGACAGCCCCAGCAGAGCACTGGCCAATAGGACCGGATGTGTGGTCGTGGCCGTCAACTATCAAAAGGCACCCGAGCACAAGTTTCCCGTACCATTCGATGACGCATATTCCGCGACCGTTTGGGTGCGGGATCATGCGCCAGAACTCGGGATCGACCCATCTCGCGTCGGCGTCATCGGTGACAGCTCGGGGGGAACGCTGGCGGCGGCCGTATGTTTGAAAGCCCGCGATCAGGGCGGTCCGAACCTCAAGCTCCAAGTTATGGTCCATCCCCCAACTCAGTTCGGGATCGAGACACCATCAATGAGGGAGAACGCCGAGGGACTGCTGCTCGAGGCCACCGGCATGCGATGGTTCGCAGAGAAATACCTCACAAGCGAGGTGGACTCGCTCAATCCCTACGCCGCGCCGATGCGCGCGACGTCGCTCCAGGGTCTTCCACCGGCCCTCGTCGTCACCGCCGAGTATGACCCGCTCAGAGACGAGGGTGAAGAATACGCCGAGCGGCTCCGTTCCGATGGTGTGCCTGTCACCCTCAGCCGCTACGAGGGGATGATCCACGGCTTTTACGGCATGACCGCGGTTCTGGATGCGGCTAACACTCTGTTCAACGAGATCGCGGGCTTCGTCCGTCCGCTCATGGGTCTCGAACTGCGCCGTCCTGATATCGACAACGCTGACTCCGTAATGCCCACGAAGCCCGTCCAAACCGTCTGAGAGGAAACCCAACATGAGAAGGCTCGACGACAAAGTGGCTGTTATCACTGGAGGCGCCCGCGGGCAAGGCCGCAGTCACGCTGTGCGCCTCGCTGAAGAGGGCGCCGATATAGTCATCTGTGACATCGCCGCACCTATGGCTTCGGTTCCTTACGAATTGGCGAGCGAGGACGACCTCGCAGAAACGGTGAAACTTGTAGAAGAGTGCGACCGCCGTTGCATCGCAATCAAAGCGGACGTTCGCGATTCAGCGCAAGTGCGTGAGGTGGCCGCCGGCGCAATGGATGAGTTCGGTCGCATCGACGTGCTGCTCGCTAACGCTGGGATCCTTAGTCTCTCCGAGTCGACGTGGGATCTCACCGACGAGCAGTGGGAGGAGATGATCGGGGTGAACCTGACAGGCGTTTGGAAAGCCTGCCGGGCCGTGATCCCGCACATGCTCGCAGCCGACCGTGGAGGCTCGATAGTGATCACCTCGTCAATCGCTGGGCTCAAGGGAGTCGCCGGGTGCACTCACTACACGGCCGCCAAGCACGGGGTCGTGGGCTTGATGCGAACCCTCGCACGGGAATTGGCACCAAAGTATATCCGGGTGAACACAATCCACCCCACAGGCGTCGACAGCCCGATGTCGACCAACGACTTCTTCGGGACCTGGCTCGAACAGCACGAATACCTCAGTGAACCCATGCGCGGCAACATGATGCCTGTCGGCTCCTTGCCAATGGCCGACATCTCTGCGGTCGTCGCCTGGCTGGTCTCAGACGAGGCCAAATGGGTCACGGGCGTGACGCTGCCCATCGATGCCGGATTCCTCTTGAAGTAAGCGATTCCCTATAAAGGCATCGGTCGAAGAGAATTTGCTCGCCAGAGGAGGATGTACATGCGTTTGGGATATTCCACGATCACGTGGGGCGGTGTCGTCGGAGACCCGGTGGGGGTCACAAGCGTCAAGAACCTCTTCTACCGGGTCAATGGCTCGATGGAGAAGGCAATCAGCGACATCGTCGCTGAGGGTTTCGAGGGCGTCGAGATGTTCGACGGCAACGTCAACGACTACGCCGACCGACCTGACGATCTTCGCAGGGCGCTGGAGAGCGCCGGCGTGCAGTTGGTCAGCGTGTACACCGGCGCCAACTTCATCTATGAGGAGATCCTGGCCGATGAGCTCAACCGCACCGAACGAGCTGCGGATCTCGCAGCCGAGTTCGGCGCCGAGGCGTTGGTGGTCGGTGGCGGCGCGCAGCGCGCCGCCGGCATCCGCCCGACGGATTACGACAAGCTCGGCGTCGCCCTCGATCGCGTGTGCGACATCGCCGAGGCGCGAGGCCTCCACGCCTGCTACCACCCGCACCTGACCACGATCGTTGAGAATCCCGCGCAGCTCGACATGTTGATGGAGCGCAGCCGCATCGGGTTCTGCCCGGACACGGCCCATTTGATCGCCGGCGGGGGCGACCCAGCGGCGCTGATCCGCCGCTACCCCAACCGGGTGCGCCACGTGCACCTCAAGGATTTCGTCCCTCAGCCGTTCGGCTTTCACCCACTCGGGCACGGCATCGTCGACCTCGACGACGTCATCTCGGCGATCAAAGAGGTTGGCTACGACCGATGGTTGATGGTGGAGCTCGACAGCTACGACGGCGACCCTCGCGAAGCCGCACGCATCAGCCGAGCCGAGTTGGCCCGCCTACTGGGCTGAGCGTCCCAACCACTTTCGTTCCAGAACCAACCCGAGACAGCGTCCAAGTTCAAACCAAGGAGAAACAACATGAAGTGCTCTCGTACCCTCTCGTCAACGTTCGCGTCCGCGCTCCTGGTCCTGGTGGCTGCGTGCGGCAGCGATGGAGGCTCATCCGGATCCGCAACCACCGCGAGCGGCGGTAGCGGCGGCACAACTGCAGCCGGCTCAAGTGACAGCAGCTGTGACCAGGCAATGCTCACCAAGATCCAGGCATCGATCGACGCCGCCCAGGGCACAGCGCAGTCGACGGGCCCGAACGGTGAGACGGCCAAGCCCGCCAGCGACGTGAAGCTGACCGACGAGGAGGTCGCCAAGGTCAAGGCAATGAACGCCACCGCAGCGATCGTGTTCCACACTAAAGCCTCCGACTGGTCGACCGCTCAGGAGACCGGGCTCAAAAGCGAGTTTGACCGTCTCGGAATCGAGGTCACAGATGTCACCGATGCCGGGTTCAAGGCGGACCAGCAGATCACCGACATCGAAACGGTGATGGCCAAGAAGCCCTCGATCATGATCTCGATTCCCGTCGACGCGGCCGCTACCGCCGACGCCTACAAGGCCGTCGCTGCCGCTGGTACGAAACTCGTTTTCATGGACAACGTGCCTGCCGGTCTAAAGCAGGGAACGGACTACGTGTCTGTTGTCTCGGCCGACAACTACGGCAACGGGGTCGTCTCGGCTCACTTGATGGCCAAAGCGTTGTGCGGCAAGGGCAAGATCGCCACCGTGTTCCACGGAGCCGACTTCTTCGTCACGAAGCAACGCCACGAGGGCTTCGTGAAAACCATTAAGTCCGAGTATCCCGACATCCAGATCGTCGATGAAAGGGGCGTTGATGGGGCCGACTTCGCCACTCTGGCTCAGGACGCGGCCAATGCCATCCTGGCCAAGAACCAGGACCTGCAGGGCATCTGGGCGGTGTGGGACACTCCCGCCGAGGGTGTGCTGGCAGCGATCAACTCCAACAACCGCAAAGACGTCATCGTAATTACGGAAGACCTGGGTAAGCCGGTCGCGATCGAGATGGCCAAGGACGGACAGGTCAAGGGGCTCGGCGCCCAACGGCCGTATGAAGCGGGCATCACCGAGGCCGACCTGGCCGCGTACGGACTGCTCGGCAAGACCGCCCCAGACTATGTCGCCCTGCCAGCGCTCGCGGTCGATCACGACAACCTGTTGGAGTCCTGGAAAGAGGTGTACTTCCAGGACGCGCCGGCCGACATCGCAGACGCATTCAAGGACTGATTGAAATGGACCAATCACCGGCAACGGAGACCCGGGTGTCGGACCCAGGTGAAGCCGACGTGACAGGGTCCGCCTAATGAGTCTCGATCGCGCGGGGGCGGCTAGTTCTCTTCCTCCCGTCATCGCGATGTCGGGTATCCGCAAGTCGTTCAACGGCAACATCGTTCTGAACGGGGTCGACTTCGAACTGCGTCGCGGCGAGGTGCACGTGCTCGCCGGTGGCAACGGTGCGGGGAAGTCGACCCTTATGAAGGTCTTACAGGGCGTGTACCCGATGGATTCGGGTTCGATCGCGATCGATGGTCACGCTCTGTCCATTGGCTCGATTCATGAGGCACGGGCGGCTGGAATAGGGATGGTCTTCCAAGAGTTCAGCTTGATCCCAACGCTGAGCGTGGCCCGCAACGTGTTCCTCGGCTCTGAGAGGCGTTCCTCGTTCGGATTCCTTGACGACGGCGACAGCGTGGAACGCACTCATGCCGTATTCGCCGAAATGGGCGTGGAGATCGATCCGACGATGATGCTGCGCAACCTCGGCACCGCCTACTGGCAGCTCACCGAGATCGCCAAGGCGATGGCCCAAGACGCGAAGGTGTTGATCCTTGATGAACCGACCGCCAGCTTGGCCAAGCACGAAGTTGATGCGTTGTTCGCTTTGGTGAACCGGCTCACCGGCCGCGGGATATCCGTGATCTACATCAGCCACCGGATGGACGAAATGTTCCGCATCGGCGATCGCATCACGGTGCTCCGCGATGGTCAACGAGTGCTCACCGCTCCAATCAGCGAGGTCAACGCCGCAGAGGTGGTCCATGCAATCGTCGGTCGCAAGGTCGAGAGCGCGTTCAAATGGCGGCGACGGACGGTCGACCGCACCGGTGCGCCGTTGCTGGAGGTACGCGACCTGAACGTCGGCACACGGGTGCGCGATGTGTCGTTCACGGCGCACGCCGGTGAGATCATCGGTCTCGCCGGATTAATGGGCGCAGGTCGCACCGAATTGGCGCGGGCGCTGTTCGGCATCGATCGGATCGATTCCGGCGAGGTGCTGATCCGCGATCGGCTGGTGCACTTCACGAACTCGGGCGACGCGATCGCAGCCGGGATCGCCTTGATCCCCGAGGACCGACGCGCACAGGGCTTGGTGCTCGAGCATTCAGTGCGGGACAACTTGTTGCTAACTCTCGTCGCGAGGTTTCGTCGTGGCCCGTTGCTGAACGACCGCAAGGGCTCCGCGATTGCCTCAGACCTGATGGGAAATTTGTCGGTGAGGGCAGCGTCCCCGAAGATGGCGGTAGGTCGTCTGTCGGGCGGCAACCAGCAGAAGGTGGTGATAGGTAAGTGGCTCGGTGCCGATCCGGACATCTTGATCATGGACGAACCGACCGCCGGTGTCGACATCGGCACCAAGACCGAGATCGTCGAGCGAATCCGTTCGCTCGCAGACGCTGGCAAGGTCGTCATCATGATCTCCTCGGAGCTTCCGGAATTGCTTGCGGTGGCCGACCGGGTGATCGTGTTGCGAGGCGGCGCGATCGCTCGAACGATCGAGCGGGAAGACATCGCCGACGAACACTCACTTCAACTCACTATTCAAGGGCAGTAACATGACTGACCTATCCATCGGGCCAGCCGCGTCCCGTCCCACCGGACGCATCGCCGGATTGTTGAAACGATCAGGTGCGGACTGGCGCCAATACGTCATCTACATCGGCTTCGCGGCGATCTTTGCGATCTTTGCGATCACACTCAACGACAAGGGTTTCCTGCAGAGCAACAACCTGCTGAACATCCCCAGACAAGCCGCGGTGGTCGCCGTCGCCGCAGTGGCGATGACCTTCGTAATCGCCAGCGCTGAAATAGATCTGTCCGTCGGTTCCCTGGTCGGGCTCTCCGGCATCGCCGCTGCGTTCGGATCGAACCACGGTGGGCTCTTGGTGGCCGTACTTGCCGCCCTCGGAGTCGGCTTGTTAATCGGGACGATCAACGGCTTGTTGGTGACGATCGTCGAGATCCCGTCGTTCCTGGTGACGTTGGCGATGTTATGGATGATTCGCGGTTTCGGTCAGTGGCGTACCTCCGCCAAGGGGCAACCGATCGCTTCTGAGGCGTTCAAGACGATATTCGGCTCGAACACGATGCGCATTGCGTGGCTGGTCGTCTTCGCCGTCGTCGGCACCATCGTCCTGAACAAGACCCGTGCCGGGCGATTCGTGCTGGCGACCGGCGGCAATCGCACGGCCGCCGAGTTCAGTGGCATCTCCACCAAGCGGATCAAGTTCTGGATCTTCGTCGCTTCATCTGTATGTGCGTCGTTCGCCGGCATGATCCTGGCGGCGAACCTGAACAACACCGGCAAGTACGAATACGGCCAAGGCTTGGAGCTCAGCGTAATTGCGGCGGTTATCTTGGGCGGCACCAGCCTGTTCGGTGGTAAGGGGTCGGTTCCCGGCACGATCTTTGGGGCGCTATTCGTGCAGCTGATAGGCAACGGTTTGCTGCTCACCGGATTGGAAAGCTCGCAGCTCGACATCATTAGGGGCGGGATCATCATCGTCGCTGTAGCCTTGCGGCGCGAGCGAAAAGGCGTGCGCTGATGCCAGCCCGTCAGCGTCGCGCCGGCATTGTCGGCACCGGCTCTATCGGTGAGGTCCACGCTCGTGCGGTACGTGCCGCCGGTGGAACCGTCGCAGGTGTGGCCGCCGCGAGCCATAAGTCGGCAATGCATGGTGCGGACAAGGTCGGCGCTGCCTGGGCCGCCGAATCCGCTGCTGCGCTGATCGAGAGCGATGACGTCGATGTCGTCCATGTGTGCACCCCAAACGCGCAGCATCTGAGTATCGCCGAACTGGCGCTGAAGGTCGGCAAGCCAGTGATCTGCGAGAAGCCGTTAGCGCTATCGGGTGATGATGCCCAACACCTCGTCGACCTCGCCGCAGCCAACGATGTGGTCACCGGCGTACCGTTCGTGTACCGCTTCTACCCTTCCGTCCGTGAAGCCCGCGCCCGGATTTCGTCCGGCGACGGCGGAGCGCTGCGCGTGGTACACGGCTCGTACCTTCAGGACTGGTTGTCCAGCTCAGCCCAGGGCAACTGGCGCGTCGACCCCTCGATCGGCGGGCCGTCGAGGGCCTTCGCCGACATAGGCGTTCATTGGTGCGACCTGATGGAGTTCACAACCGGTCACCGGATCGTTCGGGTCTCAGCACGGCTGGTGACGGCGTTCGCCCGACGCGGCGAACACAAACAATTCGATGTCAGCACCGAGGACGCCGCGACAGTGATCTTCGAAACTGACCGTGGAGCAATCGGCTCGGTCGTTGTTAGCCAGGTGTCACCCGGCCGGAAAAATCGGTTGTGGTTCGAGTTCGATGGCGCCGACGCCTCGTACGCATTCGATCAAGAGCTGCCAGACAGCCTGTGGATCGGCGGCCGTGCCAGCAACCAAACGGTGATGCGCGATCCGGAGACGCTGAGCGCCGGGGCCAGCCGCTACAGCGTGCTGCCCGCCGGCCATCCGCAGGGATACCAGGACTGCTTCAACGCTTTCGTGTCCGACTTCTACAGCCGAATCCTCGACAGCGCGGCCGCCGACGGCTTACCCACATTCACTGACGGTCTGAGAGCTGCCAGGCTTAGCGACGCCGTGCTGCAATCGGATGCAGCCGACAACTGGGTAGAGGTGCCATTGTGAAACTCGGGTTCCTGACGGCGTGCATGCCGGACCGCTCGCTCGACGACATCGCTTTGTGGGCCGCCGCGCACGGATACGACGCACTCGAAGTCGCCGCATGGCCCGCCCTCGGTGACCGGCCATTCACCGCCACGCACCTCACGGTCGATGGCTTCACCGAGAGCGATGCCCAGGCGACCATCGAGTTGTTCGCGAGGAACTCCCTGACGCTGTCGTCCGTGGCGTTCTACGACAACAACCTCCATCCCGACCCGAAGGAGCGGAAGGCCATCAACGATCACCTGATGGCGTGCATAGACGCTGCGGCGATGCTTGGGTGCCCGACCGTAGGCACCTTCGTCGGTCGTGACTGGACGAAGCCGGTCGAGGAGAACCTGCGCGAGGCAGCCGAGGTGTTCAAGCCCTTGGTCAACCGCGCCGGCGAGCGCGGCGTAAAGTTGATCATCGAGAACTGCGTGATGGAGGGCTGGCACCCTGACGGCTATCCAGGCAACCTGGCCTACTCGCCAGAGCTGTGGGAGTGGATGTTCTCGATCGGTCTGTACCTCAACTACGACCCGTCGCACCTGGTCTGGATGGGCATCGATCCGGTCGAAGCCGTCAAGCCGTACGTCGACAAGATTCCCCACGCTCAGGCCAAAGACATCGAGCTGTTCCCGGAACAACGCAACCGATATGGCTGGCCCGGGAAGGCGGTCAGGCGAGATAACCCATGGGATGGCGGGTGGTGGCGCTATCGGGTACCCGGTCGCGGGTTGGTCAACTGGGCCAAGCTGATCGACGCGCTCTACATCGGCGGGTTCAACGGCGTGCTGTCGATCGAACATGAGGACCCCATGTGGGGTGGAACGCCCGAGAAGGTCGAGATCGGCCTCGAAGTCGCGCGGCGAACGCTGCGCCCTTTGATGGTCGCGTGACCACGGTCATTCGGGTCGTTCGCGCCAACCGTCCGACCCAAGGAGGAAACATGCCACGCCAGGAACGCGACTTCTGATGAGCGCAGTCGACAATTCCATAAGTGCGTTTGTCGAAGCCACCAACCGTAACGACATGGCGTCGCTCGCCGCGATGCTCCACGCCGACTTCGTCGATCACACTCCAAGTCCCGGACAGTCGCCTGGCCAAGACGGCTTCATCGAAAAGCTCAAGCAGCTACGCAGAGCGTTCCCGGATTTCGTCCTCATCGTTGACGACGTCCTCATTGACGGCGACCGCGCGGCGTTCCGGTGGACGCTCACGGGCACCAACGATGGCCCCTTGGCGGGAGGCGAGCCGACCGGAACGCCGGTCCGCTTTCAGGGCATCAACATCGAACACGTTGAAAGTGACAAGCTGATCGGGCACTGGAGCGTGCACGACGCACTTGCTTTGTTCCACCAGCTCGGCCGCCTCGGATAAGGATTCCCTACCCACCCCACCACAACCTGGTCGATCTCCCGCGTCCATCGGCTGAACCCCCCGGTTGCGCAAGGACCGCGCACACAATTGTGTACTCGTGCGGGACGGTTGTCGGTCTAGCCGCTTGGCTGCCCGGTGCAGCGACAGGTTGACGAACGCGACCCGTTCCCAATGCCAGCGTGCGAGGTGGCAGCAGGTGCCACCGATGCAGCCACCTTTGCCGACCCGCGGAGGGACGCCGGGGGGCCAAATCGGCTCTTCGGATTTCAGCGGGGTGTGATGGTGGGGAGCAGGTGCCAGTTCGGTTTGCCGGCGTAGAGCAGGGTGCGGATCCGGTAGTTGCGGAAACGCTTGAAGCCGAACGCCACGCGTTTCACGCGTTTGATGAGGTTGTTCATCGCTTCGGTCGACGCGTTCGTGGCGTGGGCGCGGTGCCACGCAACGATCTGCGCCTTCCAGCGCACGATGGTGCGACCCATCTGGTTGACGGAGTCGGTCGGGGAAGTGGATCTCGAAGATGTTGAGTGCTGATCGCCAGCCCCAGGTGCCGGTGCCCAGGGCTCCGCTGCGGGTGGTGGTGATGTCGCGGGGTACGAGCGTAAGCGGTTCCATGGCGACGCCTCGCTCGTCCCACCCGCCCGGGGAACAGCTCCATGGCCTCCTCGTGGGTGACTACCTCCACTCATTCGCAATGTCGTCCAGCTCCTGCGCATCCTCCAGCTCCCGTCGGATACTGGGCTGTCGAGGCAGGCGGCGTCGGCGTGCGTGGTGTGAAGGCGGACGTTTGCGCTGGGCGACGACGGCGCCCCTTCGATGCGAGCCAGATCGGGACTTGGGGCCCAGCCCCTGAGCCGTGAACTAGCACCTATACGACGTCTTCGATTGTCGTTCGCTTTGGCAACATATATTGTTCGCGAGACGACGCACGCAGTGGGCCGACTAGTCTTGTCGCTGCCGGAGTCGCATCCGCGTGATGCGTTCACACCGAATACATATCGTGCCTGCGTATACCATATTTAATTTGGCACGCGCGGGCCCCAATCTGCCAATGTTGGGTGCCAGTAAGTGTGCTCAACTGCTGGACTGTACTTATCTTTGAAGTGTGACTCTGCACGACTGTTTCTACCGCAGACTTGCTGCTCTCGGCCGCTTCAACCCGGCAGCATGGTAGGTGGGCGACTCAAGCCTTCGACACCCGCACGCCGTGGTCCCTCGACCGATAGCAACTGCTGCTGCACAATGCTCGCATTGGCCTCTGTGTGGCCGTCTACGCCGCGCACAACAACGGTCGGGTATCAGATAGCC
>Ga0136616_10001002_pt1 | contig 14446 bp, 14 predicted proteins | sample AntDrymUQ2992106_2_FD_106648 | JGI IMG/M metagenome (GOLD analysis project Ga0136616, IMG submission 106648) | Polar desert sand microbial communities from Dry Valleys, Antarctica - metaG UQ299 (21.06) | ecosystem: Environmental > Terrestrial > Soil > Desert | place: Antarctica: Dry Valley...
ACGAGGTCCGTGCCGTGGGGGCGGTGCCGGGCGGATGCCGGGCGCCGCACGCATCCGAAGGGAATGCTCCAGCATTTTCGAGGGTGCGGGTGGCGATCCGGCGCCGATCCGGTGCCGTCACCATGGTGCGGAGTCGTGGAATCACTCATCTAGGCCTGCGGACCCCACAGGCGCTGCCTCAAGCCGGAGGCCCGCGCGATCGGGCGGGAGACCGCGGCGCGGATCGTCGCCTCGGTCCCGACGAGGATCACGCGCTCGCGGGCGCGGGTGATCGCGGTGTAGAGCAGCTCGCGGGTCAGCAGGCGGGAGGTCGGGTCGGGCAGGAGCACGGCGGCGGTGTCGAACTGCGAGCCCTGGCTCTTGTGGATCGTCATCGCGTACACGGTGTCGACCGCGTCGAGCCGGCCGGGGCTGAGCTCGAGGATCTCGCCGCGGCGGGCGAACGCCGCGCCGATCCGCCCGTCCTCGCGGGCGACGACGACGCCGGTGTCGCCGTTGTAGAGCCGCAGACCGTAGTCGTTCTCCGTCACGAGCAGCGGCCGCCCGACGTACCAGCGGTGCTCCGCGGCGAAGCCGGCGACCTCGCCGGCGAGCCAGCCCTCGATCCGCGGCGTCCACGTGGCGACGCCGTACTCCCCGCGCCGGTGCGCGCAGAGCAGCCGGAACCCGCCGAGCGCGTCCAGCGCCTCCTGCGCCCGTCCGGCCTGCGCCGCCTCGAGCACCGCGCGCGCAGTGGCGACAGCGTGCTCGCGCACGAGACCGAGCGCGTCGGCGTCGCTCGGGTCGGCGACGTCGACGGGCAGCCAGGTGACCTCGCCGGGCGCCGCGTCGAGCACCTCGATCGCCGCGTCGGCATCCCCCTCGCGCACCGCGGCGGCCAGGGAGGCGATCCGCTCGCCGAAGCGGTGGACGCGATCCAGGACGACGATGCCGTCGCCGATCGCGTCGCCCGCGGACGGCTCGGTGGCCGCGACCTCCCTGCCGGTCACCCCGGCCAGCCGGCCGCGCGCGACCGCGGACATGCGCAGCCCGCCCGTCACGGGCCCGACGATGTCGCCGAGCACCGCACCCGCCTCGATCGAGGTCAGCTGGCCCGGGTCGCCGACCAGCACGAGCCGGGCGTCCGGTCGGACGGCCTCCACGAGCCGGGCCATCAGCGACAGCGGGACCATCGAGGTCTCGTCGACGACGACCACGTCGTGCGGGAGCCGGTTGCCGCGGTGGTGACGGAAGCGGCTGTGGCTGCCGCGGCGCCAGCCGAGCAGCCGGTGCAGCGTGGACGCCTGCAGGTCGAGCAGCGCGGAGCGGATCGCCCCGGCGACGTCCAGCGCCGCCGCCTCGTCGTGCACCGCCTCCTCGAGCCGCGCGGCCGCCTTGCCCGTCGGCGCGGCCAGCGCGACGAGCGGAGCGGCGGCGCCGGCGGCCGCGGCCTGCTCGCACAGCAGCGCCACGATCCGGGCGACGGTGGTCGTCTTGCCCGTGCCCGGCCCGCCCGCGACGACGGTCAGCCGGCGCAGGACGGCGGACGCCGCCGCGAGCCGCTGGAGGCCGTCGCCCGCGTCATCGTCGAACATCCGGGCGAGCCCGCCGGCGAGCACGTCGAGCCCGACGTCGCCCGCGCCCGCCTCGCCGAAGGCGCGCAGGTCCGTCGCGATCTGGCGCTCCTCGCGCCAGTAGCGGTCGAGGTAGAGCCGCGTGCCGAGCAGGCGCAGCGGGCGGCTCGGCGAGCCGTCCCCGCCGTTCGCCGTCGGCCCGCCGCCGGGCGAGTCCCCGTCCTCCCCCGTCGAGACGAGCGCGCTGGCGGACAACCGCGCCGTCCACTCCTCGACGGCGGGCCAGGGCAGCAGCGCGAGGTCGACCGGCTCGTCGACGTCGACCACCGTCGTGTCGCGCACGGTCGCGAGGTCGACGTACACATGACCGAGCCGGGGGCCGCGCACCGCGAGCGCCGCGGCGAGCGCCACCCACCGGTCCTCCTCGCCCGCCAGCGCCGCGAGCCTGACGGCCACGTGCACGTCGGCCGCGGTCAGCACGCCGGCGTCGTTGAAGGCGCGCAACCCGTCCGGAGCGCGCAACGCCCGGCGGACGTCGAACGGGTCGGCCTCGCTCGTCAGGACGCTCATCCCGACCGCCCCCGGTCGAGCGCATCGCTCAGCGCCTCCACGAGCGCGCCCGGCGGACGCCACGCGAACACGCCGCACGGCGCCCCGCCGACGCGCGCGACCGACGCGCCGGTCATCCCACGCACGAACAGGTACAGCACGCCGGCGAGATCGTGGGCCGGGTCGTGGTCCGGCAGGCGCCAGCGCAGGTAGCGGTGCAGCGCGACGGTGTAGAGCAGCGCCTGCAGCGCGTAGTGCGCCCGCACCATCTCGGCGGCGAGGGCGGCCGGACGGTGGTGCCACGCGGTCAGCGCCTCGCCCGGGCCGGCGAGCCGGTTCGTCTTGTAGTCGACGATCGCGTAGCGCCCACCGACCCGGACGACGAGGTCCAGGCTCCCGGCGAGGTAGCCGCGGACGGCGCGGCGCAGGTTCGGGTCCGTGAGCCGCTCGGCGTAGCCGGCCAGCGGGTCGCCGGGCGGCAGGTGCTCGGCGAGCACCGCGGCGATCGCGTCGAGGGCGACCCGCCCGGTCGGCTCGTCGCCGCCGACGAGCGGCAGCTCGAACGCCAGCTCGTCCAGCCGGTCGGCCCGCCCGACGTCGCGCAGGCGGACCTCGTCCACGAGCGGCCCGAGCGGCGTCTCGATCGCGGCGGCGAGCCCGGCCACCACGTCGGCGGGATCGCCGATCTCGACCCGGAGCCGTGCCTGCGCCTCGCCCACCCGCGCGTGCAGCTCGGCCCCGATGTCCTCCGCCGCGAAGTCGGCCGCCTCGAGCACCTCGTGCACGAGCGTGCCGACCCGGAGCCCGACGGGCATCGCGTCCAGCGCCGCCGGGGCCGCCCGCAGCGCCGCCTCCTCCCCCTGGCCCGGCGCGGCCGCGGCCGGCACCGTGGCGGGCTCGTCGGAGAGCAGCACCTCCTCCGGCTCGCTGGCGACGCGCGCCTCGTACGCGCCGGCCGTGATGTCGCTGAACGAGGTGCGCCGCCAGCCCCAGTCGAGGTCGCGGTCGAACGCCGCCGCCGCCAGCCCCGCCGGCTCGGCCGGCGCTCCCGACCAGGCCATCGGCAGCTCGAGCGTGGCGCGCTCCACGCTGATGCGGCCGGGGGCGAGCGCCGCCATCGCCCTCAGCCGCGTGACCGCCGCGAGGTCGCTGGGCGTCGCCGGTCCCCTCGGCGCCACGGACCCGTCCTCGCCACGGGCGAACAGCAGCCGCGAGAGCGCCGAGTCACGGCTGTTGGCCGAGCCCGCCCACCACACGACCGCCTGGTGCCTCGCGCGCGTCAGCGCGACGTACGCGAGCCGCAGGTCCTCGCCGCGTGCCTCGATCGTGTGCTGCTGGACGTGCCGCGGGAAGTCGGGCCCGTCGAGCCCGACGTCGATCGTCCGCGCGTCGTCCGCCGCCGGGTCGTGGAAGAAGACGGGCTCGCGGTCGCGGCCGATCCAGGTCGGCTCCCACAGGTAGGGGCAGTAGACGATCGGGAACTCGAGGCCCTTGCTGCGGTGGATGGTGAGCACCTGCACCGCCTCCGCGTCGGACTCCAGGCGGCGGCTGCGCTCCTCGTCGCCGGTCTCCTGCTCGGCGGCGGCGATCCGCTGGCGCAGCCACGAGGTCAGCGCCGTCGGCCCCAGCCGCTCGGCCGCCGCCGCGGCGTGCAGGAGCTGACCGACGTGCCGCAGGTCCGTCAGGCGGCGCTCGCCGTCGAGCGTCGCCAGGAGCCGCCCGGGCAGGCCCTCGACGAGCGTGATCGTCTCGGCCAGCGCCGCGACGCCCTTGACGCGCAGCACCCTGGCCCACTCGTGAAGGCGGCGGTGGACGTCCTCCCACTCCTGCGGTCCGGCCGCGGCCACCCGCGCGGCGTCCCAGCCGAGGAACGGCGTGAGCGCGGCCGAGCGGGCGCGGATCTGCGCGGTCGGGCGCTCGATCGCCTCCAGCAACCGCAGCCACTCACGCGCCGGGTCGGAGCCGAACACGCTGCCGGCGCCGTTGATGACCGCCGGGACGTCGACGGCGTCCAGGGCCTCGCGGACGAGCGCGGCCGTGCGGTGGGTGCGCACCAGCACCGCGACGTCGCCGGGCCGGATCGGCACACGGCGCAGCGCGCCGCCGTCGTCGGCACGAACCTCGATCCCGGCGGCCGAGGAGAGCAGCGCGACGAGGTCGGCGGCGAGGTCGGTCGCGATGTGGCGCCGGGCGGAGTCGTTGCTCGCGTAGCCGTGACGGGTCTCGGTGATCGACGGGTCCTCGCGGTGCACGACGCGCAGCCGCAGGGGCGCACCGGCCGGGGCGCCCGTCAGCCGCGGCGCCTGGTTGGCCGCCGCCGCGCGCACGGTGCGGTAGGCGATCCCCGCGTGGCCGAGCCGGGCGTCGGCGAAGAGCGCGTCGTAGGCCTCCAGCAGACCCTGGTCGCTGCGCCAGTTGACCTCGAGCGTGGCGCGCTCGTCCGCCGCCCGCGCGGCCTCGAGGTAGGCGTAGACGTCGGCGCCGCGGAAGGCGTAGATCGCCTGCTTCGGGTCGCCGATCAGCACGAGCGTGACGCCGCCGCCCCCGAACGCGCGCCGCACGACGTCCCACTGGACCGGGTCGATGTCCTGGAACTCGTCGACCAGCACGACGCGGAAGCGCGCGCGCAGCCGCCCGACCGCGACGTCCCCGCCGGGGCCCTCGAGGATGTCCCTCAAGCGCGTGAGCAGGTCGTCGTAGGTCATCACCGCCATCCGCCGCTTGCGGCGGGCGAGCTCCTCACGGACGGCGAGCGCGAGCCGGCGCCGCATCGCGGCGACGCTCTCCTCGGGCGCGCCGGCGGGCTCGATCGGCGCGGCGGGGTTCTCGACGGCGAGCACACCGATCCGCAGCGCCTGCGCGCGGTCGAAGTCCGGCGCCCCGAGCCGGTGGAAGCGCCGCACGTAGAGGTCGTCGACGACCTCTTCGACGAGGTCGTCGACGACTTCCAGGAACGTCACGTCGGGCTCGACGTCGCCGGCCACGCCGAGCCCGCCGAGCACCTCCTGGCAGAAGCCGTGGGTGGTGGCGATCGTGGCGCTGTCGAAGTCCGCGAGCGCGCGGGCGAGCCGCCGGCGGCGCTCATCGACCGTCTCGCGCGGCCCCTCCGCGAGCAGCCGCACCACCTCGTCGCCGTCGCCGAGCGGCGCGCCGGCCAGCACCCGCGCCAGCCCGAGCTCGGTGCTCACCAGGCGCTCGCGCACGCGGTCGCGCAGCTCACCCGTCGCCATCCGGGTGAACGTGACCAGCAGCAGCTGGTCCAGCGGCGTGCCCTCGGCGACGTAGCGGGCCGCCAGCGCCGCGATCGTGTATGTCTTGCCGGTCCCCGCGCTGGCCTCCAGCACCGTCACGCCGGTCGGCAGCGGCCCGCACACGTCGAACGGATGGACGTCGACGCCCCCGTTCACCGGTCGACGACCTCCTCGCAGGCGAGCATCCCGCTCCACAGCCGCCGCGCGAGACGGCCGAAGCGCGTCGGCTCGCCCGCGTCCCAGCCCTCGCCCTGCTCGTCGTCGCGCGGCGAGGACCGCAGCAGCTCGGCGAACGTCAGCACGCCGCCGAAGGCGAGCTGGTGCTCGGGCTCCTCGTCCTCCTTGGGCCAGTTCCACTCCGACTCCCACGCCTTGCGTGCGGCGGTCTCGCCGGCCTGCGCGTAGGCACCCGAGCTGAGGCAGCCGAGCGGGAGCGGCTCGCGCAGGCCGCGGCGCTGGAGGTCGAGCAGGGTCGAGAGATGCGCGAGCGCGCGCTCGCGCGCAAGCGGGGCGAAGCGCGCGATCGTCACGCTCCCGTCCGCGCCCGCACGGGCGCGCCCGACCAGCGCCGCTTCGACCGCGCGCCCGGGGCAGGCGGCCGTCAGCGCGAGCCAGCGCACCCACAGCGCCATGCGGGGACGCGGGCTCACGCGAGAATAGGTCACGGCGCGCAGCAGGTCGCCGTGGACCCCGGGGACCGTGCCGCTGAGGATCTGCCCGCCGTCGAGGGCGACCTTCACGTCGACGGAGTGCGGCTCGCCGCCGCCGCCGCCGCGCGCCAGCGCCAGCGCCTCGCCGGCGATCCCCTCGACGGTCGGTCGCAGCCGCTCGAGCACCGGAGCTCCGAGCCTCCCCGGCGGGAGCAGGCCGCGAGCGACCTCGGCGGCGGCGCACTCCTCCATGCCGGCGCCCGCCAGCCGGCCGTCGAGCAGCCGGCTCCCGACGCCCCACTGCTCCAGGTTGTCGAGCTCGACGGTCAGCGCGTCGGCGACCTCGTCGGAGGCATCGCCGAGGGCGATCCCGAGCCGCTGGCGCAGGAACGCCTTGACGGGGTGCTCCACGAAGCGCACGAGGTCGTCGAGCTCGACGAGCGGCGCGGGCGCGTCCGGCAGCGGCGCGGCGAGGAACGGCCCCGGCTCGGCACGGCGGGCGCCGAGCGCGCGCGCCCCCGCGAGCGTGACCCGGTCGAAGCCCCATCGCTGCCCTCCCACCAGCGCGCCGAGAGTGAAGTTGCGCGGGTCGAACGGCTGCAGCGGATGGTGCACCAGGACGGCCTCTCGGGCGGGCGCGCCGCCGCCGGTGCAAGCGGTGGCGTCGATGACGTCGAGCAGCTCGCCGACGGGGACCGCGGGCGGGCGCGGCGTATTGGTGCGCTCGTCCTTGCCGGTGTAGGTGACGATCAGCCGGTCGGTCGCCGCCATCAGCGCGTCGAGCAGCATCTGGCGGTCCTCGGTGCGCGAGTCGCGGTCGCCGACGTGCGGGTCGCGGAGCACGAGGTCGTCGCCGTCGCGCACCGCCTTGCGCGGGAACTCGCCGTCGTCGAGGCCGAGCAGGCAGACGACGCGGTGCGGCACCGAGCGCATCGGCACCAGCGTGCAGATCGTCAGGTGGCCCGTGCGGAAGTTCGTCCGCGTCGGGCGGCCCTGGAGGCGGTCGGCGAGCAGAGCGCGGACCTCCGGCAGGACGAGCCTCGTCGTGGCGGCCGAGCCGGTCACCGCCGCCTCGGTGACGACGTCGTCGAGCAGGCGCTGCAGCTCCGCGCGCTGCCAGGCGTCGCGGGCGCCCGTCGCGGTCAGCGCGTCGGCGGCCGTGGCGAGCGTGGCGGCCCAGCCGCCGACGGTCATCGGCGCGCGCATGGCGTCCACGGTCGCCTGCAGGCGGTCGACCAGCTCGGCGAGGCGGCCGGCGAGGTCGATCGCGCCGCTCTCAACGTCGTCGAGCGGCAGCACGTCGGCGAACAGCCGCTGCTCCTCGTCGGTCATCGCCACGCCGAGCAGCACGCGGTCGAGCCCGGCGCGCCAGGTGCCGGCGGGCAGCCTGTCGAGCTTGAACGGCGCGCGGTGGCCGGCGTCCAGCCCCCAGCGGATGCCGCTCTGGGAGACCCATGCCTCCAGCCGCGCGACGTCGGCGTCGTCGAGGCGGAAGCGACGGCGGACGGGCTCGCGATCGGCGAGGTCGAGTACCTGCGAGGCGGTAAGGCGCTGCTCGGCCAGCTCGAGCAGCCGCCCGACGAAGCCGAGCACCGCGTTGGTCTGGCGCAGCGAGCGGTCGGCGAGCCGGACCCGCACGTCGGGCGGCCGCAGCTCCGCCGGCAGGGCCTCCACCTCGTCGTCGTCCTCGGACACCTCGCCGGCGCCGAACGTCGCCTGGATCAGCGGCGCGAACGTCTCGATGTCCGGGCACATGACGATCACGTCGCGCGGCTCGAGCGCCGGGTCCTCGGCGAGCACGTGCAGGATCGCGTCGCGCAGCACCTCGACCTGGCGCGCGCGGCCGTGGCAGGCGTGCACCTGGACGCTGCGGTCGCCGGCGGTGATCAGCAGGCGCTCGTCCTCGCGGCCCGGAAGCGGTGGGCCGGGCGGCGGGCGGTCGGCCCGCACGCCGGCCTGGATGCGCGCGAGCAGCGTATCGCCGCGCAGGCCGGCGGCGTGATGGTGCTCGGCCGGCTCGGTGGCTGCACCGACTACGAGCTGCAGCTCGCGCACGTCCTGCCCCCAGGAGGCCAGCAGGCGGTTGGCGGGCAGGTCGCGCGTGGCGTCGTCCGCGCGGCGCGGGCTCTGCGTGGCCGCGCGCGCGACGCGCTCCCACAGCGCCGGAGAAGGATGCAGCAGGAACAGGTGGACCTCGCGGCCGGCGGCGAGCGCGTCGAGCACCTGCAGCCGGCCGGTCGGCAGCCGCGTCAGGCCGAACAGCGAGAGGCGATCTGGCAAGTCGACCAGCCCGGGCGCCGCGCGCAAGCGGTCGGTCGCGGCCTCGATCCGCTCCGCCGGGTCAGGCTGTGCGACGCGCGCTCGCAGCCGCCGCCACAGCTCCGCCTGCCAGATGGCGTCGGCGGGCAGGCGATGCCCCGTCGCGTCGACGTCACGCCCGTCCGCCCACGCGCGGACCATCGCCGGCCGGTGCAGCGCGTAGCGGTCGAACAGCTCCGCGATGTGACGGACGCTCGCGAACCGGCGCGCCTGGCGCGACGGATCAGCCGTCTCGAGGGTGGCCCCGAGGTGCGTGGCCAGGTTCTGCAGCCACGGCTCGCCGAGCGACCCGTCGACCACCTCCAGCAACGGCCACACCATCCGCTCCGGCCGCCAGGCGTCGGCGTCGGGATCGATCCCGGCCGCCGTCGCCACGGCGTCCTCCAGCAGCCGCCGCGGCGAGGGGAACTCGACGTTCGCGCACACGCCGTCCGAGCGGTCCGGCGACGCGCCGAGGCCGGCCGACAGCCGCTGCGTCAGCCAGCGCTCCATCCCGCGCGTGGGGACGGAGACGAGCTCGGGCGCGAACGGATCGGGCAGCGGATCGGCGAGCAGCGCGCAGAGCGCGTCGATCAACTCGTCGGCGCGCTCGGCTCGATGGATGTGGAGCACGGGTTAGGAGTCGCGCCGCCTCAGGCGAGCCTGACGCACGTTCGTTCGCCCATGGGCCGATGCTACGTCTTGGGGCCCCTGGCGACGAGCTGCAGGTCGCCCGCGGCCGGACCTACGACGCTCCGCGCAGGCGCCTCAGGAGCTGCCGGAGCTGCTCCATCGGCCCGCGCACGACGGCGCGCAGTACGACGCTACCGTCAGATGTGCGCTCCGGGATGAGCTCGACTCGAGTCACGAGGACCACTCTGGCGCGCCATCCTGAGGCGCAGATCAAGAACGCTTACGAGTCGTATGCGTATGACGCGTCGCGCCGCTGTTCGTCGCCGAGCATCTGTGACGCGGTCAGGCGGCCTCTCCCTGGCCCGCGGCAGGCGCCAGGGAGCCGACGCGCTTCGCCTCGATCTGCTCGCTTCGCGGGCGCTTGACGTTCCAGACCAGGCCCAGGCGCTCGAGCGTGCGGATGACCGCGTAGGACGGGTCGAACTGGAAGCGGTTGAGGCCGTGGCGCGCGGAGGTCGGGAAGGCGTGGTGGCTGTGGTGCCAGCCCTCGCCGAGCGACACGAGGGCCACGAGCCAGTTGTCGCGGCTCTCGTCCTCGATGGCGAAGGGCCGGTTGCCGTACATATGGCAGATCGAGTTCACGCTCCACGTCGCGTGGTGCAGCAGGAACACACGCACCAGGCCCGCCCACACGAACGCCGTGAAGCCGGCGAACAGGGAGCCTCCCGAGAGCGCGAAGCCGGCCACGAAGGGGATCGCGAGCCCGAGCAGCGCCCACACGGGGAACAGCGAGTCGACCCAGCGGATGACCGGGTCCTTCTTGAGGTCGGGCGCGTAGCGCCGCGCAGAGGTGCGCTCGCCGTCGAACAGCCAGCCCATGTGCGAGTGCCAGAGCCCGGTGACGACCGCGCGCCAGCCCTCGCCGGCGTGGGTGTGCGGGCTGTGCGGGTCGCCCTCCTCGTCGGTGAACGCGTGATGGCGACGGTGGTCGGCGACCCAGTGGATGACGGCGCCCTGCACCGACATCGAGCCGAGGATGGCGAGGGTCGCGCGCAGCCACGGCTTGGCCTCGAAGGCGCGATGGGTGAGCATGCGGTGGAATCCGACGGTCACGCCGAGGCCGACGAGGACGTACATCACCGCGAGGATCGCGAGGTCGCGGCCGGTTACGGCTCCACCCCACAACAGCCACAGCGCGGCGAGGAAGCCGGCGAAGGGCAGGACGACGGCGAAGATGGTGATGCGGCGTTCAAGCGCGGAGGCTCCTGGGCGTGATTCAGGCATGTCTTGGAGGTTAGAGCGCAACTGTTGCCCGTCCACATCATGAGCCTCACAGCTCGGAGGTCCGGATTTAGCATGAAGCTACAATTTACCCCTCGATCCTGCAGTCGTCGCGACGCTCGACGCGATCCATCTCGGGACCGCGCTGCGGCTCGCCGCCGCCGGCATCCTCGACACGGTCATGACCTATGACCTCCGGCTCGCAGACGGAGCCGAGCAGAACGGTCTCCGTGTCCTGACGCCGGCCTGAGCGCACCCCGGTGCTCGCCGCCCGGCATTCCGGGTAGGGCGGGGCCATGTTCAGATTGCTCTCCAGGGTGTTCCTGGCCAAGCAGGCCTACGACTGGTTCCGCTCCCGCCGTGCCCGCGGACGCACGCGGCGCTGAAACGGGGCGGCGAGCTCAGACGCCCGGCGCGAGCCGGCGGGCCGCTCATGACCCGTGACCACGCCGTCAAAGCCGGCCGGTGACCGTCCACGATCACATGGCGATGCTGCAGGTCGCGCTCGCCGAGGCGAGAACCGGCCTGCAGGAAGGCGGCATCCCGGTCGGAAGCGGGCTGTTCGACGCCTCGGGGAACCTGCTGGGACGCGGCCACAACCGACGCGTGCAGCGGGGCGACCCCACCGCCCACGCCGAGGTCGACGCCTTCCGCAACGCGGGACGCCGGCGGTCCTACCGCGACACCGTTATCTCCACGACACTCGCGCCGTGCTGGTACTGCAGCGGGCTGATCCGCCAGTTCGGGATCCCGACGGTGGTGGTCGGGGAGTCGCGAACCTTCACGGGAGGGATCGACTGGCTCCGTGAGAGCGGGATCCGGGTGATCGACTGCGACTCGCAGGAGTGCATCGACCTGCTCGCCCAGTTCATCGAGAGAAGCCCCGAGGTCTGGAATGAGGACATCGGCGCCTGATCGGCCTGCGAGCTGAGGCTCAGCCGGCCGCCGCGAAGCGTCGGTCGGCCTTGCGGGCGGTGATCACCGTCACCGGCAGGCCCAGGCGCTGCACGCGCGCGGGGAGGTCGAGGTGCAGCCAGTGAGACACGCGCGCCGGCAGCGTGGAGATGATGACCTCGTCGTACTCATCGTTGGCCAGCACGCCGGAGACCGCCGCGAAGGGATCGGTGTCGCCGATCAGACCATCCACGTGGCTCCCGGCCGCCTCGTCCAGCAGCGGAATCGCCAGCTCGAGCGTGATCGCGGCCTCCTCGGTGTCGGGATCCCAGAACGGTCGCGGGACGAGCAGCGTGAAGCGGCACGCGCCCTCCGCCGAGCGCCTGCGGACCTCGTCGATCAACGGCGGCGTCGCGGCCGTGCGATGCGCGACGATCAAGATGCGGCGGGGCGTGGAGGCCTCCATCGTGCTGCTCCCTTCTCGGTGGCATTCTCCCACACTGCGCCGGTACGATCCGGAGGGCACTACAGGAAGGAGGAGCCATGGTGTTCCAGGTCGGAGACCGTGTCGTCGCCGAGTCGGAGTCCACGGACCGACCCGGCCGCGCCGGCACCGTCCGCGAGATCGTTCGCGACGACCCGGCGCGATACCGGATCGAGTGGGACGACGGACACGAATCGATCTACACGCCGGCGGCAGGCGCGCTGCACGCCGAGCCCAAGCACGCCGGCGCAGCAAACTGAAGGGCGCGGGCACCGGTCGTGCGCACGACCGGCCCGCCCGTGCTCGAGCGGCTGGCCGCGATCACGCGCGGCGGAGCTAGGACGCGGACTTCGCGAGCTCCGCCGTCGCGCGCGTCCGATCAATCCGTCCCGTGAAGAAGACCTCGTACCGGCATCCTGGTCGCGCCTACCGCGGGCTCGAGGACCAGCTCTGGACCGGGACTTCCGCGAAGGAGGCCAACGCTCAACCGAGCGGCCGGGGCGGCGCCTCCTGCGCCGCGTCCGGTGACGCCTCCCAGAAGTCGTCGAGCTTGACGGCGTCCTGGCGGGCGAGCCGTCGCGACACCGCCCACATCTCGACCGGCTCGTCGCCCTCGTTGCGGTGCGACCGCGGCGTTCGCGGGGCGACGCGCGCGAGCGACCCGGCGCTCACCTTGCGGATCTCCTCGCCGAAGCGCATGGTCAGCGTCCCGCGCGAGACCAGGTAGTCCGAGCGCGACCGGCGCTGATGCTGGTCGTGGACGCGAGCGCGGTCGCCGAGCTGCTCCTGGGCCGGCTGGCTGCGGAGCGCGTCGGACAGCACTTCGGCGATCACGGCTTCGACCTCCACGCTCCGCATCTCATCGACGTCGAGGTGCTGAGCGCCCTCCGCCGGGTCGTCGCATCGGGAGAGGCATCCCCGACCCGCGCCGACGAAGCCGTCACCGACCTCCTCGACCTCCCGATCGAGCGCTACCCGCACGAGGTGCTGGTGCCGCGGGTGTGGCAGCTGCGCGAGAACTTCTCCACCTACGACGCGACCTACCTCGCGCTCGCCGAGGCCGTGGCGGAGGAGCCCGTGCCGCTGCTGACGGCCGACGCACGCCTCGCTCGCGCCGCCGGTGACCACGCCGCCGCACCGGTGCTCCTGGTCCGCTGACGTTGCCGTTCGACCGGGGCGACCGGGGCGACCGAGCCGCTACCAGCTCGGCGCGACGGAGATCATCAACGCCGCGCTCGTGGACGACGCCTACCGGCCCGTCAATCCGATCGTGCTGGTCGTGATGTGACGAATCCGCCCGTGCGCCGCCCGCATACGACCAGATCACCGACTCTCAACGCATGCCGTCGAGATCGTCCATCGGCAGCACCGCCATAAGCCGCGACCTGAGTCACGGCTTGGGTTCGTTTCCGCTTATTCCTTCCTCCCGTTGGCAGCGGAATCGCTGGATAGACGGAACCCGGAGACGGATACGGCCCAATTGCATGGGGGTTTCCGCCGCACCGCGCGCGATCAAACGGTATCAGACTGATACCGTCCCGCCCATGGCCATGACGCTCCGACTCACCGAGGCGCAAGCTGCCGCACTGCGCGCCCGCGCCGAGCGCGAGGGACGGAGCATGCAGCAGGTCGCGGTCTCGGCGCTCGACGACTACCTCCTGAGCGCCGAGGACGACGAGCGGACCGACCGTCTCGCAGCACAGGGCGCGGAGCGATTCGCCGATCTGCTGCGCCGGCTCGGCGAGTGACCCGGTACCTGACGGTCGAGCAAGCGCTCAGGATCGCGCGGACCGCGGTCGGCGGCCCGATCGAGGTCCGCGACGTCGGGCTGCTGGAGTCCGCCGTTCACCGGCCCCGCGCAAGCGTGCTCGGGCAGGACGCCTACCCCGAGCTGTTCACGAAGGCCGCCGCGCTGCTGCACTCGCTCGCGGGCAACCACCCGCTCATCGACGGCAACAAGCGCCTTGCCTGGCTCGCGACCTACGTCTTCCTGGCCAAGAACGGCGTGGAACTCGACCCGGACGACGACGCCGCCTATTCGTTCGTCATCGCGGTCGCGGCGGGAGAGATCGACGATGTCGACGAGATCGCGGCTGTGCTCGTCCCGTGGAAGGGGAGTCAATGATCGTCGGCGGTGTCGCACCAGCGCGTGTGGTGCTACACTTTGGCAGGCCATGCCGACCACTCGCCCCAGGCTCACCATCACGGAGACCGACGACGTGGCGGCGGCACTCGACGCCGCGGCCGCGCGCTGGCCGGAGGTTCGTTCCCGACGGGAGCTGCTGCTCCGGCTCGTCGAGCAAGGACGGGAGGCCGTCGACCGCGACCGGAACGAGGGAGCCGCACGCCGGCGGGAGGCGATCCGCCGCACCAGCGGCGCGCTGACTGGCGCCTACGAGCCCGGGTATCTCGAGCGACTGCGCGACGACTGGCCCGCGTGATCGTCGTCGACGCCAGCGTGCTCATCGCGCACCTCGACGAAGACGACGCACTGCACGCACGAGCCGAGGAGGCACTGCTTCGCGCCGCGGACCGGCCGCTCGCGTGTAGCCCGATCACGCTCGCCGAGGTGCTGGTCGGCCCCGCGCGCCGCGAGCAGCTCGACGCCGCCCGCGCCGCCGTGACCGAGCTCGAGGTCGAGGAGATCTCGTTCGGCGACGATGCGCCGGTCCGGCTGGCGAGGCTGCGCGCCGACACCGGCCTGAAGATGCCCGACTGCTGCGTGCTTCTTGCCGCCCAGGACGCCAAGGCCGAGACGGTCCTCACGTTCGACGATGCCCTGGCCCGGGAGTCCGAACGGCTCGGCCTGCGGGCCGTATGACGGGCTTTCTGGCCGGCTTGGGCCTTCGCTGA
>Ga0136616_10001003_pt1 | contig 14436 bp, 14 predicted proteins | sample AntDrymUQ2992106_2_FD_106648 | JGI IMG/M metagenome (GOLD analysis project Ga0136616, IMG submission 106648) | Polar desert sand microbial communities from Dry Valleys, Antarctica - metaG UQ299 (21.06) | ecosystem: Environmental > Terrestrial > Soil > Desert | place: Antarctica: Dry Valley...
CCGATGATGAGACCGACGAGCACGTTGGGCTGGTCGATGGACAGGCTGAAGGCCCGTGCCGACGTACCGGCTTCCGCAAGGGCGATCTCAACCTCGGTGCGGAACGAACCGAACAGCGCCGTCGCCGCGAGGACAGCCGTGGCGATCGCGATGCCCTTGGTGATCGCCTTCGTGGTGTTGCCGACGGCGTCGAGGCTTCGCAGCACCTCCGCGCCCTCGCCCGTGACGTCGCCGGACATCTCCGCGATGCCCTGCGCGTTGTCCGACACCGGCCCGAAGGTGTCCATCGACACGATGACGCCCACCGTGGTGAGCAGCCCGGTACCAGCGAGTGCCACCGCGAACAGCGACACCACCACCGAGCCGCCGCCGAGCAGAAAGGCGCCGTACACCGCTGCGGCAATCAGCAGCGCCGAGTAGACCGCCGACTCCAGCCCGACTGAGATCCCGGAGAGGATGACGGTGGCTGCCCCGGTTCGGGAGGTCTGCGCGATGTCGCGCACCGGCCGCCGGGTGGTCTCGGTGAAGTATCCGGTGAGCACTTGGATGGCTGCGGCAAGCACGATGCCGATGAGGACAGCACCGATGGCGATCAGCCGCGGATCACCGTCGACGTCGAGGCCGTTCGTCAGCTCGCCGAAGGAGCCCGGGAGGTAGAGGAAGGCTGCGATCGCCACCGCGACCGCGGAGATCACGGCGGAGAGGAAGAAGCCGCGGTTGATCGCGGTCATGCCGGTGCGGTCAGACGCGCGGGGGGTGACCGCGAAGATTCCGATGACCGCGGTGACCACGCCGATTGCTGGCACGATCAGCGGGAAGATCAGCCCCTCGGTGCCGTACGCCGCCTTGCCCAGGATCAGCGCGGCGACGAGCATGACCGCGTAGGACTCGAAGAGGTCGGCGGCCATGCCCGCGCAGTCGCCCACGTTGTCGCCGACGTTGTCCGCGATGGTCGCCGGGTTGCGCGGGTCATCCTCGGGGATGCCCTTCTCGACCTTGCCGACCAGGTCGGCCCCGACGTCGGCCGCCTTGGTGAAGATGCCGCCGCCGACCCGCATGAACATCGCCAGCAGCGCGGCACCGAAGCCGAAGCCCTCCAGGACCGACGGTGCGTCGCTTCGGTAGAACAGCACGACCATCGCGGCGCCCAGCAGACCCAGGCCGACGGTGAGCATGCCGGCCACACCTCCGGTGCGGAACGCGATCCGCATCGCCCGACGCGCGCCGCCGTCGCGGGCGGCCGCCGCCACGCGTACGTTGCCACGCACGGCCAGCCACATGCCCATGAAGCCGGTGAACGCCGACAGCCCAGCACCGATGACAAAGAACGCCGAACGGCCGACCCGTACACCGGCGCTCTCGGCGGGCAGTAGCAGCAGCAGGAAGAAGACGAGTACGACAAAGATCGCCAAAGTGCGGAACTGGCGGGCCAGGTAGGCGGATGCACCTTCCTGGATGGCCACCGCGATGGTGCGCATCCGCTCGGTGCCCTCACCGGCGGCCAGCACCTCCCGGCCCAGTCCGACCGCCACACCCAGCGCGCAGAGCGCGATGACCCCGACCACGATCACCCAGATGGTCTCGCCGCCGCCGAACGGTACGGTGCCGGCTTCCGCGGCGAGGTTGAGCCCGGACATGGATGTCCTCCTTGGACGGTGTGCACATGCGCGCCCAGATCGTGGACCGATGGGCCTTGGCCGGCCAGGCGGCGTCAGCGGGCAAAATGATCTACCCGAGGGCGCTACCCGGCCCGATGTCGGGCGGAGTCTATGTCACGGATCCCCAGCGGTTCCTGACACCGGCTCAGTGCTCGTCGCCGCCACCTACGCCGCCACCCATGCCGCCACCTATGCCGTTGGCCAGCCACCGCATGCGCACCGTGGCGCCGTACGCCGTCGACTCGACGTCCACCTCGTCGACGAGTCCACTGATGACGGCCAAGCCCACTCCAGGGGGGAGCCACTCCCGTGCGCTCTCCACTGCGACGCGGGGATCGTCGGGAAGAGGGCCGGCCGAAGACGGGGCGACGGACGCTGGGGTGGCGGACGCTGGGGTGGCGGACGCCGGCGGGGTTGCGGCGGGCGAGAGCGCGGTGTCCGCGAGTGCGTTGAGCACCGCCTCCTGGTCCGCGGCCGCTATGCCCAGCGAGTCCCCGGCAACTTCGGAGTCCGGCGGCGCACAGTCGCGCACCCGCACCTCGAAGTGCCCGTCGTCATCGCTCATGGTCACGCTGACCGGGACGTCGGGGCAGTGCTGCTGGTGCAGCTCGACGGCCCGCAGGCATGCTTCTCCGACGGCAAGGCGCACCTCGTCGACTGTCTCCTCATCGATGCCGGAACGGCGCGCGAGTGCAGTGGCGATGAGTCGAGCAGTGCGTACGTGCGCGGGCAGCGGGCTGAAGTGGACCTCGAGAGTGGCCATGGGTCAGTCGGTCGCCGCCGCGGCCTCCTCGACCGAGGAGTGGATAGGGAAGACCTTGGTGAGGCCGGTGATGCGGAAGATCTTCAGGATGCGCTCCTGGGTGCACACCAGGCGCAGCGAGCCGTCGTGCGCCCGCACTCGCTTGAGCCCACCCACGAGGACACCCAGCCCGGTGGAGTCGAGGAAGTCGACGCCTTCCATATCGACCACGAGGTGATAGTTACCGTTGGAGACCAACTCGACCAGCTGCTCGCGCAGCTTGGGTGCGGTGTAGACGTCGATCTCTCCGCCGACGACGACAACCGTCCGGTCGCCCTCGGGGCGGGTGGACAGGGACAGGTCCACGAGAGGTCCTCCAGCGTTCGCGCGAGCTGCCAGTCGGCAGGGCATTCAACCATCTCCACACGGTGACCCCCATAGTGCCGCTCAGCGGCCAGGCGTACCCGCGGTTCAGGCAATGCCGGTGGGACACTGGCATCCCGTGGCGCTCACCTCGCTCGAGACCGCTTCGCGGGCTGCCGTCGGCGCGCGCGGTGACCCGGACGACCTGCTGCGCCTGCTGCTGAACGCGCCCGGTCGCGCGGCGCGACTCACGCACGTCGAACGCGTACCCGCCCGCCAAGGAGTGACCGCTGACTGGCCTGCATGGGTAGCGCCCGCGCTCGTCGAACGCCTTCGCGCCAGCGGGGTCGACCTGCCGTGGCGGCACCAGGTGAGCGCCGCGGAGCACGCCCGCGCCGGCCGGTCGGTCGTGGTGGCCACCGGCACCGCGTCGGGGAAGTCCCTGGCCTACCTGCTGCCGGCGGTGACGGCGGTCCTCGAGGGCACCGCCACCCCTAACGGCCGGGGGGCCGCCGCCCTCTACCTCTCCCCCACCAAGGCCCTTGCTGCCGACCAGCTCCATCACCTGTCGGAGCTCGCGGTGCCAGGTCTGCGGGCGGCGACGTACGACGGCGACACGCCGATGGAGGAACGCGATTGGGCGCGCGCCCACGCCGGCTACCTGCTGACCAACCCGGACATGCTGCACCGCTCGCTGCTCCCCGGCCACCCGCGCTGGGCGCCGTTCCTGCGCGCCCTCCGCTATGTCGTGGTCGATGAATGCCACGGGTACCGCGGGGTCTTCGGCTCCCACGTGGCGCAGGTGCTGCGGCGGCTGCGGCGGATCTGCGCCTTCTACGGCGCGGCGCCCGTGTTCGTGCTGGCATCCGCCACCGTGTCCGATCCGGCGACGTCGGCGTACCGGCTCGTTGGCCTGCCGGTGGAGGCGGTGACCGACGACGCATCCCCGCGCGGTGCCGCGGTGTTCGCGCTGTGGGAGCCGCCGTGGACATCCCGGCGCGGCGAGCGGGGCGCGCCAGTGCGGCGTACGGCCGCAGCCGAGTCGGCCGAGTTGCTGGCGGACCTCGTCATGCGGGGTGCCCGCGCGGTGACCTTCGTGCGCTCGCGTCGGGGGGCGGAGGCGGTGTCGCTGGCGACGCGCCGGGTGCTCGCCGAGGTCGACCCTGCGCTTCCCGGCCGGGTGGCGGCCTATCGGGCGGGCTACCTCCCGGAGGAACGCCGGGAGCTGGAGCGGGGGCTGCGCTCCGGCTCGCTGCTTGGACTCGCGGCCACTACCGCGCTGGAGCTGGGCGTGGATGTTGCCGGGCTGGACGCCGTGCTGCTGGCCGGCTACCCGGGCACCCGGGCGTCGCTGTGGCAGCAGGCGGGACGGGCCGGGCGGGCCGGGCGGGGATCATTGGCCGTCCTGGTCGCCCGCGACGACCCGCTCGACACGTTCCTCGTGCACCACCCGGAGGCCATCTTCGGCCAGCCGGTGGAGGCGACGGTTCTCGATCCCGACAACCCCTACATCGTGGGACCGCACCTCGCCGCGGCGGCGGCGGAACTGCCGCTGACCGATGCGGACCTCGCTCTCTTCGGTCCAGCGGCAGCTGAGGCGGTCACCGACCTGCAGCGGCGGGGGCTACTTCGGCGTCGCCCAACCGGCTGGTACTGGACACGCCCCGAACGCGCCGCCGACCTGGCGGACATCCGCGGCGCCACCGGCACACCGGTCCGACTTGTCGAGGAGGGGACCGGGCGCCTGCTCGGCACCGTGGACGCCGACGCCGCGCACAGCGCCGCACATGCGGGCGCCGTCTACCTGCACCAGGGTGAGACGTACGTGATCCGCTCTCTCGACCTCGCCGAGTCCGTCGCCCTGGCCCAGCCGGCGGAGCCCGACTTCGTGACCACCACGCGCGACGTGACGCAGGTGCAGCTGCTCGGCACCGATCGCTCCCAGGAGTGGGGTCGGGCGCGGCTGTGTTTCGGGCCGGTAGCGGTGACCCGCCAGGTCGTCGGCTTTCTCCGCACTCGGGTGCTCACCGGCGAAGTGATCGCTGAGGTGCCGCTCGATCTGCCACCCCGCCTGCTGCGCACGCGCGCCGTCTGGTGGACCGCCCCTGAGGATGTCCTCACCGCTGCCGGGCTGGCCCCGGCGAAGGTTGCGGGCGCCGTACACGCGGCAGAGCACGCGGCCATCGGCCTCCTCCCGCTGGTGGCGACCTGCGATCGCTGGGACGTCGGTGGTGTCTCGACGGCGGCGCACCCCGACACTGGACTGGCGACCGTCGTCGTGTACGACGGTCACCCCGGGGGAGCGGGTTTCGCCGAACGTGGCTACGAGCAGGCGCTGCGCTGGTTGTCCGCAACCAGGGCGGCGATCGCGGCCTGCGAGTGCGAGACCGGCTGTCCCTCGTGCGTCCAATCGCCGAAGTGCGGAAACGGCAACACGCCGCTGGACAAGGCGGGGGCCTTGAGGCTGTTGGGTGTCCTGCTCGACGATGTATCACCAGATCCGACTGGGTCATCTGCAGAGAGGACGTCATGATCATCCTTGGGCTCTTGCTCATTCTCGTCGCTGTTGCGGTTGCTGTCGCTGTCGCGATCGCCACGGGTGGTACCGAGACAACTCTCGAGTTGTTCGGCTTCTCCCTCTCTGGTCTCACGCCGTTCCTGATGTTCCTCGTCGGGGCAGCCGTGATGTTGCTGCTCCTGCTCGGGCTCTCGTTGCTGCGGAGATCCGCCCGACGGCAGCGCGAACGACGCCAACAGCTGCAGGCAGCTCGCGACGAGCGAGAACACTCGGTGCGGGAACTGGAGCAGGAGAACGCCCAGCTGCAGCAGCAACTGCAACGCCAGCAGGCACAGTCGCGGGGACCTGCGACGGCGGAACCGGTGCGCGACCCGCGGGCGGGCGACACCGACCGACCGCGGCGCTGACCCGAGCTGCTCCCACCGCACGTAGCCCTGGCGGGCTCACCGGTCACCTGCCCACTCCGGGGGCGCCGGGCCGGCGCGGGCTCGCCCCGTCGCTGGCGGTAGTCGCCCGAGGAAGTCTGGGGTGTCCACCTGCACGACGACCTCGACCTCGCTGCCGAGGACGCGGCACTGCGTCAGCCTGGCGCGGTTGCGCTGCGCCACTCTGGCCGCCGTCCCGCACGCGGTGTCCGGACCGGACAACACCCGGTCTGCGCCGGCCAGCGCGGCGAGATCAGCTGCGCCGCCGGCCTGGTGTCGCGCAGCGAGGACGACGCCTGTTGCCACGACAAGGGTCCCGGCCGCCCACACGATCAGGACCAGACTCAGCACCCATAGCGTGGCCGACCCGCGTTCGCGCGACACGTCAACCGCCGGCGCCGGCAGTGGGGGCTACCGCAGGCGCGGGGCCGGCGGTCGACTCGACTGCTGCCACCGCCACCGCGGAGACCTCCAGCGACGGCAGCAGCCGTTGCAGTGCCCCCGGCGGGTGTACCGGCGCACGCACGCCCACCTCCACCAGTTCGCCGTTACGGCGAACGACCAGGGTGGATTCGCGGGGAGCGGCCTGGTCGACGGCGAGCCGCGCGGCCGCCGGGTCCTCGCCTCGCGCGTAGGCACGCGCCCCGGCGCGGGCAGCGTCGATGCAGCGCAGCTGCGCGCCGGCTGCCCCGACTCCCCAGAGCACCATTCCCAAGACGATGACAAGGACCGGCAACACCACCGCCGTTTCGGCCGTCACCGACCCCCGCTCCTGCTCTCTGCTGCGGCCCGGTTCGCGGGTCTTCTCCCGTAGTGCTGCCCTGCTGATCACGGCGACCTCCCTAGCAGGTGACCCCTGGCCGGGCGGGCACATCCCGCCCGGCCAGGCCAGTGGCTCAGAACAACCAGGTCAGCGCCTTGTCCAGGAGCTCGGTGACGAGCGATCTCACCGGATCGCTCGTGATGATCTCGTAGAGCACGCCGCCGAAGCCGCAGGCGGCGACGGTGCCGACGGCGTACTCCGCGGTCGTCATTCCCCTGTCATCGCGCCGCAGCTGCGTCAGGGACTTGCGCATCGGGACCTCCCCGGGTCGGTGCCGGTGGACCGGCAGAGCCACGCCCGACGGACGCCGGGCGCTGCGACCAGCGTGTGCGCCGCAGCCCGGTGGCGGCAGTGGGGTGAACGCTTCTGGGGACGCCGATGGAGGGTGGCCCCTCCTGTGGAGAGCGAGCTACGTCGGGGTAGCAACGGCCGACCTCAACCGAGCAGATCGAAGGCAATGCCTGCCACGACGGGCACGACGCCGATGAGCATGAACGCGGGAAGGAAGCAGATGCCGAGCGGTGCGGCCGCGCGTACGCCGACCTGGCGGGCCCGCGCCTCTGCCTGCCATCGCCGCGTGGCCCGCAGCTCCCCGGCCAGCACGGTGACGGCCTCGGCGGGCGCGGTGCCCGACGTGGCGGCGCGCTGCAACGCTCGGGCGAGCGGTGCCAGCGCAGGCGTCGCCTGGGCGAGCGCACGGTAAGCGGTTGCCGGGTCACCCCCGAGGCGCAAGGTGGCCACAAGTGGTCGGATGCGCTCGGCTAACGGCCCACCGACCGCGTCAGCGACCGCCGCCATGCCATCGACCGGTGGGGAACCGGCAGCAAGGCAGGCGGCGAGCAGGTCCGCCGCGAGCGGCAGGTCGGCTTGCAGCCGGGCCCGCTCCCGGCGCACCGCTGCCGGTTCGAGCCGGCGCAGCCACCGCTCCAGGGCAAAGGCCGCGAGCGGGCCGAGGAGCAGTCCGGCGATCCCGCCGACGGTGATGGCGAGGCCCGCACCGGCCAGCGTGGCCGCCAGTATCCGGCTCCTGGCCGATCCGGCCGGTCCGCCCACCGCAGGCGAACGGCTGCTCCGCCGGTCGCGTGGTGGCCGGGCGCCGCGCTCCCCGGCCTCGAGGAGTGCGCGCAGCCGGGCACTCACGGGCGCTCTTCCGACGTCCATCGCGACGGCGACTGCAGCACCGGCGAGGACAGCCGCCAGCCATCCACTCATCCCGGCTCCGCGGCCCGCTTGGACAGTTGCTCCACCCACAACAGCCCGCAGCCATCGAGCACCAGCCCAGCCATGAGGCACCCCATCCCCCACGGGGTCCCGAGCAGCACCTCCCAAGGCCGCGCGCCGAGGCCCGCGCCGAGGACAAGTCCGAACGCCGGAAGGGCGGCGAGCAGCCGGGCGCTGGCCCGGGGCGCCGCGAGCTGCGCCGTCACCTCGCGGCGTACGGCCTCCTCGCCACGCAGGCCCTCACCGAGTCGGCCGAGAGCGGCGGCCAGCCCGGCACCGCTGCGCTCGGAGACCCGCCAGCAGGCGGCGAGGTGGCGTAGTCCGTCGGCACCCGGCCGCCCAGCCGACTCCTGCAACTCGGCGGCCACGTCACCGCCCAGCTGCGCGGCCGTGACGGCGGGCAGCAGCAACTCAGCGAGCGCGGGCAGCCCGGTCGACGCCTCGCGCAGCGCGGCGGCGGGAGTGCGGCCGGCGGTCAGCTCGGCGGCCAGGGCGCCACACAACTCCGGCACCGCCGCCCGCCGCGTCTGCTCCAGTGCCCGCCCGGTGCGCCGCTGCCGGAGCCAGCGCAGCGCCGCGGGTGCGGCGGGCAGCAATGGTGTGAACGCCATCCAGGGTGGCACGGGCAGGATCACCATGACGAGTGGAGCCGCGACCAGCAGCACGGCGGCGACCAGCGGGCGACCACGTGGCCGCCCCAATGACTGCCCCAATGACTGCCCCAATGCTCTCGACCCTGCCCCGACCTTGGATCTCGACCGCATTCCGGGACGAACCGCAACTGCCCCGCGGCTGCCGGACAGTGCGCCGCCCGGGTGGACGACCTGACCGCCCCGCAGTCGGGCGAGCGGCACGGGCGGAACGGCGAACCACACAGCGCCGCCCGCCAGCAGTGCCGCCGCCAGCAGCGTCACGGCGCCGCCGCTGCTCTCGTCACCATGCGACGTCCTCGCAACCACCACCACTGAGGCGCTGCCGCAACCGCGGCGCCGCCGGGCCCGGGCATACCTCCCCTTGCGCGGTGAACGCCACGGCCGTCCGGGCATGCACGAGCCCGGAGTCGTCCCGTTCGAGCAGGGCGACCTCGCTGACGCGGCGTACGCCGTCCGACGTCCGGTGCAGGTGCACGACGGCGTCGAGTCCTGCCGCGAGCTGACTGTGCAACGCGGCACGGTTCATGCCCGCAGCGACGGCCAACGCCTCCATGCGGGCAGGCACGTCGGCTGCCGCGTTGGCGTGCACGGTGCCGCAGCCACCTTCGTGTCCGGTGTTGAGCGCGGCCAGCAGGTCGACGACCTCCGCACCGCGGACCTCGCCGACCACCACCCGGTCGGGGCGCATCCGCAGGGCCTGTCGGACCAGGTCGCGCAGGCTCACCTGCCCGACACCCTCGACGTTGGGCGGACGGGCCTCCAGGCGTACGACGTGACGGTGGTGCGGACGCAGCTCGCCGGAGTCCTCGACGAGCAGCAGTCGCTCTCCACCAGGGCAGCAACCGAGCAGCGTCGCCAGCAGGGTGGTCTTCCCGCTGCCGGTGCCACCGCTGACAAGGAAGGACAAGCGTCGGGCCATCAGCTCGCGGAGCAGCCGAGCGCCGGCAGCCGGCAGCGACCCGGCCGCCACCAGATCGTCAAGAGCGAACGCTCGTCGCCGCAGCACCCGAAGCGACACCAGCGTGCCGAACGGCGACACCGGCGGAAGCACGGCATGCAGTCGGCTGCCGTCGGGCAACCGGGCGTCGACGTAAGGGGCAGCGTCGTCGAGGCGGCGCCCGGCCACCGCAGCCATCCGCTGCGCCAGCCGGCGGACAGCGGGCTCGTCCGTGAAGCGAACGGCCGTCAGGGTGAGCCCGGCGCCCCTGTCGACCCAGACCTCATCCGGAGCGTTGACGAGGACGTCGGTGACATCGGGGTCGCGCAGCAGCGGCTCGAGCGGGCCCGCCCCCGACAACTCCGCGCGCAACACACCGAGCACGTCGAGCACCGTGGTGTCGCCCAGGACACCGCCCTCCGCGCGCAGTGCCGCGGCAACGTGGGCTGCGCTTGGCGTTACGCCGGACCGGGCGAGGTGACCGCGGACCCGCTCGACCAGCACCGGATCCGGGATGCCCGGTCGGACACCCCGGATACTGAGCCCCGCGGTCATGCGGCCGCCGCGCGACCCGGCGCGGGCATCGCGTCGAGCAGGCCGGCACACAACCGGGCGAGCGGGCCTTTCCCACGGCGGGCGGGTGGCTCCCCCCGCTCCAGCGCACCAGCCAGGCCGGGCTCGGCCCGCATCTCGCCGGCGAGGGGCAGCGCGAGGGAGTCGGCGATCATCGCGCCGGTCAGCCCGGAGGGTGCGGGCCCGCGGACAACGGCGCGCAGATCTGCCGTGTGCAGACTGACCGCTGCAGCGACGCGGGCCGCGGCCGCGACCGCCCGAATCTCTGCCGGCACGATCAACAGCGCCAGTGTGCAGTGGGCCAGCGCTTCCTCGGCGGCTGCATCGAGCCGTCGCGGCAGGTCGACGACGACCAGGTCGCTGCTGCGACGCCCGGCGGCGAGCAACGCGCGCATCGCGTCGACCGGAATCGCCAACGGCTGGCTGCGGTCCCACGACAGCACGGTGAGTCCGCTGATCTCGGGAAGTGCCTCGCGCAACGCCGGCCCGCTGACTCGACCTCGAGTGGCCGTCAGTTCGGGCCAGCGCAGCCCGGCGGCGTCCTCTCCACCGATGACCATGTCGATGCCACCGCCGAGCGGGTCGCCATCGACGAGCAGGGTGCGCCAGCCTCGGTCTGTGCCACCGAGGGCCAGTGCGGCGGCAAGGGTTGTCGCCCCCGCGCCGCCGCGGCCCCCGATCGTGCACACCGTGACTGCCTCGCCCAACCCGCGCTCTAGGCCCTCCGCCAGGCGATCGACCAGCCACGCCTCCCCGTCAGGGAGGAAGACGACGTGCTCCGCGCCGACGGCCACCGCACGCTGCCAGACCGCGGCGTCGTCGAGGTCGTGGCTGACCACGACGACATCGGAGCGGCGGGGTGGCGCGCTCGCCCCGAGCGCCTGCGCCAGGTCACCACCCACCAGGACGAGTGGGGCGAGCGACCAGGCACGGCGGGCCGCCCCGACGTCCGCGGCCACAGCGAGCTCCACGCCCGCCGCCGCACTGAGGCGCAACACGTCATCGAGCAGCTCGGGATCGCCGGTGAGGAGCAGCGGAAGCGGATCAGCGGGCACGGGACCTCCTCTGGGTGGAGGTCCAGGCTGGGGCTGCCGCCACCGCTTCGGTGGCCGGCCGGCCCGCTCTGTGGACGGCCGAGGAAGGTGCACTCTGTGTGGAAGAACCACGCGGGGAGTCGGCACCGGCGGTGCTGGGAGGGGGCTGCACATGGGGCGACCCCCGCTGGGGGGAGAGCGGGGGTCGCCATCGGGACCAGCTCCGGGGGGGAGGAGCCGGGCCCCGGCAGCCGGGGGAGGGCTGCCGCGCCTAAGTCTCTGCCCTTACCGACGCAGCGGCAAACAGCAGGGTTCCACGGTAGACGATCGAGCGGGTTCCTATCCTCACTGCTGTGGACGACGCGCCGGTATCCCGGACAGCGGCTTTCTTCGACCTCGACAAGACGGTCATCGCGCGCTCCAGTGCGCTCGCGTTCAGCCGGTCGTTCTACCACGGTGGGCTGATCAACAGGCGGGCTGTTCTGCGCAGCGCGTACGCCCAGTTCGTGTTCCTCGCCGGTGGCGCCGACCATGACCAGATCGAGCGGATGCGCCGGTACCTGTCGTCGCTGTCGACGGGATGGGACGTACAGCAGGTACGTGAAATCGTCGCGGAGACCCTGCACGACCTGATCGACCCCGTCATCTACGACGAGGCTGCGACCCTGATCGAGCAGCACCATCTGGCCGGCCGGGACGTGGTGATCGTCAGCACGTCCGGCGCGGAGGTCGTGGAGCCGATCGGCGAGCTGCTCGGTGCCGATCGCGCCATCGCCACCCGGATGGTGGTGGGCGCCGACGGCCGCTACACCGGTGAGATCGCCTACTACGCGTACGGCGAGAACAAGGCGGCCGCCGTACGCCAGCTCGCGCGCGAAGAGGGCTACGACCTCGAGCGCAGCTACGCCTACAGCGACTCCGTCACCGACGTACCGATGCTGGAGGCGGTGGGCCACCCGCACGCGGTCAACCCCGACCGGGCCCTGCGCAAGGAGGCCGCCACCCGGGGGTGGCCGGTGCTGCTCTTCGAGCGGCCGGTCTCCTTACGCCGTCGGTTCGCCCGGGTACCCTCTCGGCCAGTCTTGGCCGCCTCTGCCCTGGGTGCGGGCGCCGCCGCTGCAGGATTCGTGTGGTACGCCGCCCGGCGCCGCGAGCGCCGCGAGCGCCGCGAGCGCCAGTCTCGTCGCCGCGCCCCCGTCCGAGCCGCCACCAACGCGTGGGCCAAGTCGGTGGCCTACCTCGGCCAAAGGTAAAGATCAAGCCCAAAGGTAAAGATCAAGCTCAGCCTCTTCCCTCCGGGTAGCGGGAGGGTTACAAAGGAACCACGGAGAGCGCGTCGATGGGCATGCCCCTTCGGCATACGATCCGCGCACGGCAGCCGGGCACCCACGCGGCGACCAGCCCATGTACGGGCGTCGAGAACAGGCTTGACCTGATCCGACGACGCGAAGCACGCTTGGTAACCCGCACTGCCGTGTCAGCGACGGCGTCCCCTCGGGGGCGCCGTCGCATGTGCGGGTGCCGGGAAGTCCTCATCCCCGCAGCAGCGCTTCGCAGACCGCAAGTCCCTCCTGCGCTCCGCGCTCCACTGCTCCCGCGCAGTGCACCACCCAGACCGCGACCCCCGTCGGCGTACCGGCCAGGTAGCCACGTGCCGCGTCGCCGTACGCCGCGGCTGGAGCCGCCGGCTTCGCGGAGTCCGCCACGTCCAGATGTCCCACCTCGGGGATGGTCACCGCCGCAGGATCGAACCCCTTGGTGATCAGCACCAGCCGGCTGGCGGCCCGCGCCACCACCCCGTTGCCCGTCGGAAACGGGCGAAGGGCGAGCAGCTCACCGTGGACGACGGCGGAGAGCACGAGCGCAGAAGCGTCGGCGGGCGAGGCAACCAGCCGGGCGAGGGCGTCCAGCCTGGCGCTCACCGTGGCCGGCGACGGCGCGGCCGGCAACCCGAGCGGGTCGTCCACCGCCTCGTCGCTCGCGCGCGGCCGGCCGAGCCGGTCCTGGGCGAGCAGATCCGCGGCGGCCAAGGCGTGCAGCCGGGCCAGCACCTGCAGTGGCGCCTTGACCCAGGAAGTACGTAACGCGCCGAGCTCGGCGCCGGTGCGCAGCGCCCCTCGTACGACCCCGGCTCCGGGACGGTCGGTGATCTCCTCGAGGCGACGTACGTCGGCAAGTGGCCAGTCGACGCCGTCGAGTGCAGCCGACGCCCGGGCGCCGCGTAGTGCCCCGGCAAGCCGCACCTCCTCACCGCGGCGGCGCAGCACGCGATGGGTGAGCAGCCGGTCCACGGAGACCCGAGCTTGCGCGACGGCTGACTCCACCCCGGGCAGCGCGGTAACGCCCGCGAGCGCTGCTGACGACACGCCGGAAACCTACGCATCCGAGCGCTGGTGTGCCCCCATGCCCTTTGCGGCCCGCAATCGCTACGGTGGCCAGGTCACTGCGGCGTCCGCCGCGCCTTCGCAGCACTTCACGAGCAGCTGAGGTGAGGCCGTGAGTACCAGCGACCAGCGCCGGAGCGTCCCTTCGGCAGATCCCACCGACACCTACCGGACCGTCCAAGCGAGCGAGGAGTTCCAGGAGTTGCGGCGGCGCTTCCGCGCCTTTGTCTGGCCGGCGACGATCGTCTTCCTCGCGTGGTACCTGCTCTACGTGGTGCTGTCCGGGTGGGCCCGCGGCTTCATGGGCACCGAGGTGCTCGGCAACATCAACGTGGCGTACGTCTTCGGGTTGTTGCAGTTCGTGTCCACGTTCCTGATCGCCTGGCTCTACTCCCGCTACGCCAACCGGCACCTCGACCCGGAGACGGAGCGGATCGCGCGTGAGTTCCACCTCGACCAGGAGGTACCCCGGTGAGTGGTCACCTGCTGGCGCAGGCGTCTTCCGTCTCCACCGGACAGCGGACGCTGACCATCTCGCTGTTCACCCTCTTCGTCCTTGCGACGCTCGGCATCACGGTATGGGCGAGCCGCAACACCCACACCGCCGCTGACTTCTACGCCGGAGGTCGTTCGTTCACCGGCGCCCAGAACGGCATGGCCATCGGTGGTGACTACATGTCTGCGGCCAGCTTCCTCGGCATCGCCGGCATCATCGCGCTGTTCGGCTACGACGGCTTCCTGTACTCCATCGGCTTCCTTGTCGCGTGGCTCGTTGCGTTGCTGCTCGTGGCAGAGCTCATGCGCAACTCGGGCAAGTACACGATGGGCGACGTACTCGCCTTCCGCATGCGACAGCGTCCGGTGCGGACGGCGGCCGGCATCTCCACGATCGTCGTGTCCATCTTCTACCTGCTGGCGCAGATGGTCGGCGCTGGCGCGTTGGTGACGCTGCTGGTCGGCGTGGAGAGCGACGCGGCGAAGAACCTGACGATCGTGCTCGTCGGTGCGCTGATGATCGTGTACGTCGTCTTCGGCGGCATGAAGGGCACCACGTGGGTGCAGATGGTCAAGGCGGCGCTGCTTATGACGGGCGCAACCCTCGTCA
>Ga0136616_10001005_pt1 | contig 14427 bp, 11 predicted proteins | sample AntDrymUQ2992106_2_FD_106648 | JGI IMG/M metagenome (GOLD analysis project Ga0136616, IMG submission 106648) | Polar desert sand microbial communities from Dry Valleys, Antarctica - metaG UQ299 (21.06) | ecosystem: Environmental > Terrestrial > Soil > Desert | place: Antarctica: Dry Valley...
CGTCGCGGTGGTGATGGACGGCAACGGGCGCTGGGCGCGCGAGCGCGGGCTGCCGCGAACCGCTGGACACGAGGCGGGGGAGGCCGCCCTGCTCGACGTCGTCTGCGGAGCCATCGAGGTCGGCGTGCAGTGGGTGTCGGCGTACGCCTTCTCCACGGAGAACTGGAAGCGCTCCGCGGAGGAGGTGCGCTTCCTCATGGGTTTCAACCGCGACGTGATCCGCCGTCGGCGCGACCAGATGCACGACATGGGGGTGCGGGTGCGCTGGGCGGGTCGACGCCCACGGTTGTGGCGCAGTGTCGTTCGCGAGCTGGAGGCCGCCGAGGAGCTGACCCGGCGCAATGAGGTGCTGACCCTGACGATGTGCGTCAACTACGGCGGGCGGGCGGAGATCGCCGACGCCACCCGCGCCATCGCCTGCGAGGTGGCGGCCGGCAGGTTGGACCCGGAGAAGGTGGACGAGCGCACGCTCGCGCGTTACCTCGACGAGCCGGGCATGCCCGACGTGGACCTGTTCGTGCGCTCCTCCGGTGAGCGGCGGATGTCCAACTTCTTGCTCTGGCAGTCGGCGTACGCCGAACTCAGTTTCCCCGGGACGCTGTGGCCGGACTTCGACCGGCGGCACCTGTGGGCCGCGGTGGAGGACTACGCCCGGCGCGATCGCCGATACGGCGGCGCGCTGCCCAACCCCCGACCTGCCACCGGCTCGGGACGGTGAGGTAGGCCGTGCTCGCCGTCCTCCGGTTCACCGTCCCGGAGACCGAAGCCGCCAGCTTCCTCGCCGCCACCCGCACCGCGGTCGCTGCGCTGGCCGACCGGCCCGGCTACCGCTCCGGCACGGTCGGGCGCAGTGTCGACGACCCCACCCGCTGGGTGCTCGTCACGACGTGGGAGGGCGTCGGTGCCTACCGCCGGGCGCTGACGGCGTACGACGTGCGGGTGAGCGCCGTACCGCTGCTGTCCCGCGCCGTCGACGAGCCCGGCGCGTACGAGACGCTGCTGGTGCAGACCGGTGGACAGGCGGCCACCGCACCCAGCCGACGAGCCGCCGACGCCGATGTTGTCGGGCTCGGGCACGCGGCCGGCCCGGAGGTGCGCAGCGACCTGGACTGACGGCGCTGCGCACCTCCGCGGGCGTCAGCTGCTGGATCCGGTGGCCAGCCGGCGCAGTACCTCCGCGATGCTGTCGAGGAGCTCGTCCTGGCCGGTGATGCCGTGACGCGCGGCCAGGTAGCGCGGGTCGTTGTAGGTCACGTGGGTGACACCGTCCGCGTCGCGCCACACCAGCAGCTTCTGCGGCAGGTCGATACCCGCGGTCTGCGCGCTCTGCATGAGCGGCGTGCCGGACTCGGGGCTGCCGAAGATGACCAGGGTCGTCGGCCGCAACTGCAGCCCAGCCTCTTCGGCGGCGGCTGCGTGGTCCACCACGGTCACCAACTGGAGGCCTGCCTCTTCGATGTCGGCGAGGATCCGCTCGACAGTGGCGTCGACGTCGGCCGAGCTGTCGACCGTGACGAGCCCGGCGCCCTCCTTGACCCCGGGCGCCGCGCGCAACGCTCCGCAAGCAACCCGGGCCCCGGCGTCTCCGGTCTTCAGCGTCTCGGCGTCCGGCCCGGTCTCGTCGGTCAGCGAGGAGGTGTAGCGAGGCGGGATGTTCGCGAAGTTGTCTCGTCCGGCGTGCACCATGATCGCCGAGCCGTCGCCGCGGAGCAGCTCGCGTACGGTAAAGGCGTCGGTCACCGCGACGAGCCTGGCCCGGCCGTGAGCGTCGGCGTAGAGGCTCGGCAGGTCACCGGCGTGGGAGCCGTGGTCGCCTCCCGCCCCGACGTAGTGCCCTTCGGCTGACGTGAAGGGACCGTCGGCCGCGTCCGGGTCACACACCCCCACCGTGTGGACATGGAACCCGTGAAATCCCGGCGAAAGCCCACGCACCGTCGCGGCGACCCGGACTCCGCCGCCAGCGTGTTCGCTCAGCCGGACGAAGCCCACCCGCGTGCCCTCGACGTCGCGCAGCGGCACGATGCGCTTCGCGGGCCCGCCATAGCCGTCGCTTCGAGGCCCCGGCCGTCGCGGACTGGTCGTCGTTGTACGAGGGGTTGTGGGGCTCTGCTGGACCGCGACTGGTGCCGACCCGAGCGGCACGGTGGCTGGCGGCGCGGCGAACCCCAGGGGGAGACCGGCCATGGTGCCCCCAGCGAACAGGGAAGTGGCCGCCACAGTGATGCCGGCGAGGACGGCGGTCCGGTGTCTCATTGCGCTGCTCCTTTGTCGGCCTGCACGGGCGTGCGGCGGGCGAGAACGGATGGGGTCGACAGTGCCGGGTGTTGCGGCGCTTGCCAAGCGCACGCGCCGTTACGGGTAGCCTGAGTCGCTCACTCAGCCGACCGCCAGCCGGATGGAGCGTGCCATGCCCGCCGACCGCATCGAAACCCTCGTCAACCTCAGCAAGCGCCGGGGCTTCGTCTACCCCTCCAGCGAGATCTACGGCGGCACCCGCTCAGCGTGGGACTACGGGCCGCTCGGAGTCGAGCTCAAGGAAAACGTGCGCCGCCAGTGGTGGCGGGCCATGGTGCAGGGCCGCGAAGACGTCGTCGGCCTCGACTCCTCGGTCATCCTCGCCCGGGAAGTGTGGGTCGCCTCCGGGCACGTCGACGCCTTCGTCGACCCGCTCACCGAGTGCCAGGCCTGCCACCATCGCTACCGCGCAGACCAGCTGGTGGAGAGTTATGAGCACAAGCACGGCATCCCGCCGCCCGGCGGCCTGGCCGCCATCGCCTGCCCGACCTGTGGGACCCGCGGTGCGTTCACCGAACCGCGGATGTTCAACGGTTTGCTGCGCACCCACCTCGGGCCGGTTGAGGACGAGGCCGGCCTGCACTACCTCCGGCCGGAGACCGCGCAGGGCATCTTCGTCAATTTCCTCAACGTCATGGGTTCCGCCCGGCGCAAGCCACCGTTCGGTATCGCGCAGACCGGTAAGAGCTTCCGCAACGAGATCACCCCGGGCAACTTCATCTTCCGCACCCGCGAGTTCGAGCAGATGGAGATGGAGTACTTCGTCGAGCCGGGCACGGACGAGCAGTGGTTCGACTACTGGCTCCAGCAGCGGTGGGACTGGTACGTCGACCTCGGGCTGTCGCCGGACAATCTGCGCCACTTCGAGCACCCGCAGGAGAAGTTGTCGCACTACTCGAAGCGCACCGTGGACATCGAGTACCGCTTCCGCTTCGGCGGGACCGAGTTCTCCGAGCTCGAGGGTGTCGCCAACCGCACTGACTTCGACCTCACCACGCACACCAAGCACTCCGGTGTCGACCTCAGCTACTTCGACCAGGAGAAGGGTGAGCGTTGGACGCCGTACGTCATCGAGCCGGCCGCCGGACTCACCCGGGCGGTCCTCGCCTTCCTGCTCGACGCGTACGCCGAAGACGAAGCGCCCAACGCCAAAGGGGTCATGGAGAAGCGGACGGTCATGCGGCTGGACCGCCGGATCGCCCCCGTCAAGGCGGCCGTGCTGCCGCTGTCGCGCAACGCAGACCTCTCGCCCAAGGCGCGTGCCCTGGCCGCCGCGCTGCGCCGGTCGTGGAACGTCGAGTTCGACGACGCCGGGGCGATCGGCCGCCGCTACCGCCGGCAGGACGAGATCGGGACGCCGTTCTGCATCACCGTCGACTTCGACACGCTGTCCGACCAGGCGGTGACCGTACGGGACCGCGACACGATGGAGCAGGAGCGTGTCGCCCTCGACCAGGCCGAGGCGTACCTGGCCCAGCGCCTCGTCGGCTGCTGATGCCGCTGCACCCCCGGTTGTCAGCCTTCCGGGGTCAGCTGCACGTCAGGGAACTCCACCGTGGTGCCTTCCGCCAGTGCGGGTCCGTCGGTCTCTTCCCCGTGCCGGCGGAGCCAGAGCCCTCGCGCCGGCGCCCGCCGTCGTCCTACTGGACGAACCCTTCTCCAACCTGGACCGGAACCTGCGGACGCAGATCCGAGCCGACACCCTTGCCGTGCTGCGGGAAACAGGGACGGCTGCCGTGCTCGTCACCCACGACCAGCAAGAGGCGCTCGCGACCGGTGACCGGGTGGCGGTGATGCGGGCCGGCCGGATCGAGGACGTCGGTCCGCCGGACCGGGTGTTCCACGCCCCGACGAACCGGTTCGTGGCCGCCTTCATGGGGGACGCGGACTTCCTGCCGGCCCGCGTGCACGGCACCTGGCTGCGGCGCCGCCGTGCGGGTCGGGCTGGCCGACGGGATCACCCCGACCGTGCTCGCCGTCCGTGTGGCCGCACCTGTCCCTCCGGACCCGGTGCGCCGCTGACCGCGTACGACCTCGTCCTACTTCCCTCATACCGCGAGAATCCGGCCGCACCGAAGCACCGGCCGCGCCGGGGGTGGCCCGGCTCTGCTCTCGCCATGTGAGAGTGACGTCGGCGCCAGACGCGAGGGGGTGGTGGCGTGCGCCGGAGAGCGGTGTCGCCGCAGAGGCAGGGCCGGGACCAGCCACGGCACGACCATCCTGTCTTCACTCGGGTGTACGCCGCGCTCGCCGCCCTCGCCGAGCGGGGTCCGATCGGTGAGCTGCGCGAGCAGCTGCTGCGGGGGGCGAGCGGACGGCTGCTGGTCGTCGGATTGGGCCCCGGCCACGATCTGGACCACGTGCCGGGAACGGTCGATGCGGTGGTCGCGGTCGAACCCAGTCCTTCGATGAGCCGGCGCGCCACCCGGCGGGTGATTCGGCTGCGGGCGCGCGGCGTACCCGTCCACATGGTGTCCGGGACCGCCGAGGCGCTGCCGCTGCGCGGCGAGAGCGTCGACACCGTGCTCTGCGCGTTCGTGCTGTGCAGCGTGACCGACCTCACCCGCGCGTTGGCCGAGGTACGACGGGTGCTGCACCCGCAGGGCCACTTGCTGCTGCTGGAGCACGTGCGCGCCGCGGAGGAGCCGCGGTTGGCCGCCATCCAGGACCGGTTGCAACCGCTGTGGGGGCGGCTGGCGGGTGGGTGTCATCCCAACCGCGACGTTCGCACCGCTCTACGCAGTGCAGGGTTCGACGATGCGGACGTCCTCGACTTTCCGCTCGCGCAGAACGTCCCGCTGTGCCGGCCGCACCTGCGCGGGAAGGCGCGCCTCCGCTGACAGCGCTCAGGTCGCGGCCACCGGCAACAGCGATGGCCCGACACTGGACACGTGAAATTCGGACACGTGAAGTACGACACCGCCACTGAGCCGGCGCCCGCGGGCACCCGACCGCCAGCGACCCGGCTCACCGGGGTGGACGCTGCTCGAGGGCTGGCACTGATCGGCATGATGGCCGTGCACGTGCTTCCCGGCGTCGACCCGGATGGCGGCACGTCAGCGGCGTACCTCGTCGCGAGCGGCCGGTCCGCCGCAGCGTTCGCGGTCCTCGCTGGTGTCGGTCTGGCGCTGGCTTTCGGAGGGCCACGGGCGGTGAACGGCCGAAGGTGGCCGGGGGCGGCGGTTGCGCTGACCGTTCGAGCCGCGCTCATCGGCGCCGTCGGCTTGGCCCTCGGTTACCCCGACTCCGGGGTGGCCGTCATCCTGGCGTACTACGCGGTGCTGTTCTTGTTGGCCGTGCCGTTGCTGCGCCTGCGGTCAGCCGTCCTCGCGGGCATCGCCGCCGCAGTGGCGTTTGCGGTACCGGTGGCGAGCCATGTGCTGCGGGCAGAGCTGGAAGCGCCCGAGCGCGCCAATCCGACGTTCGCGACCCTGCTCGAGCACCCCGGGGAGCTGCTCCTCGTGCTCGGGTTGACCGGCTACTACCCAGCGCTCGCGTGGACGACGTACCTGTGCGCCGGGCTGGCCGCCGGCCGGCTGCCGCTGCGGTCCGCCAGGGTGGCGGCCGGACTGCTCGGCGGCGGCACCGCGCTCGCGGTGTCCGCCTCGGCCGCGTCCTCACTGCTGCTGGGACCGCTGGATGGCTGGGAGCGCATCCTGGCCACCACGCCCGCCGACTTCGACCCTGCAGCGCTCGATCGGGGGTGGTTCGGCACGACGCCGCCGACGACGCTGTGGTGGCTTGCCATCGACGCGCCGCACTCCAGCACACCGTTCGATCTGTTGCACACCACGGGAACTGCGCTTGCCCTGCTGGGCGCCCTCCTGCTCCTGTCCCGAGTCGCGTCCCGGCTGCTCATCCCTCTCGCGGCGGCGGGCAGCATGACGCTCACCCTCTACACCGTGCACGTCGTGCTGCTGTCGTCGTCGCTGCTGCCGGCAGAGCCCACGACCTCGTACGCAGTTCAGGTGGCCGCCGCGCTGGTCGTCGCCCTCCTGTGGCGACGTTGGGTCCGCCGGGGCCCGCTGGAGGCGGTGATCGCCCGGGCGTCGAGACAAGCCAGGCGGGCGATGGACACCGGTTGACGTCAAGCCCGCCGAGTAGGCTCGTTGCACGTCCGCAGCGCCAAAGGAGATGTCTGTGCCGAAGTACGTCTACAGCTTCACCGAAGGCAACAGGGACCTCAAGGACCTGCTCGGCGGCAAGGGCGCCAACCTCGCCGAGATGACCAATCTCGGCCTGCCGGTGCCCCCCGGGTTCACGATCACCACCGAGGCGTGCAAGGCCTACCTCGGCTCCGGGGAGGAGCCGGCGGAGCTTCGCGACGAAGTGAGCCAGCACCTGCAGGCGCTGGAGAGGGAGATGGGTCGCGCGCTCGGCCAGCCCGACCATCCGCTGCTGGTTTCGGTGCGCTCGGGCGCGAAGTTCTCCATGCCCGGCATGATGGAGACGGTCCTCAACATCGGGCTCAACGACGAGTCCGTGCAAGGGCTGGCCAAGCAGGCCGGCGACGAGCGCTTTGCCTGGGACTCCTACCGCCGGCTCATCCAGATGTTCGGCAAGACGGTGCTCGGCATCGACGGTGCGCACTTCGAAGACGCGCTCGACGCGACCAAGCAGGCCAAGGGCACGACCAACGACCTCGACCTCGACGCTGACGACCTCCGCGAACTCGTGGAGACCTATAAGGGTGTTGTCCGCGAACACTCCGGCAGCGACTTCCCCACTGAGCCGCGCGAGCAACTCGACTTCGCCGTCCGCGCCGTCTTCGACTCGTGGAACGCACCACGCGCGATCCTCTACCGCCGCCAGGAGCGCATACCTGCTGACCTCGGCACCGCGGTCAACGTCGTCGCCATGGTGTTCGGAAACCTCGACATGGACTCCGGCACCGGCGTCGCGTTCACCCGCGACCCGGGCAGCGGCGGCCAGGGCATCTACGGCGACTACCTGCAGAACGCGCAGGGAGAGGACGTCGTCGCGGGCATCCGCAACACCATCCCGCTGCAGCAACTCGAGGGCATCGACAAAGCGGCGTACGACGAGCTGCTCGACATCATGGCGACGTTGGAGAACCACTACCGCGACCTGTGTGACATCGAGTTCACCATCGAACGCAACAAGCTGTGGATGCTGCAGACCAGGGTCGGCAAGCGTACGGCGGGCGCGGCGTTTCGCATCGCCACGCAGCTGGTCGACCAGGGCCTCATCGACATGGACGAGGCGATCAGCCGGGTCACCGGCGACCAGCTGGCGCAGCTGATGTTCCCTCGTTTCGACGAGGGTGCGGAGAAAAACCGAATCGCCACAGGCATGAACGCCTCGCCCGGGGCAGCTGTCGGCACGTGCGTCTTCGACTCCGACCGCGCCGAGGAGCTGGCTAAGCAGGGGAAGCAGGTCATTCTCGTACGCCGGGAGACCAACCCCGACGACCTCAACGGGATGATCGCCGCGCAGGGCATTCTCACCAGCCGCGGCGGCAAGACCTCCCACGCCGCCGTCGTTGCCCGCGGCATGGGCAAGACCTGCGTGTGCGGCGCGGAGGAACTCGAGGTTGACCTGAAGAACCGCAGTTTCACCGTGCCTGGCGGCATCACCGTCAAGGAGGGCGATGTCGTCTCCATCGACGGGACGTCCGGCGACGTCTACCTCGGGGAGGTGCCGGTCGTTCCGTCACCGGTGGTGCGCTACTTCGAGGGTGAGCTCGACCCCGGGTCGGAGGAGTCGGACGACCTCGTCAAGGCCGTGCACCGCGTCATGGAGCACGCCGACGAGCGTCGGCGGTTGGGCGTACGGGCAAACTCCGACACACCAGAGGACTCCGTACGCGCTCGCCGTTACGGCGCCGCCGGCATCGGGCTCTGCCGCACTGAGCACATGTTCCTGGGTGATCGGCGCAAGCACGTCGAGCGAATGATCCTGGCCGAGGGCGAGGAGGAGCAGGCGGCGGCGCTGGACGCCTTGGAACCACTGCAGCGCGACGACTTCGTCGGCATCTTCGCTGCGATGGACGGGCTACCGGTCACCGTGCGGCTGCTGGATCCACCGCTGCATGAGTTCCTGCCCGACCTCACCGAGCTGTCGGTTGCGGTGGCACTCGGCGAGGAACGCGGCGAAGACGTGACGCGGGAGCGCACACTGCTCGACGCCGTACGCCGCCTGGACGAGGCGAACCCGATGCTCGGCCTGCGGGGAGTCCGCCTCGGCCTGGTCGTACCCGGCCTGTACGGCATGCAGGTGCGGGCCATCGCAGAGGCGGCCGCTCAGCGCAAGAGCGACGGCGGTGACCCGCGCGTGGAGGTCATGATCCCGCTGACCGGCGCGGTGCAGGAGTTCGAGCTCATTCGCGAAGAGTCCGCGGCCATCATCGCCGATGTGGAAGAACGCTCGGGTCAGCGACTGCGCGCGCTGATCGGCACGATGATCGAGCTGCCGCGCGCGGCGCTGACCGCCGGGCAGATCGCCGAGTCGGCGGAATTCTTCTCCTTTGGCACAAACGATCTGACGCAGACCGCGTGGGGGTTCTCCCGCGACGACGTGGAGGCGGCGTTCTTCTCCCGCTACCTCGAGTTGGGCATCTTCGGGGTGTCGCCGTTCGAGAGCCTCGACCGCGACGGGGTCGGCCGGCTGATGTCCATCGCATGCGAGGAAGGGCGCGCCGCGCGCCCCGATCTGAAGCTCGGCATCTGCGGCGAACACGGCGGCGACCCCGACTCGGTGCACTTCTGCCACGAGTTGGGCCTCGATTACGTCTCCTGCTCACCGTTCCGCGTGCCGGTGGCGCGGCTGGAAGCCGGTCGCGCTGTGGTGGTGGGTGGCGGCAGCGACAGCCGGTGACACCGTTCTTCTGGTTGCGGATCGCCCGTCGCGTCGTCGTACTGCTGGTCGTCGCCGTCCTCCTGGTGACCGGTTTCACCGCGGTGCGGGTCTGGTGGGTGGCGCGGCAGGACGATCGCCGCAGCACCGACGCGATCGTGGTGCTGGGAGCCGCGCAGTACGACGGCCGGCCGTCGAACATCCTCGAGGCCCGTCTCGACCACGCTGCCGAGCTGTACACCGACGGCGTCGCCCCGCGCGTCGTCACCGTCGGGGGCTCGCGTCCGGGTGACCGCTTCACCGAAGCGGAGGCCGGGAAGGCCTGGCTGGCCGACCACGGGGTGCCCGAGGCTGATGTGGTCGCGGTGCGCCGGGGTGGCGAAACGCTGTCCAGCCTGGCGGCGGTGACGAAGCTCTTCGAGCGGCGCGGCTGGCAGACAGCGACTCTCGTCACCGACCCGTGGCACACGTTGCGTGCGCAGGCGATGGCCGACGACCTCGGCCTCGACGTGGTCTCCTCGCCGACCCGTCAGGGCCCCGCCGTTCGTACGCGGGCAACGCAGGCACGCTCCGTCGGCCGGGAGACGCTCGCCTACCTCTACTACCGCCTCTTCCACGGCAGCCCGGAGGAGATGGGCACCGAGTCGTCTCAGGATCGCGGCGGGCAGACGGGCGGGGACGCGCGCGCCGTCTCCGCTGTCGGGTGACGGCGTACGCCGCGGCGGACCGCGAGCGGTGGGTCGCCGAACCACCGAAGCGCCCCGGACGCGGTGACTTCGAGCGTGACCGCGCGCGGGTACTGCACAGCGCGGCGCTGCGCCGCCTGGCCGCCAAGACGCAGGTGGTCGTGCCGTGGGAGAGCGACTTCCCGCGCACCCGGCTCACGCACTCCTTGGAGTGCGCCCAGGTGGGCCGCGAGTTGGGCCGCGCGCTCGGCTGCGACCCCGACCTGGTCGACGCCGCCTGCTTGGCCCACGACCTGGGTCATCCGCCGTTCGGGCACAACGGGGAAACCGCGCTCGACGAGGTCGCCGCACCGTGCGGCGGTTTCGAGGGCAACGCGCAGAGCCTGCGGATGCTCACCCGGCTGGAGGCCAAGGTGTTCGCCCCTGAGGGTGCACCGCTGCTCGGGCGGGGCGTGGGTCTCAACCTCACCCGGGCGACACTCGACGCCGCCACGAAGTACCCATGGTTCGCCCCGCGCCCGGCGGAAGGGCAGCGCGCTGGCGGCCGCGGGAAGTACGGCGTCTACCCCGACGACGCCGACGTCTTCGGCTGGATTCGGGCGGGGCTCCCGGCGGGGAGGCGCTGCCTGGAGGCGCAGGTCATGGACTGGGCCGACGACGTCGCCTTCTCGGTGCACGACGTGGAGGACACGCTGCACACTGGCCACTTGCAGCCGGCCCGGCTGCGGGACCGCGCCGAGCGGAGCGGGCTGCTCACGCTCACCGCCGCGACGTACGCCTCCGACGCCGATGTCACCGAGCTGGGGGAGGCGCTGGACCGGTTGCTGGCGCTCCCCTACTGGCCGGTGTCGTATGACGGCTCCCAACGCTCGTTGGCCGCGCTGAAGAACGCGACGAGCCAGCTCATCGGTCGCCTGTGCCTTGCCGCCGAGGACGCGACGCGAGCCGCGCATGGCCCCGGCCCGCACGCCCGTTACGGGGCAGACCTGGTCGTCCCCCGACCAACGGTGCTCGAGTGCGCGGTGCTCAAGGGGGTGACCGCGCGCTACCTCATGGGCCGTGAGGGGGCGGCCGCGTTGCAGGCTCGCCAGCGGGAACTCGTCGCTGAGCTGGTGCACGCGCTGACCGCCCGCGCCCCCGACGAGCTGGAGCCGGCGCTACGGCCGGCGTACGACGCCGCACCCGACGAGGCGGCCAGGCTGCGGGTCGTCGTCGACCAGGTTGCGTCCCTCACCGATCCCTCCGCGCTGGCTCTGCACACCCGACTGGTGCGTGGGGTCGGAGCACGGGAGGCTAACTGAAGTCCGCGGTGGACAACTCCCCGCGGGGCCCGGCGCCGTCCCTGCGCCTCCGTAGACTCCCGAGCGTGGCCGGGCGGATCCGTGACGAGGACATTGCGCTGCTGCGTGAGCGGTCGCCCATCGCCGATGTTGTCGGCGAGCACCTGCAGCTGCGCTCCGCCGGTGCCGGCCAGTTGAAGGGCCTATGTCCCTTCCACGAGGAGAAGACCCCCTCGTTCCACGTCACGCCGGCGCGGGGCTACTACCACTGCTTCGGCTGCCAGGTCGGCGGTGACGTCATCACCTTCGTTCGGGAGATCGAGCACGTGTCCTTCGCGGAGGCGGTGGAGTTGCTGGCCCGCCGCGTCGGCATGGATCTGCGCTACGAGCAGGGTGGCGCTGCGCCGCGTCAGCAACAGGGGCAGCGCACCCGACTGGTCGCCGCGCACACGGCGGCCGCGGAGTTCTACGCCGCGCAGCTGTCTGCACCCGAGGCGGCAGCGGGGCGCCGTTTCCTCGCCGAGCGCGGCTTCGACAGCGCCGCTGCGGAGGGTTTCGGCGTCGGCTACGCGCCGACCGGATGGGACGTCCTCCTCCGGCACCTGCGCGATCGGGGGTTCGCCGACCGTGAGCTCATGCTGGGCGGGCTGGCCCGTGAGGGTCAGCGTGGGCCGATCGACCGTTTCCGCGGGCGGCTGGTGTGGCCGATCCGCGACCTCACCGGTGACGTCATCGGCTTCGGTGCCCGGAAGCTGCGAGAGGACGACCCCGCGCCGAAGTACCTCAACACCCCGGAGACGCCGATCTACAAGAAGGGCCAGCTGCTCTACGGCGCAGACCTGGCGAAGCGGGAGATCGCCCGCCGCCAGCAGGCGGTGATCGTCGAGGGTTACACCGACGTCATGGCCTGCCACCTTGCCGGGGTGCCCACGGCGGTGGCGACGTGCGGGACCTCCTTCGGCGAGGACCACATCAGGGTGCTGCGCCGGCTGCTCATGGACCAGCATGAGCTGCGGGGTGAGGTGGTGTTCACCTTCGACGGTGACGAAGCGGGACAGCGCGCCGCCTTGCGGGCCTTTGCCGAGGACCAGCGGTTCGTCGCCCAGACCTTCGTCGCCGTACAGCCCGACGGCCTCGACCCCTGCGAGCTCCGCCAGCGCGAGGGCGACGCCGCGGTCCGTGATCTCATCGCCGCGCGGGTGCCGCTGTTCGAGTTCGCCGTACGCAGCATCCTGCGGCGCCATGACCTCGAGCGACCGGAGGGGCGAGCCGCCGCGCTGACCGCGGCGGTGCCGCTGGTGGCTCGGATCCGGGATGGCGCGCTGCGCGACGACTACGCCCGTCTGCTGGCCGGCTGGGTCGGCGTCCCGGAGCCCTTGGAGGTCGTCGCCCGCGTGCGAACCGCTGGCGGCGGACCTGCGCCGGCGACTCCACGTCAGCGCTCCACCCGCCCGACCACGTCGGAGCGGGATCCCGGGAGGCGGCCGGTCGACGGACGACCGGGGTCGGGCGCGGTCACCCGGCCCGACCCCGCCGACCCCGATCTGCACGTCGAGCGTGAGTCACTCAAGCTCGCCCTGCAGCATCCCGGGTTCGTCGGACCGGTCTTCGACGCCCTGGACACCGAGGTCTTCACCGCGTCCGGCTATGCCGCCGTTCGCCGGGCGGTGGCCGCAGCGGGGGGCGTTCGGGCGGCGGCGGGAGGGGAGCAGTGGGTGAGGCGGGTGCTCGAGCACGCCGGCGACGATCTGGCCCGATCCATGGTGACCGAGCTCGCGGTGGAACCGCTGCGTACCTCCGACCACGACGACGGCGAGCGCTACGCCGGGGCGGTGCTCGCCCGGTTGCGCGAGATGGCGACGACCCGCCGGGTGACCGAGCTGAAGTCCCGCCTCCAGCGCCTCAACCCGGTCGAGTCCACCGAGGACTACAACCGGCTCTTCGGCGAGCTCATCGCCTTGGAACAGCAGCGCCGCGTGCTGCGCGACCGAGCCAGCGGTGCCCGTTGACCCGCTGACCCGCTCCGGGTGGTAGCGGTTTCGCGGAAACTCCACGCCGCCCAGGAGAGGGGGCGCACACTGTCCCCGCCGAGACGGTACGCCGCCTCGGCAGGGGGCGTGGATCCGCCGGCGTGACCTGTCGGCGGCCGGGGCCAGGGGGGATCACGAGCGAGCAGCTGTTTGCGGAGCCGGCGCCGTCGGCGGCCGTGCATGTGGACGACGAGCCGGTAGCGACCGGTGCCGACCTCGACGAAGAGGACACCTCGGTCGTCGACGGCATGCGCGTCTACGTACGAAGCGTCGGGCGGGTGCCGCTCTTGAGCGCGCAGGACGAAGTCGACCTGGCCCGTCGGGTCGAGGTCGGCATCCTCGCGGCGAGCAAGCTGGATGATGTCGCCACGCTGAGTGCGGAACTGCGCCGGGAGCTTGCCTGCCTCGCCGCCGACGGGTGCCTGGCCAAGCAACGATTGGTAGAGGCCAACCTGCGGCTCGTCGTCTCGGTGGCCAAGCGCTACATCGGACGCGGCCTGCCGCTGCTGGATCTCATTCAGGAAGGCAACATCGGCCTCATTCGCGCCGTGGAGAAGTTCGACTACACCAAGGGCTACAAGTTCTCGACGTACGCCACATGGTGGATCCGGCAGGCGGTCAGCCGGTCGGTCGCCGACCAGGCCCGGACCATCCGGCTGCCGGTTCACGTTGCCGAGACCCTGCACAAGGTGGTGCGGGCGCAGCGGAGCCTGGTTCACGGCCTCGGGCGTGAGCCGGCGGTGGCGGAGATCGCCGTAGCCGCCGGTCTCCCGGTTGACCGGGTGGTGCAGATGCTGCGCCTCGCGGTCGAACCAATCTCTCTCCACGTCAGCGTGGGGCAGACCCCTGGCGCCGAACTCGGCGACCTGATCGAGGACACCGACGCGCTCGACCCGCTCGATGCCGCCGCCTGCTCGATGCTGCGGGGGCACGTCGAGGCGGTGCTCGCCGGGCTGGAAGACAGGGAGAAGCGCGTGGTGCAGCTGCGCTTCGGGCTTGCCGGCGGTGAGCCGCAGACGCTGGAGGAGGTGGGCCGGGTCTTCGGCGTCACCCGGGAACGGATCCGCCAGATCGAGGCCCGCACGCTGGCCAAGCTGCGGACACCGGAGCTGTCCGCCCAGCTGCGCGACTACCTGGCCTGAGCCGCCGCCGCGCCCGGCCCCCAGCTCAGGCGGCGCGGGTTTCCTGCCGCCGGCTGGGCGGCGTGCGCAGCATGCGCAGCACGGCCCCCTCGATGGCCCCTTGAGTGGCGAGCTGTCCGAACTGCGCGTCGGCACCGAGGCGCGACAGTGTCCGCTCGATAGTGACCCCGTCGTGGTA
>Ga0136616_10001007_pt1 | contig 14411 bp, 12 predicted proteins | sample AntDrymUQ2992106_2_FD_106648 | JGI IMG/M metagenome (GOLD analysis project Ga0136616, IMG submission 106648) | Polar desert sand microbial communities from Dry Valleys, Antarctica - metaG UQ299 (21.06) | ecosystem: Environmental > Terrestrial > Soil > Desert | place: Antarctica: Dry Valley...
CCACGTCCGCGAGCCAAGCCGCGTCCAACTCGCCGCTGGCGACCTCGACCGCTGAACCGGAGATGGCGAGCCCCTCGTCGTGCCAGTCGACCTCCAGCTCGCCGCCCGGCATCGCGACCGTCACCAGGCGCCCGGTGAAGCCGAGCAGGTGGGCCGCAACCGCCATCGCGGAGGCCCCGCTGGACGAGGCGAGGGTCTCGCCCACGCCACGCTCCCAGATCCGGCCCTCGATGCGGTCGGGGCCGCGCGGTGCCACGAACTCCACGTTCATCCCTTCGGGAAACTCCTCATGGTGCTCCAGCGCGGGGCCGAGGGTGGCGACCGGCGTCCGGGCCACGTCGTCGACGATGACCACCGCGTGGGGATTGCCCATCGACAGCGTGGTCACGTGCAGGCTGCCGCCGGCCGGCAGGTCCAGCGCCAGGTCGACCTTGAGCGGCACCGGCTCGCCCATCTCCAGCCGTCCGCGCTCGACGAGGCCGTGCGCCCCTCGGGTGCAGCGCACCAGCCGGACCCCCGAGCGCGTGTCGACCCGCACCTCGTCGCCGGCCACCAGCCCGCGGTCCAGCAGGTACTTCGCGACACAGCGCACCCCGTTACCGCAGGTCTCGGCCAGCGAGCCGTCGGCGTTGCGGTAGTCCATGAAGACGTCGGCGGCGCCAGGGTCGCGCGGTGGCGCCACCCGGATGACGCCGTCCGCGCCGAGGCCGAGGTGCGGCCGGCACAACGCGCGCACCAGGGACGCGTCCAGGGTGAGGCGGCCGTCCGGGTCGGGCAGCAGGACGAAGTCGTTGCCGGTGCCGTGGGACTTCACGAACCGCATGCGGATAGCACCTCTGGGATCTCGGTGGGGGGGAACCAGCCTACCCGCGGGTCCGCGGCGAACCAGCGGGCCTGGCGGGTGGCGTACCGGCGGGTGCGGGTGACGATCCGCTCCAGGGCCTCGGGCAGGGTGCACCGGCGCGCGAGGTGGTCGAACATCTCCGCGTAGCCGATGGCCTGGCGGGCGGTGGCCGACAGCGGGCGGGCCGCGAGCGCGGCGCACTCCTCGACGAGCCCCCCGGCGACCATCGCCCCGGTGCGCGCGGCGATGCGCGCCGCGAGCTCCTCGCGGGCCGTGGCCACCCCGACGACGACCAGCCCGGGGTAGCGCGACTCGTGGTGGTCCCAGGCTCGCCGCCAGCCGCTGAACGGGCGACCGGTCAGCTCGACGACCTCCAGGGCGCGCACGGTCCGGCGCAGGTTGCCGGGATCGACGAGGGCCGCCGCGGCCGGGTCGCAAGCGGCGAGCAGCGCGTGGGCGCCGGCGGGATCGTGCTGCCAGCGCGCGGTCAGCCCGGCGCGCACCTCGGGGTCGGTTGGGGGGAACTCGAGGTCGTCGACCACGGCGCGGAAGTACAGGCCGGAGCCGCCGACCAGCAACGCGCGCCGGCCCCTGCCGACGACGTCGGCGATGGCCGCCCGCGCCTCGCCCTGGAACCAGGCCACGGTCGCGTCCTGCTCGGGGTCCAGCATGTCGACCATGTGATGGGCGACGGCGGCGCGCTCGGACGGGCTCGGCTTCGCGGTCCCCACGTCCATCCCGCGGTAGACGGTGAAGGCGTCCACGGCGACGATCTCCGCGCCGATGCGCGGCGCCACCTCCAGCGCGAGCGCGCTCTTGCCGGACGCGGTCGGCCCCACCAGCGCGAGGACCGCAGGCGGCACGTCAGCCACCGGCGGCGACGAGGTAGCCCACCCCCCGGCGTGCTGAGTGGTGGCGCAGCACCAGGCCGAGCGCCGCCGCGCGGCAGACCCCGGCGAGGACCACCAGCGGCGCCCAGCCCAGCGCGCCGACCCGGGCCGCCTCGCCCGGGCCCATGCGGGCGACGCGCTCGAGCCGGCCGCCGGCGACCACGTCGACGACCTCTTCCTCCCAGGCCGTCGCACCCTCGACCAGCGTCAGGGGCGCCTTCGGCGTCAGGCCGGCGGACAGGTCCCCCGCCGCGACCACCGCAACGCGCCGGTCCTCCAGCGCCCGCGCGAGCGACTCGCCGGCGCCCAGCAGCGCGTCCGGCTTCGCGGACGTGGCCACCGCGACCGGCGCCACGCACACGTCCGGCCGCGCAGCCGACGCCTGCACGAGGGCGGCGAGGACCGCGAGGCCGACGGGGAGCGGGGCCTCGCCGACCGTCGGCCAGCCGGTGGCGGCGCCGAGCGCGAGGGCCGCAGCGACGTCCACCTCGGCATCGACCGCGAGGTCCGGTCGCCCGATGCCGGCCAGCGTGGTGCACGCCTGCAGGTGCACGGCCGGGGCGGTGGCCGCGGCGAGCAGGACGGCGACGTCGAAGGGTCGCAGCCCGTCCAGCGCGGCGCGCACGGCCACGGCGACCTCGCTGACGCCGCCCGGCAGCGCCTCGGCGACGCCGGGCAGGAGGAGCGCGGTGGTGGGGACGATGGCCGCCCCCACGATCACGGGGTGGCCGCCGTCGCCTCGGCGCCCGGAACAGGTTCGGCAAGCGACAGGCGCCGTCCTTCACGGTGACCCACGGAGACCAGCTCGCCGAGCAGGTAGTACGACGCAGCGGACGTGAGGCGTGCGGGCACCAGGGTGCCCGCACGGGTGACTGCGCCAGCGTCGGGCACGTGGACGAGCCGGTTCGTGCGGGTCCGGCCGGACATCCGGCTCGCGTCGGTCTTCGAGGGCCCCTCGATCAGCAACTCCTGGACGCTGCCGACCTGCCGCGCGTTGGCCTCGGCGGACAGGCGGCGGGTGAGGGCGGCGAGCTGGCGGTAGCGGTGGCCGACCACCTCCGGGTCCAGGTGCCCGTCGAGCTCAACCGCCGCGGTGCCGGGCCGCTTGGAATACTCAAAGGTGAATGCGGAATCGAAGCCGGCGGCCTCGGTCACGCGCAGGGTGTCGGCGAAGTCCTCTTCGGTCTCACCCGGGAAGCCGACGATGATATCGGTGGAGATCGCCACCCCTGGCACGCTGGCGCGCGCCTCGGCAACGAGGTCGAGGAAGCGGGCGGAGCGGTACGAGCGCTGCATCCGGCGCAAGACCCGGTCGCTGCCGGACTGCAGCGGCAGGTGGAGCTGCTCGCAGACATTCGGCACGTCGCGCATGGCGGCCAGCACGTCGGAGGTGAAGTCCTTCGGGTGCGGGCTGGTGAAGCGCACGCGCTCCAAGCCCTCGACGTCGCCGAGGGCGTGCAGCAGCTCGGCGAACAGGGTGCGGTTGCGCGGGCCCGTGACCGGCGTACCCGGCGCGCCGGCGCGGACGAGGTCGCGACCGTAGGAGTTGACGTTCTGGCCGAGCAGGGTCACCTCGCGGACGCCGTCGGCGGTGAGCGCGCGCGCCTCGGCGACGATCTCGCCGAGCTTTCGGGACTTCTCCCGCCCACGCAGGAGCGGGACGATGCAGAAGGTGCAGGTGTTGTCGCAGCCGATCGAGATCGAGACCCAGGCGTGGTGGCGCACCTCGCGGCGGGCGGGCAGCGCGGAGGGGAACATCTCGGTGTGCTCGAGGATCTCGATCACCGGCAGCGCGTCGGAGTCCGCCTGCGCCAGCAGGCGGGGCAGGCTGCCCATGTTGTGGGTGCCGTAGACCACGTCGACCCACGGCGCGCGCTCGGCGATCGCCCCCTGGTCCTTCTGCGCCAGGCAGCCGCCGACCACGACCTGCTTCGCCGGGTTGGCCAGCTTCAGCGGCTTCAGCGACGTGAGCTGCCCATACAGCTTGTTGTCGGCGTTCTCGCGGATGGCGCAGGTGTTGAACAGCACGAGGTCGGCCGTCTCGGCGTCCGGGGCTGGGCGGTAGCCCATCGTCTCCAGGACCCCGGCGGCCCGCTCGGAGTCGTGCTCGTTCATCTGGCACCCGTGGGTGCGGATGAAGTAGGTACGTGTGCTCACCGCCGCAGGATACGCCGCGGACGGCCAGCCAGCCCCGGCGCGAGGCCCTGGGGCTACTCGTGCTGGCCCGGCTTCAGGGTGCGGTCGGAGCCGGCCCAGCCGGGGACGTCGGCCTCGGCGGGCTGCTCGAGCTGCGCCCGGCGCTCCATCACCCCGCCCCGCCCGGCCGCGAAGAGCAGGGCCAGCAGCCCGCCCAACACCGCCGCCGATGCCCGGTCGAACGCCGCCAGCCCGGCGAAGCCCGCGAGCAGCACGACGTAGCCCAGCCCCGACCGCCACGGGGAGCGCCCGCTGAACAGCGCGAGCGCCAGCACCAGCGCCGGAATCCCGAACAGCAACCACGCCTGCATGATCGTCATCTGCACCCCTCCGCCACCACCACCCGGGCGGCTCGTCGTGGCCGCAGGCTATCCGACCCCGGTGGAAGGTGGCCCTGCGCCTCCCTGACGTATGCCGCACGCTGGCAGCGGGACGACGACCAGTGTGATCCGCCGGTGAGAGCTGGAACGTGAAGCCGCAGCAAGGGGTGGTCCCCGGTAGACCCGTCCGACATGAAATCCCACACACGGGCTCATACGGGCACGTGCTGGCGGCGCCCTTGGCCCAGCTTCGGCCTCGTGAGCGCCGGCAGCGCGGTCGCCCACGCCACCCCGTCGGCAACGGCCTCATCGCAAGCAGGAATCCCGCTGGAACTCCGTCGCCAAGCCGACCCGGCCAGCGCCTACCTGTTCCAAGCAAGAACCACTTATCAGGTGAACGCCGCAGGGCCTGACGCCGGCCGACGCCCGTTACCACCCAGAGAGGTACGCCGCCTACCGTCAAGGTCATGCCGCGGCCTGACGGGTCGCGGACCCATGGGCCGCGCGGGAATCGGGGTGGGTCAGTCCCAGGCGCGGTCGAGGCCGCTGACCTCGATGGCGACGCGCTGGGCGAGGCCGGGACTGTGGCCGCGGCGCACGAGGTAGGCCTGGACGCGCCGGGCGATGGCCTCGGGTTGGAGCTTGGCCGGGAGGGAGGGGAGGCGGTCGCGGGCGAGGTCCGTGGCGACGGCGAGGTCGTCGCGGTCCTCGATCGCCGCAAGGGCGTCGGCGATCAGCGGTTCAGGGACCAGGCGCCGCCGCAGCTCCTGGCGCAGTCGCGTGGTGCCGAAACCCCGCCCGGTGCCGCGGTCCTCGACCCAGGCGCGGGCGAACGCGGCGTCATCCACCGCACCGACCTCGCGGGCGCGCGCCAGTGCCGTCTCCGCCACGTCGGCATCCACGTCCCGTCCCGCGAGCTTGCCCAGGACCTCCGCCTCGGTCTGCGGCCGCTGCTGTGTGCTGCGCAACACGAACGCGACCGCTGCGCCGACCGCGTCCCCGCCCGCCGCGGACGCTGCACCGGCCGGCGCAGCGTCCCACTCCCGGGCGCTCACTCTGAGTCGTCGGGCTCGCCCACCACATCGGTGGGGACGAGGTCGAGGTGTTCGAGGATCTTCTTGGCGATCCCCTCGCGGACGTCGGCGTGCTCCTTGAGGAACTTGCGGGCGTTCTCGCGGCCCTGCCCGAGCTGCTCGCCGTCGTAGGTGTACCAGGCGCCGGCCTTGCGGATGATCCCCGCCTCGACGCCCGTGTCGATGATCGAGCCCTCCTTCGAGATCCCCTCGCCGTAGAGGATATCGAACTCCGCCTGGCGGAACGGCGGCGCCACCTTGTTCTTCACCACCTTCACACGCACCCGGTTGCCCACCACGTCCGTGCCGTCCTTGAGCGACTCGATGCGCCGCACGTCCAGCCGCACCGACGAGTAGAACTTCAGCGCCCGCCCACCTGGCGTCGTCTCAGGGCTGTTGTGCACAACCACACCGCCCGCCACGTAGTTGTGACTGCCTTCAACTTCGATGTCATACCGGTGGTTGTTACTACTCGGGTTTCTTGCTTCGATCTCCAGCACCGGAACTGGTACGAGAGCGTGACCCGGCTCCTTGAATGAAGGTGTGACGTTGAAGCGGCCCCGGAGCCGAGGGGGGAGCTTGTACGACATCGACGGGTGAACGAAAGGCGCAATCAGCTCGTGAAGCTTCGCAGTCTCATCCTTGGGAAACTGCAGCACGGCCTGACCTGCTCTCGTGATGAGCTTGGGCGTGATGTCCCACGTATCGGAGAGGTGGTCAAGCAACCGCTGGCGCGTAGATGGCTCGATTGCCTGGACACAGATCTCAGAGCGGCCGCTGCCGTCGCGTGTTCGCCCCTGCAGCCCCTTGGCTCGAACCGCGAAGGTGCCATCGTCCATGTACCAGATCGCTAGAGAAAGGGGAGTCAGTCGCTTGAGATAGTCATAGCTCAGCACCTTCCTGTTGCCGAAGTACACAGCATGTCGCAGTTCGGCCAGCTCAGGTAGAGGTTGAAGATCATAGAAGACTGCACCCGACGTTCTCACGCTGCGATTCATCTTGAGGTTGGCAAATAGTGACGCTTTCCAGTCCGCATACCCGGACTGATTGGCACCATGACCCATCCGCAGCCGTGCGCTGTGACCTCGACCAGTCGGTGACAGCGCAGCGTCGCCCATCAGGCCGCCTAGAAGGACTTCCCATTGGAACTCGGACAACAGTTGCGGGGCGAGTTGCATGACGCGGTCGCCGACCTCGATCTCTTGCGCCTCGCGCCAACCAGCGGGCGTCCGCACCAAGTGGTTCGGTGTGCAGGCGAGCCCCGAGTTTCCCCTCCCGCCGCGCGCCACTTTGAAGTGGAGGAAGTCTTCGGTTGGCCCATTGTCGAACCAGTTGATCACCCGCTTGGGAACGACCGCGCTCAGTTCTGGGTCATAGGACAGCACCTCGACCTGCTGACGCTCGTTGACGATCTTACCGATGTACTCCTGCCGCCCATCGCTCAGGGTCACGCGGGAGTGCCAATTCAGGCAGCCGAACATCACGCCGATCTTCTCGCGCAGCTGGTTGACGAAGATGGCGCAGGTGTTCGAGCGGTTCAGGGTGCCGGCGAGCTTGCGGAGGGCCTGGCTCATGAGGCGAGCCTGGAGGCCGACGTGGGTGTCGCCCATCTCGCCTTCGATCTCCGCGCGGGGCGTGAGGGCCGCCACGGAATCGATCACCACGAGGTCGATCGCGCCGGAGCGGATGAGCATGTCGGTGATTTCCAGCGCCTGCTCGCCTGTGTCGGGCTGAGAGACCAAGAGGGCGTCCACGTCCACGCCGAGGTTGGCCGCGTAGGTGGGGTCCAGGGCGTGCTCGGCGTCGATGAACGCCGCGATCCCGCCCGCCTTCTGGGCCTCGGCGATCGCGTGCAGCGCGAGCGTGGTCTTGCCGGAGGACTCCGGCCCGTAGATCTCGACCACGCGCCCGCGGGGGAAGCCCCCCACGCCGAGCGCGATGTCCAGCGCCAGGGCACCGGTGGGGATGGCGGGGACCTTGATCCGCGGGTCCTCACCCATGCGCATGACGGAACCCTTGCCGAACTGCTTCTCGATCTGGCCCAGCACCATGTCCAGGGCCTTGTCCCGCTCCACGATCTCTCCTTCGCTCCCGCACTCGTTCGTCGTCTCGCGACGGTAGCGGGCAGGTGCGACAGACCGGCGATCCTGCGCGGTCCGCCTGTGGACGAAGGGATCTTACCGAACGCTCGTTCGGTCCGTGGAGAGGTGCGGCGGATCGAACGCCTCGCCCAGCTGGTACTCGCGCCACACCTCGTAGCGGGCGCCGCCGACCGCCAGGCGCGAGCGCATGAGCGCCAGCGAACGGACCGTCCACGGCGAGCTGGGCCCGGCGTAGCGCTCCACGAGGTCGTCGGGGAGCCGGCTGCCGCGCCCGGTGCGCGCGAGGGTGAGATGGGCGTGGAAGGGGCGCTCGTCCGGCGGGCGGCCCAGCGCGGCGAAGCGCACGCGTAGGGAGGCCGCGAGCTCGTCGAGCAGCGGCGCCGGCGCCACGCCTGCCCACAGCATGCCGCCGGGGAACGTGCGGGCCTCACCCGTGAGCCGCAGGGTGAAGGGGTGCGAGCCGGCGGCGGCGCGCCCCACGGCCGTCTCGACCGCCGGTAGCAGAGCGGGCTCCACGGCGCCCAGGAACGCCGCGGTCAGGTGCCAGCCCTCGATGCTGGTCCAGCGCAGTCCCGGGACCGCGGCGCGCAGCGGGGCGACCGCCTCCTCCAGCTCGGCGCGCACGCTGTCGGGGACCTCGACGGCCACGAACAGCCGCAGTTTCGGGGGGCTGGGATCACCGTGGCTCACGGTGTCTCCGCCAGCCTGCGGCGCAGGTAGTCCAGCGCCGCGCTCGCCGCCCACTCCTGCAGCTGCGCGCGCGAGCGTGCGGGCAGCCGCAGCTCCCTCGTCCGCACGCCGCCGTCCGGCCCCGCCAGCCCCAGGCACACCGTCCCCACGTCCCGTCCTCCCTGCCTCGTGGGGCCCGCCACCCCGACCACACCGACCCCGACCTGCGCGCCCAGCCGCACCCGAACGCCCTGGGCCAGTGCCGCGGCGGTCTCCTCGCTCACGGGCCCGACCCGGTCGAGGAGCTCGCGGTCCATGCCCGCGAGCATGACCTTCGCCTCCTCGGTGTACACGAGCAGGCCCCCTCGGAACCAATCGCTGGCGCCGGGGACGCCGACGATGCGGGCCCCGAGGTGCCCGCCGGTGACCGATTCCGCGACCGCCAGCGTCCAGCCCCGCCGGACCAGCGCCCGCGCGACCGCATACTCGGGCCCCTCCTCGTCCAGCCCGGCGACCCCGGATCCGAGCAGCCCCGCGACCTCGTCGACCACCGGGTCGACGAGCGCGAGCGCGGCCTCCCGCGAGGTCGACTTGCCCGTCACCCGCACCCGCGTCTCGCCCCGCGACGCGAGGAACGCGACGGTGACCGGCTGACCCTCGAGGCGCTCGACGACCGGGGCCAGGGTCTGCGCCACCGCGGACTCCGCCATCCCCGCGGTCCGCACCAGCCGGCTGACCGTGGCCGCCAGCCCGCCGCGCGCCACGAGCGCGGGCAGGATGTCGCGGGCGACCATGACCTCGGCCTCCTGCGGCACCCCCGGCACGCAGTAGATCGTGGCGTCCCTCACGTCCACCGCGAAGCCCGCGGCGGTGCCAACGGGTGCGAGCACCCGAGCGCCCTCGGGCAGGTCGGCCTGCACCAGGTTGTTGTCGGGCATCACGCGGCCGGACCGCGCGAACGTCGTGCAGAGGTGCTCGACGAGCTCCGGGTCCCGCTTCAGGCCCACACCGGCGAGCTGCGCCACCGCGACGCGCGTGAGGTCGTCCTGGGTGGGTCCCAAGCCGCCGGTGACGATCACCGCGTCCGCCCGCTCCGCCGCCTCGCCGAACGTGGCGACCATGCGTGCGACGTTGTCGCCGACGGTGACGTGGCGGAACACGTCGACGCCCACCTCAGCCAGGCGGGCCGAGATCCACGCCGAGTTGGTGTCCACGTGCTCGCCCAGCAGCAACTCGCTGCCGACGGCGATCAGCTCAGCGCGCACGCACGAGCCTCCGGCCGCGCCAGGCGTACTCGGCGCCGCTGGCGACCGTGGCGACGACCGCCAGGGCCATGACCGCGCCAGCGAGGCTGCGCGGCGCCGTGGGCACCAGGTACAGGGTGATGGCCGCGAGCTGGCTGACCGTCTTGACCTTGCCGTAGATGCTGGCCGGCATCACGACCCCGCGGGCCGCGAGCACCGAGCGCTGCACCGTCACCGCGACCTCACGGACCACGACCACGGCGACGACCAGCCACGACAGCTGCGCACGCAGGGCGAGGATGGCGAGGGTGGCAATGACGAGGGCCTTGTCCGCGAGGGGGTCAGCCAGCTGGCCCCAGCGGGTGGAGCCGGCCATACGCCGAGCCACCCAGCCGTCGACGGAATCGCTCAGCGCCGCCACGGCGAACACCCCGGCGGCCCACCAGCGGGCCGCGTCCCCCTCCCTCCACAGCAGCACCGCGATCACGGGCACGAGCGCGACGCGCAGCAGCGTCACGGCGTTCGCCGGGTTCGTCCAGGACATGGTCCCCGACGGCGCCCCGGCGCCTCGGCTCACGCGGGCTCACCGATCCGGTAGCTGATGTCGCGCGTCTCGGCGTCCCCGCACGTCAGGCCCTGATCCACGCCGTTGAGCACGAGCCGGACCTTCGAGCAGTCACCGATGCGCAACTCCAGCTCCTCCTCCGCGGTGAACGACAGAGTGGTCCCCGGCTGGAGGATTTCCTGTTCGACAACGCTACCGTCGACGGTGGCGCGGAGCCAGGAGGGTCCGGCCGGCAGGACCGTGAGCTCCACCGCGATCTCGGAGAGCGGCCCCGTGCTGGGCGGCGGCGGGGAAGGCGGCGGGGAGGGCTGAACCGTGGATTCTGGGCTGGTGGCCGCGCTGGCCGCGGGGCTCGGCTGGCTCGCCGGCGGGGTCACGGGGGGTGCGACCGACTGCGGCGTGGGGATCTCGACGGCGGCCGCGGTGGCCGGGGTCGTGGACTCCGCCGCGACCTCGCCACCCTGCTGGCTGCGCTGCACCACCACGACCGCGCCCACGAGCAGCAGCAGGATGACCCCAGCGCCGATGAGCGCGCGCGACAGCAGGCTGGACCGGGGTGGGTCGTCGTCGAGCAGGTCGTCGTCATCAGCCCAGCGCCGGGCGGCGACCGGGGGGGCCGCGTTCAGCGGGCGCGGGGACGGCAGTGGTGGTGGCGGACCGCCCGGCGCCCGCACGGGCGGGGGCGGCGGCGGGCCGGCCGTCACGGTGGCCGTGACCGCCCGCGGGCCCTCATCGCCGCCCTCGTACTCGCGCCGGTAGGCCTCGACGACCTGGTCCGGGTCCAGGCCCAGGTACTCGGAGTAGCCGCGCAAGAAGGCTCGGACGTAGACGTCCCCGCCGAGCTTGCCGAACCGCTCCTCCTCGAGCGCCGCGAGATAGGGCTCCCGCACCCGGATCTCCGCGGCCGCCTCCGCGAGGCTGAGCCGCTGCTGCGTCCGGGTGACGCGCAGGGTCTCGCCGATGCCAGAAGCCATCGTTGTCGTCCTTCGCTAGTTTCGCCCGAGGTCCGCAACTCGCACGAAAGCGGTGCGTGCCAGGACGCCAGCCGCTCCGCGACAGCGCACCGCCGTAGAGACTACGTCAACACGCAACTGTCCACGCCGCTGAAACCGGGCCGATGCGCCCAGAAGGTCACGGTTGCATTCTTCGCTCGGGGGCTGCGTGACTAGCCTCGTCGCCCCAGGAGCCCGAAGACGACGGATACCGAATGAGTGCAGGGCCGCTGCAGGGCGTACGGGTGGTCGAGCTGGCGGGCATCGGCCCCGGGCCATTCGCGGCGATGCTGCTGGCCGACATGGGCGCCGACGTCGTGCGGGTCGACCGCGCGGGTGCGGTCGGGCAGGGCTCCGCCACGGACCTGCTGGCACGCGGGCGGCGGTCCGTGGGCGTCGATCTCAAGCATGCGCTCGGCGCGGAGGTGGTGCTGCGCCTCGCCGAGGGCGCGGACGTGCTGCTGGAGGGCCTCCGTCCGGGCGTGGCGGAGCGGCTGGGCGTGGGGCCCGACGTCTGCGCGCGGCGCAACCCCCGCTTGGTCTACGGGCGGATGACGGGCTGGGGCCAGGACGGTCCGCTCGCCTCGCGGGCCGGCCACGACCTGACCTACCTGGCGGTGGCGGGCGCGCTGCACCCGATCGGCCCGGCCGCCGCCCCGCCCCCGGCGCCCCTCAACTACATCGCCGACTTCGGCGGCGGCGGGGCGTTCCTGGCCTTTGGCGTCGCCTGCGCCCTGGTCGAGCGGGCGAACTCCGGGCTGGGCCAGGTGGTGGACGCGGCGATGGTGGACGGGACCGCGGCGATGACCGCGATGGTGCACGGCCTGCTCGCGGCCGGCGTCTGGAGCGACGAGCGCGAGGCGAATCTGCTCGACGGTGGCGCGCCCTTCTACCGCTGCTACCGCGCCGCCGACGGTGGCTTCCTCGCGGTCGGCGCGCTGGAGCCGCAGTTCTACCGCGAGCTGCTGGCCGGGCTCGATCTCAACCCGGCCGAGTGGCCCCAGCACGACCGCGCACGCTGGCCGCAGCTCGGCCGCGCCCTGGCGGAGCGCTTCGCGACCGCGCCCCGCGACCTGTGGGCCGCGCGCTTCGCCGGCACCGACGCCTGCGTGGCGCCCGTGCTGTCGCTCCGCGAGGCGCCCGCGCACCCGCACCTCGCCGCCCGCGCGACCTTCGTGGAGCACGAGGGACTCGTGCAGCCCGCGCCCGCCCCGCGCCTGTCGCGCACGCCTGGTGCACTGTCACGCCCGCCGGTGCTGCCCGGCCAGCACACCGCCGAGGTCCTCGCTGAGGCTGGTTTCGCCCCGGTCGAGGTGGACGCGCTGCGCGCGGCCGGCGCGGTGCGCTGAGCCCTGGTGGCGCTGCGGCTCAGTCGGGATTGGTGACCTGGGCGGCGCCGCCGCCGCGGCGGCGGGGCTCGGCCGCGGCGAGCACGCGGCCGCCGTCGAAGAAGGCGACGCCCGTGGCGGCGCCGATCTCGGCGGTCGGGGCGAAGGCGTGGCCGCGCGCCTCCAGCGGGAGGCGCAGCGGTGAGGCGAGGAACTCCGGCTCCGCCTGGGTGGTCGCGGTATTGCGCTGGGAAGCCCTCGGCGCGGCGATCGCCTCGGGCAGGCCGGCCCCGAGCTCGAGGTCCTCGACGAGGAGCTGCAGGACCGTGGTGATGATGGTCGCACCGCCCGGCGAGCCCAGCGCCACGACCGGGTCGCCGTCGCGCAGCACGATGGTGGGCGCCATGCTGCTGCGCGGGCGCTTCCCGCCCTGGGGCGAGTTCGCCGTGCCAGGGGTCAGGTTGAAGTCCGTCAGCTCGTTGTTCAGCAGGAATCCGCGGCCCGGGACGGCGATGCCGCTGCCGCCGGTGGACTCGATGGTGAAGGTGTAGCTGACCACGTTGGCGTCGGCGTCGGACACGGTGAGGTGGGTGGTGGAGTCGCCCTCTGCGGCGGTCGACACGCTCACGGCGCCGTCGAACGGTTCAGGGTCGCCGGGCGCGACCGGCTTGGCCGACGCGGTCTCGGCGATCAGCGCCCGGCGCTGCGCCGCGAAGCCGTCCGACAGCAGCCCGTCCAGCGGCACATCGACGAAGTCGGGATCGCCGAGGTACGCGCCGCGGTCGGCAAAGGCCAGCGCCGAGGCCTCGGACATGAGGTGGAAGGCCTCCTCGCGCGACGCCTGGCCGAGCTCGAAGCCCTCCAGGATCTGCAGGGCCTCCGACACCGTCGACCCGCCGCTGGACGGCGGCCCCATGCCGAACACCTCGTACCCGCGGTAGTCCACCAGGGTGGGAGCACGCTCGGGCGCGACGTAGGCGGCCAGGTCGGCCGTGGTCATCGCGCCCGGCCGCACCGTCCGGGTCTCCCCCACCAGCAGGGGCGGGTCGGTGACCGTGTCCACGATGTCGTGCGCGATGCGCCCGTTGTAAAAGGCGTCCGCCCCGCGCGCCGCGATGACGGCGTAGGTGCGGGCGAGGTCGGGGTTGCGCAGCACGCTGCCGACCGCCGGCGTCTCGCCGTCCGCGGTCAGGAACAGCTCGCGGGTGGAGGAGAAGTCGGCGAAGCGGTCGAGGTTCGCCGCGGTCTGGGAGGCGAAGGTCTCATCGACGGTGAAGCCGCGCAGCGCGGTGCGGATGCCGGGCGCCAGCACCCGCGCGAGTGGCATCGTGCCGTAGTTGCTCAGGGCCTCGTCCCAGCCACGCACGGTGCCGGGCACGCCGACGCCGAGGCCGGACGTGACCGCCTCCGGGAACGGGATGGGCGCGCCGGTCGCCGGGTCGAGGAACGACGTGGGCTCCAGGGCCGCCGGGGCGGTCTCGCGCGAGTCGATCGTGACCACCCGCTGCTCGTCGGCCAGGTAGGCGACCAGGAAGCCCCCGCCGCCGATCCCGCACGAGTACGGCTCCACGACACCGAGGACAGCCGCCGCGGCGATGGCGGCGTCGACCGCGTTGCCGCCACGGCCCAGGATGTCGATCGCCGCGGAGGTGGCCAGGGCGTCGACGCTGGCGGCCGCTCCGCCGGTCCCCACCGCAGTGGGCTGCTGCACCGCCTCGCGCGAGCGAGCCGCGACCGGTGTCGCCTGGCCCAGCAGGCCGACGAGGAGCAGCGCCGGGAGGACCAGCAGACGAGCACGACGGGTCACGGGCAGTCCCTTGCCGAGGGCGGCACAACGGTCGGGCGACCCTAGCGACCGGTGGTTCGGATGAACAGACCAGAACGTGTGATGGACCTCAGAGACCGTCGGCGCCGCGCTCCAGCTCATCGACGGTCATGAGCACCGCACGGGCCTTGGAACCCTCGGAGGGGCCGACGACCGCCATCGTCTCCAGCTCGTCCATGATCCGCCCGGCGCGCGCGAAGCCGACCTTCAGCTTGCGCTGGAGCATCGAGGTCGAGCCCAGGCCGGAGCGCACCACCAGATCCCGCGCGGCGCGGATGAGCTCCTCGTCCGTGGCGTCGTCGCCCACGTCGGCCGCGACCGCTGCGGCGCCCTCGCGCACGATGCCCGCGGCGTACTCCGCGG
>Ga0136616_10001009_pt1 | contig 14403 bp, 10 predicted proteins | sample AntDrymUQ2992106_2_FD_106648 | JGI IMG/M metagenome (GOLD analysis project Ga0136616, IMG submission 106648) | Polar desert sand microbial communities from Dry Valleys, Antarctica - metaG UQ299 (21.06) | ecosystem: Environmental > Terrestrial > Soil > Desert | place: Antarctica: Dry Valley...
CGCAGCAGCCACAGGCCGAGCGTCGCCGCCGCGAGCGCGGCGACGGCGAGCAGGGCGATCCGGGTCCACGGCGTCCCGGTGTCGTCGACCGCGCTGAGGCCGCGACCCGGGTCGCTGCGGATGTCGCCGCCGAGGTCGGGCACGCCCATCGAGGCGGCCTCGGCGCTCGGGGCGCCCTCCTGGGCCTGGGAGCGCGCGGGCGCCAGCGTCGGCGTCGGGTCGAACGTCACCCACCCGATGCCCTGGTAGTAGACCTCCACCCACGAGTGGGCGTCGAGGTCGCGCACCACGTACTCGCGCGCCTTGCGGTCATACGAGCCCGACGTGAAGCCGGTGGCCACCCGCGCGGGGACGCCGCCCATGCGCAGCAGCAGCGCCATCGCGCCCGAGAACTGCTGGCAGTAGCCGGCCTTCGCGTCGAACAGGAATCCTTCGAGGTTCTCGGCCGCGGGCGGGGGCGTCTCGGTGTAGGCGAACTCGTCGCCGCCGAGGTGGCGCTGGACCGCCTGGACGTAGCTCTCCTGGGTGTCGGCGCCGCGCTTGAGCCGGCGGGCGAGCGCGTAGGAGCGGGCGTAGGCGCCCTCGCTCATCGTGCGCACGGCCGGCTGCGGTGCCTGGCGCGGCTGGGCGACCGGCCTGGCCAGCGGCGGGCCGCCGACCGCGAAGGACGGGAACTGGACCAGGTCGCCGTCGAGCTGCTCGCCGGAGACCGCGTCCACCGCTACGGGCGAGGGGTTGACGATGCTGGTGAAGCGCTCGAGGTAGATCGCAGCGGTGGCGGCGGCCGCGCGCCGCGCGCGCTCGTTCGGCGCCGGCGTGTAGACCGTCGCCTCGTAGGCGTCGCCGCGGCGCAGCGAGCGCGTGACGGGGGCGTAGGTGCCGTCGCCGAGCGGCAGCTTCGAGAGCCGCGGCGAGAAGACCTCGCACGCCACGCCGGCGGTCAGGAAGCTCGAGCTGCGCAGGTTGCGGACCGAGACGCGGATCCGCTGCAGCCAGCGCCGGTTCGCGTCGGGCACTCCGGCGCAGTCGGCGCTGGTGCTCGCGCCGCGGTTGCGCATCCAGCGCCGGCCGTCGAACTCGTCCAGGTTCGCCGCCTTCCAGTAGGCCGGCTGGCGGGCCTTGACCCGCAGCAGCTCGCGGCCGTCGCGCGGCCAGTCCAGCGGCCCGTAGGAGTGCTCCCAGTTGAACGCCGTCGTCCGCGACGCGGCGTTGCTCAGCGCCCACGTCTCGTAGTCGAACCACGGCTCGTCGGTGTCGAGCGCGGGCGCGGCGACCATGGCGAGGATCGTCACCGCGAGCGCGAGCATGGCGGCCGCCCCGGCGTCGCCGATCCGCAGCCGCTCGAGCCGCAGGAAGGCGACCACGAGCACCGCCAGCAGCGCGCCGCCGAGGAACTCCGCCTCGCGGTCCAGCGACACGGCGGGCACGGCGTACAGGGTCACGAGCAGCACGAGCGCGACGTTGCGCAGGCCGAGGCCCTTCCGGCGCGGCCAGAACGCGGCCAGCGCCGCCGCGACGGCGAGCACCGTGCCGCCGACGCCGAGCACGATCCGCGTCCACTCGTCGAGGCCGCGGTAGGGCACGCGCGCGCCGGGCAGCGCGGAGATGCCGCGGCCGATGCCGCTCGCCAGCTCGCCCCAGCGGCCGGGACGCAGCAGCTCGTCGGCGACGCCGCCCGCCAGCAGCGCGAGCGCCAGCGTGCCGACCGCGACGAGCGCCGACACGGGCGTGCGCGCCCGCGCGGGCAGCCGGCCGGCCGCCACCAGGCCGAGCATCGCCGCGGTGGCCGCGAGCAGCGCGTAGCCCGCGCGCTCGCTCGCCGCGGGCTCGAGCAGCTGCATCCAGCTCACCGCCGCGAACGCGCACAGCGCCAGGAACGCAAGGCCGCGCGCGGCCGGCACGGCGATCGTGGGCTCGCTCGCCTCGCGCGCCGGCGTCACGCGCTCACCTGCCTCGCGAGCGGCCGTCACACGCTGTCCTGTCTCGCGCTTCGCATGCTCGCCACCGCTACGACTCCGTCGTGACTCGTACGGCCGCGACGGCGGCGGCACCGCCGGTGCGCCCGCCGACGTAGCCCGAGCAGCCGGCGACCTCGAGCACCGCGCGGCGGTTGGGCAGCGCGCCCGGCATCACCAGCAGGCAGCCGCCGGGCGTGCGGCCGAGCCCGCGCGGCGGGCGCTCGACGGGCCGCGCGGACACGTGGATCACGAGGCCGCGGCGGTTCTGAGCCGCGACCAGTGCCGGGCCGGTGCGGTCGTCGAGCAGCGCGAGCCGGACGTGCGCCTGCGGCCAGGCCAGCAGGTCCGGCTCGACGTTGACGGCGCGCCGGTCGCCCGGCAGCAGCAGCGCGGCGCCCTTGCGGCGAGCGAAGTGCAGCAGCAGCGAGCCGGTCGCGCGGACGGCGGCGTCGAGCGCGTCCTGGGAGGCGGGCGCGCGCGGGTCGAGCACGATCAGCGGCCGCGAGTCGGCCTCGGAGATCAGCTTGCGCTCCATCATCCCGTGCCCGCGCGCCACCGACGGCCAGTGGATGCGCGACGCCGGTGACCCCTCGCGGGCCGGGCGCAGCCCGTCGATCTCCGTCTCGGCGGCGGCGATCAGCGCGACGCGGGCGTGCGCCGGCATCGCCTCTCCGCCGGCGGCTGTGACGTTGACTCCGAAGGTGCGCGGCAGCACGAGCAGCTCGTCCTCGTGCTCCCCGCGCACGACGCGCTGGGCGAGTCCGAACGGGTCGCGCAGGACGAGCACCGGGGGCGCCAGCCGGCGCCGCCCGCGGCGGCCGAAGCGGATCTCCACGCGCACCCGCGTGCTGCGGCGCCGGGCCCGGAAGCGCACCGGCTCGGCCAGCAGCGGCTCGTCGATCCAGCCGGGCGGCAGCGGCAGCGCGCCGGAGCGGGCGGTGATCGTGACCGTCAGCGGCTGCTCCTCCAGGACGCTGCGGGCGCTCAGGTCGCGGGTGATCTCCGCCTTCCACGCGCCGGCGGCGATCCAGCCCGCGGCGCCGAGGCCGAGCAGCGCGAGCGCGGAGCCGGTGACGTACAGCGGCTCGGCGTCGAAGGTCCCGGCGACGAGCAGGAGCAGGAGCCCGAGGGCGGCGCAGCCGAAGGCGGAGCGCATGCGCAGATCCTCCTCCCTACGCCGGGCCGGCGCCAGTCCTCAGAGCGCCGGCGTTGCGGCGACGGCGTCGGCGACGATCGCCGAGCGCTCCACGCCGGCGGCCTCCGGGACGAGCATGATCCGGTGTGTGAGCACGGCGTCGGCGAGCGCCTGGACGTCGTCGGGGAGCGCGTGGTCGCGGCCCTCGATCAGCGCCCGCGCCTTGGCGGCGCGCAGCAGCAGCAGGCCGGCGCGCGGCGAGGCGCCCAGCTCCACGCGGCCGTCGGCGCGCGTGTGGCGCAACAGCGCGACGATGTAGTCGCGCAGCGCCTGGGAGGCGTGCACGTGGTGGGCGGCCTCCACGGACTCCACTATCTCGGCGCGGTCGGTCACCGGCTCGAGCTCCAGCACGCGGTCGCCGCCCTCGTGGCCGGCCAGCATGCCGGCCTCGTCGGCGGCGTTGGGGTAGCCGAGCGAGAGGCGGACCATGAAGCGGTCGACCTGCGCCTCGGGCAGCGGGTAGGTGCCCTCGTACTCGACCGGGTTCTGCGTCGCGAAGACCATGAACGGGCGCGCCAGCTCGTGCGACATCGCGTCGACGGTGACGTGGCGCTCCTGCATGCACTCGAGCATGCCCGACTGCGTCTTCGGCGAGGCGCGGTTGATCTCGTCGACGATCACGATGTTGGCGAAGATCGGGCCGGGGCGGAACTCGAAGCGGCCCTCGCGCTGGTTGTAGACGTTGGTGCCGACGATGTCGGCCGGCAGCAGGTCGGCGGTGCACTGCACGCGGGCGAACTGGCACTCGATCGAGCGCGACAGCGCGCGCGCCAGGGCGGTCTTGCCCACGCCGGGGTAGTCCTCGACGAGGATGTGCCCCTCGGCCAGCAGGGAGACGATCATGTGGCTGAGCTGCTCGTCGCGGACCTTGACGGCGCGCCGCACGTTGTCGGAGATGCGCTGCGCCATCGACACCGCGGCCGCCACCTGGGCGGGCGCGAGGTTCTCGGCTTCAGGTGTGGGCTCGACGGGTTCCATAAGCGCTCAGACCCTGACCTCCGTAGATGAACGACCGCTCAAGAGCGTGTCCAGGATGGCGTCCGCGACATCGGCCTTGGCGGCACGTGGCACGTGGGCGTCACCCGCCGCGGTGACCACGACGACCTCGTTCTCGACGGAGTCGAAGCCGATCGTGGGGTCGGAGACGTCGTTGAGGACGACGGCGTCGAGCCGCTTGCGGACCAGCTTCTCGCGCGCGCGGGCGACGGCGCCCGCGCCGTGCTCGGCGGCGAAGCCGATCAGCGTCTGGCCGGGACGGCGCTCGGCGGCGAGGGCGGCGAGCACGTCCTCCGTGCGCTCCAGGCGCAGGGTCAGCTCGGGCCCGGTCTCGGCCTTCGTGAGCTTGCCCGCGTGCGCGCGGTCGGGCCGGTAGTCGGCGACGGCCGCGGCCATCAGCAGCACGTCGGCGTGCGGGAACCGCTCGCGCGTGGCGGCGGCCAGCTCGGCGGCGGTGGCGACGTCGACGTACTCGATCCCGGGCGCGCGCGGGAGGCCGACGTTCGCCGCGACCACCGTGACCGCCGCGCCGCGGCGGGCGGCCGCCTCGGCGAGCGCGAAGCCCATGCGCCCGGAGGAGCGGTTGCCGACGTAGCGGACGGCGTCGATCGGCTCGCGCGTGCCGCCGGCCGTGACGAGCACCTCGAGGCCGTCGAGCGCGCCGCCTGGGCGGTGGTGGGCAGCGGAGCCGGCCGGCTGCGTCGGACCGGAATCGGCGGCGGTCGAGCCCGGCTCCTCGCCCCCGTCGTCCCCGGCGGCCAGGGCCGCCTCCACCGCGGCCAGCAGCTCGGGCGGCTCGGGCAGGCGGCCGGTGCCGTGCTCCCCCAGCGAGGCGAGCGAGCCGGTGCCGGGCTCCAGGACGGTCGCGCCGCGGGCGCGCAGGCGCTCGAGGTTGGCCTGTGTGGCGGGGTGCTCGTACATCGCGGCGTTCATCGCGGGCGCGAGGACCAGCGGGCGGCGGCACGCGAGCGCGGCGGAGGTCAGCAGGTTGTCGGCCAGCCCGGCCGCCAGCTTGGCCAGGGTGTTCGCGCTGGCGGGCGCGATCACGAACACGTCGGCGCGCTCGACCAGCTCGAGGTGGCTGAGCGGCGCGTGGGCCGGCGTCGGATCGCCGGGGAACGCGCCGCGCAGCTGGTCGGGCTCCCACTCGGTCACCAGCACCGGGGCGCCCGTGATGCCGGCGAAGGAGGCGGTGCCGACGAAGCGCGTCGCCGCCTCGGTCTGGATCACGCGCACCGCGTGGCCGGCCTTGATGGCCAGCCGCGCGAGCTCGAGCGCCTTGTAGGCGGCGATGCCGCCGCTGACGCCGAGGAGGATGCGCGCCATTGGCGGCGGGCGGGGCTGCTCAGCCGCCGCGGTAGCGGTACTTGATCTTGCCGCTCGCGACCTCTTCGAGCGCGATCGTCAGGTAGTTCTTGGAGCCCGTGTCGACCATCGGCGGTGGGAACTCCTCGAAGGTGCCCTCGCCGAGGTTGTGGTAGTACGAGTTGATCTGCCGGGCCCGCTTGGCGGCGACGATCACGCTTGCGTATGGGGAGTCGACGTTCTCCAGCAGGCGGTCGACGCGGGGTGAGATCAAGAGGGTTCCCTTCGTGGCTCGGCCCGATGATGGTAGCTACCCCGCCCGCGCGCCCTCGGATTGTCGCCTCCGTACCTGTCGCGGGTATGGAGGCGACAATCGGCGCGTCAGTTGCGCGCGAGTGCGGCGCGGACGACCTCCTCGAGCGCTTCAGCGGCCTCCTCGAGGCGGTCGTTGACGACCACGTGAGGGAACTCGCGCTGCGCGGCCAGCTCGTTGCGCGCCGTCTGGAGCCGCGCCTCCACGTCCTCGGGATCGTCGGTGCCACGACCCAGCAGGCGCACGCGCAGCGCGTCCTCGGACGGGGGCGCGACGAAGATCCGCACCGCCTCGGGCATCGTCCGCGCGATCTGGCCCGCGCCCTGGACCTCGATCTCGAGCACGACCGGCGCGCCGTCGCGGGTGCGCCGGTCGAGCTCCGAGCGCAGCGTCCCGTAGCGCCGGCCGGAGTAGCTCGCGTGCTCGACGAAGTCGCCGGCCTCGACGCGCCGGGCGAACTCATCGTCGGAGAGGAAGTGGTAGGCCACGCCGCCCTGCTCCCCCGGCCGCGGGCGGCGCGTGGTGGCCGAGACGGACAGCTCGAGCTCGGGGATCCGCTCCAGCAGGGTCCGGATCAACGTGCCCTTGCCGACCCCGGAGGGGCCGGTGATCACGAAGACGCGGGGCATCCTCCGGTAGTCAGCGGCGGAGCATCGAGACGAGCTCGGTGCGCTGGCGCTGCGAGAGGCCGCCGATGGTCTTGCTCGGCGAGATGCGGCACTGGACGAGCACCTTGTTGACCTTCACGCGCCCGTACTTCGGGACCGCCAGCAGCATGTCGAACACCTTGGCGGTCTCGACGCACTCGGGCGGCTCGAGCAGCAGGTCGTGGATCCTGGCGCGCCCGCCTTTGAGGTCCCGCTTGAGCTGCGCCCGGCGCGTGCGGATCTCGTTCGCGCGCTGCAGGGCATCCATGCGCTGGACGAGGGAGCGCTCGGGCGCTGCCACGCCCGACTTGGTCGGAGTCTTCGTCGCTGGCGGCATGGGCGGCGAGTCTACATCGGTTATGCGCACGGGCAAGGCGTGAGCGAGGAATTCGTCTGGACGTCAAGTTGAGGTAGAGGACTATGGAGGTCACTTGACGGTAACAGTCCCGTTTGCAGGCATTTCCCGGCCTCCGCGCGCGAACGCGGCTCCAGCGACCGGCGCTGCCTCGCCAGAGACCCCGCTGTTTGCGGGGAAGTTGTGCTCCAGCTCGGCCAGGCCCGCCGCGACGGCGGCTCCCGCGAGCGGATCGCGGAAGGACTCGGTGCCCACCGCGACCAGATCGGCGCCCGCGCGACGCAGGTCGTGGGCATGACTCGCGCGCTGGACCCCCCCCATGCCGATCACCGGGATCGAGACGGCGGCGCGGACCTCCGCGACCTGCCCGAGCGCGATCGCGCGGACCGCCGGCCCGGACACGCCGCCGCTGCCGCCGCCCAGCCAGGGCCGGCCGGGGCGACGCGGGTGGAAGGCCATGCCGCGGAGCGTGTTCACGAGCGAGACGGCGTCGGTCCCGTGCTGCTCGGCGGCGGCGGCGACCGCGGCCGGCGACGTGCAGTTGGGCGTGAGCTTGACGATCAGCGGCTTGGCCGTGAGCGGTCGCACGGCGTCGAGCAGGGCCGCCGTCTCGTTCGGCTCGGCGCCCATGATCGTGCCCGTCTTGACGTTCGGGCAGGAGACGTTCAGCTCGAGCGCCGCGACCTCCTCGCGCTCGGCGAAGGCCGCGACCAGCGTGGCGACCTCGTCCCTGGAGAAGCCCATCACGTTGACGACGAGCGGCACCGGCAGCTCGGCGAGCCGCGGCAGGTCGTACGCGAGATAGCCGCGCAGGCCCGTGTTCGGCAGCCCGATCGAGTTGATCATCCCGCCGGCCTGCTCCCACAGCCGCGGCGGCGGGTTGCCCTCGCGCGGCTCGACCGTGACCGTCTTCGAGACGAACGCCGCGAACGGGAACCGCTCCAGCAGCGCATCGCCGAACACCCGCCGCGCCGCGATCGCGTCGAACGTGCCCGACGCGTTGATCACGCGATGCGCGAGCGCGACGCCGCAGAAGTCGACCGTCACGCGCGGCCTCCGCGGACAGCGGTGCTTGTCGCTTCAGCGCCCTCCACGGGCGTTGAGGTGACAAGCGGCCCCCAGGCGAACGCCGGTCGGGCGGCGGCGCGCATCAGTGGCCCGCTCCCGGCACGAGCGCGGTGTCCAGCTCGGCGGCGTCGAGCACCGGCCCGTCGACGCACAGGCGCACGTAGCCCTTCCGGGTGGGGACGACGCAGCCGAAGCAGGCGCCGAAGCCGCAGGCCATCCCGGACTCGAGCGCGAGCTGGGCGGGGACGCCGAGCTCGGCGCACAGCGCGCGGACGGCCTCGAGCATCGGCGGGGGCCCGCAGGCGTAGACCTCCGCTCGCGGGTCGCAGCCGAGCTCGGCGCGCAGGAGGTCGGTCACGAGGCCGCGGTGCCCGGTCGAGCCGTCGTCGGTCGCCACGCGCGCGCCTGCGATCAGCGCGGCGCCCTCGGCGTGCGGCGCGTCGCGGAAGCCGAGCAGCACCAGGGCCGATGGGCGACCTGTGCCCGTCCGCCAGGACTGGGTGAGGTGATCGGACCAGATCGCGAGCGGCGCGATGCCGACGCCGCCACCGGCGAGGATCGGCCGGCGGCCGTCCCGCGGGGGTGCGAACCCGCGGCCGAGCGGCCCGAGGACCCACATCCCGTCGCCGGGGCGCAGCTCGCTCAGCCGGCGCGTGCCGGGGCCGACGTCCTCGAGCAGGAACTCCAGCGTGCCGTCGTGATGACGGCGCAGGACCGAGAACGCGCGCGGCAGGAACGGGCGCTCGTCCGCGTCGCCGCCCCAGCGCTCCGCGGCGGCGAGCATGTAGAACTGCCCCGGGTCCGGCGCCGGACCGCCCGGGTCGTCGCAGGAGATGACGTCGTAGGCGCCGACGCGCCGGTGCCGCGTGACCTCCGCGAGCCGACGCCCCACCGGCGCGAGCGTGCGGGAGTCAGCCGCCGGCGCGCTCACGCCGCGGTCACCGTCCCGTCGATCCCGGCCCGGCCGCTCACGCCGCGGTCACCGTCCCGTCGATCCCGGCCCGGCCGCTCACGCCACGGTCACCGTCCCGTCGCGGTGCAGCTCCTGGAGCGAGACGACGGGCGGAGCGTCGACGCGGCCGGCCGCGATCGCCCGGGTGGCGGCCATGCCGCCCGAGACGGTGGTGATGCACGGGATCCCGCGGGCGACGGCGGCGCGGCGGATCTCGTAGCCGTCCGAGCGCGCCTCGGTGCCCGTCGGGGTGTTGATCACGAGGTCCACGTCACCGCGCTCGATCAGCTCCACGACGTTCGGCGAACCCTCCCCGAGCTTGTTCAGCCGCTCGGCCGGGATCCCCATGCGCGAGATCGCCGCCGCGGTGCCGCGGGTGGCGACGATCCGGAAGCCGAGGTCGTGCAGCTGCGCGGCGATGCCGACGATCGCCGCCTTGTCCGAGTCGGTCACCGTGAGGAACACCGTCCCGCGCGCCGGCAGCCGCGCCCCCGCGGCCGCCTGCGCCTTGGCGAACGCGGTCGGGAAGTCCGGGGCGACGCCCATCACCTCGCCGGTGGAGCGCATCTCGGGGCCGAGCAGCGCGTCGGCGCCCGAGAAGCGGTCGAACGGGAGCACCGCCTCCTTGACCGACACGTGGCTGCCGCACGGATCGTCGGGCAGGGCGAGGTCCGCGAGCCGCTCGCCGAGCATCACGCGGCAGGCGAGCTTCGCGAGCGGCAGCCCGGTCGCCTTCGAGACGAACGGCACCGTGCGCGACGCGCGCGGGTTGGCCTCGATCACGTACAGGTCGTCGCCGAGCACGCCGTACTGCACGTTGATCAGCCCGACGGTGTTCAGCGCGAGCGCGATGTCCCGCGTCGCGCGGCGGATCTCGTCGAGCATCTCGCCGCCGAGCGAGTGCGGCGGCAGCACGCACGCCGAGTCGCCCGAGTGGATGCCGGCCTCCTCGACGTGCTGCATGATCCCGCCGATCCAGACGTCCTCGCCGTCGCAGATCGCGTCCACATCGACCTCGATCGCGTTCTCGAGGAACCGGTCGAGGAAGAGCGCACGCGCACGCGCCCGCCCGCCGGCGGGGCGCGCGCTGGGGGCGGCGGCACCGCCGCCCGGCTCGCCACCCGCGGCGGCACCGCCGCGCGGCTCGCCACCCGCGGCGGCACCGCCGCCCGGCTCGCCGCCCGGGGCGGCCGCCGCGTCGCTCTCGGCCGCGGCCTCCAGGCGGAGCTGCTCGTCGCCGTAGCGCTCGCGGCGCAGGTAGTCGCGCAGGCCGTCGAGGGAGTAGACGATCTCCATCGCGCGGCCGCCGAGCACGTAGCTGGGGCGCACGAGCAGCGGGAAGCCGACGCCCGGCGCGGCGGCCAGCGCCTCGTCTCGCGAGTGCGCGGTCGCGTAGGGCGGCGCCTTGAGGCCCAGCTCGTCCAGCAGCGCGCCGAAGCGGCCGCGGTCCTCGGCGAGGTCGATCGCCTCGGGCTGGGTGCCGAGCAGCGTGACGCCCGCGGCCTCCAGGCCGGCGGCGAGCTTGAGCGGCGTCTGGCCGCCGAACTGGACGATCACGCCCTCGGGGTGCTCGACCTCCACGATCCCGAGCACGTCCTCGAGCGTCAGCGGCTCGAAGTACAGCCGGTCCGACGTGTCGTAGTCGGTCGAGACCGTCTCCGGGTTGCAGTTGACCATCACGGCGTCGCGGCCGGCCTCGCGCACGGTCATCGCGGCGTGCACGCAGCAGTAGTCGAACTCGATCCCCTGCCCGATGCGGTTCGGGCCGGAGCCGAGGATCATCACGCTCGCGCGATCGCCGCGCACCACCTCGTGGGCCGGCGCGCGCGCAGCGGGGGCCGTGCCCGCGGCCGGGCGCTCGAGCGCCGAGTAGTAGTACGGCGTCTCCGCCTCGAACTCCGCGGCGCACGTGTCGACCGCGCGGTAGGTCCGCTCACCACCGCCCTCCCCCTCCGTGGCCAGCAGCGCCAGCTCGCGCAGGTACCACGGGTCGATCCCGGTGCGCGTGCGCACCTGCTCGACGCTCGTGCCGCGGCCCAGCAGCTCGAGGATCACGTCGAAGCGCTCCGCGCTCGCGGTCTCCAAGCTCTCGAGCAGCGCCTCGGTCGGAACGCCCTCCGGCGCCGGCGAGTCCAGCTCGCGCGAGCGCATCGCCTTCGCGAACGCCTGCCGGAACGTCCGGCCGATCGCCATCACCTCGCCGACGGACTTCATGTGGGTCGAGAGGCCCGCGTCCACGCCCGGGAACTTCTCGAACGCGAAGCGCGGCCACTTGACCACCACGTAGTCCAGCGCGGGCTCGAACGAGGCCGGCGTACGGCGGGTGATGTCGTTGGAGATCTCGTCGAGCCGGTAGCCGACCGCCAGGCGCGCGGCGATCTTCGCGATCGGGAACCCGGTCGCCTTCGACGCGAGCGCCGAGGAGCGCGACACGCGCGGGTTCATCTCGATGACGATGATCTCCTCGGTCACCGGGTTGACCGCGAACTGCACGTTGGAGCCGCCCGTCTCGACCCCGACCGCGCGGATGACCGCGATCGCCTGGTCGCGCAGGCGCTGGTAGAGCCGGTCCGTGAGCGTCTGCTGTGGCGCGACGGTCACCGAGTCGCCCGTGTGCACGCCCATCGGGTCGACGTTCTCGATCGAGCAGACGATGACCACGTTGTCCGCGCCGTCGCGCATCACCTCCAGCTCGAACTCGCCCCAGCCGAGCACCGACTCGTCGATCAGCACCTGGCCGATCGGCGACGCCGCGAGCCCGCGGGCGACGATCTCGGCGTACTGCTCGCGCGTGCGGGCGATCCCGCCGCCGCGGCCGCCGAGCGTGAACGCCGGGCGGACGATGGCGGGCAGCCCGAGCCCGTCGAGGTCGGCGAGCGCGCCCTCGAGGCTGGTCGCGATCACGTTGCGTGCCGTGCGCAGGCCGGCGGTGCGCATCGTCGCGTCGAACGCCTCGCGGTCCTCGGCGCGGTTGATGGCCTCGTAGTCCGCGCCGATCAGCTCGACGCCGAAGCGCTCGAGCGTCCCGTCCTCGTGCAGCGCCTTGGCGAGGTTGAGCGCGGTCTGCCCGCCGAGGGTGGGCAGCAGCGCGTCCGGGCGCTCGCGCTCGATGACCTGGGCGACCGGGCCGGGCAGCAGCGGCTCGACGTAGGTCGCGGTGGCGAACTCCGGGTCGGTCATGATCGTGGCCGGGTTGGAGTTGACGAGCACGACCTCGTAGCCCTCCTCGAGCAGGACCTTGCACGCCTGCGCGCCCGAGTAGTCGAACTCGGCCGCCTGGCCGATCACGATCGGGCCCGAGCCGAGCACGAGGATCCGCTGGAGGTCGTCGCGCCTAGGCATGCGCGAAGTGGGCGATGAACTCGTCGAACAGCCCGAGCGAGTCGTTCGGACCGGGGCCGGCCTCGGGGTGGTACTGAACGCAGCCGGCGGGGACGTCGAGCAGGCGGATCCCCTCGACGGTGCCGTCGTAGAGGTTCACGTGGGTCAGCTCGGCGGCGCCCAGCTCGGACTCGATCCGTACGCCCGGCTCGCCCCGGACGGCGAAGCCGTGATTCTGGGAGGTGATCGCGATCCGGCCGGTGCGCAGGTCCTTGACCGGGTGGTTGGCGCCGCGGTGGCCGAAGGGCAGCTTGAAGGTCTCCAGCCCGGCGGCGCGCGAGAGCAGCTGGTGGCCGAGGCAGATGCCGAACACCGGCTTGGAGGCGATCAGGGCCCGGATCGTCTCGACGACGTAGTCCAGCGCGGCGGGATCGCCCGGGCCGGGCACGAGGAAGAAGCCGTCGGGGTCGCGGGCGAGCAGCTCGTTCGCGGGCGTCGTGCACGGGTGCAGCTCGAGCACCGCGCCGCGCGACGTGAAGTTGCGGATGATCGAGCGCTTGATCCCGGTGTCCAGCGCGACGATGCGCGGACCGTCGCCGCCCTCGCCATGGACCTCCGCCTCGCGCACGGTCACCTCGCGCGCGAGGTCGCGGCCGATCATGCTCGGCTCGGCCCGCACGCGCTCCATCGCGTCGCCCTCCCCCATCGCGCCGGGGAAGATCCCGCCGCGCATCGCGCCCGCCTCGCGGATGTGGCGGACCAGGGTGCGCGTGTCCACGCCGCTGATCCCCGGCACGCCCGCGTCGCGCAGCCACGCCAGCCAGCCCTGCTCGGCGGCGGGCGCGTCGGCGGCGTCCACGGCGTCGCGCATGATCGCGCCCACGGCGTGGATGCGCGCGGACTCCATCGCCGCCTCGCTGACGCCGTAGTTGCCGACGTGCGGCACCGTGAACGTGATCAGCTGGCGGGCGAACGACGGGTCGGTCATCGACTCCTGGTAGCCCGACATCCCGGTCGTGAACACGACCTCCCCCGTCACCGGGCCGTCCGCGCCGACCGCGTCGCCGTCCAGGCGGGTGCCGTCCTCGAGCAGCACGAACGCCGGGCTCTCGCCGGTACGGCCAGCGCCGCTCCCGAACGCCGGGCTCGCGCCGGTGCGGCCAGCGCCGCTCCCGAACGCCGCGCTCACGCCGCTCCCACCACGGAGAACGTCCGCTGCCGGTAGGCGATCGCGCCGGCGGCGACCGTGGCGAGCACCCGCCCGCGCAGGCGCCGCCCCGCGAAGCAGCAGTTCTCCGAGCGGCTCTCGTATCCGGCTTCTCCGACCTCATGTCCGGCCTCTAGGTCCACGAGGCAGAAGTTCGCCCCCTCCCCCACGGCGATCGCCGGCAGCGGGAGGTCGAGGAGCGCCGCGCCCGCCGAGAGCCGCTCCACGACCAGCGCCAGCGACAGCACCCCCGGCAGCACGAGCTCGGTGTAGAGCGCCGCGAACGCGGTCTCCAGCCCGGTCGTGCCCATCGGCGCCTCCTCGAAGGGCACCTCCTTCTCCTCGCGCGCGTGCGGCGCGTGATCGGTGGCCACGCAGTCGATCGTGCCGTCGCGCAGGCCGGCGATCAGCGCCTGGCGGTCGCGCTCGGAGCGCAGCGGCGGGTTCATCTTCAGCCGCGTGTCCAGCCCCGAGGCACCGCCCCGGCCGGACTCGAGCAGGATCCGGTCGGTGAGCGTCAGGTGGTGCGGCGAGGTCTCCGCCGTGATCCGCACCCCGCGGGCCTTCGCCTCCGCGACCGCCTCGACCGACTCGCGCGCGCTCAGGTGCTGGATGTGGATGCGGCCGTCCTCGTAGCCGGCCAGCGCCGCGTCGCGCGCGATCAGCGTCGACTCCGAGATCGACGGGATCCCGGCGAGCCCGAGCCGGGCCGAGACCTCCCCCTCGTGCATGACCCCGCGGCCCGACAGCGAGGGGTCCTCCTCGTGCAGGCACAGGACCCGGCCGGCGAGCCGCTGGTACTGCAGCGCCTTGCGCAGGATCCCCGCGTCGTGCACCGGCCGCCCGTCGTCGGTGAAGCCCAGCGCGCCGGCGTCGGCCAGCTCGGCCATCTCGGTCAGCGCCTCGCCCTCGAGCCCGCGGGTGATCGAGGCGGTGAAGCCGACGGGCACGCGGGCCTCGCGCCGGGCCGCGTCGCGCAGCGAGCGCAGCACGGGCGCGGAGTCGACCACGGGGTCGGTGTTCGGCATCGCCACGACGGCCACGTAGCCGCCGGCCGCCGCCGCGCGGGTGCCGGAGTCCAGGTCC
>Ga0136616_10001010_pt1 | contig 14398 bp, 18 predicted proteins | sample AntDrymUQ2992106_2_FD_106648 | JGI IMG/M metagenome (GOLD analysis project Ga0136616, IMG submission 106648) | Polar desert sand microbial communities from Dry Valleys, Antarctica - metaG UQ299 (21.06) | ecosystem: Environmental > Terrestrial > Soil > Desert | place: Antarctica: Dry Valley...
CACGCTGAAGACGATCCTCACCCGATCGACCGAGCGCTGGCAGATCTTCGTCGCCAAGCTGCTGGCCGCGCTGAGCTACGTGTTCGCCGCGCTCGTCGTCTTCGTCGCCGTCGGGCTCGTCCTCGGAGGCCTCTGCTGGGGCTTTGATCCACTCACGTCGCTGTCGGGCACACAGATCCCGGCGGGCCGCGGGATGCTCCTGATCGGCGCCTCCGCGCTGGCCTACCTCATCCCGCTGATCGCGATCGCCGCGATCGCGTTCCTGCTGTCGACGGTCACCCACAACTCCGCGGCGGCCGTCGTCGGGACGCTGATCCTGTCGTTCATGATGCAGCTGCTGGCGATCATCTCGGGGCTGGACTTCATGGCGCCCTACCTGCTCTCCGAGCAGTTCGATTCCTGGCAGGGGCTGCTGCGCGACCCGACCGACTGGGCGCCGATTACCCACGCCGCCTGGGTGTCGGCCTGCTACGCGGTGCCGGCGGTGCTGTGGGCGTTCCTCGCGTTCGTGCGGCGCGACGTCGCGGGCTGAGACGCCGCGACTCGGGCCGGGGCGCCGGCGACCGCCCGTTCCGGGGCCATCCACCCCCCCGGACGGCGGGAACGGCTGTTCGGCGGGCCCGGAGGGCGTCACCTTGTGGTCATACGGTCCGCGTGTCGTCCGGCCGCACACCAGCACCGCGGCGCGCGCGGCACCACCACGACGACGGGGAACGACATGAGCCATGTAGACACGTTGAAGACGGGCGGTGGCCAGGCCGTCAGCTTTGCGACCGTGCGACTGGAGTCACGCAGCCTCCTGCCTGAGCAGCTGACCGACCTGCTGATCGAGACCGCCGAGAGGAACGTCGACGTCGACGTGCACGTCGAGACTCGCGGCACCGGCCCGTCCACGAGCTAGGAACCGCCTTCGCAGCGCCATCCTCAGTCGACCGCCGCGAGCGCCATGTTCCACGGGAACGATGACGCCCGGTGCTTCCCGGCACCAGGCGGGTGCGGTGGCGGCATGTCACCCCCGTAGAGGACAGCGACACCGCATTGCCGTAGCCGCTCCACGCTGAGCTCGAAGGCGGGATGCTGGGCCTGCGCCTCGTTGAGGAACGGCATCGCGACGACCGCAAGACCCGTGCCGATCGCTTCGGTCAACAAGCCGAGCGCGAGCGTGTCGCTGATGCCGGCCGCCCACTTGTTGATGGTGTTGAAGGTGGCGGGGGCGACGATGATGGCGTCCGGGGGCGGCAGCACGTCTGGCTCGCCGAGTCGCTTGTAGTCCGAGCGGACCGCGTGCCGCGTCGACGCTTCGAGCGCCGGGGCGTCGATGAAGCGGGTGGCCGCGGGCGTCGCGATGACGCAGACATCCCAGCCGGCGCGTTGCGCGAGATCGACGAGGGTCTGTACCTCACGCGCTGGCGGCGCGGCGCAGACGATCACGTACAGCGCTCGGTCGGTCACCTCATGCGGCTGCGTTTGCTTCGGCGGCTCAGGCGGCGCGCGGGAACGTCACGCCGCTCGCAGCGGGCCGAGCGGCGAACGGCGCGCGGCTGACGCGGGAGTCTGCGCGACGCGGAGCGTCGGCGTGGGCCGCGACCGTGGTCGGCTGTGCGACACGGGGCCGGTACCCGTCGATGAACGTGTCGTGTCCCACGGCGTTCAACGTGCGGTGGATCTCGGTGACGGTCGGCGTGATCATGGCGTCGGTGCTCAGACGGGTATGACCACCATGGTGCCTGCGGCGGCGGACGCCAAGTGGGGCTGTCCAGCCTTTGCGGTGCGGCTACCCCCATAGTCATCCCCGACCGCTGCCCGGGCCGAGTGGCGCCGCGCGTCCGGCCAGAGGATCAGCTCTCGCGCAGTTCGCGCGACGCGGTGCTCACCGTCTTGACGACGTACATCACCGAGAGCACGAAGAACAGCGCGCCGACGAGCGCTCTGACCTGCTCGCCGCGCAGTGGGGTGCGCTGCGCGACGGGCTCAGCGACGGCGTCGCCGACCTTACGCCGCCAGCCCTGCAGTCCTGCGGTTCCGATCCGGGTCGCTGATGCCATGGGTCTCCTCCTGCGTCGCTGTGCACGCAGGTTTCCCAAACGGGCGCGGTTTGATGGCATGTTGTCAGCGGATTGGCGCCGACGCAGCCCAGTCCGGGGCGGACAAGCGGTAGAGGACGTGCCGGCGCAGCCGCTCGTCGCTGACGCGCGGGTGGTCGAAGTCGTGGGCGTCGTCGTGGCGCATGCCGAGCCGGCGCATGACCGCCCGTGAGCGAGCGTTGTGCTCCGCGGTGACCGACACGATCTCCGCGAGCTGAAGGTGCTCGAACGCGAATGCCGCCGCCGCGCGGGCGGCCTCCGTCGCGTAGCCGTGGCCCCAAGTGCGTCGGGCCAGCCGCCATCCGATCTCGACGGCTGGCGTGAAGGACGCCTCGAAGTCCGCGTGCTCGAGCCCCGTGAATCCGATGAACCGCCCCGTCGCCCGCTCCTCGAGCGCCCACAGTCCCCAGCCCCGGCGCGCGACATCCGCCCCGATCCGGTCCGCGAGCTCGTCGCTAGCGTGCCGCGTCAGCGTCGCCGGGAAGTAGCGCATGACGTCCGGATCGCTGTTCATCTCGGCGAACGGGCCACGGTCGCCGGGGCGCCAGTGACGCAGCAACAGCCGCTCGGTCGTGAGCTCGGACACGACCGCAGTCTGCCAGCACCCCGAGCGCAAGGATCCCGCCTGCGCATCAGCCCAGCGCCCGCTGCGCCGCGGCCTGAGTGCGGTGTACGAGCTCGTGCAGTGGTCACTGCACTTCGGGCTGATCGTGTTCGACGACGACCACCTCCGGCGCGCGGCCGCCCTCATCGCGAACTTCAAGCCATGGCCCGACGCGGACCGCACCGAGCGAGCAAGTCGCCGTCGGACCGGCTCGAGAGCTCGGAAGGCCCGCTCGGCTGACCCCTGGATCGCAGGTCCCGCGACACGCGCGCCCACGGATCCCATGCACCGGCCCGACAACCCCGGCAGTGCTCCTCATCGCGCAAGCGCAGACACTGGCAGACCAGAATCTCTCGCCATCAGATCTCGGCTTCGTCGAGCTTGGGGGTGGCGACGTACTCGACTAGGGGCCCACGTCGCGGGCCCTCCGGGTCGATAGTGATGTAGCCGCGCTTGCGCAACCGGGTTAGCCGGTTTCGCGCCGTCGCGACGTCGCACTCGAGATAGTTCCGAACATCTTCATTTGCTATCCGTCGATGCCGTTTGAGATGTCGCAGGAGCTTGGCGTCATCTATGTCGATAGTCGTCGTGCGGTAGCTGAGCGCGGACCGAAGCGCTGCTGCCGAGCCGGCGCTCAACCGGTACGACGAGCGGCGCCTGCCCGCTGTGGATCGAGTCGGCTCAAGCAGGCCCGCGCCGTGCATGCGGCGCAGCACGTCATCAGCGGAATCCTCGTCGCGCTGGATCTGAGGCGCGAGCGTCATCGCTGTGACGGAGGCGCGCGTTCGCAGCATCGAGAGGGTGAGTAGGACGTCCAGGTCTCCCGCTAGGCGCGCATCCGGAAACTCCGTGCTCCGCACGAATCTGGCAAATGCTCGATCACCTTGGCCGCCGGGAACCACCACGGTGAATCGTGGGCCAACCTCGATCCTCGGAGGCTCTTTTCCAGCCGCGGCAAGGGCACGATAGACGCGGTCAAACCCCATTCCGGCTCCCTCTGCAATTCTCAGTCTCGTGATCTCGCGCGACAGCACTCGGTTTCGTTGAGCGCTCTCACGGAGCAGACGGTTGACGTGGAGCGTCGGCAGAAGGCCCCCTGGGCTCGTCACCACAAGGCCGTCTGGCGAGTGGCCGATATCGATGATGCTCGGCTGCTCCCAATCTCTGTGCGCGAACGCATTGGCGACGAGCTCGCGAACCACGTCGGGCTCGAAATCGACGAGTCGGACCTCAGCGGCCCCAACACGGAAAGCGTCGGTCTGCGTGACGCCAGCGAGGCGAGCAAGGATGTCCTCCACCAACAGCACGAGTGCGCGACGGCGAGCGTCCTCCCTCCGCAGCAGGATTGTCCCCTCACTTCCGGCGCTCGGGGCCGTCGAGACGATCGCTCCCCAATCGGGAACCATCTCGGCAAGCGCTCGCTCACCGCCGTACATCAATACCGCGGCGCGGCGGACCCGTCCCCGCTCCAGGAGTTCACAAGAGCGAAGGAATTGCTCACGGTCTTCGTCCGCCTGACGGGCCAGTTCATCTTGTCCAACATCTCTGAGGCGATCGGCCGCGGCAGCAAGCGCGGCCGTCGCAAGGTCATCGGGACCGAACGGCGACAACTCGCTGCTCCAGTCATAGGTACCGCGAGCGGCGGCGATCGACCGCATCGTGTCGGGCCCTATCGGCTCGCACCTGTCCTCGACGCGCCACTTGTAGGACCCACCAGTAGTGGCGTGCACGACAGCGCCGATTGGCACCTCTACCAAGAGCACTCGCTTGCGCTCGACTGCTCGCTCATGAACGGTCACCGTGAGTGGGGGAGCAGTGCCGTTGTAGACCGCCAGACGCAGTCCCTCGGGAGCGATGGTTTCTGGCACACCTTGGATGGCCTCCTCGCGATTGGCTGCTCGGTCTCGAACTCCCAGCACGATCACGCCGCCTCGAGCATTCGCGAGGCAGGCTGCCGTCTCAGCGACGAGAGCTAGGAACTCCTTGCGGACCTTCCCCATGTTTCGTTTGGCCTTGATGTGCGCCGGCAGCGCTGTGTCGGGGGTCTCCTTGAAATCGAGCCATTGAGGCTCGCTCGACGAGGCAGCCCATTCGTCGCCGATCTCTCGGAGGACGGCGTCTGCCAATCCGGTCCCGGATTGATCCAGAAATGATAGCTGCCTTGACGACATGCGTATCATACTAGCGATCAGACTCGCCGCTGGCAAGCCGAGCCCGGCGAGGACGATCGGGCTCGATCGGTTCGGACTCCCGCTCGGTTCGCGAGCTGATGCCGTGTGGACTCAGGCGTCCCGCGAGCCCAAGACTTCCGCGTTCGTCCAGAAGCGGAAGCGGGACGGCGGCGTCCGGGGCGGTCGAGCGGTCGCATGGGAACGTGCCAGTTGCCTCCGTCGAGAGCCAGCGCTGGGCGTCGCCCCGACGGCACCGACACGTCGAGGCGAATTTCATCTGGGCAGCGTTCCGTAAGCGGATCCGCTTGCGGATCGCGAGTCAGGTCGCTCTGGTTGGTCGGGGGTCGGCGGCGGACCGGATCCGTCAGCCGATCTGCTCGGCCAGCTCGACGATGATCCCTTCCGGGCCGCGGACGTAGCAGAGCCGGTAGCTGTCCTCATAGCGCTCCAGCTCGCCGACGAGCTCCGCGCCACGGGCTCGCAGGCCGGCGACGACGGCGTCGATGTCTTCGACGGCGAATGCGACATGGCGGATGCCCGGTGTGTTCGCCGGCGCGTGCCGGTTGCCGCCTTGATCCGAGGGCGTGTGGAACTTCGTCAGCTCGAGTCGTCCGCGGCCGTCCGGGGTCTGCACGACCGCGATCTCTGCCCGGACGCCCGCAAGCCCCACGACGCGATCCACCTAGCGGCCCTCGACCGGCCCCTCGCCCTGCAGTTCGAGGCCGAGCTCGACGAAAACTCAGTCGCGGCCGCGAGGTCGTCAACGACGATGCCCACGTGTTCCATCCCTTTGATCATCATGTGCTCGATGGTAAGGATGCCACGCTCGAACCCCGATGACACGCGCCGGAAGAGCAAAACCACGTCTTCATCTCGACCACCGCTCGTCCGACATCACGTTCCGCGAGCCGATACGGACTGACGGTCAGTAGGACAGGTCGCGGGCTCGGAGCGCCCTCGGTTCCAACACGACGAATCGCGTCGTGGGGTCATCAAACACGCCACCCTGGAAGCGACGCCAGTGGCGCTTGTCGGGCCCTAGATAGCGTGTTCCCCAGCGGCGCGCCCGGTCTGCGTCAAAGGGCTGCACCTGCGCCGTTCCCCGCGCGGTGACCTGCAGCACCTCGCCGCGATCGAGGTCACAAGTGTCCACGACGAGGGCGACGCGCGGGTCGCGCTCGAGCAACTGTCCAAGCTTCGACCATCCTCCGGTCAGCCACCAGAAGGCTTGTTCTTCCCACAGGTACCAGAGCGGGCGCACGGTTGGGCCGGTTCTTCCGACCGTCGCCAGCCGCGCTACGAGCGGTTGACGCAGGAACCCGTCGAGGTCAAAGCCATCCTCGATCGCCCACTTGTCACTGGCGTCGCCGTCGATCATGTACGGATGCTGGCAGCACGCAAGCGAGTCGGGCAACGGGCCGTCCGAGTTGGGGATCGTCGATCGGCCGACGCATCAGCCTAGGCGCGGGGGGCGATCTCTTCTATGCATGCCGCGACGAGGTCGGGCCGCGAAAGGAACGGGAAGTGTGCGGCCGGAAGTTCGCGGACGGTGGTGGCCCTGGTTGCTTGGGCGCGCTGAAGGTCAGGATCGGTGCTGCGCTCCTCGGCGCAGACCAGGTAGGTGGACGGGACTCGTTCCCACGCCGCTGCGGTCGTCTCGGCGCCGAAGACGGCGGAAGATTGCGCGCAGAGGCGGTCATGGGCGCCGCGCACTACGTCGGGATCGGCAACGTCGTGCAGGAAGCGGGCGTCGAACGCGGACGTGTCATCGTCGTTGACGCTGACCGACCCATCTGCGTGCGGCTTGACGGGTACGTGGTCGGAGCCGCTGCTCAGGGTGGCGAGATTCTCGCCGACGGCCGGTAGGAACGAGCTGATGTACACCAGGCCACGGACCGCCGGATGCTCGCCGGCCTGGGAGGCGACCATCCCGCCGTAGGAGTGCGCGACGAGGATCGCCGGCCCACCCTCGTCCAGCACCGCTCTCGTTGCCGCGGCGTCCTCGTGCAGGCCCGGGCCGGCTCCCGTGGGTGCGATTCCCGCCTCTCCACACGAGGGCAGCAGGACCGCGGTGCTCGCGATCCCGCTGCGGTCAAGCAGCACGGCGGTTGGGGCCCACCACCACGCCCCGTCACGGGAGAACGCCCCGTGGATGAAGACGACTCTCATGCCAAGAACATTACCCGTACCGGAAGTTACGTGAAAAGCTACGCGCATCGGACGACGCCCGCAACCCGAACGACGAGGCGCCCTCCTGGCGGCGTGCACCGACGAGGTACTCCGCCACGGCCTACCTGGACTGACGCTGGCGAAGATGGCGACCGCGGCCGGCACGAGCTCGCGGATGCTGCTCTACCACTTCACGACCCGCGACCAGCTCGTACTCGAGGCGCTCCACGAGGCCCGCCGCCGACAGCAAAGGGTCTTCGGCGCACTACTCGCACCCCGGCTCGGCGTTCCCTACGGCACGGTGCTAGCCGAGGCATGGGACCAGATCACCGCGCCCGAGCTGCGCCCCTATCTCCGGCTGTTCGGCCAGCTCCACGACCTCCCACCAGACCGAACCCCGTGGACCGAGTTTCGGGTCAGGTCGATCACCGACTGGCTGCCCACGATCGAGGCCGGGCTACGCGCCGACGGACACCCGGACGCTCGCCCCCTGGCAACCGCGGTCATCGCCGTACTCCGCGGGCTGCTCCTCGATCTCAACACCACCGCCGACCATGAACGCACCACCAACGCGCTCCGAGCGATTACGAAACTGCTCACCCTCCCCCAGTAGCCGAACCCCGAGCGACACAAGGTGACGAAGCTCGGCGTAGACCGTGATCTCCATGGCCGGCGACGCCCGGTGTCCCGCAAGACTGGTTCGGTGACATGTCGCAGTAGCGGAGGGCTATACGGCACACGCCAACGCGCCACCGAGCGCCGAAGGCCACGTTGCCGGCAGACGTCGGGTGCGTTGCGTCGATCTCACGACGCTCGCGGGACGGGAGTGCCGCTTCTCGCGCATTGCGGCGCTCTTGCCAGCGTGTCGCGGCGCTTCCGCTCGTCGCGGTGGCTGTTGCATAACCCGAGTCGAGCGGCGTCTTGTGGGACGAGCCGCATTTCATCCTCGACGCGGCGCTCAGTCCCATCTACAGCGGCGGATACTGCCGTTTGAAGCTCGCTGTCCCGCTCGGCGTGAGTTATGCAACAGCCACCATGAAAAGCAACAGCGGCGCCGCAGCGAGGCCTGGCCGCCGACCGTCGGCTCACGAGTGCTGCGGTCGTAGTCGACGCTCGGCAGCCACAACGCGCGCTACCGGTGCCGGCGCGATCATGGCACCTCCATGGACGACGGACCCCTCTCCGTGCGACCGCAGGTGGTCGTCGCCGCCTACCTGCTCGCCGCGCTGTGCCTGCTCATCCCGCTCGCCGTCGTCGGCTCGACGTTCGCGGGGACCGTCCTCTGGCGGCGGGGACTGCGCACGCACGGCGCCGCGGTCGTCGGCCTCGGCATCGCCTGCGTGGTGTTCGGCGTCACGGCGCTGCGGTAGCGCCGGCTACCGTGTCGGATGAACAGCAGCAGCGCGCGCACCGGCGGCGAGAGCGCTCCCTCGCGCGAAGGGCGCTACCTACTGTCTTGGATGCGTTCGTCGCGAGCTACGCAGAGTCAAGCCACGCCCTCGACGAGCATGTGTAGCCCGGCGTGGCGAACCTTGCCTGGCTTCAGGCCGGCGTCGCGCATCAGCGCGTGGACCTGCTCGGGGTCGCGCTCGCGGCCGCCCTCGCAGACCGCCATCATGTGCAGGTCAGCTATCGATGCGATCCCGTCTGGGTGCTCGGGATCGAGGTGCTGGTCGATGGTCACGACCTTCGCGCCCGCCGGCATCGTGTTCTGCAGGCGGGAGAGGATGTCCCTGCACGCGTCGTCATTCCAGTTGTGGAGGATCCACTTCATGATGTAGACGTCGGCGCGCGCGTCGAGGTTCGCGAAGAGGTCTCCGGAACGGCGATCCACGCGCCCGGCGAGCCCGCGCGCCTGGAGGAAGCCCTCAGCCTCGGTCAGTACGTTCGGATCGTCGATCAGGATCCCGCGGGCGGCGGTTCGGCGCGCGAGGATCGCGGCGAGCAGTGTGCCGATCCCGCCGGCGACGTCACAGATGACGCCGCTCGACGGCCACGGGTAGCCGCGTACGAGTGCGGCCAGCTCGATCGCCGTGATCTCGCGCATCGCACGCCCGAACTGCGCTCCCTCGGCTGGGTGGGCGCCGAAGTGGTCCCACAGCGACCCGCCCGTAGCGCGCCGGACCCCCGACGGCTCGGCCCCCTCACGCAGCTGTGCGTCAAGCTGCCCATAAGAGCTCAGGACGGCCTGCGACGCTTGGGTTGCGACCCACGAGGCGACCGACGACGGATGGTCTCGACGCAGCGGGGCTCCGACTCGTGAGAGCGACACGCGGCCATCGCGATTGCACGCGACGAGCCGCGCGATCAACGCAGTGCGCAAGATCCTGACCGTCACGTCGCTGTCGAGACCGAGCTCGTCGGCGAGCTCAGCCGGATGCCGAGAGTCCTCGCCCACAGCATCAGCCAGGCCCGAAGTCACGAGCGCGCCCGCCACCGCGGTGCGCTGCACGCCCCACGTCAGGTCCAGCAACGCAATCTCCGCGGGCACGCCCCGGTCGACGAGGTTCTGCAGACGGGCTCGCGACTTGAGCGCGGCACGCAGAACGGCGGGCGGAACTGAGACCGGCGGCACGCGCATCGCGGGCGGCTCCTAAGCGTCGAGGGCTTTGATCGCGATCCTAGAGCCCGGTGCGAGCGAGCACACCGCTCTCGGGACGGGTCCGGACCCGGGCGAGAATCGCTGCAAAGTTCGCGTGCGTTGGTGGTCGCTTGTGCTTGCGTGGAAAGGGGCACTCGCGGCGGTCGGCGGCTCGCCGCTCCTGTCAGGCGAAACGAGCAGCGAGTTGGTCCGTGCGGCCTGCCGACGCCGCTGTGCCCAGATGCATGGATAGCGCAAGCGCATGCCGCGATCATGGAGCGGATGGCCATCATGTTCCGTCGAGGCACGGCGAGTGAAGCGCGTGCTGCCGCCGACCTTTGGCTGCGCGCGCGCACGGCGGCGCTTGGCGTGATCCCCGAGCCGGTCCACAGCGATGACGACGTGCGCGTGTGGTTCGCGTCTCACGTGGTCTGCGATACCGAACTGTGGGTGGCCGAGGACCGGACGGGCACGCTCGTCGGCATCCTGGTCCTGGATGGGCCGTGGCTTGACCAGCTCTACGTCGAGCCGACGAAGACCGGAGGCGGCATTGGCGCAAGTCTCGTGAAGCTGGCGAAGCGTGAACGGCCGGAGGGCTTGCGTCTGTGGACGTTCGCGTCAAACGCGGGAGCACAGCGGTTCTACGAGCGACATGGCTTCGTCGCGACGCGTCGCACCGACGGCCGCGACAACGAGGAGGGCGCGCCGGACATTCTCTACGTCTGGGGCGGCCAGAGCTCCGCGCCGTGATCCGCACCGCTGCTGCCTTGGACGACGAGCGGCAGGCGCCGCCAGCATCCGCACGGGAGCTAGCGGCGCTGCCCCATTGAGGCAGAAGCAGCAGCGCGGCGCGCACCGAGCGGCGCTGTCGCGACGGACGAAAAGCGAGCGTCGGCATGAGATGGAGCCCTTATGCCCGATCAGGGGCGAAAGCAGAACCGGTGCGCTCGGAGAGCAGCGCCCCGTGCTCGTCGCGCATCGCGGACGTGCTCGCCGACTCTAGCGGATGGGCGCGTTCCTTTGCGAGACACGCGACGACGGTAAGACGCTACCGGCGGGCGCGGGCTGCGCCCAGCGCTTCGCCGGCCGTCCAGATTGCCGCGCCCAGCAGCAGGAGATCCTTGAGCAGGAACTGTCCCGGATCGGGTGACGGGTACGGGAAGCCGTATCCGGGCTGCCAAGCCCCCGGGGTGCTGAAGACGAATGTCAGGGTCAACAGGAATACGAAGATCGCGCCCAGACTGCCCAGCGCCGAGATGCGCGGCGAGATTGGGCGCGTCGCGATCAGCAGCCCGAGCGTGATCTCCACGACCCCGAGGAAGCCCGAGAACGTGCGGACGCTGACGACGTCGTAGACCCACGACAGGAATGGCGAGTTCGCCGCGAAGTTCTCCACGGCGATCGCCTCGTACGCTGTGAACTTCAGCGTTCCGACTGACACCAGGATGATGACCAGTCCGTAGCGCAGGACGCCTGCGCCGATGCTTTGCAGTTGAGTGTCGGTGTTCGCTCTATGAGCGGTGGTGGCCATGTCCTGCATGTACCGCGCAGTACAAAGTCTCAAACGCGGGCCAGCGTCAGGTCACGGCAAGCTGTCGTGATCCGTGACGGTCAATCCTTGGTCAGCTTGTCCTCCAGCCACGTCACGGCAGGGTTTCCTATCGTCCGTCGATGGCTCGATAGGCGCCGGCGACCCCGAGCCCGTAGACCAGGTGAAAGGCGAGCTCCGTCGCCAGATCCTTGGCGGCGTACTTCCACGGCGGCTCGTAGATGCCCATCGGCACGAGCTGCAGGTATGACATCGCCATCACGCCCGTCCCGAAGAGCAGGCCGTGGCGCACAGGCCTGCTCGGAAGGCTGCCCTGCACCAAGCCGTAGGCGACGCCGAAGCTCGTCCCATAGGCCCAGTGCATCCCGTGCGTCAGCACCCCGATCAGATCAGGCGAGATCTCCTTGTGGAACACGCCCTCGCTGATGCGCCTGCCAACCCGAGCGGGCATCGAAGCCTGCTCCCATGGATCCTGCGGCGCCTCCTCCTGACCGCCCTGGCGCCCCTCGTCTCCCGAGGACTGAAGCTTGGCCGCAAGCTCCTGGCTGATGGTCATCAGCGCCGTGCCGACAACGCCGGCAGCGACGCCGCGCGCCACCACGCCAAGCGGGGTGATCTCCGTACTCATGAAAGGACTCCTCTCGAATCGCGCACAACAACGACCAGGCTCCCGCCCGGCCAAGGCCTGCTTGCCAGGTCTGTACCCCTTAGTCCATTGTTGAACCCCGAGCATCTCGGGAATCTCTCGGGTATGGACCAGCCAAGGACCGCGCGGGGCAGGGAGACACGCGACGCGATCGTCGAGGCCGCCGCCAGCCTGATGTACCGGCGCGGCGTCCGGGCAACCAGTCTGGATGACGTTCTCCACGAGGCCCGATGCGGCAAGGGCCAGCTCTACCACTACTTCAGCGGGCGCGCGGATCTGCTCGCCGCGGTGGTCGATCACCAGCTCCAAGGCATTCTCGGTCACCAGTCACGCTTCAAGTTGGATACGTGGAGCGGTCTGCGCGCGTGGTTTGAGTCGCTCGTCGAGAGACAGCAGGGACAGGACTACTGCGGATGCCCCCTCGGGTCATTGGTCGCCGAACTGCTCGCCGAGGACGACAGCCTGCGGGATGTCGTCGCAGCAGCGTTCGCTCGCTGGCAACAGGAGCTGACGCTCGCGTTCACACGGATGCGGGAGACAGGCAGGCTGGCACCTTCCGCGCGACCAGACCAGCTCGCGCGCCACGTGCTGTCGTCGATCCAGGGCGGCTATCTGCTCTCCACAGTCCACCGGCACCCTGAAGCGATGCGCGAGGCCCTCAACTCCGCGTTTGAGCATGCACGCGAGTCTCGCTACGCGCGCCAATCTCCCGAGCTGCTGAGGCCATAACGGGTGTAGACCCGCTGTCGCTTCCCACGCGCGAAGGAGCAAGCCCTCGAGCGCCCGGTCGGAGCTACTCCTCTTCGTCCGGAGCGGGCGTGATCTGGATGACAGGTATGCGCCCGCTTTCGTCCAAGCACGAGCGTCACGGTTTCGGCGCGATCGTGATGGTCTGCGTCGAGGACGAGGGCGTTGCGTGTCCAACGGACGCTCGCAACCATGGTTGTGTGTCTCAGCGACGTGGCCTGTGCGCGAGGCACCACGGTGATGCTCGCCAGGGCGAGGACCCGAGGCCAGGACGGCGACGTGGTCGGCTGCCGCTTCGAGGCATAAGAGCCAGTCGGCGGCGATGACCGCCTGACTACCGCTTCGGACGACGGGCAGCTGTCGCGCCACCTGCTCGAGCAACCGCGCGCAGGTGGCCGGCGCGCGCCGCGCGACCGGTCATTCCAAAGCGCGGATGGTTCGCGCGGGTACGCCCGCGACGAGCGTAGCCGGCCGCACGTCGCGGCTGACGACCGCGCCAGCAGCCACAACCGCACCGTCGCCGACCGTCACGCCGCCGAGAACGGTCGCGCCGGCGCCGATCCAGACGTTGGCGCCGATATGAATCGGCGCGACTGTGATGCCGGCACGGCGATCAGCAACGCCTGTGGGGTGACCGGCCGTCAAGAGGCTGACGTTCGGGCCAATCATGGTGTCTTCGCCGATCTCGATGCCGCCCATGTCGTTGAGAATGCACCCGTGATTGACAAACACGTTGGCCCCGGCCCGAAGCTTGAAACCGTGGTCGCTATGGATCGGCGGCACCAGCCGAAAGCGCTCGTCGATCGGTCGACCCGTCAGCTCTGACCAGGCGCTGCGGATTGCGTCCTGGTCGGCGTAGGGAAGTCGATTGACCGCCTCGCAGCATGCGAACGCGCGCGGCACCCCACCGACGACAGCCTTGATCTCGTCGCTCCCTCGAGGAAGGAGCCGCTCGCCCTTCACGACATCCGGACCGATTGAGCGGTGCGAAGCATCCGTCGAGCGTAGGCCTCGCTCACGACAGAACGAAGAGTGTCCGACCCGTCTGGACCGGACCAAGGTAACGCCTCGCCAGAGGCGACTACCGCATTGGACGAAAGCCGGATATTAGGGTGCTGTCGCCACTTGCAAATCGCAAGCTACCTCCGAGAGGACGCCGATGCCGGACACCACCTGCCACATGTCGATCTCGCTCGACGGTTTCGTCGCTGGGCCCGACCAGAGCCGCGAGGATCCACTCGGCAAGCGTGGGCGCGAGCTCCATCGCTGGCATCTCGGCGACGAGCGCGCCAACGACGCCGACGCGACGGCGACCGGCTGGCTCATGCACCCGCGCGGCGCGTACGTCATGGGGCGGAACATGTTCGGGCCGATCCGCGGCGAGTGGGATGAGGACTGGCGCGGCTGGTGGGGTCCCGAGCCGCCTTACCACGCGCCAGTGTTTGTGCTCACCCATCACGCTCACGAGCCGATCGAGATGGAAGGCGGGACGGCCTTCCACTTCGTCACCGGCGGCTTCGACGCCGCTTACGCACAAGCGCGTGAGACGGCCGGCGAGGGCGGCGTAGACATCGCCGGTGGCGCCTTGACTGTGCGCCAGGCCCTCATTGCCGGGGTCGTCGACGAACTCACGCTCGACGTCGCGCCGGTCCTGCTCGGCTCCGGCGAGCGGATCTTCGACGGCGTCGAGTCGTTCGGGTTTGAGCCCGTCGAGGTCTTGCATTCGCCGCTAGCCACACACATCCGCTACCGCCGGGCGGGATGAGCCGATGAGTGGATAGAGCCCGCGATGACGAGGGCCGCTGGCGCCTACCGGGCGATCCTGTCCCGCTGCTCTATGCGCTCAG
>Ga0136616_10001011_pt1 | contig 14394 bp, 15 predicted proteins | sample AntDrymUQ2992106_2_FD_106648 | JGI IMG/M metagenome (GOLD analysis project Ga0136616, IMG submission 106648) | Polar desert sand microbial communities from Dry Valleys, Antarctica - metaG UQ299 (21.06) | ecosystem: Environmental > Terrestrial > Soil > Desert | place: Antarctica: Dry Valley...
AGGACGAACTCTGGCACCCTCTCGCCGCCTCCGACGTCGTGGTAATGCGGGCGGGCGCCGGCTCCCTGTTCGACGTGGCGGCGGTGGGAAGAGCGGCGATCCTTATCCCGTTCCCCCACGCAATCGGCAATCACCAGCTCCACAACGCCCGGTACTTTACCGAGAAGGGCGCGGCAGAGCTCCTGAACGACGACGAAGTAACCGCCGAAACTTTGCGCGCCCGCGTCGAAGAGCTACTGCGCGATGGCCCGCGTCGGGAAGCGTACGCCGACAATATGAAAATCTTGGCGACTCCCGAGGCAGCCGACGAGATAGCCGGGCGGCTGCTCCAAGCGACGAAAGAGAAAGGAAGACGAGGATGAGGATACACATGATCGGGATCGGGGGCGCCGGGATGAGCGGGGTCGCCGAGGTGTTGCAGAGGACCGGGCACGAGGTCACCGGGTCCGACCTCAAGGAGTCGCCGTACACCAGGAGGCTCAGGGAGGCGGGCGTAACGGTGTACATCGGACACGACCCCCACCAGATCGGGGACGCCGAGCAGGTGGTGATCTCCACTGCCATCCCCTCCACGAACCCCGAGCTCCTGGAGGCCCGGCGGCGCTCCGTACCCGTCGTCCCCCGAGCCGCGGCCCTCGCCCGCATCCTCGACGGTGGCCGCAGCGTCGCCGTGGCCGGGACCCACGGCAAGACCACGACCACGAGCATGACGGCCCACGCCCTGAAGGCCCTGGGCGAGAACCCCACCGCCATTATCGGCGGCGAGCTGAACGACATCGGGAGCAACGTCGTGTTTGGGAACTCGGATCTCTTCGTCGCCGAGTCCGACGAGAGCGACCGCTCTTTCCTCTACCTGAAACCGCTGGCCGCCGTCGTCACCAACGTCGAGTTCGAACACCCGGATTTCTACGCCTCCCTCGACGACGTCCTTGCGACCTTTGAACGGTTCGTCGGAGCCCTGCCCGCCGACGGGCACCTCGTGGCCTGCGCCGACGACCCGAATTGCCTCCGCCTCGCGGCGGTCGCTCCCTGCCCGGCCACGATGTACGGCCTCTCGGCGGGGGACCTGCGCGCGAAGATACTCTCCCCCAACTCCTACATCCTCATGGAAGACGGCGAGGAGCGGGGCACGGTCGAGCTGGGAGTCTACGGCCGGCACAACGTCCTCAACTCCCTGGCCGCGGCGGGCGTCGCCCGCTGGCTCGGCTACGATGCTTACCGGGCCGCCGCGAGCCTCAAGGACTTCTCCGGCGTCAGGCGCCGCTTCCAGCTGAAGGGGGAGCGCGGCGAGGTTCGTGTCGTCGACGACTATGCCCACCACCCGACGGAGCTCTCGGCGACCCTCGAGGTGGCGCGGGCGACCCGGCGCCAGCAGGGACGTGTGATAGCGGTCTTCCAGCCGCACCGCTACTCGCGCACCCGCGCCCTCTACCGCGAGTTCGGCGAGGCCCTTACGCTCGCGGACGCCGTCCTCGTAACCGAGGTCTACGGCGCAGGCGAGATGCCCCAACCCGGCGTGAGCGGCAAGCTGGTCGTCGACGCCGTCTGTGAGAGCCCGCGCCGCCCCGACGTCTACTACATCCCCGACCAGCATGATATTCCCGGCGTGCTCCGGATCATCGCCGAGCCGAGAGACACCGTGCTGACCATGGGCGCCGGCGACATCTCCCGCGTGGGCGACGAGCTATTGGGCTTGCTGGGATAGGGGGATCCAGGGCTTGGCGCTCCTCCTGCGGAAGTTCCTCCGGCCCGTCGCGATCTCGGGCGCCGTGGCCCTCCTCACTGCCTTCGCCGCTCTCATCGTCTCCTACCTCCTCTTCCCCGTGACCGGCGTAGAGGTCAAAGGAGCCCGAATGTTCCCCGAATCGGAGGCCTGGGAGGCCTTCCCGGAGCACGCCAGCCTACTTCTACTCAACCTCGACGCCCTCGAACGCCGGATAGAGTCTAACCCTTGGGTTAAAGGTGCAGAGGTGCTGAAAGATTGGGAGTCCGGTATAGTTACCGTTGAGGTTGAAGAACGTAGACCTGTGCTAGACGGAGGTCTGGGAGGACGCAGGATCGTGCTCTCCGCGGACGGTACGGAGCTTCCCGGCCTCGGGGGCGTGGGCCTGGAGCGGATCGCGATCGACGAGGTACAGTTGGAGGAGATCTTGAGGGTCGGAGAGGTGCTCGAGGAGAACGGGGTCGCGCTAGACTCGGTCGACGGGGTGGACGCGAAGGGCGTCGAGGCGACCGTCGAGGGCCGCCGCGTCCTCTTCGCCGGGGACGTTGGGGGTGGCCAGGTCCGGGCCCTTGAAGGCCTCATCGAGGAGCATCCCGAGACCCCTTACTTCGACCTCCGCTCGCCGGAACGGGTCGTGGTCGGCGAGGAGCCCCGCGAGGAGTCCGGGGCGGAGACGGATGGGTAGCTTTTGACGAAGCTGGTCTACGGCATAGATGTCGGCACCACCAAGATAGTGGCGATCGCCGGTCGGGTGATCGACGGCAGGCGGGGGTGGGTGGAGGTCGTGAGCGTGGGCGAGGCGCCGAGCCACGGTCTCCGGCGCGGCATGGTCGTGCACCGGGAGGCGGCCACCGAGTCGGTGGCCGAGGCTATTGAGGCCTGCGGGGGGGCTATGCGCGGCGGACCGGTGAGCGTCGGCATCGCTGGCGGCCACATCTCCTCCTACAACACCGAAGTCACGCTGCCCAACAGGAGCCGGGATCGGATCGTGACCGAGCGGCTCGTGGGGCGGTTGGAGGCCGAGGCCCGGCAGGCCGAGATCGGGGAGGACGAGAGCGTGATCCACGTTGTCCCCCGCTCCTTCGTCCTCGACGGCGCCGAAGGGGTTAGGCAGCCGGTCGGTCTCGCGGCGAGGAAGGCCACCATGCGGGCGCACGTGGTGAGCGGCGCCGTCTCGACGATCCAGAACCTCCTCGGCGTCGTCGAAGACTGCGGCGTGAGGGTCTCGCGCGTGGTCCTCGAACCCCTGGCCTCGAGCGAGGCGTGCCTCCTCGACGAGGACCGTAACTTAGGGGTAGTCCTCATAGACATCGGCGGCGGCACCACGGACATCGCCACCTTCATGCGCGGCTCCCTGACCCACACCGCCGTCATCCCCTTAGGCGGCGAGAGCTTCTCCGCCGACGTCGCCTACGGCCTCAAAATATCCTTCGAGGCCGCCGACCAGCTCAAGCTCAAGTACGGAACAGTCATCTCCCGCGATATAGACGACGTGGCCGCGGTCAGCCTGGGCGACAAGCACTACAACGCCCGCTTTATAAGCCAGATCCTAGAGTACCGAGCCCGCGAGGTATTCGAGTACGCCCGCGATTCGCTGGACGAAGCTGGGGTTCGGAACCTCCTACCCGGGGGCGCCGTCCTGACCGGTGGCGGCTCCCTTCTGGAGGGCATGGACGAGCTCGCCGAGAAGATTCTCGGGATGCGTACCAGGATCGCTATTCCACGCCGCGTAAAGGGCGATTCTGAACCTGTACGAAAGCCTCAGTATTCAACCGCCGTCGGTCTGCTATACTTCTCCGCGAAAAACGATGACCTTAGACCAAAGAGTAAAGGTGCAAGGGATACCAGTTTTGGTAGCATAGTGACGGCGGTCAAGGAATGGTTTGGCTTCGGAGTGTAGCCGGGAGGGCGTACACGGTAGTAAGCCGAGGGCGGGCGGGAGAAATCTAGGCGGACGAAGGGTTAGAAGGGGTATGTTAGTGGACTCGGGCACAAGTTATCTGGCGGTAATAAAAGTCGTGGGGATCGGTGGTGGTGGGACCAACGCGGTGAACCGCATGATCAACTCCGGGTTGTCGGGGGTCGAGTTCATCGCGGTCAACACCGACGCTCAGTCCCTCCAGATGACCGACGCCGACATGAAGATCCACATCGGGGAGAAACTCACCCGCGGCCTGGGCGCCGGGGCGGACCCGAAGCTCGGGATGGAGGCCGCCGAGGAGAGCAAGGCGGAGATCGAGGAGGCCCTTAAGGGGGCGGACATGGTCTTCGTGACGGCGGGCAAGGGCGGCGGCACGGGCACGGGCGCCGCGCCCGTGGTCGCGAAGCTGGCTCGCGAGGCCGGGGCTCTGACCGTCGGGGTCGTCACGAGGCCGTTCGCTTTCGAGGGACGGCGCCGTTCGACGTACGCCGAGGAGGGGATCAAGCGGCTCAAGGAGAACGTCGATTCGCTCATCATCATCCCTAACGATCGGCTCTTGCAGGTGGCCGACAAGCGCACGAGCATGATGGATGCCTTCAAGATGGCCGACGACGTCTTGCGCAAAGGTGTGCAGGGCATCACGGACCTCATCACGGTACCGGGGCTCATAAACCTGGACTTCGCGGACGTGCGCACGATCATGCAGAACTCCGGATCGGCGTTAATGGGCATCGGGGAGTCGAGCAGCGAGAGCAGGGGCGCCGAGGCGGCCAAGACGGCCATCTCGAGCCCGCTGCTGGAGGCTAGCATCGAGGGGGCGACCGGGATCATCTTGAACATCACCGGCGGCCAGGATCTCGGGCTCTTCGAGGTCAACGAGGCGGCCGAGATCGTACACAACGCCGCCCACCAGGACGCTAACTTGATCTTCGGGGCCGTCGTGGACGAGACGTACGGCGAGCGCGTGAGCGTCACCGTGATCGCGACAGGCTTCGACCAGCGCCTCGCGACCCGGCGCCGCGAGGAAGGGACGATCCCGGACGATTCGCCGCGTGAGGAACAGCCGCAGCCCGAGGGCGACGTCCTCGACATCCCGGCTTTCCTCCGGCGTCGCTAAACGGGCCGGCCCGTCTTCGTCTTGCGAACCGCGCTCCCTACAGGTACGCTGGGGGCGCGTACCGCACGCGGGCCGAACCTTCTCGGCTCATCCCGCAAGAAAAGCCTCGAGCCGGGACGTGGCTTGATGGTGACTTCGCTTTGAGGCAGAGCGTGGGAACCGAGGAGCTGATCCGGGAGCGGCTGGACGTCGTGCGGGGGCGCGTCGCCGAGGCTCTGGATGAAAGCGGGCGCCCACCGGATGAAGTGAGGATACTCGTCGCCAGCAAGTACTACGCGCCGGAGCAGATGGCCGCGCTCGCCGGGGCCGGGGTGGAGTTATTGGGGGAGAACAAGGCCGAGGACCTCCTGAGAAAACAGGAGGAGTTCGGAGACGCTTTCGAGTGGCATTTCATCGGCCACCTGCAGCGACGCAAGGCCAAAGACGTCGTCGCCCGCGTCGCCCTCATCCACTCCGTCGATTCGGTAAGGCTAGTCGAGGAACTCGCCAAGCGGGCGCCGGAAGAGGGGGTGGAAGTACTCGTACAGGTCAACGTCAGCGGGGAAGAGTCGAAATACGGGGTCGGTGAGGACGAGGTCGAGCCGCTGTTGGAGGCGGCGGTGCGGAGCGAGGGGAGGGTGCGCGCTCGCGGTTTCGCGACGCTCGCGCCCCTGGTTGAACGGGCCGAAGATGTGCGTTATGTTTTCGTAAAATTGCGAGCGATCCGTGATAGGCTAGAAAACAGTTGGAGTCCCCACTTCGACCTGTCGGAGCTCTCGATGGGCATGAGCAACGACTACCGGGTCGCCGTCGAAGAAGGGGCCACCATAATCAGGATCGGGCGGGCGTTGATCGAGGAAGCTGAGGAGACTCGCTCGTGAGGAGGATGGATGGGAGTTAGAGACCGTCTGGAGCGCGTCGCTGCGTGGTTCGGCTTCGGCGTTGACGAGGATGATTACTACGAGGAGGAAGAGGACAGGCGCTCCTATGCGAAGGATCGCTACGCTGGCGATCCTCCAGACGACGAGCCACGCCCGACTGTCAGGCGTCTTGGGCGCTCGGATCGCTCCTCGGCCTTCGGCACCTCTTTGGGCGACCTCTTCGGTAGCGAAGGCTCTGGCGGTCGGGAGAACCCCTACGGTGCCCAGGGTGGTTCGCAATCGCACCTCCGGGCTGTCCCGGATCAGCAGCGGGTACCCCCGACGAGGGTGAGCGTGGTGGACCCTGCGAGCTTCAACGACGCCCAGGCCGTGGCGGACCGTTTCAAGCGCCAGCAGCCCGTGATCCTGAACCTCCAGCAGGCCGATGCCGAGCTGTCGAGGAGGATGGTGGATTTCTGCGCCGGCCTGACCTACGCCCTCGACGGCCAGATACAGACCGTGGCCAACCGGGTCTTCCTCCTAACGCCGCGCAACGTCGAGGTCTCGGCAGAAGAGCGCAAGCGGCTCGCCGAGCGAGCGTTCTTCAACCAGCTCTAGGCCTTGAAGCGGGTAGGCGTCATCGGGGCGGGAAAGATCGGGGGCTCTCTCGTTGCCCGGCTCTCGGCCGCCGGCAACTTCGATCTCGTGGTCAGCGACGTCCACGAAGAGCAGCTAGAACGTTTTGCCGAGGGTTACGGCGTCAAGACCACTACCTCGAACCGGGAAGCCGCCGAAGGGAGCGATCTGCTCGTGGTGGCCGTGAAGCCCTGGGACGTGGGGAGGATACTCGACGAGATCTCTCCGGCGTTAACGGGTGGCGAGAATGCGGTGGTGAGCGTCGCCGCCGGTGTCCCGATCTCCGCTATCGAGGGCAGACTGCCCGGGGGAGCGGCGGTACTGCGGGTGATGCCGAACGTGTGCGCGGCGGTGGGTTTGGGAAGCGCGGTGGTTGCCGCTAACGAGCCCGGTGAGGCTCACCTGATGGAGGTGGTAGGCATCTTCAGGCACGTCGGCGATGTGATCGAGCTGCCCGAGAGGCTCTTCGACGCCGCGACGGCGTTGCACGGGTCGGGGCCGGCGTACGTGGCGCTCTTCGCGGATGCGTTGATTCAGGCGGGTGTGAGGGAAGGCATCCCCCGCGACGTGGCCAGGAGGCTCGTCAACGGGACCATCGGGGGCACGGCGGTCCTGCTAAAGGAGAGGACGGCTCACCAGATCCGGGACGAGGTCATGACGCCCGGCGGGACGACGGCGGCAGCGTTCGTGGCGATGGAGAAGGCCGGCTTCGTCGCGGCCGTCTATGACGGGATAGAGGCCGCCACTGAGCAGGCCCGGAGGCTGGCGGAATGATGGAGATGGTACCGGAGCCGGCACTCGCCCTACTCCTGCAAGATTTCGGGTTCAGGGTTAGCGCGCTGCTAGCGAACACGGTGAACTACGCGTTCTACATACTGCTCGGGTTCGTGATAGCGTGGATCCTCTTCGGCTGGTTCCCCGGCTACCCGTCGAGCCCCTTCTTCCAGGCCATCTACAACGCCGTGGGCGCGGTGGTCAACCCGATCATGATGCCGATACGCAGCCGGATGCCGCCCTTGAACCTCGGCGGTTTCGCGTTGGACCTCTCCCCGATAATCGTCATCTTCGGGTTGTACATCGGGCGGAGCCTGTTAATGTTGGTCATCGACAACTTTATACGACCTGTTACGGGGTGATTCTATGGCTATAAGACCGGTGGATATAAGGCGCAAGGAGTTCAAGAACGGCTTCCGCGGCTACGAAGCGAACCAGGTGGACGATTTCCTGGACGAGGTCGCGGATGAGTTCGAGCGTACCTTCGCCGAGAACCAACGAATGTCGGAGGAGATCACGACGCTCCAGGAGCGCCTCCAGCAGTTCGAGGATCTGGAGTCTTCGATCCGGGAGGCGCTCGTCCACGCCCAGCAGACCTCGCGCGACCTGCGCCGGAACGCGGGCAAGGAGGCCGAGCTGATCGTGCGCGAGGCTAAGGAGCAGTCGCACCGCATCCTGGCCGATTCTTCGAGCCGTATCGAGCGGGTCCAGGAGTCTTACGAGGTCTTACGCAAGGCGAAGCAGGACTTCTCCAACGACTTCAGGCACCTGCTGAAGAGCTACCTCGCCGTCATGGACAACACCGACGTCGCCTCGGCCAAGGAGATAGAGTCGTCCCTGCGCGAGCGCCTCGACCTCGAGTCCGTCGCCGCCGCGCGCGAAGCGGCCGAGACCCGCAGGCTGGAGGGAAGCGGCGACGAGCCGGCTGCGCCCGCCGCGCAGGAGACCGACAGCATGGAGGCAGTAGGCACGCAGGGCGGTGGAGACACCGAGCGGATAGAGTTCGTAGAGACGCCGGGTGGTGGTACCACCGGCGCCGAGCCCGGCGAGCCGGAGGCCGAGGAGCCGGAGGTGGAGCCTTCGAGTGTGGAGAGCCCGGCCGAGCAGCAGAGCGCTTCCGGGAATGCGGCCGCGGCGGCTCCCGAGACCGATATTACCCGGGAGGTGGATCGCGAGGAGCCCATGCCGGCCGGGGAAGGCCGCACTGCCGACGAGTTTTTCAGGGAAGGCGAGATGCGAGGCGACGAGACGCGAGGCAACGAGACGGAGGAGCGCAAGATCTTCCGGGCGAGCCGCTTCCTGCGGCGGCGTGAGTAAGGCTGGGACCGGGGTCCGAGCCGAGGATTTCCTCCGTCCCGCAAAGGGCGGAGTCTACGTCAACCTCCGGGTCTCGCCCGGAGCGAAGAACACCGCGATCAAGGGGCTGTACGGGGAAGGTGCGATCAGGCTCTCCGTCGCCGCGCCGCCGGTCGAAGGCAAAGCAAACGCGGAGGTCGAGCGTTACCTTGCGCAGCTCTTCGAGTTGTCCCGCTCGGAAGTCACCGTGATCAAGGGCGCGTCCAGCCGGGACAAGCTCATCTTCGTAAGCGGCCTCGGACCAGACGAGATCCGAACCCACCTGAATACGCTTCTCTGACGACCGCCGTGCTCACCCTGCAGCCCTACTGCAACCTTCGCTGACGGCCCAAACTGACCGTCGACAACTACAGCTTTGAGGCATCTTCAGAAGAGGCCGGCGAGCGCCTCGACAAGCTCGTCGCCCGACGCCTCGACGTGAGCCGTAGCGCCGCGCGCCGCATGATCGAGGAAGGATCGGTGCGTGTCGACGGTACCGCATCCTCCCCGGCTCACAAGGTGCGCGGCGGGGAACGGGTCGACGCCCGAGTCGTCGAGGCTGGTCTGGAACCCGAGGACATCCCCGTTCCGCTGATCTTCGAGGACGAGCACCTTATGGTGGTGGACAAGCCCGCAGGACTAGTGGTGCATCCCGGAGCGGGGAACCGTTCGGGGACGCTGGTCAACGCGCTTCTGGACAAGGGCATCGCGGGCGGGGAGGATCCGGAGCGGCCGGGGATCGTACACCGCCTGGACCGGGACACCTCCGGACTCATGGTGCTCGCCAAGAGCGAAGAGGCCTACGCGGGGCTCGTGGCGGCGCTCTCCGAGCGGCGCGTAAAGCGCATCTACCGGGCCCTGGTCGTCGGGGAGGGGCTGCCGCACGCGGGGATCATCGACTCGCCGGTAGGGCGAGACCCCGCGAACCCCACCCTCATGGCGGCGGGGGTAGGGAGGCCTGCGGTTACACACTTCGAGGTCATGCACGAAGCTGCGGGGCACGCGATGCTGTGGGTGCGCCTGGAGACGGGGAGGACGCACCAGATCCGGGTTCATCTCTCGGCGATAGGGCATCCCGTCTACGCCGATCCCCTCTACGGCGAGGCCGTCCCGGACCAGCGTCTCTGGCTCCACGCCGAGAAGCTGGCCTTCGTCCATCCGGTGACCGGAGAAGCACTGGAGTTCGAGGCCCCCATACCCGAAGACCTTCGCGAGGCGGCTCGGGATCTGGACCCGGGCTTCCCCACTTAACAAAGCCTCCCTCCGGCGTCTTCTAACAACAGGCTTTATTGTGCTTGGCTAAGCGGGTACAATAGTCCGGACCGACCCTTTAACGGCGTCCCGTGAGGCGCGAAGGAGGTAGCAGGTTGAGACGATTGAGCGCCGGCGCCCGCCGGCACGGCCAGGCGAACGCCGCCGAGGGCCGCAACTACTCCGAAATCCTCTCCAAAGACGGCATAGATCGTTCCTTGAGGCGCATCTCGCACGAGATCCTCGAACGCAACGCGTCTTCTCTCGAAGGCCTGGCGTTGGTCGGCGTGCTCACCCGCGGGGCGCCGCTGGCCAGGAGGATCGCCGAGAACGTACGGCACTTCGAGGGTTTGGAGGTTCCGGTGGGCGCCCTGGACATCACGCTGCACCGGGACGACCGGGAGGAGCGAGGCGAGGATCCCGAAGTGCGGGGTAGCCACGTTCCTTTCGACGTCACCGGAAAGACGGTCGTGCTCGTGGACGACGTACTCTACACCGGGCGGACGGCCCGGGCGGCGATGGACGCTCTCCTGGAGCTAGGACGTCCGGCGGCGATACACCTCGCCATCCTCGTAGACCGCGGGCACAGGGAGCTTCCCATACGCGCGGATCACGTCGGGAAGAACGTCCCGACCAGCCGGGATGAGAGCGTGCGCGTGAGATTGATCGAGACCGACGGGGAAGACGGGGTGATCCGCGTTGCAGATTGAGAACTTTCTGACCCTCGAAGACGCGAGCAGGGACGAGCTGAAAGAAATTTTGGACCTCGCCCGAACCTATGAGGCAGGGCACATGGTACCCACCCTCGCCGGCAGGACCGTCTGCCTGGCCTTCTTCGAGTCCTCGACCCGGACGGCCGTCTCGTTCGAGCTCGCCGCCCGGCGGGCGGGGGCGGACGTCATCTCGCTCTCCGAGAAGGGTTCGGCGATCCAGAAGGGCGAATCCCTGATCGACACCGTCGTTACCCTCGACGCTCTGGGGGCGGATGCTATCGTGATCCGGCACCCCTCGGCGGGCGCGGCTCGTCTTGCCGCCCGCTACGCGAACGCCGCCATCGTCAACGCCGGCGACGGCTGTGGGCAGCACCCGACCCAGGCGCTCCTGGATCTGCACGCGCTCTCCACCTCACTGGGTGACTTCGACGAGCTCGACGGCAGAAAGGTCGCCGTGGTGGGCGACGTTTTGCACAGTCGGGTGGCACGCAGCGTGATCCCCGCCTTCCGCGCCGCCGGCATGGAGGTGTCGCTGGTCGCGCCGGACACACTCCTGCCCAGCGAAGCCGAAGCCTGGGGGCTCCCGATACTGCCCTCCGTGGACGACGCCCTCGACTGGGGCGCCGAAGTTCTCTACACCCTCCGGCTCCAAAAAGAGCGGATGATCTCTCGGTCCCCGCGTGTCCCGTCCGTCGCCGAGTACTCTCGCTACTACGGCGTCGCCAAGCGGCACCTGAAACCCGGCGTTCTCGTAATGCACCCCGGCCCCGTCAACCGGGGCGTGGAGATCTCCGGCGACGTCGTCCTCTCTGATTCTTCCCTGGTCCCGGATCAGGTCGCCTCCGGCATTGCCGTCCGTTCGGCAGTCCTCGCCCTCGCCGTGGGCGCCACCGAGAAGTTAGCCGCGTGACGGACGGCCTGACGGACGCCGCGACGAAAGAGCCGGACGACCTCGTAATCCGCGGCGCGCACGTCCTCGACCCCGCGAGCGGCCTGGACGGCGTCGCGGACGTGCGCCTCTCGTCCGGGCATATCGCCGAGGTCGGGGAGAATCTGAGGGGCATGCGTTACCTCGACGCGAACGGCCTGCACCTCTTCCCGGGCTTCGTGGACGTACACGCACACTGGCGTACGCCGGGCCGGGAGGACGAGGAGACCATAGAGACGGGCTCCGCCGCCGCCGCCGCGGGTGGCTTCACGAGCGTCGTGATGATGCCGAACACCGACCCCATAGTGGACCGGCCCGTGGTCGTCTCCGGTCTTGTGCGTCGCGTCGAGAGGGAGTCGCGGGTGCGGGCCTACGTCTCGGCGGCCCTGCACGAAGGGCTCAAGGGAGAGCGGCTCACGGAGATGCGCCTCCTCAAGGAGGCCGGGGCGTTCTGCGTCTCGGACGACGGGCTCGGGACGCAATCGGCTGGGGTTTTGAGGAACGGCATGCTCTACGCAAAGGCCGCGGGACTGCCGGTGATCCTGCACTGCGAAGACCACACGCTGGCGACCGGCGTGGTCCACGATGGGGTCGCGGCGGCGCTCGCGGGGGTGCCGGGCTCGCCGGGGAGCGCCGAGGACGTGGCGACCGCGACGGCGCTGGTTCTCGCAGAGGAGACGGGCGCCAAAGTCCACATAACCCACGTCTCGACCGCCCTCTCGGCCGCGCTCGTCGGTTTCTTTAAGGGACGGGGGGATATCACCGCCGACACGACCCCGCACCATCTGACGCTCACCGACGAGCTAGTAGGCACGCTGAAAGGTATGTACCGGGTGAACCCGCCGTTGAGGCCGGACGGGGACAGGCTCGAAGTTGGAAAGGCGTTGAAGGATGGTATCCTAGATTTCGTGGCCACGGATCACGCGCCGCACGCCTCCGAGGAGAAGGAGCTCCCGCTGGAGGAGGCCGCCCCCGGCTTCGTGGGACACGAGACGGCCTTCCCGGCGCTCTACACAGAGCTCGTACGGAGCGGAAAACTCTCGCTCTCGCGGCTCGTCGAGGCGATGGCGTGCGCACCGGGGCGTTGGGTCGGGGGCGGTAGCGCTTACGGGATTTCTCCGGGCGCGCCCGCGGACCTGGCGCTCGTGGACCTCTCCGAGGAGTGGACGGTACGGCCGGACGCGCTCGTGAGCCGTTCCTCGAACAGCCCGTACCTCGGGCGGAGGCTCGGGGGGCGCATCGTGGGCACGCTGGTCGGCGGCGAGTTGGTATACGATGGAATGGGAGCGAAGTTTGGAGCAAGGACGTAATCTAGGGCTCGCGGGGCGGAGCCGGGCGTTGGTGGTGCTGGAGGACGGTGCCTCTTTCTCGGGCTGGACATTCGCGGGCGAGGGCGAGGTCTCGGGAGAGGTAGTCTTCACGACCAGCATGGTCGGCTACCAGGAGACCCTCACGGACCCCTCGTACCGCGGCCAGATCGTGCTCTTTACCTACCCCCTCATCGGCAACTACGGCGTCATCCCCGGCGACGAGGAGTCACCGAAAGTTCAGGCCGACGCTGTCCTGGTGCGCGAGTACACCCCACACTACAGCAACTGGGCGAGCGAGCTCTCCCTGGCCACCCTCCTCGAAGAGAACGGTACTTTAGGCGTCGAGGGGATAGATACTCGGGCCCTGACCCGTCACTTGAGGGACAAGGGCGCGATGCGTGGCGTCATCTCCACCGTCGAGCACAACGTTAACGTTCTGCGCGAGAAAGCCAACGCCCACCCGACGATGGTCGGCCTCGACCTCGCCTCCTCCACGACCGAGCTCTCCGAGCCCGTCTTGCTCCCGGCCTTCGGCGAGGAGCGCACCCGCGTCGTCGCCCTCGACTACGGGGTCAAGGGCTCCATCTACAAGGAGTTGCGGAGCCGGGGCGTCTCGGTCCTGGCGATGCCTGGTTCGACGCCCGCTTCGGAGGTCCTCGCGCAGGAGCCCGACGCGGTATTTCTCTCGAATGGTCCCGGGGACCCGGCCGCCCTGAACGAGGCGGTCGTGAACCTGCGCGGGGTTCTCGGGGAGAGGCCGGTATTCGGCATTTGCCTTGGGCACCAGCTCCTCGGCCTGGCGTTGGGGTGCGAGACGTACAAGATGCCGTTCGGGCACCACGGCGCGAACCACCCGGTCCGCAACCTGCGGACGGGGAAGATCGAGATCACCAGCCAGAACCACGGCTTCGCCGTCGGCGAGGAGACCCTGCCCGGGGACGTCGAGCTGACCCACCGCAACCTCTACGATGGGACGGTCGAAGGGCTCGCCAGCACCTCGCTCAACGCGCGGAGCGTCCAGTACCACCCCGAGTCGAGCCCCGGACCGCGCGACTCCGGTTACCTCTTCGACGAGTTCGTGGAGCAAATCTCCGACGAAAAGGCCCGGGCGTAGAGGCGTGCCGCGCCGGGACGATATAGAGAGCATCCTGATCATCGGCTCGGGTCCGATCGTCATCGGTCAGGCCGCCGAGTTCGACTACTCGGGGACGCAGGCCTGCCGGGCGCTGCGCGACGAGGGCTACCGCGTCGTCCTCGTCAACTCCAACCCCGCCACGATCATGACCGACCCAGAGGTCGCCGACGCTACCTACGTCGAGCCCTTGACGGTCGAGACGGTCGCCGAAATCATCCGCCGCGAGCGCCCCGACGCGCTACTCCCTACCCTCGGTGGTCAGACTGCCCTGAACCTCGCGATCGAGCTGCACGAGAGGGGCACCCTCGAAGAGTACGGCGTCGAGCTCCTCGGCGCGTCGGTCACTTCCATCCGCAAAGCGGAGGACCGGCACCTCTTCCGCGAGGCGATGGAGCGCATCGGCCTCAAGGTCCCCGAGAGCCGTGTCGTCAACCGCGTCGAAGAAGCCCTGGAGCTCGCCCGAAAGATCGGGTTTCCCCTCATCATCCGCCCGAGCTTCACCCTGGGCGGCAAGGGCGGCGCCACGGCGCACGACCCCGAAGAGCTCAGGCGCGCCGTGAGCGACGGCCTCGACGCCAGCCCTGTGCGCAGCGTCCTCGTCGAGCGGAGCGTCATCGGCTGGAAAGAGTTCGAGCTTGAGGTCATGCGCGACCTCGCCGACAACGTCGTCATCATCTGCTCCATCGAAAACCTCGACCCTATGGGCGTCCAC